>Ga0326728_10005706_pt1 | contig 34459 bp, 32 predicted proteins | sample MB3enrmetagenome_FD_207602 | JGI IMG/M metagenome (GOLD analysis project Ga0326728, IMG submission 207602) | Lab enriched peat soil microbial communities from McLean, Ithaca, NY, United States - MB31MN | ecosystem: Environmental > Terrestrial > Soil > Wetlands > Peat | place: USA: New York...
AGCCCATAGCCATCTCCGCTTTTCGTAGGTTGTCTTTGATGCCGAAGCCGAGCCCCGCCGTCGACGAGGCAAAATACTCGCTGACGATGGAAGCGATCATCGCCGAGGTGATGTTGATCTTGAGCGCTGTGAATATGGAAGGCAGACAGTTAGGCAGCCTCAGGCGGAAGAACACCTCTCGTTTGGTTGCGACATAGGAGCGCAGGAGGTCGAGCGAAAAGGGCTTGAGATCGATCAGCCCCCGGTAGGCGTTGATCGCCATGGCCGCCATAGAGACAATGGTCACGACGCCGATCTTCTGAGCCATACCGGCGGAGAACCAGCGGTTCATGATCGGCGACAGAGCGACGATCGGAATCGAGTTGAATGCCGAGACGACGACCAGACCGCCATAGCCCCATCGGGGGAAGGTCGTAGCCACAATCGCCACGACGAAACCGATGGCAGAACCGAGGGCCATGCCGGCAAAGGCCCCGGACACGGTCACTCCGCAATCGTTCAGAGCCTTAGGGAAATGTGAGACGAGAGCTTCGACGATCTCCGAAGGAACGGGCAATTGAAAGCGTTCGAGCCCGAGGAGGGCATGGAAGGCGCCGACCTGCCACAGGGCGATGAAGGCGATGCCGACTGAGGCAGGAAGCGCGATTCTCGCGAATTTCTCACTCATTCCGGCCTCCCGAATCTGCGAGAGCGGCCGCACGCCACGGTACGCAGAGGCGCTCGGCAAGGAGCACCGCGAGATAGCTCGCGATGCCCATGGCCGCGCTGGTGAGCACCGAGGCCCAGAAAATGTCCGTCTGGCCTCCATAGAGGGAGTACAGCAGTTTCACGCCTATACCGCTCTTCGAACCAAGCATGTCCACGAGTATCGAGGCTGTTACGGACATCGGCGCCGCGATTTTCAGTCCCGCGAACAGATAGGGCAGGGAGAATGGAACCATGAGTTTGGCATAGGTCGCGCCCTTCGAGGCGGCATACGAGAACATGAGCTGCCGCTTCTCGGCCTCGACGCTCTTGAAGCCGCTCAAGGAATTCGCGGCCACGGGGAAAAACGTGATGTAGGCCGCAATAACGATCCTCGACGCATCCATGTTGCGCACCAGATTGAAAATGATGGGCGCGAGGCCGAGGACGGGTATCATCTGCGAGACGATGAGATAGGGGAAGGCTATCTGCTCGGCTATCCGTGATATGCTCATGAGCACGGCCAGGAGATAGCCGACGGCCGCACCGATGGCAAATCCGATGACCGCCTTCGAGAGCGTCACCGCGGCTGCCTGGGCAAGCGAAGAGGCATTGTTGCCGATCGTCACGACGACGCTTTGAGGATAGGGGAGCTTCGTCGCTGCCATCGGATCGCGGAAGGCATCTGCGAGGAGAAAGGCAGCAATCTCCCAGACTGTGAGCACGCCCGCTATCCAGGCGATAGTGATGAATACCTTCGGCCGCGTCACGATAGCTTGTACACTCCCTCGAAGCTCTTGCGGATCTTCGATACGAGGGCGAAAAACTCGGGACTCTCTCGCGTATCCTGGGTGCGCGGGCGAGGCAGGTCGATATCGATGACGCTCGAAAGCCTCCCGGGGTGAGGGGAGAGCACGAAGACCCTATCAGAGAGGAAGACGGCCTCGGAGATGTTGTGCGTGACGAAGACCACAGTTTTATGCGTCTTGTGCCAGATGTCGAGGAGGTCCTCGTTGAGCTTCTCGCGCGTGAACTCGTCGAGGGCGGAGAAGGGCTCGTCCATAAGGAGGAGATCGGGCTTTATCGCGAGGGCTCTCGCGATGCCTACGCGCTGCTGCATGCCTCCGGAGAGCTGGAAGGGATAGCTGTTGGCGAAGGCGGAGAGCCCGACCATGTCGAGCTGCGAGTCGACCCGCCTCTCGCGCTCTTCCCTGGGCACATTCATGATCTCGAGGGGAAGACAGACGTTCTTGCGAACCGTGCGCCACTCGAAGAGCACGGGGCTCTGGAATACCATGCCGTACTTTTGCCTGAGTCTGTTTTCACGAGGGCTCTGTCCCGCGATCCTCACGCTCCCCGCGCTCGGGTCGAGGAGGTCCGCGATGATGCGCAGAAGCGTCGTCTTTCCGCATCCAGAAGGGCCAAGGAGGGAGACGAACTCGCCCTCCTTGATATCGAGGCTCACATCCTTGAGGGCCACTACCTCTTTCTTGGCGCTGTTCTTATAGATCATGCTGATATGGTCGATATTGATGAGATTTTTGGCCTTGGCCCTATACTCGATGAAGGGCATCGTATCAATGACTGGTCGTGACTCAATTCCAGACATGGCTTCCACCGCTGGCATATTCATCTTTCAAAGCTCTCCTCATTGCTCGTCCTCGTGAAGTGGCACTCGAAGCCGCGCGCGGGCGAGAAAAGCCTCGCGCGCGGCCCTTCCTTACTTTCCCGTCGCTTTCGTCCAGTACGAATCGTCGATAGAACCCTTCACATCCGCCGCCTTACTGAGGAGGCCGTACTTGAGGGCGAAATCCGCCGTCTGCTTGATGGCGGCCGTATCTATGTAGCCGATCTTCTTCGCGTCGAAGCCTGCGGGCACGACGATCTTGGCGACTTCCTTGGCCATGTAGGTCTGGTGCTCGAGGGAAACCGACTTGTCCACGTTGTAGACGAGGGTTCCGGCCGCAACGGGGTCCTTGGCCGCGTCGGCCCATCCCTTGATCGAAGCGCGGAGAAAGCGGACGAGGAGGTCGGGATTCTTCTGAGCCCACTTCTTGGTCACGAATAGGCAATCTTCGAGCATCGCCACGCCGTAGTCGTTCACGTCGAGGACGTTGAGCTTGTCCTTGGTGTAGCCGGACTCGAGGAGGAGGCCGTACTCGTTGTAGGTCATGGCCGAAGCCGCGTCGATATCGCCCTTCTTCACCTGATCCATGGTGAAGTCCTGCTGGACCATCTTGAGGTCTTTGTCCTTATCGAGGCCTGCGGACTCGATAAGAGCGTAGAGCTCGTACTCGTTGCCGCCGAACCAGGAGCCGACCTTCTTGCCCTTGAGATCCTTTGGCGTCTTGATGCCGGTCTCGGTCTTCGAGACGAGGAGCATGGCGCTTTTCTGGAATACCTGGGCCACTTCGACGAATCCCCAACCCTTCTCCTGGTATTTAAGGAGGGAAGAAACCCAGGTTACGCCGATGTCTGCCACACCGGTGGAAACTTGCTGCTCGGGAATTATGTCGCTGCCGCCGGGCAGCAGCGTGATGTCGATGCCCTCGTCCTTGTAATACCCCTTCGCCTGAGCCACGTAATAGCCCATAAATTGGGACTGCGGAAGCCATTTCAACTGGAGGGTCAACTTATCGAATTTCCCCGACGGAGCCGAAAATCCTGTACAGACCAAGCCAGCGGCCCATACAAGGCTGAAGAATGTGACGCCGATTCTCTTCATTACTAGTTCCTCTCCCGTGAAAGCGCTTGTTCGTACGGCGACGCCGTATTAAAAGGATGAATGCTTTCTTATTAGCAATTTCCGGGCCAAGGAGAGGTACTATTAAATAAAAGCCGCAAATTACAATACCGACAGAGATAAAGGGCTATTTATTAGTCTTATCAAATTGACAACTGTCGATATAAAACTACATAACTACCGGAATCTGGAGATCATGCCAACATTTTCGTATGTTTTGGTTTCGATTGAGGCTAAAGGCCTCAAAGGTCCGAGAGAGAGGCGGCACGGGAGACGGGATTGTCAGTGGACGAACGACGAAAGGTTTTTCGATAACGAAGTCATCGCTTAATCGCGCCAAGCTCCTTCGACACCTTCTCCAAGAATCCGCCCGGCCCCCTGCACGCCTTGACCGCCTTCGGGTCCGGCTCCACAGGAACGCCCGGCCGCGCGGCCACGGCCCGAGCTCGATCGGCCAATGCCTCGCGCTCTGACTCGGGGACGAGGGCACAAGCGGCCGCGACAGCGGCACCGGCCGCCGCTCCAGCGTCGGCTATCGGCAGGGCGCGGACGCCCCAGATCGCCGCTACGCGCGAAAGGACGCCCCGGCTCGCGGCGACGCCGCCGGTGACGGCGACTTCGGCGACCTTGCCTGCAAAGGGAGCGGAGGCCACGGCCATGAGTCCCAAGCTCGAGTCGACCGCGGCGGCGTAGTCCGCCTCGAAGCTCCCGAGCGAGGGAGGATTCGTCGCGCTCGAGTCGGGGAAGGACTCGCGCTCGTTCTGGACGATGCGGACTTCCGATCCCGGTGCGACGGCGACCAGAGCGCGCTCCGAGGCACTGAAGTCGTCGGCCTTAAGGCCGTGCGCAGTCCGGACCGATTCCCAGGCGAGGGCGCCATTCGTGCGGCAGCCGAAGAGGAAAGGTCGGCCAAGGGCGTCGTACATCGCGTTGGCCGAGACATGGGGCTTCTCGCCCTCGACCATGAGAACGAAGCTCGTGCCCAGCGACAGGAGGGCCCCCGAGGCTAAGACCTTGCTCTGGGGATTGTCGCCAGAACCTGCGATTATCGAGCAATCGGGCGAGAAACCGTAGCGCTCGACAAAATAAGATGCGGCCTTGCCGACGATCGCGAGAGGGTGCTCAAGCCGCGGAAGGCGCGAGGAGAGTCCCTCGGAGCCTCCGGGAAGCCCCGAGGCGCATGCGTTGAGCAGGTGCGGGTCCCAGCGCTTCCCGGCCCAGTCCATGAGGCTCGTGCCCGAGCCGTTGCCCCAATCGATGGGCGCTTCGGGATCTCCAGCAAACACGCCCGCGAGGAACGAAGAGATGAGGTGGAATCGGTATGCCCGCGCATAGACGTCGGGGAAGCGCTTGGCCGTATGCCTCAAGACCGCGCCCGAGAAGCGCAGGGGCGAGTCCGAGCCCGAGCGCGCGGTCATCCCCTCGCTGCCGCCCATCGCGGCGCGCAGGTCGGCCGCTTCATGGGCGGTATTCGCGCTCATCCAGATGGGCGCGCGCTCGTACGCGAGGCCCGGGCCGATCCTGGCGGCCAAGCCAGGCGCGTCAGGCACTCCCGCTCCGCTTCCGCGGAGCGCGGTCATCGCCTTCGCCCCCTCGGCCCCGATCCAGACCTGCCCGTGCTGCTGGGCGGAAAAATCGATAGCGGCGACCCGACCGAGCAGGTCGGGGCCTACGTCTGCCAGGAGCGCGTCGAGCGCGTCGAGGAAGAGTGCCGCCGGCTGGTCGGCCTCCCCCTTCTCGCGCGGCTCGAGGATAGGAGCGCCCTCGGATAGGCCGTAGCGCGAAAGCCGCGGATCGTCGCGGTAGCGGACCTTGGCCTCGGCCACGGTCTGAAACGTCGAGCGATCGAGCACCACTGCGCTCGTGCTCTGCGTGCTCGAATCGATGCCCAGGACCAAATCTAGCTTCGCCATACTGACGCTCCTAAAGAACAAAAAGTTCATTCAATACGGAGGCACGGAGAGCACAAAGGGAAGAAAGAAAAGGCACTTCTCCAGATCGTTCTCACCCTTCCCCTATTCTTCTCCGTGCTCTCCTCTTCCCTCCGTGCCTCCGTGGTGAATCTATCTTCGGCCTATCACAGGTACCTGTTCACCACCGACTCTAGGTACTCCTGTCTGCCGGACTGGAGGCCGAAGTCGCTCGCTTTCGCGGTCGGCGCGTCGAGCATCGCGGCCTCAAGGCTCTTGAAGCTCTCCTTGCCCGAGCGGATCGAGGCGCCGAGACCTTTCTCCCATCCAGCATAGCGCTCCTCGACATACTTATCGAGGGCCTTGTCGGCGATGAGCCTCTGCGCGACATCGGAGCCGCGGGCGAAGCCGTCCATGCCGGCGACGTGCGCGATCGCGAGGTCCTCGACCTTATAGCTGCCACGGCGCACCTTCGCATCGAAATTGAGCCCGCCCGAGTGCAGGCCGCCGTTCTTGTGCACTTCATACATCATGAGCGTCGATACGTAGAGATTCGTGGGGAACTGATCGGTATCCCAGCCGAGCATCTCGTCGCCCTGGTTCGCGTCGACCGAGCCGAGGATGCCGTGATCGCGCGCGAAGCGCAGCTCGTGCTGGCCGGTGTGCTGCGCGAGCGTGGCGTGGTTCGTCTCGATGTTGAGCTTGAAGTAAGGCAGGAGGTCGAACTCCTTAAGGAAGCCGTAGCAGGTCGCGGCATCGAAGTCGTACTGGTGTTTGGTCGGCTCCTTCGGCTTGGGCTCGATGAGGAACTGCCCCGTGAAGCCGATCTCCTTGGCGTAGTCGACGGCCAAATGCAGGAGCTTGGCCATGTTCTCCTGCTCCAGCTTCATGTTCGTGTTGAGCAGGGTCTCGTAACCCTCGCGGCCTCCCCAGAACACGTAGTTCTGGCCGCCTAGCTCCTTTGTCACCTCCAGGGCCTTCTTGATCTGGGCCGCGGCATAGGCGAAGACCTTCGGCTCGGGGCTCGTGCCGGCGCCGTGCATGTAGCGCGGGTGGCTGAAACAGTTCGCGGTTCCCCAAAGGAGCTTGGTGGGGCTATTCTTCATGCAGTCCTTGGCGACGGCCACTATCTCGTCGAGCTTCTTGTCCGTCTCGCGCAGCGTAACGCCCTCGGGAGCGATATCGCGATCGTGAAAACAGAAGAAGGGAATCGAGAGCTTCTCGGTGAGCTCGAAAATGCCGCGCATGCGCATGCGGGCGACCTCCATGGGATCGGAGACATTGTCCCAGGGACGCTCGGCGGTGACCACGCCGAAGGGATCGGCGCCGCCGGCGCACATAGTGTGCCAAAAGGCCATAGCGAAGCGGAGCCCGTCCTTATGCTTGGAAGGATCGTAGTACTTAAAGGCGAGGGGGTTATCAGACGTGGGTCCCTCGAACTTGATCGTAGAAATACTGGGGAAGAGTTCGCTCATATATACCTCCGATTGGGCCGCGGGCGGCCAGTAGCATAATGGTAAATCCCCCGATGGTATTGAGCAATCGCGCCCCTTGACGATATATATCTGAAATTGATAATGGCTTGCGCAGGAGAGACAGGTTTGGAGTCGACGGCCGAACAGGACGCTGCCGACAGCACATGCTCCAGACTTCAGCAAGCCATTCGCGAACCCTACCCCTCGCGCGAAGCGCGCACGAAAATGGAGGGTTCGCATAAGGAGGCAACCCGTGCGCTTCGAGGACGTCGTCTTCGTCTACCACCTCCGCGACGAACGCCAAATAGCCTGGCACGGACGATTGCATAGCCATCCCGAAGGCCAATACGAGCTCCACTATTTCATATCCGGCTCGGGATCCTTCCGTAATCGAGGGACCGTCCATACGATCGAGCCGGGAACCCTCCACGTCACCGCTCCCGGTGAACTGCATCAGGTATCCGCCACCGATTCCAAGAAGCCGGTCACGTATTACGCCGTGCTCTTCGACGCCCGCGACGATGACTCCAGTCTCGTCGCCGGAGAGGAGGAACTCCTTGAGCTCCTGGCCAAGCTGATAGCGCAGCGCAGCCCCGTCTCGGTCGGCACCGCTCAGCGCTTCTTCTTCGCGGACCTCCTCGAGAAGAGCCACTCGGACAAGCGCGAGCTCGTACTTGCCGCCTATCACGGCCTTTTAGCCTTCCTCTACTCCCTCGAGGGGGGACAGGCAGCGCCGCGGGCGCCTAGCGACAATACCCATGTCGAGAAGGCCCTCGCCATCATGCAGGGCTCGATCGAGGGAGAGCTCGACCTCGTCGCGATCTGCGACCGCATCCAGCTTTCAAGAGAGCACTTCGTGCGTCTCTTTTCCGAGCGAATGGGCATGCCCCCGATGCGCTACTATTCGCGTCTCAAGATCGAGGCCGCCCGCGCGATGCTCTCGAGCACGAACCTACGGGTCCAGGAGATAGCTTACAAGCTCGGCTACGAAAACCAGTTCAATTTCGCACGCGCCTTCAAGCGCGAGTCCAGGATGACGCCGACCGAATACCGCACGACCTGCCTGCAACGTCCCGACTTTGTCGGGCCAGCCTTTACCGATGAGCCCCGGCCTTGAAGTACATCTATATTAGGTGCACTTGGCTTTTATCAAGATTTTACGCTAATACTTGACCAGAGGAGGGAAGGCATGGGCTTTGTCTGTGAAAACGAGATAGTGATACGCGGGGGCGAGGAAAACGACCGCCGGAAGGCAGCCGACCTGCTCTTCGTGCTGGACATCGTCGACGAGGGATCGAAGTCGCAAGAGGAAAAGCCCGATGCCCTCAAGCTGTGCTTCAAGAGCGTCGATGGCCTGCCCGAGGAAGAGGCTATGGCCCTCGTCGAACAGTTCCCCGGAATCGCCGTCTCCCTCGTCTACTTTTCGAAGGACGGCGAGTTCTTCGGCTACGCACGATCAGGGGCGGGCGGCGACGATTGCGCGGCCGACAGCGCCGACCTCGAAGGAAAGGACCTCGACGAGCTGGGTCGAAACTTCAACGGCGACAGCATAGCCTTCGTCCGGGGGCGCTTCGGGCTCGAGGAGTAGGGAGCCGACGATGCTGATTCCATATCACAACCCGAACCTTAACCTCTTTTTTACCCATGATAGACTAGCGCAAGGAAACTGTGCCGAACGGGTATAGAAAACACAAAATTTTTCTATAGATTCTATTAGACTTTCCCTGCTAGATTGCTATAGTGGAGCTCAAGGAGGCCAGAGATGAGCGATGAAACGGAGTCCGATCCCTTCCTCGACGAGGAAAGCGAGGAGGAAAACGACGATTTCGAGGACGAGGACGATCTCGAGGACGATGAGGACCTCGACGACGATGAGGACCTCGACGACGATGAGGACGACGATTTCGACGAGGATGACGACGAGGAAGAAGGGGACGATGAGGATGATGACGAGTTCGACGACGACGAGGAGGACGACGAGGACGAATGGTCCTGAGTTCGACGTCTCGTCGTTAGTCTTAGCCCCAAGGATGAGGGACTCTTCCTCGGACCATCCCCTCCTCGCTGAACAGAGAAGACACGAGTGCATCCGCCTCTTCGAGACCATCTCTAGGCGAGCGAACCTCCAAGATCGACCTAACTTCCTTCCAAAACTCAATCGCTACGCGCCCTCGCGCGCGTAGTAGGTATGCGCAGCTCGCAAGAAGAGCCTGCGCGGGGAGGAAGCGATGAACAGTCTCAACAGCATTCTGCTCGAGGGTAATCTAGTCCGAGACCCCGAGAGCAAGACCTTGTCCACAGGGACTCAGGTCTGCAATTTCACATTGGCGTCCGACCGTTTTTACCGCCAAAACGACAACCTTGAGAAGGAAGTATCCTATTTCGAGGTGGAGGCCTGGGCCAAGCTCGGGCTCGCTTGCGCCCAGAACCTGAAAAAGGGGCGCGGCGTACGCGTCGTCGGGCGTCTGAAGCAAGACAGATGGCAGGACCCCGAGGGTAAGGCGCGGTCGCGCGTCATGGTCGTGGCAGAGCATGTCGAGTTCAAGCCTCAGAAAAAGGAGACTCCCCCCGAAGAGGAGCATCCCGAGGCCGAGGTCGCGACGACAGCCCAGGTCTTCTAGGAGAGACGTCTGTCCCCTAGGCGCAGGGCGCTCCTTCGGGACGGCAGCCTACCCGCCGGCGTTTGGTCGGTGGGTAGGTCTTCATTCGGCCACTTCGGGGGCGCGCACGATCCGCGGATCCGAGAAGATATCGCTCGTATCGTTGCTCGTCGTAGAGAACTCAGAGACGACCGCGCCCTCTGGCCCCGCCTGGAACCAATGGAGTGTTTCGGGGTAAATCGTGTATTGCTCGCCAGGCCTCAAAACTATCTCATGAGAGACAGTATAGACCCCCTCGGGATGGGCGCAGTGCGGTCTAGGCGAGGGGGAGCCCGAGACATAGAGGTACACGATCCCGTACCGGCAGCGGAAGGTCTCCTCCTTGCCTGGCTTGCCGCCGATGGTCGGATGCATATGCTCTGGGCAGGTCTGCATCGGGAAAAGGATCAGCTCCTTGGCACAGACGCGCGCCGTATTGATGTAAGTGACGAGTTCCAGGCCGGTACGGGAAAGATCATCGAGCCCGAAGTCGGCGACCTCGATGCTCTCCCTCTCGGCTTGAGTCAGGACGATGCCCGTCTTTTCGAAATACGCAGCAGCCATCCGCTGCGCCTCATCGTGTTGAGCCTTGGTGACCATAGGGCGTACACCTCCTTTTCTCTACCCTATTTGCGCCGGGTCAGGCCTTCACCGACCCGGCGGTCATGCCCGCGAGGAAATAGCGTTGCGCGATGAGGTACAAGAGCAAGATAGGCAAAGAACCCAAAATGCTCATCGCCATCATCTCATTCCATTCATAAGCGTGCTGCCCCATCAACTGCTGGATGCCTATCGGCACAGTTCTCATCTCCGTCGTCTTGGTCAGCGTCAGGGCGAAGATGAACTCATTCCACGCGAGGAGGAAAGTATACACTCCTGTAGCAACTATACCAGGGACCGAGATGGGGACCAGGACCCTCCTGAGGGCGAAGAAATTGGAACCGCCGTCGACCTCCACTGCCTCGTCGAGTTCCTTCGGCAAGGTATTGAAGTAACCGGTCATCATCAAGATGGCATAGGGCAGAGTGAAGACCATATAAGTAAGGATTAGCGCGAAATAGGTGTTATATAACTTAAACATGACGACGAGCCCGAAATACGGTATAAGGAGCGTGATCGGGGGAACGGTCTGAGTGCTTATGATGAAGAGGTTGAGCGGCTTCTTCAGTCGAAAGGAATGCCGGCTGAAGCTGTACCCCGATAGGATCGCCACGAATAGAGTCAGAAGGGTCACCACGGTCGCAACCAAATAACTATTTAGGAAGAACCTGATTTTAGTAGGGTCGGCGAAGATGGAATGATAGGCGTTCAACGTAAAGGCCTTCGGGAGCAACTTCGGAGGCAAGGCGAATATCTCTGTATTGGACTTAATAGAGCAGCAGAACATCCATAAAACGGGGAAACAAGCGTATCCCAAACCTATAGCCAGTCCCGCGTATGTAACGATGCGAATGATCAGCTTAGTGCCTTTGATAGTCCGTGCCATAACCTAATCCCTCGCCTTCTGATGTCTGACGTAGAAGAACGCTACGCTCATCGATAAAACCAGGATTATCACCGCGCTCGCCGAAGCCATGGAGAACTGGTACGTGCTGAAAGCGAGTTTATACGTATAGGTACCCAGAACCTCGGTGGCGTGGATGGGACCGCCGCCCGTGGTCATCCAGACAAGCGAGAACACTTGCATAGTCCAAATGAAGTCGAGCATGGCGATGCTGATTATTATGGGCGATAGCTGTGGGATGGTGATATGTCGGAATTTCTGGAACTCGCTGGCCCCGTCGATAACGGCCGCCTCGTACAGATCGCTCGGGATGCCCTGAAGCCCCGCGAGGAGGCTGACCATGTAGAAGGGATAGCCCGCCCAGATATTGACGAAGGTGAGCGCATGGATCGCCGCAGCCGACGAAGAGAACCATTCGATATTCTCGCCGATGATTCCCATGGACTGCAGCATATAATTGACGACGCCGCTAGGGTTCAGGAGAAGGCGCCAGATAATCGCTATAATGGTAGCCGTGAAGACCCACGGCATGATGTACAATACCCTAAGCACGCTCCGGACGAGAGGCTTGACCACCTTGGCATTGAGCAGCATGGCGAAGGCGAGCCCAACGATCAGGTGGAAGATCACGCTCATTACCGTGAAGTAGAGGGTATTGCCTACGGATGCCCGGAAGGTCGCGTCCGAGAGAACGGCGACGTAGTTCTGGAATCCCACGAACGCCGGATGCTTGTTCATGATCACGTTGTCCATGAGGGAATAACGGACAACGACGATGATCGGATACAACATGAGCACAGTCAACAGGATGATGGTCGGCGCCTGATAGAGATACGGCGCTATGGCGCGCCTGGTCCGGTACGAAATCAATGGATGTAAGGATCTCTCCTTCTTGCTGAATGCCATGCGCCCTCGCTTTCACGAGCTCAGGCGGCCGTGCGATACTCCGCGCAGCCGCCTGAGCCCCATTGCACAGACTACTATCGAGCCTAATCGCCTTAGAAGGACTTAAGCCATTTGGCCTGGGCGTTGGCAGCCGCTTTCTCCGCGGTCTGCTTGCCATCGAGCATCAACTGGATCTCCTCATCGAAGCTCCTCATGAGCTGCTCGGCGACCGGCAGGCCCACGAACTCGTTGGCGAGATTGCCGGATTGGAAGATCTCGAAGCCCTTGCCGAACAGAGGATCGGTGGCGACGAAGTCGGGTTTAGCCTTTACGTTGCCAGGAAAGGCGTGGGCAAGGGACACGAGTTTGCTGTTCACTTCGGGGCTCATGAGGTAGGAGACGAGCTTCCAAGCCTCGGCCTTATGCTGGCTGCTCTCGCTGATGCCGATGCCCCAGGCCGCATAGGGAAGTCCCCGGCGCCCACTGTAGCCATCGACTGCGGGAAGGGCCGAAATGGCAAAGTTGAGCTTGGGATTCCGCTCGCGGATCATGTTGATGTGGGCAAGCGTGTCGATCATCATGCCGACTCGGCCGTTGACGAACTCCTCGACCTTGTCCTGTTCCTGCTTGGCGAAAGATCCGGGGGAAATAAGGCCCTTCTTATACATGGATTGAATGTACTTGAGTGCGCTTATCACATCGGAATTGGTAAGGTCGGGCTTGCCGTCCTTGAGCATGCTCTTGCCGGAGGCCCAGACCCAGGACATGACGTCATTCTGGACGCCGTTGGGAGTCTGAAGCGAGAGAGGGAGCACCCAACCGTACTGATTCTTCGACTTATCCGTCAGCTTCGCCGCGTCCTGGAGGAATTCCGTCCGGTTCGTCGGTAGCTTGGCGATACCAGCGGCCTTGAAAAGATCGAGATTGATGAAAACCGGGTAGACGAAGGATGCTACAGGGAACATGTAGCTCTTGCCGCTCAGCTTGATGATCGCGGCTACTTGGCTGGCATCATAGTTTGTGGCGGCCATCAGGGGATCAAGCGCCGTGATAGCTCCTTGCTTGGCGAGATCGTTGACCCAGGCGCCATCGAGGCCGACGACATCGCTGAGCGTACCGGTGGCGGCGCCAGTTACGATCTGATCGTGCGTGTTCGAATACGGACCGCTTATGAGCTTGACCTTGATTCCTGGATTCTGAGCCTCGAAGTCGTCCATGATCGCGCGGAGCGAGCCGGCGGGCAGCTCGGGAGCCCACCACTGAATAAACTCGATCGTGACATCGCCGGCCTTTGTCGTTTGTGCACCTACGGATCCGAGCACTACGGACAGCAGCGTCAGCGACAATAAAAGAACCAAAAGTCTTTTACCGATCATTGCATCCCTCCTTATAGAGATTAAGTCGAAGGTTGAGCCTCATCATCAGCTCGATTATTAGGATTAGTTTACTTTCTCAATCTGTCAAGATATAAACGATAGCATTAAGCCTTTTTTTGTGTTCATTTAAGTTAATAGTTAACATTGACATCGTCTTTAATCAGCATTATAGTCATTTACATACAAGTTGATATGTTTATTTGTGTACTTATTTAGCAACTATACGACGTTAACTGAAAGGTATTTTTTGCTCGGAGGAAAGCGATGAACGGGGCTTTAGCATTGGGACTCGGCGATAACACAGACTACGAAATAGAGTGGGATTCGCGGGTCCTCGAGGATTTAGTCCGCGAGCATAGCATCGCGAGAAACGAGCTCTGCCCAATCCAGCGCATACACGATGCTCGCGACCTCGTTATTTCAATCCTCGGTTTCCTAAAGGAAGGCAAAGGTGGCGAATGCTTCGTCGAGGACTTGAGAGTCATCACAGAGTTCGCAAAGCGGTTCACGTTCCACGTAACGATCGGAGGGACGGCCCCGCGCGCGGCGATCGCCATAAGCAAGATCGGCATCCCATCCTCGGTGCATCTCGTCACAATGAACGATCATATACGGAGACTCCTGCCGCCTAACGTATCCTGGACCTGCAGCAACAAGAAGGACAGCTCCTATCCCCACTTGATCGTCCAGTTCATCGAGGGAACAAGGATAGCCGCCGGCGACATCGACCTCACTGCGGCCGTCTCGAGCCGAATCATCTATGTCAACGACTATGACAATCAGACGATGAGGCTCACGCCGGGGTTCTTCAAAGACGCTCGCGATGCCCACGCTTTTCTCGTCTCCGGATTCAACGCTATGCAGGATGGCAAGATGCTCCTCGAACGCGTCAAGGAGCTGAATCTCCTGCTGAATGAGCTGCCAAAAACGACCACCGTTTTTTACGAGGACGCATGCTTCCATGTAGAAGAGTTCAAGAGCGCCGTGCTGGACAACCTTGCCCACAGGTTCGATGTGTTCAGTCTCAACGAGGACGAACTCGAAGCCTATTTGGGAGAGAAGGTCGACCTCCTCGATCCCGAAGAGGTTCTACGGGCGGTCCGCTCGCTCCGCTCGATAATCCGCGTGCCCGTGATAGTGGTGCATACGCGTCACTGGGCGCTCGCGAGCGGGCCGGACTGTGCGAAATACACCGGTGCCCTCAAGCAGGGGATAAGCATGGCGACGACCCGCTTCAGGCTAGGCGATGACTACTCGAAGGACGATTTTCTTCGTACGCGCGACCTCCCCGACGAAGAGGAGGGAGGCGTTTTCGCCGAGGCGATGAATCGCATAGGCGGCGGAGAGATCGTCTGTGTACCGTCGGTGCAGGTGGCAGAGAAGAAAGTGACGACTATTGGTCTCGGGGATGCTTTCGTCGGGGGATTCCTCTCGACGTTAGTATAGAGGAAATCCATTGTGAGGAAAGAGGTATAGCATGAGTATCGTAACGACCAAGGAATTGCTTGCTGACGCGAAGGCTCGCCACTATGCGGTCGCGGCGTTCAACACGAACAACCTGGAATACACCCAGGCGATCCTCGAGGCGGCGACGGAGATGAAATCGCCGGTCATCATCGAAGCGGCGAAGAGCGAAATCGATTACATGAACGGCTTCACCTTCGTCGCGATGGTTAGGACATTGTCGGATAAGCTCCCGATCAATGTCGCCATCCACCTGGATCACGGCCCGTCCTATGATGAGGCTGTCCGCTGCCTGAACTACGGATTCTCGTCCGTCATGTACGACGGGTCCAGGCTCAACTTGGACGAGAATATCCGCAACACTCAGAAAGTCGTCGAGGCGGCCCATGCCTGTGGCGTCTCCGTCGAAGGCGAAATCGGCGTCATAGGCCAGGCGGCCGACAGCCCCGAAGGTAAGAAGGGGGAGTCGGACGCCCTCGCCTCTCCCACTGAGTGCGAGCGCTTCGTGAAGGAGTCCGGCGTCGACTGCTTCGCCGCCGCCATCGGCAACGCCCATGGCCTGTACACGAAAAAACCGAAGCTCGACTTCGACCGCCTGTCCGACATCGAGAGGCGCACCCGTGTTCCCCTCGTCCTCCACGGCGGCACGGGGATTCCCCTCGAGGACATCAAGAAGGCCATCTCGCTGGGCGTCGCGAAGATCAACTTCAGCACCATCATGCGCCAAGGCTACATCGAGACGCTCCGCAAGACCCTCGAGGAAAACCCCGGGGATCTCGACCTTATGAAGCTACTCACTCCCTCGAAGCTCGCCATGAGGGCGATAGCGATCCAGCATCTCAAGATGTGCGGGTCCGACGGCAAGGCCTGATCCATTCCGATTCCGGCCGCGGAAACCCGAGCGACAGCTCTGGCCCCGCGGCACAGGTGGGAGGTGGAAGACGAATTGTTGATTCGCCCCGTCTCGCCGGTATAAAATGGGAATATGCAAAATACATCGATCAGGAACGGAGGGGTGATGGGGTCTGGCCCCATGGTGTCCCCCTCATCGAGGGGGACACCGCTATTATGAAAGAAAAGGACTTCGTCGAGGAGCGTAGGATGAAGCTCCTCGAGTACATCAATAAAAATGGCCGGGCCGATGTCGCCCAACTCGCCGAGCAGTTCGAAGTCACCGTCGCGACCGTCCGCCGCGACCTGCTTATCATGGAGGAGCAGAACCTCATCTATCGCACGCACGGCGGCGCGATAAAGCGCGCCCAGCCCTCCCTATGGGAGACAACGACCCTTCAAGAGCGCTCCATTCAGCACATAGAGGACAAGGAACGGATTGCCGACCTAGTCGAGCAGCTCGTACACGATGGCGACAGCATCATGATAGATGGCGGAAGCACGACGCTGTGCGTGGCCAAAAAACTGACGAGCAAGAAGAAGATGCTCATCGTAACCAATACTTCGACCATCGGCGAGCTGTTCGCGGACATCAATGACAATAAAGTGATCCTAACGGGCGGCGAGCTTGCCAAGAGCACCAATTCTACGATCGGTGTGGCAGCAGAGCAGGCCATTAAGCAGTACCGGGTCGACAAAGCAATCATCGGCGTCTCGGGACTGCTCCTGGAAGAGGGCTTTTTTTCGGCCATACCGTCCGAGGCCGAGATTAAGCGCCTCATGCTCAAGAGCGCGAAGGAAAAGATCGTCGTCATGGACAGCAGCAAGATCGGGACGCCCGCGCTCTGCTTCGTCTGCGATTTCTCCGGCATCGACAAGCTGGTTACCGACAAGAATATCTCGAAAGTCGCCCTCGACCAACTCCGCAAAGCGGGGGTCGAAGTCTTCACGATGTAACGGCGGCGAGAGGCGCTTCTATCCCTAGCTCGCGGCGGCCGGGGCCTCTACAGCGTCAACGCCGGCCGCCGCCTCAAGAGAAGTCTGGGCTTCGGCGGCGGCGCGAGAGAGGCAGTCGACGAAGCGGTCCTTGGCGGCAGGATCGCGGAGGCGCACGGTCGGCCCCGATACGCTTATTGCGCCCGCGAAGTCCGATCCAGGCAGACGTAGGGGCTTGGCCATGCAGGTGAGGCCCGTCTCGTACTCCTCGCGGTCGAGTCCGTAGCCCGTAGTCCGCGCAGCGATAGCTTCCTTTATTACGTCCTCGGGATCGGTGAGTGTCTTGTCGTTGATCTTGGGCAGAGGACCTGCACCGAGTATGGTGCGCATGCGGTCCTCGGGCAGAAGCGAAAGGATCGCCTTCCCTACACCCGTGCAGTATAAGGGCAGCCGGTCGCCGGGTACGGAGCGCATGCGCAGGCTTCTGTCGGCTTCGGCGCGATCGAGATAGATGGCGCTGGACCCAGCCAAGCAGGCCAAGTTGGCGCTCTCGCCTGTTTCACGGGCTAAACGCTCAAGGAAGGGCCGCACGCGCTCGACTACGATAGAGCGAATGGGCACATGGGAGCCGAGCTCGAAGAGGGCGAGCCCCAAGGCCCAGCCCGAGGCGGACTTTTCGGTTACGCCCCGCGACTCGAGCACATTCAGATAACGCAGGGCAGTGGCCTTATTCATTCCCGTTTCACGCGATAGACGCGCAAGCGTCACGGCTGAGCCCGTGCGCGCGAGATAGAAAAGAAGATCGAGTGCCTTGCCCGCCGATTCGCTCATGGTCCTCCGAAGGATGGAGTTTCATAAGTCGAAACTTCCGTTGAGCCTTTGATCGATTAAATCATCTAATAAAACGACGGTCAATGATTATTGGTGGACGAATTCGTATTCCGATGATAACCGTGCGAAGAAGTCGACCTCGTCAATAAAGCGAAAGCTCGACAGCCCCGCTCTTTGGGCTCCAGTCACGTTCTCTTCATTATCATCGACGAAGAGAGTCTCCGTCGGCGACATGCCCGAGACCTTCAGAGCGAGCTCGTAGATAGCCCGCTCGGGCTTGAGGAGCTTGTGCTCGCAGGAGAGGACGAGTTCATGGAATTGCCCAGCCCAGGAACAGCCATTGCCTTCGCGGATGTAACGGACCCCGTCGGCGTGGATGTTCGACAAAAGGACGAGGCGCCCTACCCTATGCTTCACGCCGCCTAAGAACTCAAGCATGTCCGGACGCATGGTGAACCAGCTCTCGAGGTCTACGGATACGAGCTTAGGGATGTCCGACTCGCGCAGCGTAAGGCCCTGCGCGCGAGCTACGCGGCGCCAGTACTCGGCCCCGTCAACCGTGCCCCGATCGTAGTCGAAGCGCAGCTCGAAATAAACGCGGCGGAAAGCGTCGCGATCGCAGTTCGCGCCGAGGATGGACATGAGTTCGTCGACCTTATCCATGCGTTGAGCCTGGGTAAGGACACCGCCCATATCGAGCATGAGACAGCGGATAGCTTTCACTTGTTGGTCTCCTCGGGCTGCCAGAAGCCTTCCTTCCAATTGAAGCGCCCGGTCTCGGGCAGGACCGTGCCCTCCTGGGCCGCCTTCATGACCTGCTTGTAGAGGGGCTTCGTAAGCTTCACGCTCGAGAAGTCGAGGATGAACTTCTGCAAGCCGTCCTTCTGAAGGAAGGGGATACGGTCGACGAGCGAGAAGGGCTTCATCGGCGTGACAACCGTTCCCTCGCCGAGCTTTAGGATCTCGTAGGTCGAGCCGTCGCGGTCGGAGAAGGACTTGAAGTCGTACCGCGAGGCTAGATCGGCTTTAATATGGAAGAGAGCAGGATAGGAGAAAACGATCGGCATCCAAGCCGCAGGGGGCGCGGCCTCGGTGACCTTCTGGAAGTCCTGCTTGGATATTTCGAGAGGCGGTACTATGCAGCGCGCACCCTCTTCGAAAAGGAAGGAGGCGGCCCAGCGGTTGAACGCATAGAGGTACGGCCCGGCGATGATCGTTACGGGCTCTTCGTTCCGGGCTGCCCGGGGATGCGATCCCTCGTAGGCGGAGGCGCTCGCGGCGGCGTTGGCCGCGCGAGCGGAAGCGATGCCCCGGAGGATGCCCAGGTGGGCTGGGTTGTTCGCGACGAAAAGCCGCTGACCGCGGCCAACCCAATACTCGAGCTCGGGGACGAGCCACTCCGAGTCGGACTCAGGGTACCAAGGGTCGAGCCAGAGCACGAGCTTCTCGCGCTTAAAAGGCAGGGTCGATTCCTCGGCGCGCATAATATCCGCATTTGCCTTGTTGAAGAGAAGCATGGCCTTCTCGGGCCTTGCGGCGTTAAGTATGTGGAGGTCGCCCGTGCGGCCTACCAGGGCGTAGAGCCCGGCGGGGAGGCGGGAAGCGTCAGCCTTCAGCTCGGCCTTCGTCGCCTTGGCGATCTCGGGCTCGGGTGCAGTGTCGTGGCTGGGGAAGCGGTGGTAGCGAGAGATGTCGTGAGGCAGGACCGGAGCGTAGCGCCGCGCCATGGACTTCATCTGCACGAGGTAGACGATGTCGCTCTGGCGGAAGTCCGTATCCGCGGCGACGAGCATGCCGGAGGGGACCTCTCTCACCTCGCGCACCTTGGCGGTGAAGCGCTCCGAGTCGTCGGGCCTGTGGAAACGCAAGGAATCGCCTTCGGCGAGCCCCGGATAGGCTTCCATGAGGGCGTAGCGCTTTTCGTCGATCACGCGGATGTCACGGATCTTCCCCAGGCTTATGCCCGTGCCGCCCGCCTGCTCGGGGCGGATGTATTCGGGGTCGAGCTGACCCGCGATGAAGAAGCGCGTCTTGCGCCTCGCGAAGTCCGACTGGAGCATGGCCTGGGCCTTGGCCAAGGCGCGCTCGCGGCCCAGCTTCCAGTTGTCGATCATGTGCCGGTAGGCCGCGACCACCTGGCCGACGTACTCAGCGCTCTTCATCCGCCCCTCAACCTTGAGGGAGGCAACGCCTGCCTCCATAAGTTCGGGGACATACTCGATGAGCTGAAAGTCGTCGGGCGAGAACCAATAGCCCGATTGGCCGTCGGTCGCGTAGAGGCGGCGGCAGGCCTGTGCGCAGGAGCCGCGGTTTGCGCTCTTGCCCCCGAGGTAGCTCGAGAACATACACAGGCCCGACTCGCTCACGCAGAGTGCGCCGTGCACGAAGACCTCGAGCTCGAGGTTGGTCTCCTGCTTGATGGCGCGGATCTCGTCGAGGCTGAGCTCGCGCGCGAGCACTACGCGCTTGAAGCCTCTGCGCGAAAGGAGATTCGCCCCCTTCGCGGAGGCGATGTTCATCTGCGTGCTCGCGTGGAGCTCGAGTTTCGGAAAATGCTTCGCCGCCATTTGGGCGACGCCCAGGTCCTGTACGATGATGCCGTCCGGCCCTAGGCTTTCCAGGTACTGGAGGAACTGCCACATGCGATCGGCCTCGCGCTGCTCAAAGACCGTGTTGACCGTGACGTAGAGCTTCTTGCCCTGCCTGTGGCAGGCACCCACCGCGGCCTCGAGCTGATTGAAGGCGAAATTGTTAGTGCGCATCCGCGCATTGAAGTTGCGCGCGCCGAGGTAAACGGCATCCGCTCCCTCGCCGAGGGCCGCGTCGAGCGCCTCGGGGTTGCCCGCCGGAGCGAGCAGTTCTACTGTAGGCATGCTATGACTATATCAGTTTTCCCATATCTCGCTAAGTACGCGCGAAAGGAACAAGCATGGCTCACTCGCTGTTGACGCAAAATGCCCTCTCTAACTCGCTTAAAAAACTCATGCTGACCGTCCCCATCAACCGTATCCACGTGCAGATGCTCACCGACGACTGCGGGCTCACCCGGCACACTTTCTACAACCACTTCCGCGACGTCTACGAGCTTCTAGGCTGGATCTACGACCGCGAGGTGATCGATGGGCTCGATAAGTACTGTACTCACGACAAATGGCCTCAGGGAATCGAGCTCGTCCTCCGGTACACCGCCGAGAACAAGGTCATCTGCCTCAATACCTTCCGCTCCCTCGGGCGGGACCATCTCGAAGGCTTTCTCTACCGCGTTTTTTACCAGCTCCTACGGAGCGTCGTAGACGACATCGCCCCAAAGATGCGCATCACGGAAAAAGACAAAGAGGAATGCTGCGGGTTTTACGCCAATGCGCTCGTGGGCGTCTTCATCGCCTGGCTGAAGGACAATCTGCGCCAGACCCCCGAGCACATGGCCGAGCTCATCGACCGGGTCATGAGTGGTAACATCGTCCACACGCTCGAGAAATACGACGCGAAGGCGAAGGGCCGAGGTTAGCACAACGATGTAAATTTACACACTTGAGGGCTTTTGTACCAATAGGACACAGAGCGCTAATTCTGTTCATTGAGCTCTGGTTTCTCCCTTATTACCTTCTCGCCTATCAAGAGTCGCGAAAGACCTTGATAAGGAGAATGAGATGAACAACTACGACAGAATCAATCCGAAAAACCCGAAGAACATCGAGAACCGCCAGGCCTACCTTCTGGGCGGCGGCATCGGCTCGCTCTCGGCCGCGGCCTTCCTGATCCGCGACGGCCACATGAGCGGCAAGAACATCCACATCCTCGAGCAGCTCGAGAGGATCGGCGGCTCGATGGACGGCGCAGGCAGTGCCGAGAAGGGCTACACCGCCCGCGGTGGCCGCGAGATCGAGTCGCACTTCGAGTGCTTCAGCGACCTCTTCGGTTCCATCCCCTCGCTGAACGATCCCAAATCGAGCGTCCTCGACGAGTTCCGCCGGCTCAACCTCGAGGAGCCAATCGAGTCCCACTGCCGCCTGGTCGCTAACCAGGGCAAGCCGCAGGACTTCTCTTCATTCGGCCTCTCCACAGCGAACGCGCTCGAGCTCGCGAAGCTGCACGCGCTCACCGAGGAGGCATTAGGCGCCACCACGATCGAGCAGTTCTTCACCCCTGAATTCTTCGAGACGAACTTCTGGTACTTCTGGGTCACCATGTTCGCCTTCGAACCCTGGCACAGCGTCGTCGAGGTCAAGCGCTACGTGGATAGGTTCATGCACCTCATCAGCGGGATGAACAAGCTCAAGGGCATCCTCCACACCGAGTACAACCAGTACGACTCCCTCATCCTGCCTCTGACAACCTGGCTTAAAGAGAACGGTGTGCAGTTCGACTTCGGCTGCACCGTGACCGACATCGACTTCGACTTCGCTTCCGGCAAGAAGACAGCCAAGCGAGTCCACTACCTCAAAGGCGGCAAGCAAGGCAGCATCGAGGTCGCGGCCGACGACATCGTCCTCTTCACTAATGGCTCGATGACCCAGAACACCGAGCGCGGCGACCTCAACACCCCCGCTCCGCTCAACCGCTCGAAGGACAAGGGCTGCTTCTCCGTCTGGGAGAAGATCGCCAAGAAGTCGCCCGACTTCGGCCACCCCGAGGCCTTCTGCGAGAGCGTCGACAAGACCAAGTGGATGAGCTTCACGATCACCCTCAAGGACGACGATATCGTCTTCCCCTACCTCACCAAGATGACCGGCGACAAGCCCGGAATGGGTGGCCTGGTAACCATCAAGGACTCGAGCTGGCTCATGAGCTGGGTCGTGCCCAAGCACCCGCACTTTATCGGACAGCCAGATAACGTAAAAGTGCTCTGGGCCTACGCGCTCAACATGGACGTCCCCGGCGACTACATCAAAAAGACTTACGAAGCGTGCACGGGCCGCGAGATGTTCGAGGAGCTGCTCTACCACATGGGCCTCGAGAAGCGCATCCCCGAGATCCTCAAGACTACGATCAACGTCATCCCGTCGATGATGCCCTACATCACCTCTCAGTTCATGCCGCGGGTTAAGGGCGATCGCCCCGAAGTCATCCCCGCGGGGAGCGCGAACTTCGGCTTCCTCGGCCAGTTCGCCGAAGTCCCCGAGGACTGCGTCTTCACCGTCGAGTACTCTGTACGCACCGCTATGGTCGCGGTCTACGGACTCCTCGGGCTCGAGAAGCCGGTCGAGCCGGTCTACCCCGCCAAGTACGACATCCGCGTCCTCGCCAACGCAGCGAAGACCTGCCTCGGCCTTAGCGGTCAGAGCCTCGCGAACGTCCCCGTCGGGCAGCTCGTGCAGAAGCTCGAGATCGGCAAGCTGCTGTGATGATTCCAAGGCGCCCTGCTGCAGGGCGCCTTGACGGCCCCCGCACCGCTTCACCGATCTCGTCACACCGAAGGCAAGCGCTAGCTCACGCGACGAACAAACGCCCCTAGTATCATAGATCCCATCAGAGGGAGGAAATTCTTATGAAACGACTTTCATTCGGGTTCATTCTCATTGCACTCGCAGCGGCTCTTTCGGCACAGGCACAGGCGAGGGACCAGGCCCCGGGCTCGGACCAGCGCAAGGATGGCGACAAGGACTATGCCCGGCAGATCGCGCGGCCCCAGGCCGTCCTCGTGACGCTTGTCGGCAACTTGACCTTCGTCGACGACCGCCCCGCGATCAAGACAGGCGACGACACGGTGCTCCTCGAGATGCCAAACTTCTTCAAGTACGCCTACTTCGAGGGACTCAAGGCCGGGGCCGCAGTCAAAGCGAGCGGCATGCTCATCACCCCACGCGCCTTCAGCGACAAGCCTCAGACGGACAAGGGCGGGCAGGACGTAAAGGCCGCCACGGAAGCTCCCGGCAACGCGCCTAAGGCACTACCCGTCCTCATCGCCAAGGAAGTGACGATCGGCGAGAAGACCTACATCATTGTAAACGAAGCCCGCGAACCGGATCGGGCCCCGCAGTGCGTCCCCCGCGAGGGAGCCGAGCGCCCCGAAGCTCGCTGATCCGAACAAGCCCCAAAAGCGGGGCCGGCCTTCGATCGGGCCAGCCCCGCGCTTTATATCCAACTCTTTGCCGCGGCGCGAGTACTCCAGCGAGGAGGAATCGCGATGGAGGCAAAGGCACCATGGTCCATTCAACTTTACGCACTCGCCGTTCCAAGGCATACTGAGCTAAACGCGTGGAGGCTGGTATGCATATCAAAAGGATCGACATCCGCAATATCCGTGGATTCGAGAAGCCGCAGTTCGACCTGACAAGGCCGAACGGTAGCTACGAAGGCTGGACAGTGTTCACCGGTGATAACGGTTCGGGCAAAAGCACGCTATTCAAGGCCATCGCAGCCTGCCTCGTTATTAAGCGTTCCAGCAAGGAGCCAACCCTTGAGGCCGCATTGCCTCCCCTGGGAAAGGCAAACTACCACACGCTACGCGACGATGTTCTATGATAGCGATCTATGGCTCGGAGAACCTATGCGAAGACAACGCGATGGGGAAACTTATCGTCAAGCGGAGCGGCATAGTCCTGATAGATGAGATCGATGCGCACATGCACCCAGGATGGCAGCGTAGAATAGGGTTCTGGCTCAAGAGCCATTCCCCGAAAGTGCAATTCCTCGTGACGACCCATAGCCCGATAATATGCCAAACGGCGGACCCGAATGGTATTTTTAAATTACACCAGCCGGCAAGCGGGGAACAGCCCTTCGCAGTAAGCAAAGCCGATTATCAGACGATCATCGCCGCTCGCCCCGATACAATTCTCCTCACACCAGCTTTCGGTCTTCTAGAGACGCGCTCGGATCTCGCCGTTGAAAAGCGCCAATCCTACGCCAAGATACGATCGAAGAACGGCCCGGTACAACAGAGATCGCAATGAATACTCGCCGAAAGGTATAGAGACCGTGAAGATCCTTCACCTAGATAGGCGCGGAGCCCTTTCGTCTCTCTATAGAAAATCGCGCAAGACGCTCGTCGAAAAAGTCTATACATTGATCGGAGCCACGATCAAGGACGTAGAAGAAAAAGAGAGCAAGCTAATAGACATCGATTTGGCAGGCCTTCTTGACTGGTACACATACACGGTTCGGGGATTCACGAAGATCCATTCCCGCTCTTAAAGGAGAGGCAGCCTCTCCTTTGGGAAGCGCTAGATCGAAAGATAGAAAGGCCAGATGGCTAAGCCTATCTACGGCTCATTTTCCACTACGGAGGTTTTACTTTGATAGCTCTTTGGACATTCGACAGCCCGGCCAAGCTCGAGCGGTTCGTTCCCATTCTCGAGAACCATGCCATCCCCTACGAGTTGTCCTCGAAGGGCAAACCGGCGGAGCTAGGCGTAGCCATCACCGTGGCGGTGGAGGAAGAGGACCTCGTGAAGGCGAAGAAGTACCTCCTCAGGTATCGGAAGCGAAGGACGAGCGGCGATTCGCTATGAACAACGCGGTGCTGATCGCCGAGGACGACTGGCGGGCGATTCAGGAGACGCTGTACCTCGATTCCTTTCCCGGCATGAGACAGTCCATCCTCGAAGGGATGCAGGAGCCGTTACCGGATCGCGGCGTGGACCGATCAGAGGTAGCGCTGACATAAACTACCGCTGGGCGGCGGGTGTCTCGCCGTTTAATTCGGCTCGCTGCTTCCCCTTCCGCTTGTAAACAGCCCTTTTTTTCGTATATCATGCAAAGGAATACGCTTATTTTACCCGGAGCCACTATGAATATCCGCAGTACCCGCAACATCGGCATCATGGCGCACATCGACGCCGGCAAGACAACTACCACCGAGCGCATCCTCTACTACTCGGGCAAGACCTATAAGATCGGCGAGGTCGACGACGGCGAAGCCACGATGGACTGGATGGAGCAGGAGCAGGAACGCGGCATTACGATCACGAGTGCCGCCACCACGACCTACTGGCGCGACCACCAGATAAACATCATCGATACCCCGGGCCACGTCGACTTTACCGCCGAGGTCGAACGCAGTTTGCGCGTCCTCGACGGGGCGGTGGCGGTTTTCTCCGCAGTCGACGGAGTGGAGCCTCAGTCCGAGACGGTCTGGCATCAGGCGGACCGCTATCACGTCCCCCGCCTCGCCTACGTGAACAAGATGGACAGACTCGGCGCCAACTTCGAGGCGGTGCTCGAGGACATGCGCAAGAAGCTCGCGGCCAATCCCATTGCTATCATGCTGCCTCTCGGCGCCGAAGGCTCCTTCGAGGGCGTGCTCGACCTCATCGCGATGGAGGAGCTGCGCTTCTCGGACGACGGGTCGGAGATCACGCACAGCCCCATCGCCCCCGAGCGAGCCGAGGCCGCGCGCGCCGCGCGGGAGAAGCTCATCGACGCTTTAGGGACGAGGTCGGACGATATCACGAACCTCTTCCTCGAGGGCAAGGAAGTGCCCGCACAGCTCATTAAGCGCGAGCTCCGCGCGGCCTGTCTCGCCCGCGTTCTGGTGCCAGCCTGCTGCGGCGCCTCGAGGCGCAACATCGGCGTGCAGCCGCTCTTGGACGCGGTCGTCGACTACCTGCCGGCCCCGGACGAGGTCCCGCCCGCCAAGGCCTTCCACATCAAGAAAGAGGAAGAGGTCGATGTCCCCTGCGATCCGAACGGCCACCCCCTTGGGCTAGTGTTCAAGGTCCAGTACGATCGAGAGGCGGGGCCCCTGTGCTTCGTGCGCATGTACTCAGGCAGCTTGAAGAACGCGAGCACGGTCTACAACCAAAACAAAAAGAAGCGCGAGCGCATAACGCGCCTATTGCGCATGCACGCGAACAAGTCCGAACCCTTGGACGAGGTGAGCGCGGGCGATATCGCGGTCATCGTGGGCATGAAGAGCGCTCAGACGGGCGACACGATCGGCACCGAGGGCTGGCCCCTCGCGCTCGAGAAGATGCACTTCCCCGAGCCCGTCATCTCCGTCGCGATCGAGCCCAAGACCATGTCCGACCGGGACAAGCTCAAGGAGACTCTCGAGATTCTCTCGAAGGAGGACCCGACCTTCACCACGCGCGATAACGAGGAGACCGGCCAGATCGTCATCTCAGGCATGGGCGAGCTCCACCTCGACATCCTCGTCACGCGCATCATCCGCGAGTTCAAGATTGCCGCGAAACAGGGCAACCCGCAGGTCACCTACCGCGAGTCGATCACGAAGAGCGCAACGCACAGCGAGCGCTACCGCAAGCAGGTGGCCGGCAAGGAGGCCGCGGCGGGACTCACGATCAAGGTCGAGAACCTCCCGCGCGGCACGGGCAATAAATACACGAAGGCAGTGCGCGCGCCTAACGTCCCTGACGAGATACTCGAGGCGGTCGAGCGCGGCTTCAACTCGGCCTTCGGCTCGGGGATACAGTTCGGCTACCCCGCCGTCGACGTGGGCGTCACGCTCACGGGCATCGAGTACGACGAGCTGACCGCCAGTCCCTTCGCCTTCGAGGCCTGCGCCAACATGGCCTTCGACTCGGCCTGCCGCGAGGCGGGGCCTGTGATGCTCGAGCCCGTCATGAAGGTGGACATCGCCTGCCCGAAGGAATTCTTAGGAGAGGCGATGAGCCTCATCTCCCAACGCGGCGGCATCATCAATGGATCGGAGTCCAGACCCGCAAGCGAGCTTATCCACGCACAGGCGCCAATGGTCGCGATGTTCGGCTTCACGACGAGCCTGCGCTCCGTGACCCAGGGCCGCGCGAGCTTCAGCATGGAGTTTTCGCACTTCGAGCAGAAGCGAAATTAAAAAACACATGATCAATACGAGGCGGTTCCGTCGGAGCGTGGTCATCACGCTCGGCATTATAGCGGCACAGGCGGCGTGGGCGGAGACGTTCGACGCGGCCTTCGTCGCTGCGCACAGCGAAGACCGCATCGCCCGAATCGTAGTCACAGGCAATGAGCGAACGCGCTCCTGTGTCATACTCGAACTCGCAGAAATATCCGAAGGCGAGAAGCTCACGGATATCGACTGCGAAAAGGTCAAGCAGAACCTGCTCCTGTCCGGGATCTTCAGCGACGTCTCGCTCTCGGCAGTGATCGACGAGTCAGGCGGCGCAGTCGTGACGATAGGGGTGAAGGACAAGTGGACGCTGATCCCCGTCCCCTCCGGCTCGTACGGGAGCGGCGGTTGGTCGGCAGGCCTCGACATCGTAGAGTTCAATCTCTTTGGCCTGCGCAAGACCCTGGTAGTCGGGGGCTCGGACTCCGACCTTGGACTGTCGGGGACGATAGCCTATATCGACCCGCGTTTTCTGGGCGCCGACGTCACCCTCCAAGTCTACGCTTCATACGCGCGCTCCTCCGAGGAGGCGACCTACATGGATGACTCCGACTTCGCCGATTTCATCACCACGACGGGATCGGTCGGCTTCGCCCTAGCCTATCCGTCCGACAAGACGCTGTACGCCCAGCCTCGCTTCGCGGTCCGCTATCGAGGCCTATCGGAAGGCGATGCCGAGAAGTACGACCTGAGGACGGATTACCTCGTCCTCATGCCGGGGGTCGATGTAATATATGACGACGAGCGCTTCACGACCTACCACAAGTCGGGACCGAGCGCCAGCTTCACCTACATCCACGGCTTCGACCTTTCGGGGGGAACCCCGTACAACACAATCAGCGGCCAGGCTGACCTCAAGCTGGACAGCTTCTGGGACGGCCTTGCGGAATTCGGTTTCGTCGGCTCATACAGCAGCGAATGCTTCATGCTGCAGAGCGCGCTTTCGGGAGTGGGCTACAGAACTTTATCGCAAGGGAGCTCCTACGCAGCAGATTCGGCGGCCCTCTACGCTTCGCTCGACCTTCCTTTCATGAAGGCGAAGTGGGCGGTCATGACCCTCGGCGCCTTCTACGAGGGCGGCGCCTACGCCACAGGGCTCGAGGGGCAGTCGGTCGCCTTCTTCCACGGCCCGGGCCTGAGCTACCGGCTCTATCTCCATAACATAGCTCTTCCCGCCGCCGGGATCGATATGGCCTACAACATCCCCGCCGGCCTTCCGGTTTTCAGCGTAAATGTTGGAGTTTCGCTCTAGGAGCCTATCGGTCTGAAGGTGGAAGAGACGAGGAATGCCTCTCGGGAGTACATGTCCCTTGGGAGACCCAAAGGCTACTCGTTCATGCATAAAATGAGAATAACGAGGCATTAGACCGATTCCGCGCGTGATGATTTGCTCGTCACCTGTTTCTGATGAACCGACCGGCTTGTATGGCGCGCGGCGACGAAACGCATGTCCGGCCCAGCGGTCGGCGATTAGAATCTCGGCTCGAGCCCAACCTGTTTATATATCTTCTGATTTCAGCTCCGCAGGATGAAGTAGGCCGCCACGAGGAAGTGCAGCCCGCGATAGCCCAGGCCAGGATCGAGGGCTGCCTCGGCGAGGACGAGGTCCACAGGCCAGGCATCGGCCGCGGCGCCCGCTCCGCGAGCGAGGATGAGAGCGCTCATGGGGGCGCCGTCGGACGCTGTGGCGAGAATCGACGCGAGCGCGGACTCGAAAGCGTCGCGGGATGCACAGCCGCAAGGGCCGAGGGCGGTCTCGGCCGCGTCGTCTAGTGCGGCGATCCCCGCCTCCTCGTCTTCCATGAACGATTGGTACAGTCCGTAGAAGCGAGGCATGATCCCGGCGATGGCGGCGGTCGACAGCAAGAGCTCGTCCGATACAAAGGCGGGGTCCTTCTCGCTGCGCAAGCAGGAGACGAGGGCAGGCACCGACGAGCTCGAGCGGAGGATCTCGAGGGCGTAGGCCGCGGATATCCTGACGCGAGGGATGCGCGATGAGGCGAGAAGCTCCTCGATCATGCCGATGCTCGTCCTATCGCCAAGGCGCGCGAGGGCGACTACCGCCGAGCCTTGAAGCATGTAGTCCTCCGCCGAGGCCGCCTTGCGCAGGGCCGGCACGACGAGACTGGGCTCGGGACAGGACTTGCCTAGGATACGGGCGGCGAGATAGGCGGTCGTGTAGGGTTGGCGCTCGACCTCGGAGGCGAGGGCTTTCACCGAGTCCTTGCCGAGCTCGCCCATGGTCTCGATCGCGAGCAAGGCCTCCAGGCGCACATCGAAGCGTGGCGAGCCCAAGTAAGAAAGCAGGCTCGCCTGGGCGGGAACCGAGGCGCCCGAGGAAGCGCCGTTGGCACCGGCCTGCCCGATTCCCCGGATGAGGTCGATCTCCTCGACCGGGTCGTCGCTCTTGTCCAGACGCGAAAGAAGATTGAAAGCGCGCAGGTCGCGAGGCGAAAAGATGACGCCGATCGATTCCCGTACCGAGACCGAGCCCAGGCGGACCAAGGCGGGCGAGCGCGCGATCACCCAGAGGATTATGGCGACGAGTGCCCCGAAGAACACCCGATAGGAGGAGTCCTGCGACAGGCCGAGCGAGCCCAACGCGTCGAGGATGAAGCCGCCCGCGCCGGAACCCAAGGTGCCTCCGAGGCCGTAGACGAGGAAGTACACGACGCCGAGGTCGAGGGTCCGCTCGGGGCGGACGAGGGAAAAGTAGTAGGTCTGGCCCACGTTTTCCTCGCCGGCTAGCCCGAAGGAAGAGAGAAAATTCACGAACGAGAGCAAGGTCACGGCGAGAGCCGGGGACGAAAAGGGCCCTACGGCTCCCGGGGCGAGTGCGAGCGGAAGTAGGCTCAAGCCGGTCGCCGCCGTGAAGACGACGAATAGCGGCTTGGCCCCGAGCCTGTCTACGAGGAGCCTCGCGAAGAGCCCCATCGCTATCGAGCCCAGACTCGAGACGAGGGCGTAGGCCATGACGGCGTCGTCGCCCTGGCGGAAGACGTCCTTCGCGTAGACAGGGAGAAAAGAGCGCGCCATGCCCGCGACGAAGGCGAGGAGGAAGAGGGCCTCCATAAACGCGCGGAAGCCTTTCTCTTTGAAAGCCTCGCGGGCGCTCGCGACGATGCCGCTCGAGTCCTCGGGCCTGTAGCCTTCGGGCTCCGGCACTCGCCTAAGGAGGACGAGCGATCCTACGATACCAAGGACGATGCCCACGGCCATCGCGACGGCAAAGACCCAGGTCGGGGCGGAGCGCCCGATCACGAGGGCTACGACGAGGTTCGAGCCCAGGCCGGCGAGGTTCGCGAAGATAGTCACGTTGACAAGGAAAGACCCGCGATCCGCCCGCTTGCAGCCAGCCCCTCCGTCTGCGAGGTTGGCAAGCACGGGGTTGTTACCGACCATGCCGACGCCGCGCAGCATATTAAAAAGCGCGATGCCGAAGATGATGCAGCCGAAGCCTACCCCGGGCATGCCGACAGCGACGAAGATCGGCGCGAGCAGAGCGGGAGACACAGCTACGAAGCGCCAGAACCAGGCCCTGCCGAAGACCTTCAGAATGGAGGATCTGCGTACGAGACGCTTGCCCAGGGGCAGAAAGAAGTAGGTGATATAGGTGAAGGCGTTGAGCAGGCCCACCGTTGCGTTGGAGGCGCCGAGGCTTAGGGCGTAGAGAGTGATGAAGCTTCCCGAGAGGAGGACGAAGGAGGCTGAATTGAAGGTATTGAACAGATGGAACGAAGTGCGGCCGCGCCGGAGAGCGGCCGGGGAGAGTTGAGCCATAGATTTCAGTATAACTCGCCCGGGCGCCTCATTGAAAGCGCCGGCCTGCGATGCCCGGGCATCGCCGACTTCTAGCCTTTGACCGCTCCGGCGGAAATGCCCTTGATGATGTACTTCTGCATGGCGACGTACATGATCACGACGGGTGTAGCGGTCATGACCAGGCTCGCGGTGAGCGCGCCATAGTCCTTCGTGAAGGTTCCGAAGAAGTTGTACTGGAAGAGAACCAAGGTACCCTGCCTGAGAATGATGTAGGGCAGGAGGAAATCGTTCCAGACCCAGAGCACGTCGAGGATGCCGATTGTCGCGGTGATCGGCAGGAGGAGGGGAAAGACGATCTGGAAGAACAGGCGGAAGGAGCCAGCGCCATCCATGGAGGCCGACTCCTCGAGCGAGATGGGCACGCCTTTGATGAAGCCGTGGTACATGAATACGGCAGTCGGCGCACCGAGGCCGACATTGATCAGGATGAGGCCATAGACGTCCTTGAAGCGAAGGTCCGTCGCGAGTACGACGAGCGGCACCATGATCGTCTGGAAGGGAATGACCATGAAAAAAGCGAAGGCGAAGAAGATGGCCGTCGATACCCATGACCTCGTGCGTACGAGTTTATAGGCGCACATCGAGCTGAAGAGGATGATGAGCGAGACTGTCGCCAGGGTGAGCACGACGGTATTGAAGAGAGACTGGAGAAAGCCTATGCCTCCCGAGCCCTCGGTCGTGAGCACCTTAGCGAAGTTCGCCAGGCTCGGATGGGCGGGCAGTCCGGCGGGATTGAGCACGATCTCCTGCGTGGACTTGAAGGCGTTGATGAGGACGTAGAGCACCGGGTAGATAAATACGAACGCGAGAAGGATCATGAAAATCTCGAAAACGCGCAGGCCAAGACGGCGCATCGAAAGCTCGCTCACATCTCCACCTCCTTCCGCTTGGTGAGCACGAGCTGCGTGCCCGTGATGATGGCGATGACGAAGAGCAGGAGTATGGCCTTAGCCGTGGCCAGCCCCGCGTGCTTATCCCTGAACGCGTCGTAGAAGATATTGACGGTTATATTGTCTATGCCCATCGAGGTGCTGTTGCTAGGGTAGAGGGCGAAAATGATGTCGAAGGTCTTGAGCGCCCCTGCAAGGCTGAGGAAGAGACAAATCGTGAGGGCCGGCACGAGGAGCGGCAGCACGATCCTGAAGAAGCGCTTTGGCCCCGTAGCCCCGTCGAGGGAGGCGGACTCGATGATGTCCTGGGGAATTCCCTGTAGCCCGGCGAGGTAGATGATCATGTAGTAGCCGACCCCTTGCCACACCGCGACGAAGATCGTGAGCCAGGGCGCGAGATCGGGATTCATCATCCATTCTTTGATGCCCGTCAGGGCTGGCAAAAATTCGCGGAATACCAGCTGCCAGATGAATGCGACTATGATCATCGAGAGGACATTGGGGATGAAGAAGACGGACCTGAGGACGTTGCGCGACTTCATTTTCGTGTCGAGGGCCAAGGCGAGAAGGAGGCCAAGGATGTTCACGCAGGCGACATTGACGATGACGAAGATAGCGGTGAAAAGGAGGACTCCCCACTTGAGTCTATCCTGGTACCAGTCCTTCGCCATGACGCCTTTGATATGACCGAGGGCGAAGGTTCCCTTGAGCGTGGAATCGAGGACGGCCCTGTTCGCGGCCGAAATATGCTTGCCCGACACGGCAGGGACCGCAGCGACGGCAGTAGCGAGGGCTGCGGAATCTCCGCTCTCGCCGGACGAGAGGGCTGTTTGAAAGAGGCTCTCCCAATCGTCCTCGAGGCCGGGGATCGCCGACAGGACGCTCTGGAGATCTACCTCGTCGAGGCTTGCGAGCTTAGGATCGAGCGCATAGCCTTGGGGTGTCGGGCTGTAGACGCCGCGTAGATACGCGAGTTCTTCCGGCGACTGGACATGCGAGAGGACGCGCTTTTCGAACTCGGATCTAGGGATAAGGGCGAGCTTCGAGACGGGGTCGCCCGGCTGGAAGAGCGCCTCCCGGTAGCGTTCGGGAAAGAATCGCTTGTCGAGCTTGCCCGTAAAGATGTCCGAGTAGTTCTTGAGGCCTACGTTCTGGAAGTCCTGCGTGACGTAGCCGACCGACTTGAAGATGGACATGAGCCTATAGCGCGGGAAGCCGTAAGTCTCGAGCTTGCGGTAGGTGCCCTGCCCCTCGTCCTTCACGTAGTACGTGAGCAGGAACTGCCTGTCCGATTCGCTTTCCGCTTTTCCGAGGATATCGGACTCGAATTGGGCGATGGGGATCTGCGCAGGAGTCCAGGGCGCCGTGCCGTCCCAGTTTGTGGTCGAGAGCCAAAAGCCCTGGCAGAGGGGCCAGATCGCGAAAAAGAGATAGAGCCCCAGAGCGGGCAACACGAATATCGCATAGGCGCCCCTTGCATTCGCTTTGTTTCCAACCATGCTCTCGTCTCCTTCCGCGGGGAAACGGGACCGCGCGCGGTTTTTGTCTGCGCACGGCCCCGGAAACTCAAAACAAAACCCGGAAGATTATTTCTTGTAGTTCGCCTTCCAAGAATCGTTGATCTCGGCGACGATCTGGGCGCTCTGCTCCTTGCCTAGCACGTAGCTGAGGGCGCCGTTCTTGATCGCCTGCTCCCAGGTCGCGGAGGGCATCATGCTGAAGACCCAAGGATAGGATCCATTCTTGTTGACATTGGCCATGAGCTCCTGGAAGGGAACGGCCATCGTGCTGACGCTGGCTCCCTTGAAGGTGGAGGTCAGGTTGATGTCGGTCGTCCAGATCTTGATCGCCTCGGGGCTGGCAAGCCAGTTGACGAACTTGAGGGCGGCCGCCTGCTTCTCGGGGGAGGACTGGGCGCTCACCGCGATGGTGGAGTCGACATCGGCGAAGAAGCGGTTGTCGGCCTTTTTATTGCTCCAGGGGAAGGGGATGAAACCGGAGTTGAGCTTCGGATTGTCCTTGGGATTGGGGAGAGCCCACAGGCCCTGGACCATCATGGCGGCTTCGCCCTTGATGTAGGCGGCTTGCTGCTGATCCCAGGCCATCTCGGTGGCGTTGTCGGCCATATTGGCCTTGTACCAGTCCATGATCTTGAAGATGCTGGCCATGTCGACGTCTTTGTCGAAGCTGGTCTCGCCCGCGTTCATCTGATCGACGAACTTCATAAGGCCATCGGTACCGACCTTGGCGCCGAGCATGGAGCTGTGGAGCATCTCCATGAAGTGGCCGATGGACCAGTTCTCCTTGAGCAGGCCTGCAAAGGGAGTGACGCCGTTCTTCTTGAGTGTGGCGGCCACCTTCTGAAGTTCGAGGTAGGTCGTGGGGGCCTTGAGCCCGTACTTCGCAAAGATGTCCTTGTTATAGATGATGCCGATACCGGCGAAGTCCATCGGGACCGAGTAGAGCTTTCCATTATACGTGACCGCGGGCTTGGCGCCATCGATGACCTTGGACATAATCGGCTGCTTGGTCAGGTCAAGGTAGTAGCCATTCTTGGCGCTTTCCCTGACCGGGGCGTAGGAAGCGGCCTGGACGAGATCAGGCAACTTGCCGGCA
>Ga0326728_10005709_pt1 | contig 34451 bp, 26 predicted proteins | sample MB3enrmetagenome_FD_207602 | JGI IMG/M metagenome (GOLD analysis project Ga0326728, IMG submission 207602) | Lab enriched peat soil microbial communities from McLean, Ithaca, NY, United States - MB31MN | ecosystem: Environmental > Terrestrial > Soil > Wetlands > Peat | place: USA: New York...
GTTGGCGTCCGGCGGCAGATAGATGCGCACCACGTCGGCCTTCTTGTTCATCAGGTGGTCGATGAAGCCGGGGTCCTGGTGGCTGAAGCCGTTGTGGTCCTGCCGCCACACCAGCGAACTGAGCAGATAATTGAGAGACGCAATAGGCTTGCGCCAAGGAATCTCGCGTGTGACCTTCAGCCATTTGGCGTGCTGGTTCACCATCGAGTCGATGATGTGGATGAAGGCCTCATAGCAGGAGAAGAAGCCGTGGCGGCCGGTCAGCAGGTAGCCCTCGTACCAGCCCTGGCAACAGTGCTCGCTCAGTATCTCCATCACCCGGCCGGTCTCCGACAGGTTCTCGTCCACCGGCAGCGTCTCGGCCATCCAGCTCTTGCCGGTCACGGTAATCGTGTCCCCGATGCGGTTGGAAGCCGTCTCGTCGGGGCCAAAGACGCGGAAATTCTTCTGGTCCAGGTTGGCTTCCATGACCGCGCGGAGCAGACGGCCCAGGACGCGCGTGGTTTCAACGTCGGTTTGACCGCGGCCTTCTATCTTCACCGCGAAGTCGCGGAAGTTGGGAACCTTGAGCGGCTTCAGCAGCAGGCCGCCGTTGGCGTGGGCATTCATTCCCATGCGCAGCTTCCCCTTGGGCGCGATCTCCGCCAGGTCCTCACGGAAGTGGCCCTTCTCATTGAAGAGTTCCTCCGGTTTGTAGCTGCGCATCCACTCTTCCAGCAGGCGCAGGTGGTCCGGCTTCTCGAAGATCTCCGACAGCGGCACCTGGTGGGCTCGCCAGGTGCCTTCCACCGGCTTGCCGTCCACGAACTTGGGTCCGGTCCAACCCTTGGGCGTGCGCATAATCAGCATCGGCCAGGCCGGGCGGGCCGTCGAACCCTCCTCGCGGGCTGCCTTCTGAATGGCTGCGATGCGGTCCAGCATGGTGTCGAAGACCGCCGCCGCCTGCTGGTGCATCACGGCCGGGTCGTCGCCCTCCAGCGTGAAGGGTTCGTAGCCGTAGCCGCGCATCAGGCTCTCCAGCTCGGCGTGGGGAATGCGGGCCAGAATCGTGGGGTTGGCGATCTTGTAGCCGTTCAGGTGCAGGATGGGCAGAACCGCGCCGTCGGTCAGGGGATTGAGAAACTTGTTTCCGTGCCAGCTTGTGGCCAGCGGTCCGGTCTCGGCCTCGCCGTCGCCCACCACGCAGGCCACGATCAGGTCGGGATTGTCGAAGGCCGCGCCGTAAGCATGAACCAGCGAGTAGCCCAGTTCTCCGCCCTCGTGGATTGAGCCGGGAGTCTCGGGAGCCACATGGCTGGGAATGCCGTAGGGCCAACTGAACTGCCGGAACAGGCGCTTGATGCCGTCCGCGTTCCGTTCGATGTGCGGATAGATTTCGGAGTAGGAGCCCTCCAGATAGGTGTTCGCCACCAGGCCCGGCCCGCCGTGCCCAGGGCCAATAATGTACAGCATGTTCAGGTTGCGCTCGCGGATCAGACGGTTCCAGTGCACATAAAGAAAGTTGAGCCCCGGCGTCGTGCCCCAGTGGCCCAGCAGGCGCGGCTTCACGTCGTCCAGCGTGAGCGGACGCTCCAGCAGCGGGTTGTCTTTCAGGTAGATCTGGCCGACGGAAAGATAGTTGGCGGCGCGCCAGTAGGCGTCCATCTTGGCCAACAGTTCCGGGCTGAGGGGGGCTTTGCTCGCGGTTTCGCTTGCCAGTTCTTCGCTCATATCGCACCTTTCAACGGTTGATTTCCGTGCCACGATAAGCCTACCAGCCGCCGGTTGCGCAACGGGTGATTCGAGCCACAAGCGGATGAGACGGCGGTCCAATTTGTGGGACTGGCGAGCCAGCTCGATCTCCAGCGGGAATCCGCGGCGCCGTGATACGGGAGGAGTATTGACATAGACCTCGATTCCGGAGTTCAATCGGTTGTTCCTGCCGAAGTCCGCGCGGTTTGCAATGAAAAGCCGGGCGGACTGACAATGGAGGCGGGCGGAGCGATGAACGGTCTACTTTGGATCGCGCAGTTAATACTGGCGGGCGTGTTTGCGGTCACGGGAGCCACCAAGCTCTTCGCCTATGAAAAGCTCGTGAAAACTTTGGAGAGCCGATCGAAGAGCGGGCGAGCCGGGATGTCGCGCTTGCAGGCCGCCGTGATCGGCCTGCTGGAGATTGCGGGAGCGGTGGGGGTTTTGACGCCGGCCGGACTTGTTTCCGCCGACCTGCCCGCTCACCTGTTTATCCTGCTGGCGGCTGGCGGCCTGGCCCTGCTCATGGTGGCTGCGGGCATCTATCACCTGCGCCGCCAGGAGTCGGCCGCGCCCGCGGTTTCGCTGTTTCTGCTGGCCGTCTTCGTGATCTTCGGGCGCTGGCCGCGATAGAGCCGTCCCGCGTGTTTTCCCAGGTCCCCAAATGCGAGGGACCTGGGGCACCCGGGGCTTCTGCTTGGGTTTCGAAATCTCATGGACGCAGCGCTAGAAATGGCGCTTGAGCTTGAGGATTTGCGACTCGAAGCCGTACCACAGCGCGCTGGCCACCGCGGTGGTAGCCGCCAGCCGGAAGGCGACGATTGCCAGGCTGCCGGCCATTCCATAGCGGTCCATCCGGGCGTCGAACCAGCCGAAGTAGATGAAGACCGCGATGTGGGTCATGTAGAGGCCGTAGCTGATGCGGCCATAGAAGGCGAGCGGTCCCCGGCGCAGCGCGGCGCTGAGCGGATTGCGAGCGCCGGTGGAGGCGATCAAGGCCAGCACCGCGCCGGCAAAACCCGTCGCCAGCGCCGAGTCGAGAAATGCTGTGCCGCCCGCCACGGTGGCGGCGGCCGCCGTGCCCAGCACAAAGCCGCCCAGGCCTATCCAGAGCCACACGCGGCGGCTGAGCGGGAGCGTATACAGTCCCAGCGCCAGCAGACTGCCGAGAGCGATCCCATCCAGCTTGATCAGCGTGTGGGTGGGAAGATTCCACATCCACACCGGATTCAGGTGGCGCAGCATCGGCGAGCAAACCAGCGCGCAGATCAGAACCGTCGCCAGCATCCACGGCCGGCGCAGGTAGCGCACCAGCGGCGCCCAGAGAAAGTAGTACTGCTCCTCAATGGCCAGCGCCCAGGTTGGAGCGATGGCCGGGGGCAAGGTCAGATGGAAGAGATTCTGCACCAGGAAGAGGTACGCCAGCCAGGGCGCGGCCTTGATGGCGTCGATCACGCCGGGACCGATGAACCAGGGGGCGTTGAGATAAACCACCGCCAGCAGCAAGATGTAGACCGGCCATATGCGCAGCGCCCTGCGCGCATGGAAGTTGTGGAAGTAGCGCGGCTTGTCCCTCGAACCCAGCAGGATCGACGTGATCAGGAATCCGGAGAGAACGAAGAACAGAATCACCCCTGCCCATCCCCACAGCGAGGCGGAATAGATCCAGGTGCCCTCCAGCCGTGGATGGCAGTGATAGAGGACCACCCACAGAATCGCCAGCCCGCGCAGGCCGTCAAGTTCCGGCAGATAAGACGGGAGCCAGGTTGGGCGTTGGATGGGCAAGTTAGGGCTCCGAGGTCTCAATGGAGGCCGCTCTCAATTGGCAGGTTTCGCCGGGTGCCCCAGGTCTCGATTCTGAGACCTGGGATGCCACAAACCTCAATCCGGCACGAAAAGACTAGTCCCTCGTCCCTTAGTCCCTAGTCCCTGTCTCTCATCCCGCCGCCAGCTGCTTGGCCCGCTCGGTGGCTCGCATCACGGCCTTGATGAGGGTGACGCGCAGGCCGCCTTCCTCCAGTTCGAGAATGCCGTCGATGGTGCAGCCGGCGGGCGTGGTTACGGCGTCCTTCAGCATGGCCGGATGATAGCCGGTTTCGAGCACCATCTTGGCGGCGCCGAAGGCGGTCTGCGCGGCCAACTGCGTCGCCGTATCGCGCGGCAGGCCCACCTTCACGCCCGCCTCGGCCAGCGCCTCGATGATGATGTAGATGTAGGCCGGCCCGGAGCCGGAGAGCCCGGTCACGGCGTTCATGTGCTTCTCGTCCACGGTCACCGAGCGGCCCACAGTCTCAAAGATGCGCTCGGCCAGCTCCATCTGCGCGGCGGAGACGAAGCGCCCTCTGCACAATGCGGTGGCGCCGGCTCCCAGCGCCGCGGGTGTATTGGGCATGGCGCGGATGACGGCGATCTCCAGGCCCGCCGCCTCCTCGATGGCGCGGGTCGTCACCGAGGCCGCGAAGGAGATCAGCGTCTTCTCCTTGGTGAGCGCGGGGCGAATCTCCTCCACCAGAGCCGGCACCTGATAGGGCTTCACGCCCAGCAGAATCAGGTCGGCCTGCCTGGCCGCTTCCAGGTTGTTGGTGCTCACGTCCACGCCCCACTGCGTGCTCAAGGCCAGTGCCCGCTCGGCATGGCCCACGGTGGCGTGAATCAGCTCGGGATCGAAGAGGTTCTGCTTCAGAAAGGCTTGCAGCAGAATGCCGCCCATCTTGCCTGCGCCCAGAACGGCCACACGAACGCGGGGCAACTGCGCGGGTACTGCGGTGGCCTCAACGGCTATCTCCGCCATAGTTTTCCTTGTCTTGGATGGAGTTGTACTGCTCAATTCAAGGATACGCGCATCACGCGATCCCGGCCTATTGCTGCCCCGCGCCCTTTTGGCCCGCGATCCACGCATCGATGCGCTCCGAGAGCACGTCCAGCGGCAGGGCGCCGGAGTCGAGCACCTGGTCGTGGAAGGCGCGCAGGTCGAACTTGTCGCCCAGCGCCGTCTTCGCCCGGTCGCGCAGTTCCAGTATCTTGAGCTGGCCGATCTTGTAGGCCAGGGCCTGGCCGGGCCACGCGATATAGCGGTCCACCTCGGACTGGATGGTGGTTTCGTCGATGGCCGAGTGGTCGTGGAAGTACTGGACCATCTGCTCGCGGCTCCAGTGCTCGGAGTGGACGCCGGTATCGACGACGAGCCGGATGGCGCGCCAGATGTCGGCTTCGAGGCGGCCGAAGTCCGAGTAGGGATCCTGGTAGAAGCCCACGTCCTTGCCCAGCCGCTCGGAATAGAGTCCCCAGCCCTCGGTGTATGCCGTGTAGCCGCTGTACTTGCGGAATTCGGGCAGGCCGTCCAGCTCCTGGGCAACGGAGATCTGCAAATGGTGGCCGGGAAGGCCTTCGTGGTAGGCGATCACTTCCACGCTGTAAAGGTTGCGATCGGCGGCGTCGTAGGTGTCGATGAACAGCCGTCCGGGGCGGCTTCCGTCGGGTGAGGCGGCCTCGTAGTAGGCGGGCGCGGAGGTCTTCTCAAGGTAGTCCGGAACCGCAACCACCTCGAAGGGAGCCTTGGGCAGGCGGCGGAAGAGCTGCGGCAGTTTGGCCTGCATCGGCGTCAGATAGCCCTTATACGCCGCCAGCAGCGCCTCGCGGGAGGCCGGGTGCAGCTTGGGATTGGTCTTGAGGCTGGCGCGGAAGCTCGCGAGATCCGCAAAGCCCAGCTCCTGCGCGATGACCAGCATCTCCGCCTCGTCGCGCTTCACCTCGTCCAGGCCGATCTGGTGAATCCGCTCCGCGGTCAGATCGGTGGTGGTGGTGCGGCGAATGAGGAACTGGTAATACTTGGCCCCATCGGGCAGGGCGGAGATGCCGGACTGCTCGCGACCGGCGGGAATGTAACTCACCTCAAGGAAGCGCGCCAAGCGCAGGTAAGCCGGCAGCACCTCCTTGGCGATGGCGCCCAGCATCTCAGCCTTGATGCGCTCCCGCTCGGCGGGCTTGATGCCGGCGGGAAAGTTCTTGAGCGGCAGGGCCAGCGGCGAGTCTTCGGGCTTCTGGCCGGCCAGCCCCTTTACCTGTTCGAGCGCCTTCTCCAACAGGTACTTCGGCGGCACGCGGCCATCCTCCATGCCGATGGACATATTGGCGGCCACCTGGTCGAAGGCCCTGGGGATGGCGTGCAGCCGGGCGATCCAGTCGTCGTAGTCCTTGACGGTGGTGAAGCTGAGCTGGGCCGCCAGCCGCGGGTAAACGGTGTGGATGCCGCCCATCTGATTCAGGGGCATCTCCCACTCCTTGAACTCCGCGGCCTCCTCGTCCTCGGCAAACTTGCGCAGCAGCAGGTCGCGGCTGATCGCATCCTGGGCGGTCAATCCCGCGGGGTCGATGGCCGCCAGCCGCATGAGGAAGTTCTCCTCGCGGGCCAGACCGTCGTTCACGGCCTTCACCGTGTAGTCGGAGATCTGGTCGTTGAATCGCTTGTCGCCCAGCGTCGAGGCGAACTCGGGGGAATGCTTGAGGTTGTCTTCCCAGTAGTCCTGAAAGACCGCGTTGAGAGCCTTGCGGTTGGCCTCAACTTGAGCTGCCGGAACCGGGGCCGAGGCCGGCGACTGCGCGCGCGGGGTCTGCGCAACGGCAAAGAGCATGAATGCGGAAGCAGCCAGGGCGGGGAAACGGGATCTGCTCAACGGAAAAGAGACCTCGGTTTGAGATAAAGGGGGCGAAACCACCCTTCCGTCGAGTGTAGAACAAAGGAACTCACCGCGACGACGCCCTTCAGCGGGTCACGGCCCGGACGCATCCCCGGAGGCTGCCCACAACCAATCCAAACTGGACAAATCATCAGAGTTCAACCCTCGTGGCAAGCGCCTCTGTTCAGCGTGTCCAGAACACACTGGGTAATCCGCACTGCGCTGTATCGATGTCCATAGGGCCAGTACTGGCCCGCCCATAAAACCGATGTTCCAGGAGAGCGATAGGCTGTCGGATGCTCCAGCAATTGCCCATCGGGCTTCTTCACGTCGGGCTGATTCCGCTGTATCCCGTCCTTGGGCCAGATTCCAGGCAAACGAATCGTGTTCGCTGGCATCCGAGCCGCGGATGGGCGGCGTGGCCAATCCTTCATGAATCGTCATTGCAATGCGAGACGCCAACCCCACAATCAGCAGCGCAAGCAGGACTCGCGAATAAGACCGGCGTAAACTCCGCCCCTTGGGGCCGTCGTCGGACCGGATTTCATGCCATCGTTCATTGTCGGGTACGACTCCATCTTCGAGGATAGCGCGTGTGCGCCCGAGACGAAACTGCCTGAGCCGGCTGCGCTTTTGCGATAGGCTATCATTCTGTTCGTTTGGCCGAAAGCAGCAAATTGGAGGGCCAGCCGGCCAGCGTCACGCAGGTTACCTTGAAGCTCACCAGCCCCGCCTCCGCGGCGAGCCGCCGCAACTGTGAAGCGGTAAGCAGGTTCAAGTTTTCTTCAGAGGCAAGGGAATCCAAGCCTCTCATCCTGCAAAACTTCCTGAATACAGGCGCCGGAAGCCAATGCGCGAAGGGCATAACCGTGTGGAACTCGACCGGAAACCAACGATTTGGCGTGGTGACAAATATCCCCTTGCGCGCGACCCGCCACGCCTCGCGAAGGAAATCGGCCTGTCTTTCCCGGCTGCCAACATGCTCCAGGACCGCGCTGGAGTGGACGTAGTCGAATTCCCTGTCGGCAAACGGGAGATTCCGGCCGCCGGTACGCACAAACCTCAATCCTGGGTAGATCTCTTCAAGAAACTTAGCCTCATCCACGCCGCATGCGGTAATCCGATCCTTGTACGCATACCAGAGTTCGAGGTAATTCGAGTGGCTGTAGGTCCGGTCGCTCGTTACTCCGAGATCAAGCACTGTGTCCTGCCGCTGAATCCCGGTCGTAGTCAGAAAAACATTAAACATTTTGCGTCTCTGATAACCGGATATCCTGATCGGGATCGAGTCAGGCGAAGCCACATTGTACTGTGCGTTTAGGTCCACCTCGCCTCCTTAACGCAGATCGCTTGTGCGCCGCCGCAGCCCGAGAATGCTCAGAAAGAAGCTGCTGCAGATCGTCTGTACGCCCAAAGTCAGAGCGAAGACAGAGGGCATGACGAGGCGCAGCATATGGCTGGCGTCCAAGGCTCCGAAACGCTCATTCGCCCACCCGGAGACGGCAAAGAGCGATCCGCCAATCCCCAGCGCCATCAACAAACCGCCAACAGCCAGGCCGGTCTCCAGCGTGATGTAGCGGAAGACGCGGTTCATGCGCGGATCTTCCGGCAGCAGGCCCTCGGAGATGGCGAACACCTTCGTAAACACGGCAAAGGCAACAAGCTGAAAGCCGAGAAGCGCTGAAACAAAGGCATATAGAAGCGTATGCACGTCGAGCCCGATGCCATGTACGACCCGCGGCCCCGGCAGGAGCCAAGCGCATCCGGCCAGCCCCAGCAAGATCAAGAAAGCTCCGGGATAGAGGAAAAGCCAGCGCGGACTGTACAGAAGCATGAAACGCAGATGGCGCCAGCCGTCGCGGTAAGGAAGAAGGTGGGGAGGACGCGAGCGGCCATCGGGCCTGAGGATGGTTGGCACCTCTGTCATCTTCATCCCCTTGAGTTTGGCCTTGATCACCATCTCCGAGGCGAATTCCATTCCCGTGGTTCTCAAGTCCAAAGACTGAAAGGCGCTCTTCGAGAATCCCCGGATGCCGCAGTGGAAGTCTCCCACATTGGCGCGGAAGAAGAGCTTTCCGATGAAGGAAAGTACGGGGTTTCCAATGTAGCGGTTCTTCCAGGGCATGGCTCCCGGCTGGATGCCGCCCTGGAACCGGTTGCCCATTACCAGGTCATAACCCTCCCGGAGCTTTACGAGAAAGCTGTCTAGGTGCTCCAGGTCATAGCTGTCGTCGGAGTCGGCCATGATGCAATAGCGGCCGCGCGCAACCTCGATTGCCCCATACAACGCCGCGCCGTAGCCGCGAGCCGGGACAGGAATCACGCGCGCGCCGAGACCGGCTGCAATCTGCTGAGAACCATCCGTCGAGCCGTTATCGCCGATGACGATTTCCCCGTCCACGCCGGATCGCTGGAGATAGCCTTGCGCCTTTCGGATGCAAGTTTCCAGGGTCTCCGCCTCGTCGAGGCAGGGCAACACGATGCTCAGTTCCACGGTCATCTCCGCTTACCTCTGGTCTGGCTGAACGACAGGACCCGCTCTATGCGCAGGCCTTCCGTCGCTTCGCGTCTCGCATAGCAGAGCACAAGTCGCCCCGGCCGGCTTCCTGATCGCCAGGGCAAAGTCTACCGTCCCTTCCGTCTAGCGGCGCGCTGCGCGCTTCCGGCCTCGGGAAGAGTGCGGAAGGAGTTTTCCAGACTGCACAGGAATCGGTGGAGCGGTCGCCAACGATCTCTCCGGCTTCAGGAACCGCCAGCAGACGTCTCACAATCTCGGACAAAGTGGCTTCTTCGTTATAGGCCGGAACCACCATGGAAAGTAGTGGCCGGCTGTCGGCTGGCGTACTCATTCGGGATCTCCCATATCAATTCTGCCGCAAAAGAGATCCGGTAGGCCGCAGTGGTGGTTTCCTATTCACTACTGGACAACGCAAGCCCACATCACCCTATGCCAAAGCCGAGCCGGAAAACGCATCCAAAGCGTCACTTGTTCAGCACGCAGTCATCGGTCAAATGGATTGGCGTTCCCATTTCGACGACCTCGAAGTCCGTCACTTTCAGTCCAAACATAGAGTGGGAATCGAAATCGAGATCGGCATACTTCGCTTTTGTATCTTGGTCGCTCTGCGCTGTGAGGGCGATGTTGCCGCCGTCGGCCAAGAACATGCCATACTTCTGCAAGGCGCGCGCGACGACTTGCGCCTCGGGCATCAGCTGAGATACATCGTAAGACGCCTTCAGACGGAATCGCGCGCCGATCGGCGGGGCGTCAGCTGGCCCGCGCGGAGCGCCGGCGTGCGTGGCGGGATGAACGTACACATGGGCGCGAATCCGCGGATTGGGCAGTGCGAAACGGAGAGCGTGATCGATGTGCCCCACGGCAATTTCGTCGGCATTGAAGAGCAGCGGCGCAACGGGGAAGCCGGCGGAGTCGGAGCTGGTGCACTGATCTCCACGCCCTGACGGCGGATAAACGCGGTTGAGGTTCCAAACCGCGACAAAGCCTGCCGTAACGCCATCCTCTGCGGCATTGGCCGAGATGGCTTCGTAGAGTTTGCCGTGGCTACGGTCGACGACGATGAGGTGGCAGTCGCCGTGGTCGCTGCAATCATAGTCCCGATGCCCTTCAACGCCGCCTCCGGGGGGAAGGGGAAAGGTCGAGACGTCGTCAGAATCCGCGGCATAAAACCCCGGACCCTTATGAAAGGGAACAAACGGTGTCTTGGCGTCTGCCTGCAGAACGCGCAGGCTGAAGTCGATCTGGAACCTGTTGTTGTTTCCCCAACCTCCCGCACCCGCGAGCCAGTCAATGATGGCGCCGGAGTGGGGATCGAGGGGCGCATGGCTCACGTCCTGCGTCCAGGGGGCGCCAGGCGGAAAGTACGGCGCGGGCGCGGCGATGTGCTCCAGTTTTGCAGCCTTCACCTGGACGATATGGTGGTGATACACGAAGCCGCCGACGGCGGCTACGGCTCCCAGCACGGCGATGAAAAGCAGGTTTCTTTTGGGGTTCATGGCGTTTCGACCTCCCTCCGGTTCATGAGAATCATTGCAGCGGCGCTCGCCGATGTCAACGGCCGCGGCGTCAGGTTCCAGCGGCGGCAGGTTTTCAGATTCAGAAGCTGAGCCCCTCGCCTCCGGCTCGCTCGAGTTCCAAATCTTCCACAGCGGGCCGCGCGTCGCAAGAAACTTGTAGAGCCCGGCGACGGCGGCCGCATTGAGCACCAGCAGCGCGCTGGCCGGGGCCGCGATGCGATCCAGCCATGAGATCCTGGAGCCCAGGCCGGCGATGGAAAGCGCCCAGCCGAAGACCTGAAGAGCCGCGCATGCCGCGTAGAATCGCGAACCGGCAGAGAGCGCCAGGCTGGAGGCCAGCAGCAGGACCAGCAGGTAGGGCACGGCCAGGCGCGCGACTTTGTGCGAGACAAGCTGAAAGAGAACTCGATTCCGCGGGCTGAGCGTCCAGGGCGCGAGCTGGAAGAGCTGGAAGTTTCCCGCCAGGGTTCGCACTTTGCGATGAAACTCGCCCTCGACGTTCTCCGGCCAGGTGTCGTAGACACAGGCATGCGGATCGAGAACGCACCGGTAGCCCTGGCGGATAATCGAAAGCGGCTGAAACATGTCGTCGAGGATGATTCCGGCCGGCTGGCGCGCCGCGAGCTCGCGACGGATTGCGTAGAAGCAACCGCAGACGCCGACCGGGGAGTCGATCGTCGCCTCGCATCCTCTGAGCCACTGCTCGTATCGCCAATAGACTCCGCCCACAGCCCCAGAGGCCGCATCCTGGCCCGTGGGGAGAAGGGTGAGCCTGCCGCACACGCATCCAACCGTCGCGTCGGCGAAGTTGGTCACCAGTTGCTGAATCGCCCCAGGAGCAATCCCCTGCCGGAGGTCAAGGAACAGAATCACCTCTCCCTTGGCTTGCGCCACGCCGGCGTTGACCGCGACCGCCTTGCCGCCGTGCTCCTTCAAGACAATGGTTTTGAGCAGCGGATGCTGCTGGCGGGCCAGCAATTCCGCCGTGCCGTCGGTCGAGCCGTCCGAAACAATGACAATCTCCTCGATGTTGGGGTAATCGAGGTCCAGCAGATGCTGAATCTTGCGCGGGAGCAGCGCGATACCGTTATGCACGGCGAGTACGACGCTGACGCTGGGGGTGATCGGAGCCGCCTTCCAGGGACGCGGCCGCAACCGCGCCAGCATCCACATCGCCGCGGGGTATCCCAGGTAGGTGTAGAGAATGCCGATCAGCGAAAGCCAGAAGACGATCTTCACTGGGCGCCCCTTCCCAGCAGGATCGTCTTAACCGTCTCGAACATGATGAGCAGGTCCAAACCGAGCGACAGGTGCTTGACGTAATAGAGATCGTATTCGAGCTTCTGCTTTGTTTCCTCCAGGCTGGCGCCGTAATGATAGCGCACCTGTGCCCAGCCTGTGATCCCTGGGCGGATCAGGTGCCGCAGCTCATAAAAGGGGATCTCGCCGCTGAGCCACTGCACAAACTCGGGGCGCTCCGGGCGGGGACCGACAAATCCCATCTCGCCGCGCAGGACGTTCCAGAGCTGTGGAACTTCATCCAGGCGAGTCCGGCGCATGAATCTGCCCAGCGGTGTGACGCGAGGGTCGTTCTTGGTGGCCCACACAGCTCCTTTCGATTCGGCGTTCTGGCGCATAGTGCGGAACTTGATGACGGAAAAGGGACGCCCCCGCAGTCCCACGCGGGTCTGGCGGAAAAAGATGGGCCCCGGCGAAGAGAGGCGCACGGCCAGAATGACAAAGGGGATGAACGGCAGGCAGATCGCCAATAAGATGAACGAGACGGTGACGGAAACCAGACGCCGGAGAATCTGCTGCGATGCCTTCACGTTGAAACCGTGAGTGAAGATAAGGGTGCTGGGGTTGAGGCCGTCAAGCGGCAGTTTGCCCAACAGCCTTTCCATGACGACACTGGCATCTTCAATCACAACGCCGCGGAGCCGAAGGTCGAGGAGTTCCCTAACCGGCATCGACCTGCGACGGTCTTCCATGGCCACGATGACACGCTCGATGCAAGGCTTCGGCTTCGAGAAGGCGCGAAGGTCGGCCGCAAATCGCTCGAATTCCCCGCCGGACGCGTTTTCGCCTCTTCCGGCGACAACTTCCATGCCCGCATCGCGCCTGGCGCGCAGAGTCTCGACGACGGTCCGCGCCCGCTTGCCGCCGCCCAGCACGTAGACCCGCTCGCGAAAGATCGAAAGGCCAAGTATCCACTCGTACATCCATCGCCAGATGACGAGCGCGACCACGAGAAGAGAAACGCCGAGGACGAGAACGTTGGGGCCAATGTCCAAATCCGGGAAGAAATAGACGAGCCCCGCGAGAATAAAGGACAGAACGCTCAGCAGCAGGAGCAGCCGGAAATATATCTCCCAGCGGCCCGCGATGCGTTGCGGTTCATACAGATCGAAGTAGTGCGAGAGAAGCAAGGTGAGAAAGGTGATCCCCGCGATCTTCAGTATCCCGTTCTCGTAGACCAGAGCGATATACGAATCCGGCCCGACCAGGTACGCTGTGGCCAGCAGAAACAACCCGCTTACCAGAAGCGCCTCGCAAACCAGCAGCAGCAGGGTCCGGGTCGGATAGTAGACATTGAGAAGCCTGATCATCCCTGCCTTTCGCGATCCTTTCGCTGCTTCTCCTGGGCGCTGTCTCCTTGCCCGCCGTAGTAGTGGTAGTAATAGTAGTATCCGCGGCGCGGAGCGTGCTTGATGTCGTTGAGTACAAATCCAAGGATACGCGAGTTGCCGAACGTTGCCTGCGCACGCTGCGCCACACTGTAGGGCGTGGCTGCTCCACGCGCAACCAGCAATACCGCATCGGCGGTGCGGGCAAGTTCCACGGCATCGGTAACCGCCAACACCGGCGGGGAGTCGATCAGTATCCAGTCGAAATGCGGCGCAAGGTTCAAGATCAGTTCTTCGATGCGGCGATTGGCCACCAATTCCGAAGAATTGTCGCCGCACTTGCCGGCAGGGATGAAGGTGAGGTTGGAGATGCCGCGCTGGGCGGCATTCTCAGCGGTCTCGGAACCTGAGTCGCGCTGCATGATGGCATTCAACTCCGCTGTCCCCGCCAAATACTCCGTCAGTCCCACATCGTTGGGTGCGCCCAACAGATTGTGGAGCGTGGGACGGCGCAGATCGCCGTCGATGAGAAGAATGCTATTGACGCTGTTGCGCGCCATGCTCACGGCAAGATTCGCCGCGACAAAGCTCTTGCCCTCCGCGGGCATGCCGCTGGAGACGAGGATCGTCTTCAGCGGGTTCTCATAGCGAGCCTGGTAGATGCGCGAGCGGAGGCTGCGAAACTGCTCGACGCCTGGGCCGCGGTCCGCCAGCGTGGGAAACGTACGAATGGATGGCTTCCATCGATACCGCGCGATGTTCTCAAGGACGGCATCGGCCCTGGCTGGCTGCGGCTCCTCAACATCGTTGACCGCTGCCGGCTCGACAAACTGCCCGACTCCCGATCCTTGCGCGGCTTGCCGCTCCCGATCCGCTCTTTGAAGCGCTTCGTATATCCGGCTCATATCTCACGTTCCTTCAGGAAATCTGTGACATTCACCATGGTCTTGGCATTGGACACGGCGGCCGGCAGGGCACTCTCGGACAAGCCCGACGAAGCCATCGGCGAAATCAGAAAGGGCTGCTGGAACAGTTCGAGTTCTGTACAGACCGACTCGACGATGCACGATGGGATGGGTTTCATCTGCTCCACGTAAGCGGTGATCATGGCATGCTCGCAGATCAGATTGATGAGGCGGGGAATTCCCCTCGAGCAGCGATGAACAAGCTGCACCGCGTCGGGAGCCAGCACGGGCTCGCTCGCCCCGGCGATGCGCAGTCTTTCGGCGATGTAGGCTTTCGTCTCCTCGGCGAAAAGCGGCCGCGTCCTGCACCACACCGCGACGCGCTGGCGAAGCTGGCGAACGCAGGGGTCGCGAAGCTTCTCTTCTAGCTCAGGCTGACCGGAAAGGACAATCTGCAGCAGCTTCTCCGAGGAGGTCTCCAAATTGGTCAACAAACGAATCTCTTCAAGAAGGTCCCAGGAGAGATTCTGCGCTTCATCGACAACGATGACGCACAACCCACGGTCCCGAAAGCGCTCGATAAGCCATCGGTTGAGCTGCAGCAGCATGCCGGACTTGGTCCGCTGCTCGGGCGGAATGCCGAAGTCGGTGAGTACAAATTCAAGAAAGTCGAGCACTTCGAGTCGCGGATTGAAGACGAAAGCCGAAGAAACGCGATCGCTGGAAAACGTACTGAGGACAGTCTTGAGAAAGGTCGTCTTCCCCGTGCCCACTTCTCCCGTCATGACCACAAAACCTTTGCGTGTCGCAATGCCGTATTGCAGGCAGGCAAGCGTCTCCCGAATCTGCGGCGTCATGTACAGAAACCGCGGATCTGGACTGGCTCCGAAAGGCAGGGCGCGAAGGCCGAAGAAGGATCTGTACATAGTCAGCGGCCCACACTTTCCACGGGGTTGTGCGATCGTGAAAACAGGTTCCAGCGCCCGCTTCCCTTGGCCCGGCGGGGAATGCCGTCGATGTGGGACAGGATGGCGAGAGTTGGAAGCTTGGTGAAGGCCCAAATGTCCCTCTCATTGCGCAAGGACGTATCGCGATACTCGAGCAGCGCCGAAATGAGAAGACCTAGAAACAGGCCGAACGCAAGCCCGCCGGCGGCGAAGACCGTGCGGTTGGGGAAGCTTGGCTCTTCGGGAAGATTTGCCGCATCCATGACGCTGAACTGCTCGCCCTCCTGGCGATGTTCAAGAGCGGTTGCCATGCTCGATTCGTTCATCTTCTTCAGCAGGGTGTTGTAGAACTCCAAAGCCGTCTCGTGGTCGCGGGTGACCTGCTTGTACTCTTGCTCGACCAGCGGGCTGGCCTCGATTCTCGCTTCATAAGTGCGAATCTGCTGCTGAATCCGAGCCTGTTCCTGCTTTCCGCTAGCTACGGCCTGTTGCACGCCCTTGAGCTGGAATTTCAGCTCCATGAGGCGCGGCGGGTCCGGACGGTTGGGATCGGGAGCCGCCGGCGCCGGCGCGGCAGGGGCATGCGCGATCTCCGCCTGCAGATCGGCGATCTTGCGCGAAATCGCCGCCACGTCGGGGTAGTCCGGCGTGTAGTGCGTCTCCAACTCCTGCTTCTGCGCTACGAGAGCCTTGAGTTGCGCCCGGCGCTCATCGACAGAGACGCCGGCGCCCTGCTCGGCGCCCTCCAAATCGTGCGTCTGCTGAGAGACCAGAGCCTGCAGAAAGACCTCGTTCTGCTGCAGACGGTCCAGCGACTGCGTCACCGCGTCAAGCTGGGTTGTTAGCGCCTGAAGCGTGCTTTCGTTTGGGCTTCCCATGGCAAGGCTCATATCCCCAAGATGGAGCGTCTGCCCGGGAAGTTTGCCGATATTCCTTTGCTCAAACGCCGCCAGCTTGGCATCCTGGTCGTCCAGATTCCTCTTGGCATCGGCCAATTGCTGCTTCAGAAACTCGGTTGTGCCCTCGGCGGATTGCTCGCGCGCACTTAGATTCTCGCTTACGAACAGCGATGTAATCTCTCCGCAAACCTGCTGGGCTGTGCGTGCGTCCTGCGCCTTGAACGTGATAAAGAAGCCCGGCATCCCGCCGCTGCCGGACGCGATCGGCTTGACCCCGATAGCCTTCTGCGTCATCACGACACGGTCGTCCATGCTGGCCTTGCTGCCGGCGAACAAATTGAATTTCTCGATGATGGGCTCGATGCGCGAGCGGCTCAGTATCTGCTCCTTCATCGACGCCAGGCGCGCGCTTAAGTCTTCTTCGACGACCGGCTTTACATAATCCTCCGGAACCTTCTGCTGCTCAATGATGACCAGCGTCTGCGACGTGTATTGGGGAGGGATGATGTGGCTGACGCCTATGCCGGCGGCGAGGAAAGCAATTGCGCAGGTCAGAATCAACCAGAATCGCCGTCTCAACATGCCGGCGTAATCTTCGATTGTCAGTTCACGATGCCCGAGCATACGACTCCTTGAAGATTCAGCGCCTGAGGTGTATTCCCCGAGGCGAATACCCGATGCCGAAGCCGATGACTTGCGTCAGCCCGCTGAGGGCGTTGGTGGACAGTGTGGAACTCGACGACTGGGCCATGGCCGTGTAGTTCGCGAAGACGTTGAAATCCCTGCCCAGCGTCCTGGAGGCCTGCGCCCCCGCATACTTGCCGTCGATAACGCCGTTCCCATTCAGCCCGGCGGTGCGCATGTAGGAGCCCATCACTCCGACGCTTGCTTTCCTGCCCAGTTTCCGCGAGAAGTTCGCGCTGGCGTTATCTTCCTCCGCTCCAAGCACGTATCCGGAGCCGCCCTGCACACCATGGCTGTAACTCAGGCTGGCCGTTCCAACCCGGAACGAGTCGCTGACCGAGGCGCTCGCCGTTATCCTCGTCGAGGAGGGCACGACGGCGCTGTTCGAGCTTGAGACCCACTCCGGTCCGGCGGATGCGGTTGACTGGATATGCCGATTCCACTTGCGGTCAAACCTGAACAGAACTGTGTTGAGTTGGTTAAAGCTGAGTTGCGCGGCATTGGCCGAAGAGGCGGAACCGGCCCCGCTGTAGTCGAAACGGGAAAAAACATATCGACCCGCGATCGAATTGCGCGCGTCCAAGCGGCGGGTCATCTCCGCATCGGCCATCAGGGTATTGGTGTTCAGACCATTGCCGTCGACAAAGTTCAGCTGCCCCGCGGAGCCCCCAAGATTGAGCGAGGTTGCATAATCGAGTCGATGGACGGCCGTCAGGTTCGTGAAGTTGTCGAGAGTACGGATATTCAGAGCCAGAACCGTCTGGTCGGGCGGAGTTGTCGAGCCGGAGCCGCCGATCGGTTCCCCGCTTCCGGGAACTCCCGAAAAACCCGTGGTCGGGGTCTCGAAAGTATAGCCCACGTTATCGCTGGCGGTGAGGTTCCACGAGCGCCCCACAATGCCTTGCGTGAGCGACAGGCGCTGAAAAACAGATCCCGCCTCGGGCGGTCCGGCGAAGGTCCAGAAGTAGCCGCCGGCATACTGCATGCTCAACGGGAGCCGCTCGCTGCCATTCGCGTAGCTGGCGTCTCCAGAAACATAGATGCGCTGCTGGCCATCCTGGTAGCCGCCGAACGCAGCCGTCTCGGAGTAGCGCAAATCGTAGCGCAGGTTGCTCGGTACCGGCAGTGCCGGACCCGTCGCTTCGGGTACAACCTGAGCATCGGCCGCGGCGCAAACGGTGAACAGAAACGCCAAGAGTGTGAGAGTCGCTTTCATCGATGCGCCTTAAGGAACAACAATCGTGTCGCCGGGTTTCAGAACGAGATCGAGCGCGCTGTCGCCCTTCAGCGCCTGCTTGTAATGAACCGGAATCTTCTCGTGCTTTCCAGCTTCGTTGCGCAGGATGTAGATCTTCTTGGCGTTGGCGTCCTCCGTGATTCCACCAGCGCTGCCAATGGCCTCCAGCAAGGTCATTCCGGGCGTCATCTCGATCGGCCCCTTCTTCGCGACCTCGCCCAGAAGGTAGACAATCTTGCTGTGGATCTGGCTGACCACGACCGAGACGTTCGGGTCCTGGACGTACTTCTTGAGTCTGACCGTGATTTGATCGGCCAACTGCAGCGGGGTCAGGCCGGAGGCCTGAACGTCGCCCAGCAGGGGCAGCGAGATCATGCCGTCGGGGCGGACCAGGAGACTGCCCGAGAGGGTAGGCTCCTTCCACACGGTGATGGCAAGGACGTCGGATGCGCCGATGACATAGGTGTCGGCGGCGGCCCCGGCGGCCAGAGCCTGCGGCGCGACAGCCGCAGCGGCCGGAGCGGTCGAGGCTGGCGGCGCCTGCTGGGCTGGCTTGCCCGCGGACTCCTTGTCCTGGGCTGGGCAGAAGAGGCTTGGCACAAAGAATGCCATAACAAGAAGTCTTCCCGGTTTCATAGCGCGATTCCCTTTCTGTCGGACGCGGACTGGTCCTGCATCCCAATTCGCTTGAGCTTATACAGCAGCGCCTTGTAGCTGATCCGCAGCTCGTCCGCGGCGCGCTTGCGGTTGCCGCCAGTGGCGGCCAGAACCTCGGAGATCAATTGACGCTCGATCTGGGCGGAGGCGGCCCGCGTGGCTTCCTTCAGCGACAGGGGCTTGCGATGCCCATTCGAGTTCACCGTTGGGGCCGCTGCCTTGAGCGCTGCCAGGGAGATCGACTGGTCTCCGATGGCCACAAACGTCTTGATTGCGGTCTGAAGCTCGGCCAGATTGTCGGGCCAGCTGTGCTCCATCAGGAACCCGATGATCCCCTCGCGCAGAACCGGCTTGGGACGATCGAACTGCCTGGAGTACTGCGTCAAGAGGTCATCGGCGATGGCCAGAATCTCGGATTTCCTACAGCGCAAGGGCGAAATCCGGAGCGTGACGGCCGAAACCAGGTAGTAGAAGTCCTCTCTCATGCGCCAGGTCTTGACTTCCTCCAGGAGCTCACGGCTTGTACCGCACAAGAGGCGGCTGCTTTGTGCCTCCTCGGAGCGGGAATAGCGGTTTACGATCAGCTCCTGCAGGGCCAGGCTCAGGTCCCCGACTTCCGACAGATAGACCGTCCCCTTGGTGGAAAAGGCCGAAAGCAGAGCCTCAGCGTCGGCATCGGCGCTGCAAATCTCAGTATAGACGCCGCGGGACCGATGCGACTGAGCGTGGATTTGCTCGGCAACGAATCGCTTCCCGACGCCATGCTCTCCCACAATCAAGACCGGGCAGTCGCTCTCGGCAATGCGGGCAATCGCGCGTTGAACCTGCGCTTCAATCGGGGAAACCGGGGCAAACGGCTTCGTCTGTCGCTTCACGCTGTGGATGGTTGCACTGCCTGTCATGACAAATCCTGGGGCCACACCCTTCTGTTGCAATGCGGGTTCCAAACCCGGCCACGAGCCGTGGAATGGGCCTTCCATGCCCTATATCCGCTCTCAGGCGCGCTGCCGGAAGCAGAGGGTTGCCGAAGAAAAGGGGAAACTTTTCCGTTCCAGCGGAGAAGACTGTGACATTATTTTCCCTGTAAAGTGGAAAGTTGTTTCCACTCGCACGGGAAGGTTGATTCCCGATGCCGGGCAATTCGCTGGGAATCCTCTTGGATTGCGCCGTTCCACTTTCGGCATTCCGATTGCTATGCAGTGTGTGGCGGATTGAAACGCCGCGGGTTCCTTCACGGTGCATGATGGTCGAAGACAGAAGCACGCCAACGATTGCCAAGAGCCTCAGGTTCTTTGGAAACGCTCATCTTGCCTGGGGTTCAGTGCTCATCGGCGCGCTCCTGGCGGCGGTTTACTACCGTGTGCTGGCGAAACTGGTGACCGACTGGTGGCAGATACCCGATTTTTCTCACGGTTTCCTGGTGCCCGTTTTTGCCGCCTACCTGGTGTGGGACAAGCGAGAGAGCCTTCTCGCTACGAAAGTTGTTCCCACCTGGAGTGGCGTTGCCGTCGTTGCCCTGGGCCTGGCCGTTCTGCTCCTGGGGGTCTACGGAGCTGAGCTGTTCCTGTCCCGGGTTTCGCTGGTGATTCTGGTGACCGGCCTGGTGCTTTGCTTTGGCGGGTGGGAGCTGCTCAGGGAACTGCGCTTCGCCTTGCTGGTCCTGCTCCTGGCCATCCCGATTCCCGCCATCCTTTTCAACCAGATAACCCTTCCGCTGCAGATCCTGGCCTCGAAGCTCGCCAGCGCTCTGCTTCCTCTGTTCGGCGTGCCGGTTCTGCGCGAGGGCAACGTCATCGTACTCCCGGCCATGAAGTTGGAGGTGGCGGAGGCCTGCAGCGGCATCCGCTCCCTGGTCAGCCTGTTCACGCTCTCGATTTTCTACGGGTACTTCCTGGAGAAGTCCGTCTGGCGCCGGGCCCTGCTGGCTCTAGCCAGCATTCCCATTGCCATTGCGGCCAATGCCGTGCGCATTCTGGGTACGGGATTGTGTGTTCAATACTGGGATCCGGATAAGGCCTTGGGCTTCTTTCATGAGTTTTCCGGCTGGGTGATATTTCTGGTTTCGCTCGGCTGCCTGTTCATCGTCCATCGCGTCATGTGTCTGTTCCCGGCCCGAAGGAGGCAGGCATGAAGAGCCCTCGATTCTGGACGGTTGTTCTGCTGCTGGCTGGAACGGCGCTGATCCTGCGCGCCCGCGGAGATGCCGATCTGATTCCCGCGAGCGATCCCCTGTCGCAGTTTCCGCGCGCAATCGCGGGATGGACGGGAACCGATTCGCCCATCGACCAGGAGACGCTCGATGTTCTTGGCGCCGGAGACTTTCTGTCGCGCGTCTACACCGGGAATAGCAGGGCGCTGCCGATCGGCCTCTTTATCGGCTATTTCCCCACCCAGAGGACAGGCGTCACCATCCACTCGCCAAGAAACTGCCTGCCAGGCGCCGGCTGGGCTTTTGAATCGTCGCGGTACGTCGATCTGAACGATGCCCGTGGCAAGGCGCACCGGGTGGGTGAGTACATCGTTGCCAACGGGGATGATCGGCAGTTCGTTATCTATTGGTATCAGGCGCACGGGCGCAGCGTCGCCAGCGAATACCTGGCTAAGATATACATGGTAGCCGACGCGATGCGGATGAATCGTACCGATGGGGCGCTGGTACGGGTGTTTACACCCATCGGCACGGGAGAAGGCGTACCGGCGGCGAGAGCTCGGGCCGAGGCGTTTGTCGCCCAGCTTGCGCCCATGCTCCCACGCTTCATTCCGAATTGAGCGGCTGGGAACGGGATCTGGTTTTGCAGAGGATTTCAGGCCGTGGCCCTACCCTGGGCGGCCGGCGAGGATGGAAGACAGTGAAAGGTCCGTTGAAGGCAGTTCAAGCGAGTTTCGATGGCCAGTGGAGACCGATGAGTCGGCGCGGATCTCTCGGTGTAGTTGTGCTCTTTGTCGCGGTCGCTCTGCTGGCTGGGTGCCACCGCGATCCCAACCTGCGCAAGCACAAGTATCTGGAGAGCGGAGACCGTTACAGCGCCGAGGGCAAGTACAAGGAAGCCGCCATCCAGTATTTGAACGCTTTGAAAGTCGACAAGAGTTTTCCCGAAGCTCATTATGCGCTGGCGGAGGCCTACATGCACCTGGGTCAATTCCCCGCCGCGTACGCCGAACTCGTGCGCACGGTGGAGTTGCAGCCGGCCAACTACAAGGCGCGGATCGAACTCGGCAACCTGCTTCTTGCCGGTGGGAAGATCGACGACGCGCAAAAGCAGGCAGACGCCGTAATGGCCGCGCAGCCGAACAACGCCGACGTTCACGCCATGCTCTCCGCCATCGCCGTCAGGAGAAGAAACAGGGATCAGGCGCTGATGGAGATCAACCGGGCTCTGGAACTGGAACCGAACCGGGCCGTGTTCCACGACGATCTCGCGCTCCTTCAATCGGCCGATCCGACCAAGGCTTCCATTACGGAAGATGAGATGAAGAAGGCGGTCGCGCTCAATCCAAAATCGGTGGACGCCAAGCTGTTCCTCTCCTCTTTTTATGCGCGGAACAACCGCTTGCAGGAGGCCGAAAAAACCGGCTGGGATGCCGTCGCAACGGAACCCAAGAGCCTTTTTGCCCGGGAAAACCTGGCCCAGATTATTCTGCGGGAGGGCGATCCGGCGCGCGCCGAGCAAGTACTCCGTCAGGCGTCGAAGGACCTGGCCGACAATCCGCAGGGACTGCGAATCCTGGCGGACTACTTCGAGGGCTCCGGACAGATGGACAAGGCCAAGGCGGAGTTCGCAAGCCTGGCCGCGAAGTATCCCAAGAACACGTCTGTGCAGAAGGGATACATTCGCGTTCTTCTTCAGGTCAAGGACTACGCGACCGCGCGAACCGTGGTCTCCAATCTGATGAAGAAGAACTCCAGGGATCCGGAAGTTGCGGCTTTGAACGGAATCGTGTTGCTCAACGATGGCCAGGCCAGCGATGCCGTGAATGCTCTCATGGATGGCGCCAAGAATTACCCCAAGGACGCCTTCATCCGGTATTGGCTGGGCATGGCCGCACTGCGGAAGGGCGACAATGCTTTGGCTGAAAAGAGCTTTCGCGAGGCGATGGATCTGAATCCGGCCAGATTGGACGCGGAGGAGGAACTGGCGCGGATAGCCGCGCTGCGCGGCGATATGCAGTTGCTGGAGGATGTGGCCGATAAGGCGATTGCCGCGAGGCCGCGCTTTCCCGGCGGCTATGTCTGGCGCGCCACTGTCGAGATGAACCATAACGCGGAGGACAAAGCGGAAGCCGATCTGAAGACCGCAATGAGCGTTGCCCCGCAAAGCAAGCAGGCTTACATCCTGCTGGGGAGGATTCGATTCTCGCAGAAGCGTTTTCCCGAGGGAGTCTCACTGTTGGAGCAGGCCCTCCAGGACGATCCGAATTCCCTCGAGGCCATGCGCCTGCTGGTGGCCTACGAACTGCTCCAGAAACATCCGGACAAGGCTGTGGCGCGGCTGAACGCGCAAATCGAGAAGAGCCCGAAGAACAGCGGCTTATACGATCTGCTGGCGCGTTTGCAAATTCAAGACAAAAACCTCGACCAGGCGGCCGCCACGGCCCAGAAGGCCATGCAGTTGAATCCCGCGGATGGCGAGGCGGTCATGCTTGTCGCCCAGCTGCAAGTGATCCAGGGACAAGTGGCGAAAGCGATAGCTACCTGGGAACAGTGGCTCAATCAGCACCCCAACGATGCCGGCGCCCTTGCCATTCTCGGAACCCTCGAGGAATCGCGCGGCGATATTGGCAAAGCTGAAGCCTACTACAGGAAATCCCTGCAAATCCAGCCGCAACAGCCTGTCGCAGCCAACAATCTTGCCTATCGGATGCTGCTCAACGGCGAAAACGTGGATGTGGCCCTGTCGCTGGCGCAAACCGCCCGGCAGAATACGCCGAACTCACCCAACACCGCCGACACGCTGGCCTGGGCCTACTACTACAAGGGAACCTACGCGTTTGCCCGGGACCTGCTGGAGGACGCGGTCAAGGCCGACCCGAACAATGCCACCATGCAGTATCACCTGGGAATGGTGTACGGCAAACTGAAGGATAAGAGCAACGCGGCGATGCACCTGAAGAAGGCCGTCTCGATGGCGCCAGACTCACAGGCGGCAAAGGACGCCAAGGCGGCGCTGCAAGGACTCGGTTAGACTGCAAACAGGGCTTGACGGCAGCCGGCAGCGCGCGGTGCGCTGCCGGTTAGCCTGGTGCAACGACTGCTTGAAAACGCAACAAAGTGCTTGCGCTCATCCGAGTGGATCCAGCCGAAAATCGATATGTCGAATACCAAGACAATTGCTAAAAACTCCGGCTGGTACGGCGTCGAAACCGCGATCAGCTTTATTGTCACCCTGATTACTTCGATTGCGATCGCGCGCACGCTGGGACCGACGAAGATGGGCTACATCATCTACGTCATTTGGATTGCGTCGGTGGTTAGCAGCCTCGGCGGACTCGGCGTCCCAGCAACGACGCGAAAATATATGGCTGAGTTCCTGGGCAAGGGCGACCGGGGGACTGCTAGATTCATTTACCGCCGCACGTTATTGCTTCAGACGGGCCTGGCGACTCTGACAACTGCCGGTCTCATATGCTGGGTGCTCGGAGATGCTACCCAGGAGTACAAGCTCGCAGCGGCTCTGGTGGTTCTCAGCATCTTGCCGGCGATGGTCAACTCGGTTTCGGCGCAGGCCAATGTCGCCACGGAAGACCTGTCAACGAATGTTCCTGCATCGGTCATTTCGATCCTCGTCTTCTTCGTCGCAGTTGCCGCAACGGTGATGCTGAAGTGGGGCGTGGTCGGATTCGGCGCATCGGCGCTGGTTACGCGTCTTGTCGATTGTCTCGTGCGCCTCTTCCCGACGATGAAACGCATCCTGGCATGGGATGCGCCCCATGTTTATCCGTGGGGATTGCACAGGCGAATGACCTTCTTTGCATGGCAGAGCGTTGCCAGCATGATTGTGGCGCTAGTCGTGTGGGATCGGTCGGAGTTTATTCTGTTGAAGTACCTTTGTCCGGATATTCGCCAGGTGTCTTTCTATTCGGTGGCCTTCAGCATGGCCGAGCGGCTGCTGGTCAGCTCGGCGATCTTCGGATCCGCCACGGGCGCCACGATTTTTGCGCAGTTCGGGCGCGATGCGTCCAAGCTCGCTGGGCTCGCGGCTTCTTCGTTTCGCTATCTTGCGCTGACCTCGATACCGCTGCACTTTATCTCCGCCGCTCTCGCGGCGCCGGCTTTGCTTGTTCTATACGGCAACCAGTATAGGGAAGCGGCCATGGTTGTAACGCTTGCCCCGCTTTTATGCATGCCCAAAGCCTTTATCGGTCCGGTGCAGAGCCTTTTGCAGAGCACGGAGCGGCAAGGCTATGTCATACTGGCTACCGTACTGGCAGGCATTGTCGATCTGGGCGTAGCCTGGTACCTGATTCCGGCTCATGGCGCGGTGGGCGCATGTATCGGCAGCGGAGCAGCGCAGGTAATGGCGGTTGGAATGATGTGGGCCATTGGCATACATCTATACAAGGTGGAACTTCCTTGGCTGCAGGTTGCGAAAATTGCCTTCATCAGCGCGCTAGCGTCGCTTACCGCGCATTTCATCGCGATGCGGTTGGCGCCGTGGTGGGCTATTCTGTGCGGCGGAAGCGCTTCCCTGATCGTGCTCTTCGGGCTCTTTTACCTGATGCGTGTGCTGGAGCCGGAAGACCACTACCGCCTCAGTATCCTGGCCAGGATGCTGCCAAATCCGATGATCAGATTGGTGGATAAGTTCCTGTTGGTGCTCACCCGCACAGAACCTAAGACTCTTACTCCAACCAACGTCTAGGATGGCACAGAGATGCGGAGGCAGGCGCGGACGCATGGCGAAGTGCGGTATGAAGAGTCATTCCTATGCCAGCCTGTATCGTGCATTCACAGGTCAAGAGGAGATTGGACATGAAGATAGGTGTCGTTGTTCCGGCTTGTTGCGTGGAGTCGTTCCGCGTCGCTGCCCTGGGTCGGTCCTTGAACAGGCGCCGGGGTTAAACTAGATCATCGCCGTCGAAGGCGGACAACCTTTAACAAGAAGCTTTCGGAATTGAATTGTCGATGAAAAGGGCCGACACAATGTCTATTGCTTCCTTCATTCTCAAGATCAAGCGCGCAGAAACTCCCGGCTACGCGCGCCTGAAGAAGCTTGGAAAGGCGGTTCTGACTTTCCAGCTCCCCATTCCGCGGGCGCTGGACCCTATCTTTTTGCTCATCCATCATCTGCGAATCCTTGGGTACGAGACCGACGAGAGAATCAGCGTCGCCTGCTTTCGCTTTCCCGTTCTCCGCGCAATGTGTGTCTCCATCGGCAAGCGCCTGCAGATGGAACGTATTCCGAACATTACCGGCCCGGTGAGAATCTATCTCGGGGATGATGTCCGTCTCTCCGGACAGTCATCAATCTCCGGTGGCCGAGTTCTTTCAAACCCGGAATTCAGAGTTGGGAACAGGAGCTTTATAGGCAGCGGCTGCGCTTTTTCGGTCGCGAAGTCGATCACGATCGGAGACGACGTGCTGATCGCAGGCGGCTGCACCGTATCCGACTACTCCGGTCACCCCCTTGATCCCGAGAAGCGAATTGCGGAGATACAGGTCGATCCCGAAGACGTTCGTCCCGTGCGCATCGAGAACAAGGTCTGGCTGGGCAGAGGCGCCACAATACTTCCAGGCGTTACCATCGGCGAAGGCGCAGTGGTTGGAGCCGCTACGGTCGTAACCAAGGATGTCCCTCCAGGACATATCTGCGTCGGCAACCCCGGAAGACTGCTCTCGCGGACTGTCTATGAATCCAGCCGTAAGCGCAATCAACCAGGGGTCTGAACTCGCAGCTCTGGCCTGCCCATGCGCAGGCGCAGCAACGCACATGCATCCATGGACACAAGACTCCCGGTCCTCCGTGCCTGCGCGGTACAATGCAACCAACCGCTTCAAGGAGGCGCTATGCGCAGGATTCTCTTCGCCGTTCTCGCCCTTCTCTTCGCCGCTCCCGCTGCCGCCCCGCTCCTGGCCCAGGGCGCGCCGCCCCAGGTCAGCGCCGATCAGCCCTACACCATCGAGTACTACTACAAGTGCCAGTGGGGCCATCAGAAGGAGTTCTTCGACCTTTTCATGAAGAACCACTACCCGCTGCTCCAGAAGATCCAGACCACAGGCCGCATCATCTCCATCAAGATCGAGTCCCCGGCCTACCACACCACCGAGGACGGCCGCTGGGATTATCGTGTGACCATCCGCTACAGGAACTCCACCGTGGCCACCACCGCCAACCCGGACGAACAGGCCTTCATCAAGGAGTTATGGCCCGACCAGCCGACTTTCCAGAGAGAGGAGCAGCGCCGGTTTGAGATTCTCCTGGGTCATTGGGATCTGCCGGTGACGGATATAACTCCGCCGGAGAGGTAAGGGATCTGGGGTCGGGGAGCTTACCGCGGCGATGGGCAGGATGATTGCAATCATGAAGGTGGCTCTGACTGAATTCCCTATTCCCTACTCCCTGTCCTTCCATTGCCGCACCAGGTCTTCGGCAGCCTCTGGCCACTCGGGAAACTCGAACTGGAAGCCGGCCTCGAGCAGGCGGCCGGGAACGGCGCGGCAGCTTTCGAGCACCAGCTCGGCCTCGGTGCGCATCGCGAAGGCGCCGATATGAATGAACAGCGACGGCGCGGGCAGCCCGTTCGGCCTGCCCCACGCGTCGCGCAGCGCCTCCATGAACTCGCGGTTGGGCAGCGGGTTGGGCGCCGTGACGTTGATGGGTCCGCCAAGCTCCTCGTGGGCAACGATGAACTCCACCGCGCGGGCGTAGTCGGCCTCGTGAATCCAGGAGACGAACTGCCGTCCGCTGCCCTGCGTGCCTCCCAGCCCCAGCCGCACCAGGTTCGAGAGCACGGCAAAGACGCTGCCCGGAGTAGGGCTGAACGCGACCCCGCTGCGCAGGGCTGCTTTGCGCGTGCGCGGCGTCTCGGTCTCGAAGAATGCGGCCTCCCAGTCCCTGACCACGCGCTTTGAGAACTCGCGCCCCCCGCCCCATCGTTCGGCCGCCGGTTCATCGCCGCCCGCCGGGGCGGATTCATCCCGCGGCAGATCCGCTCCGCCCGGGTCCAGGGCGCGCCTGTACAGCGTGGCAGCCGAGGCGTTCAGCCACAGCCGCGGCGGATCGGCGAGCCCGGAGATCACCTCATTGAGGAGCCGCGTCGACCGGATCCTCGACTCGTAAATGGCCTGCCGGTTGGCCGCGTTGTAACGGCAGTTCACGCTCCGCCCGGCCAGGTTGATGCACACGTCCGCGCCTTCCAGGGTCTCGATCCAATCCCCGGCGTGCTCGCCGTCCCAGTGAACGGTCTGCCAGGGCGCTGCATAGGGACCGCGGGTCAGGACGGTCACTCGATGGCCCCGCTCCTGAAATCGGCGCGCCAGCATTTGGCCCACCTGCCCGCTGCCGCCGGGCAGCACGATGCGCAGCGGGCGCGGATCTGTCGAACCTTGAGCCAGGGCCTGCGGAGCGAAGCCCTCGTGACGCGGAGCTTGCGATTCTTCCATGGATTCTCACCTTCTGCGTTCCGTCAGCCGCTCTTCGCGGGGCTGAGCGCCGCCGTCCAATCTGCCGGCGAATCCACCATCACGTCCGGCTGGATGGCTGTCAGGCTCTCGGGGGCCAGCCCGAAGGTGCAGCCGATCGACCACGCCCCGGCGTTGCGCGCGGTCAGCACGTCCACCTTGCTGTCGCCGATCATTACCGTCTCCTCCGGCCGCGCGCCGGCCTCCACCATCAGCGCCCGCAACCCCTCCGGATCGGGCTTCTTGGTGCTGAAACTGTTGCCTCCGTAGATGCGGAGAAAGTAAGGCGCCAGCCCCAGCGCATCGCAGATGTCCCGCGCCGGGCGAACCGGCTTGTTGGTCAGCACGGCCATCGCCCGGCTGGTGCAGCAGGGCTGATCGCGCAACGCCCGCAGCGCCGCCAGCGCCTCCAGAACCCCCTCGTAAGCGTAGGTGAAGTCCAGCTTGTGCTCGCGATAGTAGTCGAGAAACCAGGCGTGCGCTTTGCTCAGCAATTCCTCGTCCAGTGGCGCCCCATCCGCCCTTGTAAAGGCCCTCCGCACCAGCGTCAACGCCCCCTCGCCGATCATGCCGGCGATCACCGCATCCTCAAGCGGCTCACGGCCAAAGTGAATCAAGGTCGCATTCACGCTGTTGCACAAATCCTGCGCCGAGTCGATCAGCGTGCCATCCAGATCGAAGACCAGCAGTTTCAGCCGATCGACGGGAAAAGAACGAAGTTCGCGAACCATGTTCTCAGTGTAATGGGCAAGCCGCTGAACCCTCAGGAATCGATAGCTGACGTCCCCCGGCGGACTGAAAGTGCATTCCCCTATTGAATATAATTCCCTCTGAAAGCCGCAGAAGAAAGGCCTTATCGCGCTTTATAGTGTCTTGACACCTACTACCTTTGTGGTAAACTGGTAACACGGTCGTCTCAGCAGGTGAGATGATAGGAGTATTGCAGCATTCCCTAGTCCGGCTGCATCCTGTTTGATGCGGCAGTCTGTGTAGAGCTGCGTAAGAAGCGGAGAGTTGCACGATGAAAGACCACCCCAATCGCGTCTGCCGGCCGAATAAGGGATGCGGTCGGTTGGAGCAAGTTTGGTGCGGAAGCGATTGAGGGGCGGGTTTCGCCGATCAGAGTTGTGGGGGACTGAACGTGGCAACGCCGGTGTTTCGTGATCCGCCGTTCTCGAGTTCCGGGAACCAGCGACAAGCTGGCGGGCGCTCGCCTGAGGCGAGGGGCTCCGCGGAACCACGGAGATGCTGCGCTTACAACGTGACACGGGAACGCTTTCTTGGGGTGGAAATCGACGCCGGCGATTTCACCGTGGCGAGCCTCGACGATCAGATTCCAAAGCTTGCGCCCAGGTCTGGCGCGGGTCTCTGGCTGCTCCCATTCCGGGGCATCTCGGCGACCAGCGTGCATGTCCCGCTCGACTTGGTTTATCTGGACCGGAGCTGCACGGTCATTGACGTAGTCGAGTCCTTCCCCATCTTCCGCGTCTCTGCTTCGAGCCCGCCCGCCGCCAGCGTCCTGGTGCTGCCATCCCACAGCATCGAGTCGACCGAAACCCAGCCGGGCGATGAGTTGATTGTCTGCGCTCCCGAGGAGATGAGGCGGCGTCTGGAGCGGTTGTCCAGTTCAAGCGGCGCTGCTCCCGCCGAGCAGGATGCCGCTCCCTGGAGGGAGGAACCGGTTCGCAGCGGCGCTCCCAAGCTGCTGCAATGGGAGGATCGCTCCAGGCTGAAGCGGCCCGATGAGGATCGTCCCAGTGAAGACCGCTCCTCAGTTCAGCCACTGCAGGGGACGGCCCTGGTAGAACCGGAGAAGAAGGAGATCAAGCCCGCGAAGAGCTGGTGGAAGCGCTTGTTGTCTCCCGATCCTCCCCAGCCGAGGAAGGCCGCACGCGAGTCGTTCTCGGGCCTCACCGCCTATTTCTGGACGGGTGGCGCTCCGGTGCAGCACACCATTCAAGACATCAGTCCGACCGGGTTGTACGTGGTTACGGATGAGCGCTGGTACCCAGGCACCGTGGTCAGGATGACGCTCACGGATAGCAAACAACCGACCGTCGAGCGCTCGATGACCGTGAATGCGGTTTCCATGCGCTGGGGCAACGACGGCGTCGGCCTCCAGTTTGTCTTTCAAGATGGCAAGGATCTCGGCCGGGGCCTGGATCATGTGGTTGGCGGCATCACCAAGAAGCAACTCGACCAATTCCTGCAGCCGTTCCGAGACAGCAAAATCTAAAGCGCTTGCACTGATATTGCAAGGTGATAGATACGCCACCCGCGCCGCGCGTCGGCGGCGCGGCTTGCTGCGAGGGTGGGAGAGCGCGCGGCTGTTTCGTTCTGGAGCATTCTCGGGAATTGTGTAGACCAGAAGTACATTGGCATCCCACCCTTTCCGCAGAAAAAAACGGAAAGGATGGGGCACGGAAGTCTACAGTAAAAGCGAAAATGCTCTATTCATAGCGAAGTGCCGCCGCCTCCACCCGGCCGCCAACTGCTCAAACCACGCTGTCTCTACTCAGATCGAAGCACTGCCATAAGGTCCGTTCGCGCCGCATTCGCCGCGGGTATCGCGCTTGCCAGCAGCGCCGTCGCGGTCATCAGCACCCATGCGAGCGAGAAGGACATCGCATCGTGGGGAGTGACGCCCACCAGCAAGCTCGACAGCAGCCTGCTTAGGGCAAGCGCGGCGCCAACACCGAGAATGCCCCCTACTAGGATCAGGCGCGCTGCCTCCGTCACCACCAGGCGGAGCACACCTCTGCGCGAGGCGCCGAGGGCCAGGCGTATACCCATCTCGCGCATGCGCTGCGTAACCGAGTAGGAGAAGACGCCGTAAACGCCAACCGCGCAAAGAACCACGGCCAGCATTGCAAAACAGGCGATCAGCAGCATGATGAGCCGGCGCTGCGCAATGGCCTCCGAAACGCGCTGATCCATGGTTTCGATGTCGAAGACAGGCTGCTCGGAGTCCACTGCCCAAACGGCTTGGCGCAACGCATTCGCAACTGTTGCGGGACTTCCCGCGGTGCGCACCGCAATGCTGACTGTCGATTGCGGCAATTGCGCCATGGGAACGATCATCTCCGGCTGCACATCCTGTTCCAGCCCTCCATGCCGGACGTCATCGGCGACCCCGACAATCGTGACCGCCGCGTGGTCGGGGCCCCAGGCCATCGAGTGGAATCGTTTCCCCAGCGCGTCGCCCCCGAAGAAGCGATTGGCGAAGGCGCGATTCACGATAGTGACAGGAGCGGAAAGGGCGGTGTCCGATGGATTGAATGTGCGCCCCTGGAAGATCGGCGTGCCCACGGTCCGGAAGTAATCCGGGGTGACGCTGACAACGGATACCGCTGGCCTCATCCCCACGGGCGGCGCTGGAATGTCTTCAAACGTGATGGCGCTGCTCAGATCGTACGGTTGAATGGGAAGCGTGCTCGCCGCGGCCACGGCCGTGACGCCCGGCAGCGCTGAGAGTTTTGGCAACAGCCGGTCGACAAAGGCCTCCCTGCGTTCGGCCGTCGAATAGCGGGATGAGTTGAGAAGCGTAACCGCGGTGAGCGTGTTGCGCGGGTCGAAGCCGGAATCATAACGCAGAACGTTGACAAAGCTGCGGATCAGAAGGCCGGCGGACGCGAGCAGCACAACCGCCAGTGCGACTTCGGCCAGCAGCAGCGAGTGGCGCAAGAGCCGCTGTTCCCGTCCCGATGTCATGCGAAGGCCGGCCGACTGCAGCGCATTCCTCAGGTCGTTGCGAGTCCCGCCGACCGCCGGCACGAGCCCAGTGAGAACAGTCGTCAAGAACGCGATGCCCGCCGTAAAAGCAAGAACCCAGCCATCGACTTGAATCGCGGCGGTGAGTTTGCCAAAGGGCAAGCGCAGCATCTGAGCAACCTCGGAATATAGAGCGGCCTGGGGAGTATCGGGTATCTGGAGGCTTCGGAGCAGGGCCGTCGTCGCGACGGCGATCAGCAGCCCCAAAACCGCGGAGAAGAGCGAGAGGATCAGGCTCTCGATGAGGAATTGGCGAACCAGGCGCGTGCGGGAAGCTCCCAGAGCGCCACGCACCGCGGTCTCGTGCCGCCTGGACGCCGCGCGCGCCAGTTGCAAATTCGCGACATTGGCGCAGGCGATCAGGAGCACCAGCCCCACCGAGACAAGCAGGATGAGGAGCGGCTTCCGATTGTCGCCGACAATATGGCGTTGCAGAGGCTCCACAGCCGCCTCCTGCCCTTGCGCCATGCGCGCAAAGCCCGCGGGATAATTCTGTGTGCGAGCCAGAAAAAACGTCAGCATCTCCGCATGCGCCTGTTGCGCGCTCACTCCAGGCCGCAGCCGGCCAATCACGGACAGGAGAAAAATACGTCTGTCCGTCACGTTCGCCCCGGTTTCCAGTCCGAGCGGCGTATAGACATCGGGTTCCAACTGCACGTCGGGAAAACGAAAGCGCGGAGGCAGCACGCCGATGACCGTCTCTTCCACGCCATCCAAAATCACCACCCTGCCCGCGATGTGGGGATCGGCGTGAAACTGGCCGCGCCACAGCCGGTCGCTCAAGACCACCACATTCGATCCGCCCGCCTTATCCTCGCCGTCGGAAAAAGTCCGGCCAATCTGCGCCGCCGCGCCCAGCATGGGCAAGAAGTTGGCCGTCACATTGGCGCGGATAATCCGGGTAGGCTCCCCAGCGCCGGTCAAGTTGCCGTCGAGGTAGGTGTAGGCCGCGAGTTGCTCAAAGGACCTGCTCTCGGACCGCGCGGCAATGAAGTTGGGCGACATCACTCTGTCCATGTGAATCTTGGGCCAATAGTTCGACACCCACATCAGTGTGCTGGCATCCCGATACGGAAGCGGCCTGAGCAGCAGCGAGTTCACCGCGGAGAAGATGGTCGAGGTTGCGCCCATTCCCAGCCCCAGCGTGATCACCGCCGTCAATGTAAATCCGCGATTGCCGCGCAACTGGCGCAGGCCGTAGCGCACATCCTGAAGCACTGTACCCAGCCACCAGCCAGGCCGCTGCTCATGGCATTGTTCCCGCGTGCGCTCCACGCCGCCGAACTCGATCAGCGCCTGCCTGCGCGCCTCCGCCGCCGTCATGCCCACCGCGACCTTCGCCTCGGTCGCCCGCTCCACGTGAAACCGGATCTCTTCGTCCAACTCGCTCCGCCGCTCTTGAGCAGGCAAACCCCGGGCAAGAAGAAATCGCAACCGGCTTAGTCGTTCCCTCATCATGACCCCACCCCCGGAATCGGCCCCAGAACCAGCCCTATTGCCGACGTGAGCCGCTCCCACGTCTCCAGCTCGGTCTCCAACTGCTTTCTGCCCGCCGGAGTCAGCGCATAGAACTTCGCCCGCCGGTTGTTCTCGCTGACTCCCCAATCGGAGCGAATCCACCCCTTGTACTCCAGGCGATAGAGCGCCGGATAAAGCGATCCCTGGCCAATCTGCAATGCGTCCTTCGACACCTGCTGGATGCGCTGCGCCACGCCCCAGCCGTGCATCGGTCCCAGAGCCAGCGTGCGCAGAATGAGCAGGTCCAGGGTGCCCTGCAACAGGTCTGTCGATGGCGGCATCGTTCTCCCCTCGATATTCGACAATAGATTGCCCCGCGCTCCTGTCGAATGTCAAGGGAAAAATGCAAAGGGATTTCTTTCGAAGGCCGGCCCGGCCCCAGGGCAGGCCTGGGCAGCCCCAGAGGTATGCCGCGGATATCTCGCTCGAAAACCGGCCCTCTTCCCAGCCAGCAAAGCCCGCATCCTGCCAGTCGCCTGCCCAACTTAGATGGGCCAGCCCTCGAACAAGCCCCCCGACCGCCGGCAAGGGCTGGGAATCGCGCTCGGGCCGGCTGGAACCACTTCCGCGCCCAAGTAATTGACTGGCCGAATCTTGCCGATGAGAGCTTTGAGGGAGTGTACGGCAAAGCGCCGGCTTCTTCCGATTCAGCGGCATGGGGGGCCGGAAACCGGCATCCGGTTGCCGAGTACTCGCCGGGGGCGCAACGCTCGATGGAAGCAAGGAAACAATGCGCTTACAACCAGACCAGGGGACGTTTTCTCGGCCTGGATGTCGATGCCGGAGATTTCTCCGTGGCCAGCATTGGCGATCGGACGCCGGCGCTCACGCCCAAATCCGGCGCGGGCCTCTGGATTGTCCCCTTCAGGGGCATCTCCGCGGCATCGGTGCGCGCCCCGCTCGATCTGGTTTATCTCGACCGGAACTGCGAAGTCATTGACGTAGTCGAGTCGTTTCCCCTCTTCTGCGGCTCCCTGTCGATCGAACCCGCCGCCAGCGTCCTGGCGCTGCCAACCCGCACTATCGATTCCACCGAGACCCAGACCGGCGATCGTCTGGTGCTTTGCGCTCCCGAGGAGATGAAGTGGCGGCTGAAGGAGTTCCCCAATCCAAGCTCGCCTGCCCGCACTGTGGAATCTGCCGCG
>Ga0326728_10005710_pt1 | contig 34443 bp, 27 predicted proteins | sample MB3enrmetagenome_FD_207602 | JGI IMG/M metagenome (GOLD analysis project Ga0326728, IMG submission 207602) | Lab enriched peat soil microbial communities from McLean, Ithaca, NY, United States - MB31MN | ecosystem: Environmental > Terrestrial > Soil > Wetlands > Peat | place: USA: New York...
CAATTCCTTTCCCGTGTAATACACATATCCGTCTCGCCCACAATTTCCTTCGCTCGTAAAACTAACCAGAATAGCGCCATCTGCATTAGTCTGTCCAAACACATGAGCTCGACCGACAATTGTTTCCAGAGATCGATTTGTCAAGCCGAGATAGGATCGTCGTAGGAGTATCTTCTGTACAATACGATCATATTCGAGGTATCCACTTTTACGGAACCACCGTAGTTCTGCGGGCTCAATGCTCAGCAGCGCAAGAATGCCAACACGACTTGCAATAATAACCACGAGCACCATTGCATGGATAATCCGACACCTCCGGTCAAAAATAAAAGCAAGATTCACTATGAAGATAATCCCTAATAATGGCACTGACACAGTAAACAGTCCATCTACGAGACAAGGGCGGAACGGCGTCGCCTGCATCCACACAGTACTAATTAGGCATAGCGCCAGCAGAAATAATGTGGTTCCCACAAGAATTGCGCTAAAACGCCAATACATGTTATTATCTTCAGATCGAAATAGAAATTATAAAGTTAACATGGGGTCGTCAGGTGAGGGAAAATCCGCTGCACCTGACGCCCTATGATTACATCTAACAAAAAAAGTAATAGCAAAAAGCAACCCCAACCGCAATCTCAACCGTCCGTTCGTGGCCCCACAGAAGCCGCTCCGTAGCAGGGGTCAGTGCGTAACTATTGGACATTTTGTCTTGACGAATTGTAAACGGGCCAGTCCCGCATAATCGCATATTTTCATTTTCTTCACCTTTCATGGGCGTGAATCATGCCGGATTCTCAGACAAATTCCACGCGGGGTTTGATGCCCGGGTCTTCGGCGATGCTCTTGATGATAACCTCCAGGTTCCGCGCCGTCGGGTTGCCGTTGCGATGGAGCATCCGATGCAGGGATTTTTCGCCCAGGCCGGTTCGCCGCGCCAGTTCTTTGAAACTACGAGGATGCCGCGCCCCGCCAGCGTCATGATCCGGCTGGAGTGGATTGAACAATTCCTTGCCCGAAAGCTGAAACGTGAATTTCACTTGCCGGCCGCCTCCGCGATTTTGCTTTCCTCCGGCGTCAGGCGGTCACTGTGTAATCCACGCCGCGTGGATTCTGGACCCGCTGTGAGGCATTCAGCACTTCCAACCCGATCATATTGCCCTCCTTGTCGTAATCGAGAATGACGCCGGGCTTGTCCTCGTCGCTCTCTTCGATCGGCCCGTCGCGGAACAGAATCCGCAGCACGTCCACTTCCGGGTCATACGTTACTTTCATATTGTCCCTTTCCAGTATTTGCTGATTTTGCTCGTTCGATAAACCGTCACCACTTTTGGCAGCGTCGCCGTCTCGTTCACCATCACCCGCACCAGATACGGCTTCTGGTTAATATCCACCTTGGATTGATAACACACAATGTCGCCGTGTTCAGGCACTTTTTGGGCCGGCGCAGCCAGCACCGACTCCACGACGGCCAACGGGATGCCGCGCCGTTCCATCTCCTCATGAATGTGGATTGAGAGTTGGTAGCTCATTTCATCGCCTGCTGACAATCCAATCGTGCCATACCGGGAGAATGCCGCGCCCCGCCCGCTCTGTCCACCCACAAATGCGCCAGTGGCAATGCCAGGACCAAGCCAACGTTATCGTTAACGTGAAGGGTTGAGGGAAAAAGGCTAAATTCTAAAGGCTAAAGGCTAAAGTTCTGAAAAACTGCCAGTCGGAATGCCGGAACCTGACTGAATCCAGCAACATGTTGCCACCTGTTGCCGCTGTGTTGCCGGTCGAAAAGCTCAATGAAACCCTTGTAAAATAAGGCTTGTTGCCGTGTTGCCGATTTTCCGGACCTCTATCTATCCATCTTGCGTTTCTGGCGCCTCTTCGCGGCAATTTTATATTTTTGCCCCCATGTTTTTGCCTCTCCCTTATCAGATGGCTAATTTTATACAGATCGGGATTTGGCCGGCGTGGACATGGCCACGTACCAACTCAGGGCCTCGTCCAGCCCGTTTTCAATTCTGTGGGTGGGTGCGTAGCCTAGCAACCGGCGCGCTTTGCTGATATCGGCCCGCGAATGACGCACATCGCCCGGTTGAAACGCGCGGTGAATCGGTTTCAATTCCCGCAAATGCAGGTGGGCCGCCAGCAACCGCTCGCGCAACATTTGGAAGAGCTTGGTCAAAGTAGTCTCCTCGCCAAGGGCAACGTTATAGACCGTGTTGACGGCCTGCGCGTTGGCTGTCGTCGCGGCGAGCAGGTTGGCTTGGACGACATTGGCCACATAACAAAAATCGCGGCTGGTTGAGCCATCCCCGTTAATGAAGACGGCTTCGTTTTGCAGCATGGCCGCAATCCACTTGGGAATCACCGCCGCGTACGGGCCGTTCGGGTCCTGGCGGGGGCCAAACACATTGAAATAGCGCAAGCCAATGCTTGACATGCCGTGGCATTGGGCAAAGACGCCGGCATAGAGTTCATTGACCCGTTTGGAAACGGCATAAGGGGACAGGCAATTGCCAATGTTCTCCTCAACCTGCGGCAGCGCGGCGGCATCCCCATAGACCGAGCTGCTGGAAGCGAAGACAAACCGCTGAATCCCGTTCTCCCGCGCCGCCCACAACATATTCAGAAAACCGGTGACATTACTGGCATTGGTTTCGATTGGCCGGGCCAGCGAACGGGGCACCGAGCACAAGGCGGCCTGGTGCAGGACGTAATCCGCCCCTTTGACCGCATCGCGGCAGGTGGCGGCGTCCTGAATGTCCCCTTCGATCCAGGTGAAATTCTTCCAGCGGTCCAGGCCGACGGCGGCTTGGACTTGAGCCAGATTGCCGGGATGGCCGGTGGACAAATTATCCAACCCCACCACCTTTTGATTCAAGCGCAACAATGTTTCCAACAAGTTGGAGCCAATAAAGCCCGCAACGCCGGTGACGACCCAAACTTTGGGCGACGCCGTCAACTCCGCCTTTGTTTCCTCAAATTTCATTGCTTGTCCGGTTATTTATGGGCGCGGAGAAGCTGGCGCAACCGCGCCGTCGTCTGCTCCCGATCCAGCGCGCCGGAAGCAACGTCCAGCGTCAACCGCTCCCAAGCATCGGTGTCCAGTTTTTCCGTCGGCAGCAAGCCGTTTTCGCTCAGGAATACCAGGCACGTCGCCAGCGCCGTCCGCTTGTTGCCGTCCAGGAACGGATGATTGGAACATAGATAGAAAAGATAGGCCGCGGCAATCTCCATAGGATCGGAAAACAGTAGCGCCCCCATCATGGTCGCTTGCGGCGCTGCCACAGCCGATTCCAGCAGGGCCTGGTCGCACAAGCCGGCCAAACCGCCGTGCGCCGCCAGCACCTCGGCGTGAATGGCCATGACCGCCGCCACTGTGGGATGAGCCGGCGGCCTGCTCATGCCAGACGCCGGAAAAGCTCTGCATTCTTGCGAATTAGACGGGCCGCCGTGGCCGCGGCCTTCTTCGGTTCAATGCTCCGGCGCAGTGGCGTCAGTGTGATAACGCCCCCTTCATGTACCTCGACATTGACTAAATCCCCCCTCTTCAAACGGGCCAGATCCATCATCGCCGCGTCGAAGATGATTCCGTTGGAGTTGCCGAGTTTTGCAATGGTCTTCGTCATGCTGTAATACTACGTTTTACGCCGCCGGATGTCAAACCAGCAGATAGCTAGATGCCTTCGCCGTATTCGGTGGCCAGGACGGGCGGTTTTTCATGCGTTTGCAGGTATTCGATGATCCGCGCCACCGATTCGGCGGGCGTCAATTGATCGGTGGGCAATTCTATTTCCGGCCGCTCGGGCGGTTCGTAGGGCGCGGAAATGCCGGTGAATTCCTTGATCTGATGCGCGCGGGCCCTGGCGTAGAGGCCCTTGGGGTCCCTGCGCTCGCAAACCTCCAGCGGCGCGTTGACATACACTTCCACAAACATTCCCGGCTCCGTTATCTGCCGCACCAAATCGCGATCCGACCGGTAGGGCGAAATGAACGCCGTGATGCATATAATTCCAGCCTCGGCAAAAAGTTTGGCCGTTTCGCCAATGCGCCGGATGTTCTCCTTGCGGTCCTGCGGTGAAAAGCCCAGATCGGAGCAAAGACCATGGCGCATGTTGTCGCCGTCCAGCACATAGACATGCTGGCCCAGGCGAAAAAGTTCCCGCTCCAGTTCGGTCGCGATGGTGGATTTGCCGGAAGCAGACAAGCCCGTCAGCCAGACGACACGGCCGCCGTGGCCGTTGCGCGCAGCGCGCTGCCCCGCCGTGACCTTGCCGGGGCTCCAATAGATGTTATGGCTTTTCTGCAGGCTGTCGGACGTGCGCCTGGGATAGTTGTCCGCGGCGACAATCCCGCCGCCCGCGACCTCAAATCCGTCCACGATCACAAAACGGCCCGTGGCGATGATTTCAGCGTGGATATCAAAGGCGACCGGGCGTTTGGTGCGCAAAGTCAATTCCGCCACTTCATTGCGGCCCACAAAAGGCTCCGCGCGCGAAATCGTTTCGAGCGTGGACGAGTCGATCACCCGCTCAAGGGAGTCGATGGCGCATTCCACTTCCTGGGTGGCCAGCTTGAGCTTGTAGGCCTTGCCCATGATGAAAGGAGCGCGTCCCATCCAAAACACCCGCGCTTTAAATCGCGACAACTCGTAAGGCGCGTCCGATTCCAATGCCGCCACCTCGCCGCGCTGGACGTAGATCTGCTCGGTCAATGTGATGCCGATGGATTCCCCCGCTTCGGCCCGCCCGGTTGGCGGAGCGTTCCAGCGTTCGATGGTCTTGACGGCGCTGGTCTTGTTGCCGGGTGTAAAGAGCAGGAGGTCGCCGACTTTGAGCGTGCCGGATTCGATTCGCCCGGCCAGGATGCGGCGTGCGTCAAAACGGTAAATATCCTGAATGGGCAGCCGGAGCGGTTGCCGGGTGGGCGGTTCGGCCAGCCGGAACTCATCCAGCATCTCCAGCACGGTCTGGCCCTTCCACCACGGCATCTTCATGCCGGGTGAGGCGATGTTATCGCCCTCTTTGGCGGACATGGGAATGAAACATTCCGGCTCCACGCCCATTGCTTTGAGGAAGGCGCGGAATTCCCCCTCAATCTGCCTGAAACGCGCCTCCGCATAATCTTCCAGATCCATCTTGTTGACGAGGACGGCCATCTGCCGGATGCCCAGGAGATTAAGCAGGTAGCCGTGGCGCCGCGATTGTTCCTGCACCCCCTCATGGGCGTCGATGAGCAGCAGGGCCGCTTCGGCGTTGGCCGCGCCGGTGATCATGTTCTTGAGGAATTCCTTGTGCCCCGGCGCGTCGATGATCACGTACTGGCGCTTTTTGCTTCGAAACCAGATTTGCGCCGTATCAATGGTGATGTTTTGGTCCCGTTCGGCTTGCAGGGCGTCCATGAGATTGGCCCACTCAAAAGGCACCCCCCGCCGGGCGGCAACGGCCTGCAATTGTTCGAACTTGCCTTCCGGCAGCGAACCGGTGTCATGCAAAAGCCGGCCGACAAACGTCGATTTGCCATGATCGACGTGGCCGACGATGACAATCTTCAGTTGTTCCACAGGGGCTGCTGAACTGTTATACATAGTGCAAGGTTGGCTCACATGTAGCCGTCGCGGCGCAGTTTCTCGAAGGCGTCTTCGCTTTCCTTGTCCTGGGCGCGGCCGGAACGCTCGGACGTCCTGGTGTGGCGCAATTCCTCAATGATTTCCCGCACCGTCCGCGCGTTGGATTTGATCGGAAATGTGCAGGGCGCGCATCCCAGGCTCCGGTAACGTTCCCCCTTTTCGTTGGCGAAATAGAGCGGGATGACCGGGATGTTCTCGCGCCCGATGTATTCCCAAACGTTCAACTCCGTCCAATGGAGCAGCGGATGAATGCGGATATGGGTTCCCTTTTCATAATCGGTCTTGAACTGGTCCCACAACTCCGGCGGCTGGTCTTCCACATTCCACTCCATGTTCTTGTCGCGCGGGCTGAAGTAACGTTCCTTGGCCCGGGTCGGCTCTTCGTCCCGCCGCACGCCCACGATCACCCCCGTATAATGGTGCTTGTCCAGCACGGCCTTGAGCGCGTCCTTTTTCAATGTCCCGCAGCATTCCACGCGCGTGGCGCGGCCATTGGGATAAGTGACGCCGCTTTTGAGCACCGCCTCGTTTTTCCCCACGACCAGTTTGAGCTTCCATTCCCGCACCAGCCGGTCCCGGTACTCGATCATGCCCGCCATTTTGTAGGTCGTGTCCACATGGACGAGCGGGAAGGGAACATGGCCAAAAAACGCCTTGCGCGCCAGCCACAACAAGACGGTCGAGTCCTTGCCGATGCTCCAGAGCATGGCCAGGTTTTCAAATTTGTTGAAAGCCTCGCGGAGAATGTAAATGCTTTGATTCTCCAGTTTCGAAAGGTAATCCATGTGGTTTTCGTTTTAATCATTCAGAAACTTGCCGATGGAACTCACCACGTATTCCGCCTGCGCGTCCGACAGCTCCGGGTAAACAGGCAGGGCGAGGGTTTCCTCCGCGGCGCGTTCGCTCTCGGGAAAATCTCCCTTGTGATGTCCAAGATAGCTGAAGCACTCCTGCAAATGCAAGGGCAGAGGATAGTAAATCTCCGTGTCAATCCCGGCCTTTTTGAGCCATGCTTTCAGTTCATTGCGCCGCGGCACGCGAATGACAAATTGATTGAAGATATGGCGCCCGCCCGCAATGGCCGGAACGACGACGCGCCTTGCCCCTTTGTTGGGCGCGGGATTTTGCCATCGCGCGGGCTGGCATTCCCGGGAGGTGACCACCTGCAGGCCGGAATTGCGGAAAAGCGCCTCATAACGTCTGGCGTTGTTCTGGCGGGCCAGCGTCCATTGATCCAGACTCCGAAGCTTGACCGTCACTATGGCGGCCTGGAGGGCGTGCAGGCGAAAATTGCCGCCAATCCACTTATGGTAATACTTTTCCCTCGAGCCATGCACCCGCAAGGAGGCTAATTTCTCAGCGCGGGCGGCGTCGTTCGTCACCACCATGCCGCCGTCACCCGCCCCGCCAAGGTTCTTGGACGGGAAGAACGAAAAGCAGCCGTAATGGCCCATTGACCCGGCGCGCCGGCCCTTGTCTTCGGCCCCGATGGCCTGGGCGGCATCCTCAATGACCACCAACCGGTGCTTCCCGGCGACCGCCATAATCGGGTCCATATCGGCCATTTGGCCGTAAAGGTGGACCGGCATAATGGCCCGGGTTTTGGGCGTGATTTTGGATTCGATCTGATCGGCCGCCAGATTATAGGTCGCCGCATCAATGTCCACGAAGACCGGTTTGGCGCCCAGCCGCGCAATGGAGCCGGCGGTGGCAAAAAAAGTGAACGGCGTGGTGATGACCTCGTCGCCGGCGCCAATTCCCTCGGCCATGAGCGAAGCCAGCAGTGCATCGGTTCCCGAAGAGACGCCCACGGCGAAGGCGCAATTCGAATACCTGGCCACAGCCGCTTCGCACTCGGCGACTTTGGGGCCGAGAATGAAATGCTGGCTTTCGAACACCTCCCGGACAGCCTGGTCGATGTCGGCCTTGATGGAAGCGTATTGGGCCTTTAAATCAAGCAGCGGGACATTCATCAAAAACGAGTTTTCTGTTAATACCGATAGTCCAGAGAAAATCCAACCTGATGGCTCCAGTAGGCAAAACCGGCCTGGCCGGAAGAATTATCCCTCACCTCATAAAACGCCGAAAACGTGGCGCGTTCCACCACGGCGTAGGACAAGGTGGTTCTGAAGGAGGTGATGGTATCATTCTGAACCACCTGAAGCCGCGACGGCCCAGGCTCGATGCTGGTAACAGGGATTGTCGTGTAGCCGGCATTGGCTTCAACGGAAAACTTTTTGGACAACTGCTGCCGAATCGTGCCATTGTAGGCAGTTATGGTCTCAATCTGGTTGACAAACAAGGATGGAGTGAACGCACGGCTGGCGTTTAGAGAAAGGGTCGTCAGTTGGTTTGAATACAGAAGCATGCCCGTAAAAACCGGACCGATTGAAGGCGGCGCAGCGGGGTTGATAAACTGCCGGTCTTCGAATCCTCCATTCGCGGACAGCGTGAGCTTGTGCCCGGGATGAAAACTGATCCTTCCCTGAATCTGCTCATAGGGCATATCGGAACCTGCATCAACCTCGTCATAGCCAAGGACAAGGCCGATTCCCGTTCCGAACATGTTTCCCGCTTGATAATTCAGCCAGTCCTCGGTGTTCCACTCATTCAAAGATGCATATCCTGTGGAGTAGCGAAAATTTTGGTTCAACCCCAATTGAAGCGACAGTTTGCTGCCCATTTGATACGAGGCGTTCAGCGCGGTGGCATAAGCCTCCTGCTCTGTTTGAGTGCCGGTTTCGACGAGGGGTTGTGTCGTTGAGACATAGCTCTGCGAAAGGCCAAGAACCCAATCCTCGTTGGACCACGCCCCGCGCAGAAGGACGGACTCGTCCGTCGTGTTCTTGAACACCGGATTCGAGTAATAGTCAAAGCTGGGAGAATAATCGATGCTCCAGTGGTTCCCCAGATCAAGAAGAAATCCGGGGGCGATTGTGTTGATCGCTGTTTGAGATTGTTGTCCCGGTCGGGCTTCAATGCCGTTGCCGTAAAGGAAGGTGTAGAGCAAGCGGGGGTGGATACCGATGGGTCCCCACAAGGGAATTCCCGGTCCAACCATGACCGGTCCGAGAGGTCTGGGCGCCCCCGAAAGAGCGCTGGTCCCCATGATGGGCGATGCCGGTTGGGCTGATCCGACGGTGGCCGGTCCAAGCGGGGGCGGCGGGCTGGGGATGACTTCGAATTGATTGGTCAAGGTGTTCTGCGCTTCGACTGAATTGATCCCGGCAGGCGGCGGTGAGGGTGTTTCAATGTTCTGAATCGGCGCCAGATTGGTGGAAAGGATTTGCGCACCCGGTTGGTTCGTTGCCGCATTGCCGCCTGCGTCCTGGCCCGCCGCCCTGGCAAGAAGAATGAAAACAGAGACGACGGACATGCGCCGCTGAAATTCCCGCGCGCCGCCTGAACAGCAGCGGGAAAGCTGTTTTCGCTTTGGGGTGAACACTGGGATTCAGCTCAATTATTTCAAATCACAGTGGATGTATCACGAGCCTGGATTTAAATCAATGGCCGGGTTTGAGGGATGAAAGAGAACTCTGGCATAAAGGTAGGCGATACTCTCGCCGACAACGTCCCGCACCCCTTCGCTCGTGCGCCACCATCGCTTCGGATCATATTCGGGATTGTCCAGGGCAATCACGCCAATCTTCACCCCGTCCCCAAACGCTTTCTGGTACATCAAGCGCGACCGGCGCGAATGCGGCCCCGCGGTCGCCACGTCCAATGCTTGAATGTGCATCCCCCGCTCTTTCAACCATTGCTGGACCGCCAGGGCGGAGTGAAAGGTGCGATCTTTCCGGGCCACATTGGGAAAAAGCGTCGAGAGCTTCTCTCCGGGCACACCGTCGGCGATCAACATTCGCGTCACGAAATCAGCCGAGTAATGGCCCGACTCGTATTGGTCTCCCGTCTCCAGAACCGGTCGAACCAGCAGCGCGCGGCGATACCCTCCATGCAAAAATTCCGAGGCGGCTTGCCGCATCGTACTGGGTGGGGACCAGCCCTCGATGACCAACACCTCCGCCGGCACGCGATCCGTCACGGTCAAAAACGGATACGCTCCATATCGCATCGCCGCCAGCAACCCGATGATGAGCACCAGCGCCAGCAACCAGCCGCGCCAGGACAACGTCCAACATTCCCGGCGGCACAACAGGCCGCCCAAGGCCGCCCGCCGCTCTTGACAACAACGATCGGACTGCGTGGACGATGGATTCAAAGTGGAGATGCCCTTTATATCCATACCGTTACTGGGCCGGGTCTTGCTTGATCATTTTTGACAGAAAGCCGGCCACTTCGCGGACGACTCGTTGCGCCGTCTGACGCTGATGAGGCAAAAGCAAAATGAGGATCAGACCGGCCGCCAGTGTCACCGGGACGCCGATGCAAAGTTGCAGAATCGGGGCCATTTTTGCGGCAGCCACACTGGTTCCATAGGCGGCGCCAAAAGCGACCGCCCACACCGGCGACTGTCTCAGCAATACACGCCACAGATCCGAAGTGCGGACAGGGCCGGAACGGCCCACGATATAATACTGCGCCGGCAAACGAACCAGCAGGCCGCCCAGCGAAAAGGCCAGAGCCACGCCCGTGATCCCGTATTTCAGCCCGACGGCGTACGAGGCGACTGAGACAAACGAAATGATAAAACCGGTCCAGAGAATGTCCCGGTTCCGTCCCTGCGTGGTCAACAGCCACAAGGACGCCCCGGCGGCCGCATAGTAAATGGTGGCGATGGATAAGGCGGCGAAAATGGGCACCACTTCCTGCCATCGCGGCCCGAGCAGCGCCAGCACCAAAGGACGCGCCAACCCCAGAAACAAACCCGCCAGCAGGAAGCTCGCCAGTACCAGCGCGTCATACACCTGCAAAAAAGTGCGGCGGTACCGTTCCGGCTGGTCCTGCAAACGCGACAGCACCGGGATAAAAACCATGTCAAACGGCATGAGAAACTGATCCAGCGGCCGCAACAGCAGCGCCATGCCGCGCGTGTACAGTCCCAACGGTCCCGCGCCGTAAAACCGGCCAATCAGGATCGAATCCATGCTGCTGCTGACGCGCCGAAACAACGTGGACACTGTCAGGCTGGCCCCAAAATGAATCATGGATCGGGTGCCGACGCCAGCCTTGTAGAACTGTGGGCGCCAGCCCGACAGCAGCCATGCCAGCGCCAGTTCGCCCAGCGACATGCCCAATTGCGAACCCACCAGCGACCAATAGCCACAGCCCGCCCACGCCATGCCCACGCCAATAATCAAGCCCAGAGTCATGGAGCCGATGTCAACGCAGGCCATCGCCTTGAATCGCATCTGGCGGTTGAGCAAAGCCAGATGTTGCACCGCCGAACCGCTCAAAAGAAACGTGCTGGAAAGGATGATGGTAATCAGCACCAAACGGGAATCACGGTAAAACCAGGCCATGGCGGGCGAGAGCGCCGCGCCACACACCGCGGCCACCAATCCCAGGAGGACATTGATCCAGAAGAGATTTGAGACCTGCGCGTGTGTGATCTCCCTTTGCTGCACGGTGGCCGTGGACAAGCCGGCTTCGCGAAACATGCGAAGAAAGGAAGTCAGCGTTCCCACCATCGCCACCAACCCAAAATCCTCTTTCGACAGCAATCGGGCGAGGATCACCGTCGAAAGCATGTAAAGGGCGAACTTTATCGCTTGCGCCACCGCCGTCACAAACCCGCCGGAAATGGCCCGGCCCCCGAGATTGGTCAGCAAGTGCTGGGTGCAAAAATGCTTGTCATGCCTGCCGTCCGCCTCGGCGGCCCCTGCCGCCTTGGAAGCCGGGCCGGTTAAGTTAGCGGGATTCATCAAGGAAATGGTGGAGCCGAATTTAGCGTAATCCCTCCGGACGGGCCAGTCATTTTCGGACCAGGCACTGGCTTTGGATCAAGGACCAGTGCTCTGGATTATCAGGGGGCCCGGGGCAACCATGGGAATCGGATTTACGGTCACTGAAGACCCCATTACCAAATTGGTGTCCGCGTAGAGCGCATAAGCCCGCGCCTGCACGACATTGTTCGTGCCGGAGATCACCGCGTTAATGCTCACCACGGGCGCCGGGGCCGCGTTGCCGACCTCCAGGCCATCCACATAAAACCGGACGATCCGCACCTTGCTTGGATTCGTAACAGTGGCTGTCAGCGCCGTCGTCCCTGGTGTGGTCGCCAGGTTCGTCGGGGAAGTAAGAGTGATTCCATAGCTGTAGCCGTTCGGATCATACTTATAAGCCCCAATATCCTGTGTGCCATCCAGGAACACACCGTCACCATTATTGAACGTAATCGGACTGACAAGCGTAAGCGTGTTCGCCGGGTAATTGATGCTCGCAATCTGGACGCCAGAGTTCGTGCCCACATCAACCACATCGCCGTTTACCCACTGGATTCCCCAGCCGTCCGTAAAGAATCCGGCATCCACCACGGGAACAACAGTGGTTGAAGAACCGCCCGCGGTTGTCGTGGTTTGTGGCCGGGACCTGGCTATTGCAGGAGAAGTATTGGTCAAATGCGCGTCAAGGTTTGAAATCGAAACGAATTGCGGGTCTGTGTTTGTAATGTCGCCTCCCGATGTTTGGTTTATGACCGGCCCGCTCTGAAACGTCAAATTATTCGCAAAGACATCATAGTAGGGAGCGGCGCTGGAGACGTTGGATGAAGCATTAAAAATAATCCCATCCGACGGGTTGTTCGCCGCATAAAAGATGCTGTTTATCACCACTTCATTCGTGGGCAGGATGGCGCCGTGATTGGTGCCGGCGCAATAATTGGTGCTTGCCTCCATGCAGTAATTGGGTTTGGACCCGGCGCTGTTGGTGTTGATCCACAGGATATTGGCGAATGTGTTATTGTACGTCCGCATATTGTAAACATCATCAAACAGGAACACATAACTGCCCTGCCAGGTCACGGCATTTTTCCTGATAATATAGTCACTGATGCTTCCGATGCTGGCGTTTGCATATTGATTTTGCGCAATAACGAACTTGCTGTTGGGCAAATCATTTGAAACAGTCCTGTTGCACTCAAAAAGAGTTCGAAAGGTGTTTGTAGTCGAGCCTGTCTCGACGCCGCCTTGCATGGAATCCACATGCGGCGTATTTGTATAATACGGGGTGATAAAATATCCAACTTCCACATCATGGAAGTAATTGTTCCTGATCACGTTTGATATCGCCCCTTCCACGAGAATCATATTGTGGGCGCATTGGACAGTGTTATATTCCACCAAACACTGTGTCATCCCGTTCAAAAGCATGGCTTCGGTCAACTGATAATTTGAGTTGGTAATGTAAGAACCAATGCCCACATGATCGAAAAAATTCTCCCTGACCAGACCCTGCGCGCAATAGTTGGGCCAGTTGTTGGTTGCAGTGGATGTGCAAATACACCCGTGCAGAGGATAGATATGATCAAACCAGTTGCTTAAAATCTGAAAATTGGTGCATTTGTTCAGGGAAATGCTGTCATAGTATTGGCTGACATTGGTCATGATGAAATGAAAACCGATTATGGACCAATTGTTCAATCCGCCCATCTGAAATGAAAATACCACGGGTTGCCCAATGCCCAGGTAGGTGATGTTCGTGCCCTGGGCTCCGGAATGCGCGGGCGTGACGGTCTCGTAATAATTCCCCGGTGTCACACGGACAATATCGTTGGTCTGCGCCACCGAAGCCGCATGTCCGATGGTAAGCCACGGGAGGGCCTGCGTGCCGGGATTGCTGTTGTTCCCGTTGGTGGCGACCCAGTAATTGGCCGCGGGCGCCTGGGAGACTGACAGGAAAAAAGTCGAAACTAACGTCAGGCAGACGCGCAAACATGACATTTTGGGGTTCTCAGTTCTCATCGCATTATTTTAAAAGCAAAAATTATGCCGTACCTTAAGAGGTCAGCGGGTTTGTGTCAAGGCCAATCGCGCCTGGCGGCTGGCTGGGGCTTGGGGGAGCGACAGGAGACGATTGGCCAGATCACGCGAGAACGCTTCCGCTCCCCTGGCGTTGAGATGTTGCGAATTGTAGAAAAGATCGCGGTTGCTGCAATACTGGGACTGGCTGTAGTCCCAGAATGGAACACCATAATGATCGGCGATGTCGCGGAACTTGGCAAAGACCACCGCACGATTGGTGACCAAGTCCAGCATTTCGCAATACTGAGGCGAATAAACCAGGAGAATGGGGATTTGATTGCTTTGGCAGGTCTGGATCAACTCTTCCAAGACTCGCACGCCGTTGCTCGGGACCCCGAATCCGACGCCATCGGGGTGCATTGCCTTGAAGCGGTCAAAGTCGCCGTTCCATGTTTTGTCCATGGGACAAAAACCGTCGAAGTGGTCTTCGCGGGGGTGAACGCCGGCGAGGGCGGCCAGCCCGTACATCCAACCTAAATTCACGTCCTCAACCACGTATCCGTAGAGCGGAATGTATTTCCATTTCCAGACCCTGGGATTGATTTGAAGAAGGGCCTGGAAGAGTTGGGGTTCGTTCAAATAAGGCACGTACTGGACGGGGGCATAAATTTCATCCTGCGGCGTGAGGGTGAAACTGTGCATGTCCAGGTTTTCCACGACGAGTTCCGGTTTGGCATTGTGACGGAGATAAGCCTGGAGCACAGCCATCTGAACGTCGGTATGGGAGCCATTGCGAGCCAGGTTGAAAGCGGTTTTGCCCGTGACCGCGTGAATGATTCTGGGATCGTAATGGCGATAAGCCCGGGATGAGCCGCAGACGATCACCTGGGCGTTGACGCGCCCGGACATGGCGCGGTTGAAAGCGCCGGCATCCGAAGCGTTCACGCGCTTCAGGCCGAAGCCGATCAGAAGGTGAAGTCCGACGGCCAGCAGGCCGCCGGTGCAGAAGAACCCGATAATCCGCTTTATATCTCGACGAGGCGCTTTCAAAACTGGAAGTAAATGAACTGCGTTTTTCGGAAAACGCCAAACAGAATGACCAGAAAGACCAGGGCAAAATAGCCCGCCCAGCGCGGAATCAGCGGCACCCGCGCGACCATGTCCGCCAGAGAGAGTTTGCGCGCGGCCACCTGTGCCACTTCAAGGACCAGGAGGCTCATCAAAGCCACTGGCATTTGGCGCAACTCGAAATGGTCGGTGGAAATATTGTGGATGTTCCAGTTGCGAAAGAAATGCGTCAGAACGTAAGCGGCGTCACCCACATTGCGGGCGCGAAATACAACCCAACCGATGCAAACCAGAAAAAAGGTGGTGAGAACGCTGATTCCGGCGCGGAAGGGACCGTTCTTGTCCAGTCCGCCCGCCCCAAAGACACGGTCGCGAAATCCCGCGCCAGCCCTGCCGGCAAGAAGATAAAATCCGTTGAGAAGGCCCCAGACGACATAGGTCCAATTGGCGCCATGCCACAGGCCGCTTATGGCAAAGGTGACCATGATGTTAAGCACCCAGCGGGCCAGCGGCACGCGGTTGCCGCCCAACGGGTAGTACACGTAATCGCGGAACCAAGTCGAAAGGGAAATGTGCCAGCGATGCCAAAATTCCGAGATGGAGCGGGAACGGTACGGAGTGTCGAAATTCTCGATGAGACGGAAACCGAGGACGCGCGCCGCTCCGATGGCAATATCAGAATAGCCGGAAAAATCGCAATAGATTTGGTAGGCAAAAAAGACGGTGGCGATGGAAAGCTGCAATCCATTGAAATTCGATGGGGCCGCATAGACGTCGGTGACGTAAAGCGATAAACGGTCCGCCACCACGAGTTTCTTGAAAAATCCCCACGCCATGCGTTTAAGCCCGCTGGTGATGCGGTCATAGTCGAAGGGGTGCTCCTCCTTGAACTGGTGGATAAGGTTTTGGGGACGTTCGATCGGCCCGGCGACCAACTGCGGAAAGAACATGACATAAGTTGCGTAAGTGACGAGGTTTGTCTCGGCCTTTTGTCTCCGCATGTACACCTCGATGACATAGCTGAGGCTTTGGAACGTATGAAACGAGAGTCCGATGGGCAGGATAATATGCGCACCCACCGACGGCAGCCGCCACCCGGCCAGATTTGCAAGGCCAATGAAGCCGCCTGTGAAAAAGTTGAAGTATTTAAAAACGAAGAGCACGGCGCACGTGGACACGATGCTCATGACCAGCAGCGCCTTTCGGGCGGCGCCCCCGCTTTTTTCGATATATATGCCCGCCACGTAGTCAATGCCAATGGTGACAAACAGGATGAGGATATAAACCGGAATGAACGCCATGTAGAAGAAACAACTGGCCGCCAACAGCAGCGGCGTGCGCATCCGGTGCGGCACGGCGAAGCACAGCGCCGCCACCAGGGGAAAGAAGACTGCAAATTGAAGGGAATTGAAGAGCATCTGGCGGCCTCCCCGGCTAAGGCGGCGGATTCATCATCGCATTGAAACGGACCTCCGCCGGGATCAGCCCTCCCATCGGACTCAGGTCCGGCCCGATCGGGGGCCACGGCAACGCTCCCCACCAACCGGGCTTGCCAGCATAGTAGAGCGAGGGCGGAAGGTTGGTTTCGCCAATCCCCGGATCCCACAAGGTCGCGCGCGAAGCATAGTCATAGTTTCCATGAACAAGCGAGTTCGCCTCTATTCTGGCATCATACCAGTTCGTCAGGGGATAGCTGGGGTTGTTGGTGATGCCGGCAAAGCGGTTGTTCCCCATGTCAGGATAACCGAAACGATAAACAACGTTGTTGCCGTGCGAATAATTGTTGGTCGCCCCCGCATTCAGGATATAAAATCGCGTGGGTTCTCCAAGAACATTTCCAACCACATTATTTGACTGCGACCAGGCATTGAAGTCGATGCATCTTATGTTGTTGGTGACGCCCGGATCGCTTTCCGCCACACGGTTCCTGAAAATCGTCTGATCACTGGAAGACCCGTGAGTATGGTCGAACGAAAAGCAGGGCGCCACGTTGCCCTCCCAGAGATCCATCACCGGATGCGGGGCATGAATATCGAGGGCCGCCATTTGATAGAAGACCGGTTTGGAAATCACCTTGTAAACATAATTGTAGCCGACGACGCAGCCGGTATCCCCCGCCTCCAGCATGATGTTGCAGTAGTTATGGTAGAAAATGCTGTCTTCCAGCAAACAGGATGTGCTTTGGCTCATCTCAAATCCATAGCCGGAGCCAACGGTGTAGGCGGTCGCTTCGTGAACATAAAGGTTCCGGAACTGGCAAAACAGGCATTGGTCTATCCGAACATGCCATCTTTTGGCAAACGCGCTTTCCACTCCGGAAATCCAGGAGTCGAGCATTCCCTCCCAATAAATCATGTATGCTCCGGTGTTGTTATTCGTATCGCTGATCATTTTGAAATTCTCGAGACCAACGTACTTTCCCGATGGCGCCATTTGCGCGGCCTGCGGTTTCAAAGCGGCCGAAAAGTTCCATGCCAGCGGCGGCCAAAAAGCAATGTTCGTGACGTTGTGGATGCCGGTGACCCGGACAAGCTGGGCTATGCAGCGTGTGGAGTCCGCCGGCCGGTCGTAGCGTCCGGAATGCCTTTCGGCTCCATGCGCATCCACCAAACTCCCGGTGCAGCATTGGGGGTCATTCAGTTGGTCTATCATCAGCATCATCCCTGCCTTGATGCCCCCGGCGTTGTGGCGGGAGTTGCTGATGGAAATGGCGGACGACCCCTTGGCAAACCCCGAATAAATGTCGCATACCCTGGCTGCATTTGTGTTCGCATAATAAGCTGTTCCCAGCGCGATGCCGTGAAATCTGTCACTGGGGCTTCTATAGTAGAGAACGGTGTTGGATCCATCCCCTCTCAGGGTCCAATAGCTCTTCGATGGAGAAGATGGCCCGATATTGTTTGTTATCAAATAGGTTGCCGCGGGAATATACACGACGTGGTTGCTTGGACATGCGCTGATGGCGGCGTTGATGATGGCGGAATCGTCGTTGACGCCATCGGCGTGGCATTTGTAGGCCGTATTGGTTCTCCCGTTATACATCACGCCTGTCAGGCAATTGACGAAGATATTGGTGCGCACCGGGATGCCGCCCTCCGGACCGGTCATGCCTTGCCAGGGCGTACAACGATCCGGCGGGATGATCCGTGCAGATGAGCATCTTCCCAAAGCAAAAAGGATCAGAGCGACGAAAACCAGCGCTGACGGCTTCCGACGATGACGATTGAGATCCTTCATCAGCGCGATATTGATGATTTCAAAGTGAAATCCATTTCAAAGTCCATCCCGAAAACCCCGGCCGCATTTGGGTGTCACGGCTTGACGGGCGCCTGGACCACATAAAAGCGCCAGGGCTGCGATTTGTCCGCCCCGGCCACCTCGAAACGTTCACGCATATTGTAACCGCGTCGCTGAAGATGCGACTCCACGATTCGGGTGCAATGGCGATTCCCCCGCCCCGCGCCGGGATGACGCAGCCAATTCACCCACTTTCGAACGAGTGCCTTTGGGTTCAAACTGTCCTTTCTTTGGAAGATGGAGATGATGAGAATTCCGTTTGGGGTTAAGGCGCCCGAGAATTTATCAATGGTCCCTGTCGGATCCTGCAAATAGTACAGAATCTCGCTCAATACGATGACGTCCCAGGACGATTGGCCAGGCTGGTACTGTTCGACCGTCGAACGCTCCACTTTATCCAGGGCGCGCTTCAAAACCACCCGGCTCACGGCGGTGGCGGATGGATCAATGCCCGTGTATTGGGAGATTTTCCCCAAGTCAAGATAGTCCAGCAGGACACCCTCGCCGCAGCCGACATCGAGCACTTTGCCGTTGGGGCCATACAGTTCAACCAATCTGGCAATTTCCCGGTAACGCGGCGCTTGCCGTGCCTGGCGCAAGCCTTCCCAGTCCCCGGCGGCGTTGTTCCACTGTGCCAGGGGATCGGCGGGAGTGCTCATGGGACGCATGAGTTCATCGTTTCGAGCGCGGCGCCAACCGGGAGGATGCGCGCGCGCGATTCCACCACATAACGGACCACGGTTTCAAAAAAATCAGGCGTGCATCCAAAAGGTGTCGGCTTCCCGCAAATGTCGTGCGTGGCGAATACGAGCCAGCCTTTCGCCGCGCCGTTCCGCTCAATCATGCTTTTGACAAAGCCGGGATTGTCCCTGCTCTGTTCCAAAAAGAAGGCCGACAGGCTGTTGAGGTCGGTGGCGCCGGCATTGTAAGTCTGCCCGCCGCCGCGACAAGCTGCGAAGTGGCGGCCCGCTTTGCGTTTGATGGACGGACGCGGCAGGGATTGGGGATAGGAATGGGTCTTAAAAACAGCGCCGGGAAGCAAACGATCCAGCGCGCGCCGGTTTTCAACGATCGACTGTTCGAAGACGGACGGCTCGGTTTCCCACGCGTGACAATGGGCAAAGGTGTGACATCCCAATTCATGTCCCTGGGAGAGCAGAAAATCAATATCCGCGGCGGAGAAAATCCGTCCCACCGGAGAATCCTGATCCGTCAAACCAAACGAGGCGTAATAGGTTCCGACCGCGCCATATTTGCGCAGGATGGCCCCTCCGGCATGCAAGGCCGTCTGCGGAAAATCGTCGAACGTAAATGAAACAACGGGCCGCTCGCATCGGAGACAAACCATCCGGCGCCCGAACAGGCGGGAAAGATCGCGGCGGCAGCGACCGGAAATCCGTTGTCTCAAGGGCAAAAAATTCACGAAAAGCTCAAAGCGGCATTATGCCGCGGAATGGACCGCGTCCTCAGACTCCTCCACCGCGATGGAGGCCGGGCCCGCCGGGAGAGAAGGATAATCCATGGTGAAGAGCAGGAACGTGAACCAAAGAGGACTCATCCTGAAAAAGCTCGACTCACTGTTGTTGTAAATAAGAGCCAGGAACCAAAAGACGAAGGCCAGACGGCCGAAAGAGGTTCCCGTGAAGAGCCTGTCCATGACCCTTTTGCCGGCCCGCAACAGGATCACAGCTAGGAGGCAAACCGCGATAAGGCCGCCGTCAAAAAAGGCTTCAAGGTAGCCGTTGTGCGCCTCCGAAATATGATTGAAATCTTCGCTGTCATAAAAATCCTGGACCTTTGGAGTGTCCCAAAAGGAATAAAATCCCCAGCCCTTGACAGGATCAGTCCCCATCTTCAGCAACTCCTTCCAAATGAGGGTCCGGCCTGAAAGGTCGGCCTCGCGCCCGAGTAGTTCTGCAATATGGTCGGTCAGTCCCAATGATTGATTCAAGGCAAGGAGGCAGACCACACCACCCAGCCCGATGATGATCCGCCGCCGGCCATGTTGCCACTGCAAAAACTGGCGAGTCGCCCAAAAGAGCAGGATGCCGAGGGCCAAACAGATTTGGGAGGTCTTGCTATCGGACACCCAAAGCAGCCACATACCGATGAGCATGACGCCCAGGCGAATACGAAGCTGCAATTTCCGATTCGGGGTGTCCGGGCTGTTGCGGATGTCGAGCCAATCCCACACGAGGAACAATCCCATGACAAAGACCAACTGGCCCAACGAGTTCTTCTGCCAACACACCCCGTTAAAGGTTGCTTCACCGCTTCGCGAGGGGACGCGGCCGATGGCTGGAAAGTACTTGATGAAGACGACGGACAATGGAAAGAGAACATAAGCCAACCTCACGAATAAGAGCTTTGCCGCTTCGACCGGCATTGTCTCCGAGAACACGACTGCAACCATCAGCACACAACCGAAATCCTTGAAAATCCGTTTGCAGCTTGCCAGGGGAAATGGCGACCACACCATGCTGATCAAGTAAAACAGGTAAAGGAGAAAAACAGCCCGGTTTCCGGCGAGGAACGCACTCCAGGAGAACCCGCGTTTTGCCAGGATGATGAAGGCGCCGATCATTGGCAGCACAAACCCCATCATATTGACCGGATTCCCCCCGGTACTGGAGATGCCGGCATTGGTTCCCACCCAAAAATCAAGGGGCCGCGAACAGACCAAAGCCAGCCACAGACCGGGGACAAGCAGAGCCGGTGAAGCGTAACCCCGGCTCCTCACATCCTGCCTGAGAAGCCAGAGGATAAAACCGATGCACAGAAGAAATGGAATTTGTCGGGGCATTCCTGCCGAGTATGCAAAAGGGTTACCAAAGGCGTCCCCGCCGGCGCACCGGATTCATTCCCAACACGCCGGAAAGTCTCCCCGCATGGTGGCAAAGCTTGACCAGGTATTTCATGAAGCGGTGATGCCCGCCGAACAGCAAGAATGGCAGCGCCAGAGCGTAAGCAGGCAGCGCCACCATTGATTTGAGAACAATGACAACCCGCTCGCGCGGGGGTGGCACCTTCAAAGAATGCCCTCCGCGAAGCAATGCGCGCTCGATCAGATACTGACGCGTCCAGCGAAACGGCGGCACGACTTCGTACGCAACCGCCTCGTTGCACCAAATGAACCGGTGTCCTTTTTCCATCATTCTGCGGAAAAAGTCCTGATCGCCCGATGCCGCCGCAAATTCCGGGCGGAAAATGGGATCGATGCCTTTGACAATCCCCTTGTCGAACAACACGTTGCCCGTCCGCGTCTCCGGCCAGGACATGACAAATCCCGTTTCATGCTCCAGCCGCTCACAGAATCGTCCTCTGATTAACCAGGCGGGTGGTTCCGAGTCAAAGTGCGGCCTGACCGGCCCAAGGACGCCAGCCACTTTCTGCCGGGAGCAGGTCTCGAAGAGGCGTAACAACCAGTCCTTGGCTGGAAATTCGTCATCATCGATAAAGGCGATAAAGTCGCCTTTGGCCCGCTCAACACACCGGTTCCGCGCGAAGGAAATGCTCTGCCGGGGCTCGACAGAATAGGTGACATTCAGCGATGAGCCTTTTGCAAACTCTTCAACCACCTGTTTTCCTGATCCGGCCTGATCGTTGTCGGTCACGACGATCTCATAGCCGAACAACCCGTTGGTCTGTAGTCCGGGCAGGCTTTCCAGCAGTCTCCTTAAAAGGACCGGCCTTTGATAGGTGCAGATGCAGACGCTTATGATGGGCATTGGACCGCTGCTCATATCTTTTCGATCAATTCACGCTGGATCAATTCGCTCGTCATCAATTTATGCAGTTCCAGCGTATAATTGCCCGTCCCGCGTGTATGAGCTGCAACTATTTCCTCCACCCTCCGCCCATTAAGATAAGGCCGCCGCAACGTGCTGGAGTCAAGCAACACCTCCTTGAGATGCCGCGCCAGTTCATGCCGGTACCAGATACGGAAATGGTAGTATTTCTGCCGCCCCAGAAAGAGCCGCTCCAAATGCAACGGAGCGAGGACGCGATCCACTTTGGCCAGCCATTGCGGCATGCCATAATCGTACACGTATTCCGCCCTCGGCATGAACTCGCGGCAGAACGCCTTGAACCTGTTATCGGTGAACCGGCCCCGCCACACAATCCCGCGATCGGTGGGCAACGCGGACAGGGCCGGGTTGCCGTCAAAGATCAGGCGATGAGCGAAATCGCGGTTGACATCCGGGTCGGGCGGCGCTTGAAAGGCAAGCGCCACCAGCGCATTGTCCAGGTACGGAGTGCGGACGGTGAATTGCAACTGTTCCAAGGCAAACCGGCCGTAGTGATGCCACGGCACTTGTTTAAAGGCGATGAACGAGGCCCGGCCAACGCGCTTCTCGCCGGCGAAGGCAGCCTCCGCCGCCTGGACAGATGACAGGAACTCCGGGGAAAAGATATGCTTGTCGGGGGGGGCCGCCTTGAAGGGCATGTTGCCCCGCAAAATCTCATCACCATAATTGCCCGTCAGGCGCACCGGCGCAATTTCCCTCGCCAGCCGGTTCACCGAAAACCCCGCTGCCGCCATGACGTCGCACGCGCCGTCGGTGCAATAGACGGTCTGCCGCGCCAGAGAGGGAAATTCAGTGAAAAACTTGTTTCTGATGGTTATCGTCTCGTGGTACTGCTGGCAAACATCCGCAATCTTGCGGGCAATTTTGACGTCTGCCGGATCCCGGTAAATTCCGCCGAAAGTGTAACACTGCAATTTGTACGGCTCGTGATAGGCATGTGCCACGATCATCCGGCTGTCCAACCCGCCCGTTAAAGAAAGGCCCACACTCTGCCTGCCGGCGAAATATCGGGGAAGGACACCGACAAAAGTACCCCTGAGGCGCTGGTAGTAGTCCTCCGCGGACAAAGGCGGGAGGTTTTCCCATGTCTCTCTGTTGAAATAGGTCTCCTTCCTTACCGCCTGCCCCCGGCGGAAAGTCCACATCGAGCCGGGAGGAAGCAAGGAAACGCCCTCGAAAAGACTGCGGTTCTGCAAGGCACAGCCGCAGGAGAAAAACTCGCCAAAGCTCCGCATGTCCAGGCTCCGCAGTTGGGGGAGTGCCTTGAGGAGCGCCTTGGCTTCCGCCGAGAAATAGAAGCCGTCCGGGCTTTCGTGATAGTATATCCGGCCCAAGCCGTAACGGTCATTGAAAAGGACAACTTTATTCTCCCGCAAATCGATCACAACACCGTGGAAGGTTCCATTGAGCATCTCGAAGAATTTCCCTCCGTATTCTTCGTACAAATGAACCAAATAGGCCGCAGTGGATTTGGAGCAATGGTGTCCGGCCGCCTTAAGACCCTGAGCTTCGGTCACATCAGCGAAGTGCTCGCCGGAAAAGATCAGGCATACGTCGCGCGTCTCGTTCCAAGCCGGCATGCAATCCGAAAAGGACCCCTTGTGACACACCCACCCGACGCCCGCGTCCAGGGCATCCACCTGCAAGGTCCCCGAGGCGTAGAAGGACTCATGCATCATGCATTTGACCATCCGGGCCAGCATCGTCTTGCGTTCGGCCGCCGGGCCTGCTCTGATTATACCGACAATTCCCGGCATGGAAGGTCTTTTGTTCCCTCTTTCATCAAACTGGAGCGGGCGGGAGAAATGATCTTGAAAGTGGTGGGCGATGATAGGGTTCGAACCTACGGCCTTCTCCGTGTTATGGAGACGCTCTACCAACTGAGCTAATCGCCCACTGATTGAAAATCAATTATCACCTCACTCCGCTCAATGTCAAATTATTTCCGCACTGATGGCCAAAAACCCAAAGACCTTGAGTCCAACCGGGCACGCCTTCGTTCAGGTTTCTGATGGCTCATCCAGGCTGGTTTTCACCGTATCCGCCGCCAGGTTCGCACTTGCGCCTGTTTTGGACTTTAATGCCGTTTTTTCCAGGTACATCGCCCTGGCGTTCACCAGCAGTCCATAGAGCTGATGCGGAACGAGGCGCCGCCATCCCAGGTGAAGCCTTGATCCGAGAATCATTCGTCCTTTCAACGTCAGAGGAATGTAATACCGCGGAAAACGGATTTCCACAAAGCCGTTTCTATGCTTGAACTCGCGTATTGAACTCGTCTTGTTGCTGCCATAAGTGTATCGTCCATAGGTAAAGTAAGCCGATCCCCTCTGGTGACAAAGCTCAACGGCTTTGGCGATCAAGGCATTTAAAGGCCGTTTGTCATGATGCTTCTGTTTGGCGACGATTTGAAGGATGTGTGCAATTCTTCCTGCATGAACAATCTTCATGAAACCGACAAATTCCTCCCCGCAACGGGCCACCAGGAACTGGCTTCGATCCAGATGGGTGGCATTCTCCCTTTTGACGGTTTCAAAGTCCTTGCCGTAATGCCAGTACCGGCGGCCGCTTCGAATCGGAGTCTCGTTGTAGGTCTCCCAAATGCCTTTCGCCAGCGCATCATCGTATTCCGCCTCCGCCACCGTCAGGCCAAGACGCGCTCCCCGGGTTATATCTTGTCTTAGCTTGCGGGAAACACGCTTCTCCCACCATTCTTCAAATGTTGTAATGGGAATGGCCGCAAGATTGTCCCATTCCATGTAATAGGAATGCTTTGGCCGAATCTCATACATTCTTTGGGAAAAGGCAAAGATGTCCGGCTTGAATGCGGAAGTCTTCAAGGTGGAGACGAACAATTCCGGGTCCCTGACCGGCTCGTCTTCCAGCCACTGCTCGCCCTTGATGACAGCCATCCGGCACCATTTGCCCGTGATGATGACATGCCGGCCGTCAATAGTGACGCACGGAACCCATATCTGTTTCCCGGAAGAACTGATCTCTATTGTGCCTTCTTCCATCTTAAAAAGCCCGCGGGTCCGAAGTCCGGGAAGTTTTTACGGCTTCATCCATCGAGTCATCTCCTTCCGGCAACTACCAGCAAATCCCCTCGTATCCTGGTGGCTGTGGCTCGAGTTGCGGCAGAATCCGGGCAAGGTCAATGACCGTTTTGCCGGGCGCGATGTTGGCGATGGCCTCCTGAAATTCCGGAGTCTTCTTGCTGACCACCAGGACTTCGCTGGCGGCAAACACCTCCGCAATCGTGGGCTTCATGAGCGAGGAAATATGCGGGATCATTTGCTCGATGTAACGGCGGTTGGCGCCGATCAATTGCGAAAGGGAAACTTCTTCGTCATAGATCGCCAGCTTGCAGCCTTTGCCCAGGAGGCGCTCGATGAGAATGACGATCGGGCTTTCCCGCAAATCGTCCGTGCCGGCCTTGAAACTCAAGCCCAGAACCCCGATGTGTTTTTTGCCGGTTCGTTGCACCAACTCGAAGGCATGGTCGAGGTGCTTCCGATTGCTTTCCAAAAGGGACCCCAGCACAGTCAGGTCCACGTCCTGTTGTTTGGCTTTGTGTAAAATGGCGCGCAGGTCCTTGGGCAGGCAGGAGCCGCCAAAAGCGAAACCCGGCTTCAAATAACAGGGCGAGAGGTTCAACTTGGTGTCTTTGCAGAAAACGTCCATCACCGAGTGGCTGTCCATGCCCAGGCGCTTGCTCAAAACCCCGATCTCGTTGGCGAAGCAAACCTTCAAGGCGTGGAACGCGTTGCAGGCGTATTTGATCATCTCCGCCACGCGGATGGAGGTTTGCTCCAGCGGGGCATCAATCCCCTCATAGAGTTTGGCCGCCGCGGCGCCGCTTCGGTGATCCAGGCTGCCCACCACGGTAAAGGGCGGGTGATGGAAATCATGCAGCGCCGTTGTCTCGCGCAGGAACTCGGGATTCATGCAAACGCCAAAATCCCGCCCCGGGACCCTGCCGGACCGCTCCGCCAGCAGCGGGATGATGACTGTTTCCACCGTGCCGGGAACCACCGTGCTGCGCACATTGACGACATGGTAGGAGTTGTTGTGGCGCAGCAAATCACCAATTCTCTCCGCAACGCGGGTGACATAATCCAAACAAAGACTTCCGTTGGCGTTGCTCGGGGTGCCGACGCAGATGATGGAAATATCGCCCAATTGGGTGACCTCATTCGTGGCGCGAAGGCGGCCCGAGGATATGCCTTCTTTGATCAATTCTTCCAGCCCGGGTTCGATCAAGGGGCTGTGCGATTGATTGATGACGGCGATTTTGTTCGGATCCAGATCGACACCGACGACACGGTGGCCCAGAGAAGCAAGGCACGCGGAAGTCACGCAACCGACATAACCCATCCCAAAAACAGTGATTTGCATAGGTGACAGCCGGCAATTCTCAGATCGTGGTCGGATTTACGGGACGGTTTTCCGTTTTAGCCCGACCGGGCGCCTGCGTGGACTCGACGGCCTTGAGGAAACTTATGAACATGTCTTCGATCGACGCCTCCTTCAGGATGTCCTCCCGCCCCTGGCGGCCAAATTCCCGCCGCACGGCATCGTTGTCCAACAAGTAGAGCATCTTCCTTTTAAGCTCGGAAACATCATCTTTGCCCACCATAAAACCGTTTCTGCCATCCTTCAAGTACTGGATTTCAGGCGGCTGCGGGCCATCCTCGGTGATGACCGGCAGTTCCCAGTAAAACGCCTGGTTCAAACCCAGACCCACATGCCCCGGGATCACGAACAGATCCGCCGCCTTGAAAAGCTGGCTGATCTTCAGGTTGGCGGGGTCGTGAACCTGCCCGAGATAAATCGAATTCCTGGGATTGATCCTCGCCCGAAGCTCGTCGCTGAGGCCCGCCCCCACCAACACCAATCCAATGTCCTCTCTTTCCAGGGTGCGGAACACCTCAATCAAATGTTCCACTTTCTTCCGTTCCCCATCCACACCCATCGTGCCGGCGAAAAGGACGACCTTTGGGAACGGAATGTCAAATTGGGCCTTGATCTGTTCCTTGGTTTCTGGAACGGAAGGAAAATCCTCGTAATTGACTGTGTTGTTGGCCACGAACACCTTCCGGCGGTTGCCGGGGGAGACATGCCCCATTTGCCGCGCGGAATAGAGCAACAGCGCGCTGCTCAAGGTATGCAAATAATTAAACAGGCAGTATCGCCATCGGCTGTCGGGCTTGTCCAGGTTGGCGCCCTTGGTCCAACAAATGATCGGAATGCCCCGGAGTTTCAACCAATGCGCCAGCAGCCAAAAAATCCGGTCTTTCAGCAACAAATGAAAGAGAACGACATCCGGCTGGATGTCCTTGATCAGCCGGCGGTACTTGAAAAATGAAAACGGAACCTGCTGATAAGGGAATCTGACGGGCAGCCGGCTCTCGGCCTGCAGGCGGTCGCTCAGGACCGTGAAACCCCACCCATGGTCCCGGAAGCGCCGCCACAGGTAATTATACACCGACACCCGGTAATGCGGCACCTTGTTTGAGATGAGAAGAACTCTTTTCAACGGTTTCATTGGACGTTTTGCCGAGAAGGTGGGCGAGGGCCTTGAACATTGTTCCCTGGCCCCAATGCAGCATGGGGGTCCGGTTGACCGCCCAGCCAAGGTCTCGATAGTAAAAATGGCCGTCTTGATCCTGCATGTTGCCGATCGTCCAGTGCGCGACTTTCCGGGCCAGGGCCAGGGACTCGGGGTCTTCTCCAGAAAAGGAGGTGAGCGTGTCGATGGCCTGCGCCGCACACTGAATGTCGATCGGATAAGGATTGTCGTGATAGTATTTGGGACGCCCGCCCGGCTCGAAAAAGGTCTTCTTGAAATAGGCAAAGCCTTTCCACAGGCATTCGTCAAAGTGGCGGTCTCCGGAGGCGTCGCGGTACCGCTTCAGGCTGTCGAGGTTGTAACCGGTGTGGAAGTTGTCAATCCAATGGTATTTGGGCGCTTCGCCATAATACCAGGCCCCGTCGGCGTTCTGCCGCGAGCAACTGTAGAGCATTGCCTCCCTGGCCACCGCAATCGCTTCGCTGTCACCGGTCAGTTGGCCCACCCGCGCCAGCAATGCCGCGCCGAGCATGTTCGAGTTGTGAATCGAACTCTGTTCACAGGCAACGTAGCTCAGACAGCTACCTGATTCTGTCTGTTGGCGGGGAAGGCCAAGAATCCACCGGCCGATGCTCGCGGCGACTTCAAGGTATTTCGCGTCCCGCAGGACTTCGTGGGCCTCCAGAAAGGCCTGGCCGATGAGGCTGCTCCACACGATGGTCGGTGACTGCTTCGGAATCCGTCCAGCGCGTGAGGAAAACAGGAAATGGTTTCCCCAACAGTACTCGGAGAAGCCGGGCGATTTGTTGTCCATCAGCCATTGCAGAAGGGAGACGGCCTTTTCCGCGTCGGAACGGTCGTTCAAAAGCCGGTGCATTTTCAGGTATCCCCAGGCAATGTATCCCGCCCCCTTGGTGGACCGGTGCGGACGAATCCCAAGAATGGGGCGCAAATTGCAGGGAGCCCGATAGACGGCCTGCTGAAGAAACCTCTCCAGCAGAATGCTGCTAAACGTCAGGGCATGAAGATAGGACAAATTGCCGTCGCCGGGATCATAAGCCTGGTAGTCGTGCCCTTCCAGCCAGCGCGTCAGCGATCGGATGCTGTATTCCAATTCAGGCTGCATTGACTTTTGGTTTTAAGGGGAGGCTTTTCCATCCCTGGCGCCGAGCGCATCCACCAGGTTCAGGTAATCAATCCTTCGCTTTTCCCAACTGTGTTCGGCGGCGTAAGAGGAGGCGCGCGCGGCCATTTGCCGGCGCAACTCCGGGTTGCCGATCATTTCCAGCATCGCTTCGGCCAGCGCCTCGTGATTGCCCGATTCAAAGAAACGAACCACCGAATCGTTAAAATAGTACCGGTCAATCTTGGTCTCGGAAACAATGACGGGCACGCCCAAAGACATGAATTCCATGATCTTGGTGCTGTAGGCCTCGTTGCCGAAAGAATCGGCGCGTTTGGGCACAACCCCCAGATCGGCATTGGCCATCACTTCGGCAATCTCGCGGACTGGAATTGGATCGAAGAAATATACCTTGCCTTCCAGGCCCAAGTCCCGCGACAGATCCATCAGGCTTTGCTTCATGTTGCCGTCGCCATAAATGTGGAATTCAGCTTCGGGCATCTCCCCGTGGATTTTGTGAAAGGCCCGCAAGGCAATGTCCAAACCCTGGTGCCATTGCAGCCCCCCTGGAAAAATAATGATGAATTTTCCATCGTTGCGGGTTTTTGGACGGGGATGAAAGATGCTTCTATCCACGTTATTGATAAAAACGGAGCATCGGCCTGCCGTGCCAGTCCTGGCCGCGTATTTGTCGAGCCAAAGGTGGTTGGACATTATGATATGATCGGTGTTCCGGGCGGAGAGGCGTTCCGTCCACTCCAGCAGCGATATGGCCGGAGATCCATTCTTGACCCCGAACTTGCTGCCATAAAACTCGGGCACAATGTCGTGGATATCGAGAATCACCTTCGCGCCTTTCAGCCTTGGATACGCGGCAGCGAAAACCAGGAAATCGGGGATGTTATGGATATGAAACACATCGTATGGCTGGCGGAAATGGCTGCGGGCGATCCAAATGGAGGAGCTTGCCAGAAAGCGCAGCGTGGGCCAAAGATAGGAAAGCGGCGATTTTTCCGTTTTGGCGAGGCGAGGCTGGAGTCGGATAATGTTGACCTTGCGGGATATTTCCCGATCCGGTTTTTCCTGCCAGCGTTGGAGGGAGAGAACGTCCACATGATCCCCCCGCCCGGCCAGGGCCTCGGCGTAGCGGGTGACGCGGGCATCGGCCAGATAATAGGAATAGGTGACCATGCAGATGCGCCGGGGGCGGGGCGGTGGCCGCAGCTTTAAAGGCGCCGCAAAGGCCGCCATCTCTTTGGGCAGGCAGAGCCAGGATTCGTTGGTTCTTTGACGGACGTGTTGCAGGAGTCGCTCATAGAGTTCAACCGGGAAGTTGAACACGCTGGCTGGCTGGCCAGGGAATTGGATGTAGTCTGGATGGACGTTGACCAGCGCCATGCCGCCATGGGCTGCAATCCAATCCAGTTTCTTCAGCCAGATGTCCGGGGTGCGCTCGGCAAAGAGGATGAACAGGGTGGAATCCTGCGGCAAAGTGTAGGGCAGTTCGACATAACCCCGCCCATTGGGGGATTCCTTCCAAAAGGGAAATATCGTGCCGACCCCGTCGGGTTGCGGCTCAAAAGGGTCCGTATCGAAGGTGGAAGCGTCGTACTGGATTTCCAGATCGGCCAGCCAGTCGGGGTTGTGCAGCATGAAACCGGATCGGAAGCCGGCCGCGCCCCATTCTTTGAGATAGCGGTTGATCCGGGCGGCATTTTCACTAAAACTCTTCCGCGACCGGTAAAGCAGGCCATCATGGCGCAAATCGTGGACCCCGACTTCAAATCCGTTGCGGGCCAACTCTTCCCTCAATTCACGGGTCACCCGGTAATCTCCTTCGGGAATAAAATTGAATGAGGAATGGAAACCCCATTTCATTTCCAGTTCCATCAATTGCCGGCATTTGGCCACCCCGTCCGGGCCTTCGACATCATGCGTCAAGACGAAGGCGAATTCTTTCCCCCCGGGCCAGCCGGGCCAGCCGTCCGGCGGGCGTTCGGAGCCGGGCAGAATCGGCCAGACATCACCGACCTTCCGGCGCTTTCCGAGGGCGAACCAACGCCGAATGCCGCGGCGGGCAAAAGCCGGGACCAACGGCTTCATGCCATAATAGAGTCTGTTGCGAATCACAGTCCGGCACGGAAATGGGAGCTAAATCTCCTGGTGAAGCCGTCGCGGCAGGTAAGAGCGATTTTTGTTGAGGACGATTCCCACGTTCGTTTTGCTCTCGGAAAGCATTGCGGCAACACGCTTGGCGGCATCGCGATCGGTCTTCTCCGATTCAACGACCAGCAACACCATGTCCATAAACCGGGCGAGCCTGGGGGTGATGCTGATTTGGCTGACCGGCGGCATGTCGAAAATAATGTAATCGAAGTCGCTGGCCTTCATCTTGGGGACTAAATGACTGAATCGTTTGGGTAAAACGCGAGGCAGGTTGTTGTTGTTCTCCTGTTCCCCGGCCACATAGAGATTGCCCTGCACCAGGGCGCCTTCGCGCGTCTCCTTATCCAGCACCTCGTCCAGACCGCAAGCCAGTTTGCCTTTGTAGAAGTGATGGGCCTCGCCGTCGCGGACGTTCATATTGACCAGCAAAACATTGCCGTCGCCCGTCTCGGAAAGGGAGGAAGCCAGGCCGGCGGCGGTGCTGGTGACGCCGGCGCCCGCGGCACAGCTTGTCACAGCCACCAATTTTGGCTTGTGAGTCAGGTTAATCATCTCAAAATAAGTCATCAGCCGGTCGCGCAACGCCTCGTAAAAAGGCTGCAAACCGTGACTGCTCTCCCAAATGGCAAGGTGTCCGTTGGCCTGTGGAGCGGGCTGTGGGCCGCCGGCTTCCCCGGTCGTGCCGGGCAGGAGGGCAATCTTTTTTGCTCCTTTGAGGGGTTGCGGTCCGCCCTTTCCATTCATTTCAGGAATAGAGAGGAAGAAGGGCAATCCGAGCGTGGCCTGGACGTCCAACGGATGCTTGAGCGATCGATCCAAATAAAGCTCAATAAGGAAGGACAGCGCCAACGCGAAACCAAGGCCCGCAAACAAAATTCCGGCGGCCATTTTATAAAGTCTCAGCACGTCCCGCGCCGGGGGCGTTGGCGATTCCACCAGGCTGATATTGGAATTGCCCGGCCCCAAAGCCTCGTTGGCGCGGCTTTCTTCCAGCCTTCTTGAATAGTAGGAGAACTCGGCATCTTTGAGATCCCTCTCCCGCTGCAACTGCAAAATAGCGCCTTCCTGCCCGGTCATGAGCGCGGCGTTGTTTCGAACCTCGGCCATTTGGTTGGTGAGAACTTTAATTTTTGCCGCCAGGGCGTCTGCTTTGATGATTTCCTCGTTCAAAGCAACCACCGGGTCCAGGGCGGTTGCCGTTCCCTTCGTTTCGGCGGGTTTCATGGCGGTCAAGCCGGGATATTTGTCCTCCAGTTGCTTTTTGAGACTTTCGGCCCGGGCGACCTCAGCCTGCTTTGTTTGAACGAGAGTATTGTTGGTGGTGTATTTGAGAAGCAGTTCCTGTTCCTGCGATTGCAGACCACTCAAATTCCCGCAAATCCTCTGGTAATCAGCCACTTTGTCGGAAGGGACCGGCGCCATTCCGCCAGCGGAAGGCGCCGCGTTGGTTGAAACGGCTGCGACGGCTGGTTGGGGAACGAGCTTCTCCATTTCCTTTATCGTTTCCTGGTACCCCGCCCATTCGGCTTCGGCTGCGTAAATTTCCTCCTGGATTTTCGACGTCATCTCCCCGTACGTCTTCTTGCTGTCATCAAGTGATATGATGCCGGCCCTGCCTTTGGCGGCGCGCAATTGTGTTTCGGTATCATCCAACTTTTGCCTGGCCTCATCGGTCTCGCGAGTCAAAAACTCGTTGAACTCCGGACGGTGAATTTCGCTGTGCCTTTTCAGATAGGTGTCAATGAGCTGGCCAAGGATGGGTTGCACCATGTCAGGATCAGGGTGGGAAAAAATGAGGGTGATGACGTCGCTTTTATTGGTGACCTGTGCCATCAGGCCCTTTCTAATCAGGAATGCGGCCTGGGACCGGTTGGTTCCGCCGCCCGCTTTGGCCAGAATTTTGGCGGGGGTCAGAACATCCACCACGTTATTGGCCAGGTCCAAACTGGTAAGAATCTCAATCTCGGAATTAATGATGTTCTCCCCGCGGGAGTCCGGGGATGTCACTTGAGTGTCAGCCGCGGTCTGCTCCGGCGGTTTGGTTTCTTTGACATACTTGATCAGCACCTTGGCCTCCGACTGGTACGGCATGGGCCAGAGGACTCGCACCAAAATGGCGGTGGCCAGGGCCGCCAGCGACAATATGGCAATAAGCCATTTGCGCCGAAACAGAATATAATAAACATCGCCCAGGGTGATCCCTGGCGACGGCGGGGGCGTTTGCTTTGGATTCATGAATTTACGAATGCGCCAGTGTTATGTTCACGATAAATGGGGGTACAATATCCGGCCGGCCAGACGCAGCAGCGGCAACGGAAGCCGCGCGAAGATCTCATTGAACCAGCCTTCCGCGCGATCAACGTCGCTGACAAATCTTTCCGATGAGAATTCATATCTGCAATATTGCACAGTTTCCTCGGATGCGCCCAGGGAAAGTTTAAAGCGCCGCAGCCCTTCGTTGGCCAGGGAGGTCCGGCCCAGGTGCAATGCCAAAACTCCCCGCCCGGCATAGCGTTGCATGGCGGCCCACATCATCAGATGATTCGGCCGTAACTGCTGAAACGCATAATCCGAAGCTCCAAACTTGTAGTGCGCCTGCCGGTCATGACAAAAAAAAACCCCCGCCGCCAGCGGTTGGTCCTTCAACCGCGCGGTTGCAACAAATCCCTGACCCGCGTCAAGGACATGGCGCTGAATGTTCCCGAAAAATCGGAACGGTTGCGGCGGCAGCCCGTGACGGCGGCGCGTCCGGCAATGCAGCGCGTAAAATGTCCGTATCGCCTCCGAACTGCTGCTGAAATCGACCTGCAAGCCCGCCGCCCCGGCTTTGCGAATGCCCCGCCTGACAGCGCTGTCGAGACGTTTGAAAAGGGCATCGGCTCCGGCGGCAAGATCGATTACGTGGCCATGGAAAGCCAGCGAGGGTGAAGCGCCAACCCAGCCGTCACTGGCGCTTCTGCACTCAAGATATTTCCAGTGTCGTTCCCGGCCCGAGTTCATGGCCGTCTCATACAGCGCCCGGCCATCCTGATCCCTGGCTTTGAGCACGGGACAAAAGTCCGTGAAAGGAAGTGAAACGCCGCGGCGTCCCGTCCACCGGCTGGAGACTTCCATGATGGGAAGCAACCCGGCGAGTTGTTGGCCGTCGAAACGGCAAATATAGACGGGGGCATGTCCGTAAGTCTGCTTTAGCACCCGCGCCCAGCCGGTTCCATGGAAAACGGACGCCCGCGGGTGGCCCGCCAGGAGCGAATCCCATCCCGGATACTGCAAGGGATCAACCACGACGGGCGCCTCAGACAGGGACTGGTCGGTTGATCGCTTGATTTCTTCATGTTGGGTCGGGGGCATTATTTTAGACAGTTGCTGACGGGCCTTCTGCTGCTGATGCACAATTTCAATTCATCGGCCACGGCGTGGATTTGCGCGTTGCTCAACTCGGGAAACATGGGCAGCGACAGAAACTCCTCCGCGCATGTTTCGGCGACCGGGAAAGAACCCTTTTCGCAGCCCAGGAAACGATAGGCGTCCTGCAAATGCACCGGGATCGGATAATGAATGGCGCAGGCTATGCCCTTGTCGGCCATGGCCTGAAGAACTTGATTGCGATTCTGGACGCGGACAGCGTAAACGTGATAAACATGGCGTCCATGGGGCGCCTCGAAAGGGGTGAGGATTTCCCGGGTTTCGCCGAGGAGCTGATCGTAAAGCAGGGCGTGAGAGTGGCGCTTGACGTTGCCAACATCCAGGTGCTTGAGCTTGACACTGAGAACAGCGCCTTGGATGCCATCCATCCTGGCGTTCCAGCCGATTTTGGAATGATGGTATTTACGGTGCTGGCCGTGATCGCGCAAAATCCGGATTTTTTCGGCCAATCCCTGATCGCCGGTCACCACAGCGCCCGCTTCGCCCAACGCGCCAAGGTT
>Ga0326728_10005711_pt1 | contig 34438 bp, 28 predicted proteins | sample MB3enrmetagenome_FD_207602 | JGI IMG/M metagenome (GOLD analysis project Ga0326728, IMG submission 207602) | Lab enriched peat soil microbial communities from McLean, Ithaca, NY, United States - MB31MN | ecosystem: Environmental > Terrestrial > Soil > Wetlands > Peat | place: USA: New York...
CCACAGACCCAGGGAAACTCCCCGGAGAATTCGGCGACGCCCGGCACGAGGAGCGGGCCATAACGCCAATTGCCGGCGGAACTGCAGCGCTGCTGATCTGGATGGGCGCGGTCCTCGCCGCCGCCTTCAGAAACATTGAAAATCGTGGGAACGAACTCAAAGACTTATTGCAAAGACAGGGGATAATTGAAATAGCGACGTCAAAACGAACTCAATTCGGGGATTGTTGGGGGACGGCTTGCCGTCCCCTGGCAGGAGCGGTCTTACACGATCCGGGGTAGGGCAAGCCCTACCCCTACGATTTCGCGCAGAAAAGGCGGCCATCGGCGCGGAACGAAGCCGTATTTGGAAGTATGTCCACCTGTCTGGAGTTTTGGCCGCAATGCGGGGAAGTTGTGCTAAGATGCTCGGTCGCGCATCAGGGGCCCTTCCAGAAACTGTCGCTCCTGTGTTGACTTCTGGAGTTTTGAATCTGACGACAGAGGCCACAGAGACGATGGAGCAAAGACTATTCGCTCTTCTCAATGGTCTCCGTGACCTCTTTGACGAGTCGTTTGCCGCTAGTGCTTAATTGCGGAAGTTGCGTTCTTATTTCCTCGGGGATGGAAGGGCGGGGCTTTAGCCCCGCCGCTAGACTCGGGGGGGATTTAGGGGCTTTAGCCCCTGAAGCAAGTCGACTTCAGGGCCCAAAGGCCCTTTTCACGCCACGTCCGTAGGCGGCGGGGCTAAAGCCCCGCCCTTCCGAGTGCCATTTGGAATTGCGCTTATTAATCCAACTAAGCGCTAGCGCTGCACAGGCGCACGGAGGTTTGGAATGGTGAGCAAGAAGTTGGGAACCGCACTTATCCTGGGTGTAGCGTTCGTCTCATTTTTTCCAGCGGCCGTCGCACAAACTGCCGGCGAGGAACCGGTCTATCTCGATCCCAACCAGCCCGTCGAGCGGCGCGTTAACGACCTGATGAGCCGCATGACGCTGAAGGAGAAAGTGGGCCAGCTCAACCTGCCCTGCGTTTATGTCGAGGAATTGGGACGGGACATTCCCTCCAAGACCGAGGCCTGCCGCAAGTTCGCAGCAGGAACTTACACTCAGGAGATTGGCCCGGGCTGCGGATTCTTCACGCTGGCCAACGAGATTCTGCACAAAGGCGCGCGCCAGCAGGCCGAGTACTTCAACGAGCTCCAGAAGATCGCCCGCACCCAGACCCGGCTGAAGATTCCCGTGCTCGAGGACGAAGAAGGCACGCACGGCGCCATGATGCCCGGCGCCACGATCTTCCCGGAGGGGTTGACCATCGGCAGCACGTTTGACATGGAGCTCGTGAAGTCGATTTATGCGGCCGCCGCCGCCGAAGCCAGGGCGGTCGGAATCCACATGCTGTCCACACTCGTCCTGGAGGAGGACCGCGATCCGCGCATGGGTCGAAACGAGGAGGCGTATACCGAGGATCCTTATCTGTACCAACGCATCGCGGAGAGCATCGTCCAGGGCACTCAGGGCGATAACCTCGCTGCCCCGGATCGGGTGATCGCGGTCATGACGGATTTCCCCACTCAAAGTGAGCCTGCCAGCGGCCTGGAACGCGGCGCCATCGAATTGTCAGACCGTTACCTGCGCGAAAACGTCCTGCTTCCTTGGATTGGCGGAATCACCAAATCCGGCGGATTAGGTGTCATGGCCGGCTATCCGGAGGTCGAAGATGTGCCGGCTCACGCTTCCGTAAAATGGATGAATAATGTGCTGCGGCAGGAACTGGGCTTCAAGGGCATTGTCGAAAGCGAAGGCGGCGGCTTCGGAACGCTGATTTATGAGCACATCGTTCCCACTCAAAAGGAAGCGGGGGCACTGGCGCTGAAAGCCGGCGTGGACCTGAACATCACCTATGAACCCGCTTACATGGGACCGTTGATCGAAAACGTCGAAGAAGGACGAGTGCCTGTCGCCCTGGTGGATCGCGCACTGCGGCGGGTCCTCGAACAGAAGTTCGCTCTCGGACTCTTCGAGCATTCCGAAGTCGACCCTGAGCGAGCCGTGAGTATTGTGCATTCGCAACCGCATCAGGAACTGGCGCTGCGCACCGCGCACGAGGGTATCGTCCTGCTGAAGAACGACAACCACCTCCTGCCCTTAAAGAAGGACGTTGGCTCGATCGCCGTCATTGGCCCCAATGCCGACAACGTGAGCAACCAGTTGGGTGATTACTCGCCATCGGAAGTTCTTCAGCACGTGGTCACCATCCGCGAAGGGATCAAGGCGGCGGTCCCCGCCTCGACTCGCGTGACCTACGCCAAGGGATGTGGGATTCTTAGTCTGAACAAGAGCCGATTTGCGGAAGCCGTTCAGGCCGCGAAGAACTCCAAGGTTGCCATCGTGGTAGTCGGCGAACAACAGGAAGAGCCCGACGGCGAAAAGGGCCTGGAACAGCGAACCGACGGGGAGGGCCATGACGTTGCCAACCTGGACTTGACCGGAGTTCAGGAAGATCTCGTCAAGGCTGTTTATGAGACGGGCACGCCCACGATCGCGGTGTTGATTAACGGCCGGCCGCTCTCCACCCGTTGGACGGCGGAGCATGTGCCGGCCATCGTGGAAGCCTGGGAACCGGGCGAGCGGGGCGGGGAAGGGGTGGCCGATGTCCTGTTTGGAAACTACAATCCCAGCGGCCGGCTGGCGATTACCATTCCGCGCCACTCCGGGCAGTTACCCGACTATTACAACTACAAGCCCTCAAAGGCCGCCTGGATGCAGGAGATCCACAGGGGCTATGCCGACATGCCCGCCACTCCATTATACCCCTTCGGTTATGGGCTGAGCTATACCAGCTTTGATTATAGCAACTTGCGTATCACCCCAGAGCAGATTCACCCGGCAGGGAATGCCCAGGTCAGCGTGGACGTGAAGAACGTGGGAAGCCTCGCCGGAACGGAAACCGTGCAGCTTTATGTGCACGAGACGTACGCCCCGGTGTCAACTCCCGTCAAGCGCCTGCGCGGATTCGAGCGCGTGGCCCTCGGCGCCGGCGAGACAAAGACGGTGACCTTCACTCTGACGCCGGAGGACCTGCAACTGCTTAACGTCGACATGCACTGGCAGGTAGTCCCGGGCGACTTTGAGATCATGGTGGGACGGTCGTCGCAAGATATTCCAGTCCACGGAATTCTGAAGGTCACGGAATAATCGTAGGGGCGGCCCTAACTCCCCTCCTCCGTTGAGGAGGGGACGGGGGGTGGTGGTTGCCAAGAATGAGGGGACCCCAACCACCCCTCACCCCTCCTTAGCTAAGAAGGGGAATCTGAAATGGAGAGATGGAAAATGCCAAACGAAAAACCGGAAAGTCCAAGCACTCAGGTTCTCAACGACAAGCTGGCCATCGACGACGGGGCGCCCGTACGGACTGAGCCTTTGCCTCTGGAATTCCCCGGCGTCCACTTTATGGACGAGGAAGAGGTTGAGGCGGTGGTGCGCCTCCTCAGGAGCCGCTCCTTATTTCGCTACTACGGGGTAGCCTTGCAAAAAGAGGTTGAGGCATTCGAGGCGGAATTTGCGAAAGTCCTAGGCGTCGCTCACGCCATCGGAGTCAGCAGCGGCACCGGCGCGCTGCACACTGCCCTTTCGGCCCTCGCTGCGGGCCCTGGCCAGGAGGTGATCGTTCCGGCCTACATGTGGGTATCGGTGCTGGCGGCGGTGGTGAACCACGGGGCGATCCCGGTGCTGGCGGATATCGATGAAACCTTTTGCCTGGACCCGGTAGACCTGGAGAAGCGCATCACCCCGCACACCAAAGGGATCATCATGGTTCACATGAGCGGCTCGCCCGGAGACGTGAAGGCGGTGCAGGGAATTGCAAAGAAACACGGTCTCTGGCTGCTGGAAGATTGCGCCCAGTGCAACGGTGGAAGCGTCGGCGGCCAGAGAGTGGGTACGTTTGGCGACATCGCGGTGTTCAGCTTCCAGATGAACAAGAATATGAGCTCAGGGGAAGGGGGCTGCATTGCTACCAGCAACACGCGGCTCTGGCAGCGGGCGTTTGCTTGCCACGACCTTGGTTACGCTCGCGACGAGTCAGGAAGGCTGATCTTCAACGATCCCGACCTCATGCTGTGGGGTATGGGGTATCGGCTCGACGAAATTCGCGCAGCAGTGTTGCGTGTGCAACTGAGAAAACTGCCGCGTATCGTCGGCGCCATGCACGCCAGCAAATACCGTATCCGGGAAGCCTTGGCAAAGCTCCCCGGCGTGCAGTTGCGTAAAATCGTTGACCCGGCCGGCGACACCGGTTGCTTCCTGATCACCACGTACGCTGACGCCGACACGGCTCAGCGCGTTAACCGGGCGCTGCGTGCGGAGGGCATTGTCACTTCCCCGCAAGGCGTTTCCAATGTGGTAATGACAGATTGGGGCCTGCATCTCTATTACAATAACGTCAGCCTTGTGAACACGGCCTCCGTGGACGGTCACGGCTTTCCCTGGAACCTGGCAGAGAACCAGCCCTTGCTCCGGAGTTACAGCAAAGGGACGTGCCCCAAGGCGGACAGCCTTTTCGAGCGAAGCATACTTATTGCCATCCCTTCATGCTTAACGCCCAAAGACGAAGACGAGATTATTCGCGCCTTCGAGAAGGTGCTGAAAGCGCTGTTGTAGGTGCGGCCCTTGTGGCTCCCTGCTTTGAATAGGGAGTAGGGGTAGGGCTTGCCCTATCCGTCGGCTGACGGAGACGGCAAGCCGTCCCGCTACGAGCCGCAAGGGATGACCTCATCGCGCATCGAGCTTTGAAAAATGACAGAATCGCCTCTAACAAAGCCTCTGGCGGGCTCCTGCCAGCACAAGTGGCAGAACCAGAAGACGCCTTATGTTTTCGCCCAGCTCTGTGAACTCTGTAAGTTGTTTCGATACAAGGCAGGGCCAACCGCGGATTGGGAGTACCGCGCCCCTATTCCCATGGGCCAAGTTGCTCCCGATGAGCCTGCGCAAAACGTGTAGGGGTAGGGCTTGCCCTACCCTCGTCGGGGCCAGTAGAAATGCGGGGACGGCAAGCCGTCCCCCTACAATTAGTATCCCCGCTTCTTGTCCACCACATTGAGCAGCGGCAGGCCGCTCACATAGCGGCGAACGTTCTCACAAAACAGATCGTAGCAGCGCTGCGTTGAGCCCTTTGAGACTGCGGAGGAATGCGAAGTGATGATCAGGTTCCCCGCCGTCCACAACGGGTCATCGGGCGGCAACGGTTCCCGGTAAGCCACGTCCAGCCCGGCCCCGGCGATCCAGCCTTCTTTGAGGGCGCGAATCAGGTCAGGCGTGTTCACAAGCTTGCCGCGCGAGACATTGATGAAGTACGCGCTGGGCTTCATGGCCCGGAAAATCGCCTCGTTGAACATGCCCTCGGACACCGGCGTGTGCGGCGCCGCACTCATCAGCACATCAACCTGCGGCGCCATTTTGGGAAGCCACTCCAGGGAGTGCAACTCGGCCACGAAGGAGGGTTTTGGCAAAGGTTTGGGATCCACGGCCAGGACCTTCATCTGGAATCCGTAGTGGGCGCGATAGGCAGTGTCCGTGCCGATGCCGCCCAGGCCCACGAGACCCAGGGTGAGTCCGCTGATTTCGCTAAGTCCATCGACCTCTTTCCACACGTGCTCGCGAGTCTGATTGGTGTATCGATTCAGACCGCGTGTCAGGGTCAGGATCAGCCCGATAGCCGTCTCTGAGATGGTAGGCGAGTACATGCGCTGCATGTTGGTGAGCACGATCGGACTGTCCACCAATTCCGGATGCAGAATGTTTTCTACGCCCGCCGCAGGCCATTGAATCCAGCGCAATTGGCGGGCTGCCTGGAGGTGCTCCCGGGAGAACCAGCCGTAAATCACGTTGGCGTCGGCAACCTCTTTCTGGAAGTGCTCCTCGCCACGGCAGAGAGTGAAATCCATGTCCGGAGCATAGGCGCGCAGCTTCTCCTGATAGGCCTCCGGCATCTGATCCAGAGTCGCCAGCTTGAAGCGCCCCACGCCGCTGGACTTGCCCGGTTCGATCAGCGGGTAGGATTCGACGGTCAGCGGCCACGGCGGCTCAGGGGCAGGCTCACCCCCTTCGGCGCGCGCGGTGGCGGGCAGGGAAGCCAGCGCTGCTCCGGTTGAAGCCAGGGAAACGTTACGAAAGAACACGCGTCGCGTTAAACCGTCTTTTTGCATGGGTAGCCCTCCCCAGTTGCGATGGTTCAACTATAACACAGGAAGGAATCCATAGGCGGGCACTTGCGGAGCTTGGCAGCGCGGGCGTCCCGCCCGATTGTGGAGCTGGCATCCCGCCCGCGCTGCCCTAACTGGTCAATCTGAAAAAGCCCGGACGGCTTACCGCCGCGGCCCCATCATGCCGCCGAAGCCACGTTCTGTCTCACCACCTTCGAAACGACCACTTCTGCCCGGCGACATTCCGCCGCGGTTCATGGCCATCGCGCGCGGCAGAGCATGGAAGCCAGGCGCACCCTTGGTGACCGGTTGTGCGAGCCGTGGCACTGCCGCAGCTACCCGAGGGTCAGCATGCGTGTTGACCGGGTAGAGGTAATGTCGACCCCCCACTCCAAAGCCGTAGTAAGGTGCTAATCCTACCGCCCAGGGCGAGAAGAATGGAAAACCGAAGCGACCCCAACCGAGCCCCCAGCCGGGCATCCAGGCAAAGTCCATCCACATTGGATCCCAGTACCAGCCGGGACCCCACCACCCGCCGTACGCCATCAGCGCGTTGGCCTCTTGAACGTTCGAGTTCGCGGCATACTCGCTGCGCAAATCGCTCCAGCGATAGAGTGGATCATTCTCGACTTGATTCTTGTCGAACTTTTGTTCCTTGAGTGGTTGATTCTCCGCCAACAGCACCTCCCGGCCTTTCTTGAGGTTGACGTGCTGGTCACCTTCGTAAGTTACCGCTTGGCCATCCAGCACCTTTACGGAAGCCGGATTGGCAGTGAAATCGTAGAGTCCGTTCTTTTCAAGTCGCGTTCGAGTTCCGTCCACAACCACACTCATGTTGTTCTCTTTGAACAACTCATCCACTTCCAGCACGGCCGAACCCTTCAGCAATTGCACCTGGGTGTCGGCCAGCCCCGGCGAGATCATTTTCACGTCGCTGTTGTCGCCCAGCCGCACGTACACGCCCGGCGTGAGCAGCATCTCCGCATGGCCGCTGCCGGATTCCAAATCCTGATTGGGCTCCAAATACGTGGAGCCAACTGACTTCTGTGTCTGCACTTGACCCTGCACTGACACCTGGCCTTCAACATAATTCAATGTTCCCGGCGGGGGCGAGTTACTATTCGCTATGCCCAATGCCGCCGTGGCCAGAAGGGCTAACGCCACTTGCCAAACCTGCGCCCATCTACCTTCCATAGCGCACCTCCTTCTTCCATTAAGTTGGATGCACCTGGGTTGCATCGAGCCTTCCGCGCAGCGATTCTGTGCCCCAACTCATAGACGTTTCGCGGGTTACGGACGGGGATCGAAGGGGCGACGGGTGGGAAGCTGAGGGCAGGGAATTGAAAACGCGAACTCGCTCACCACAGAGGCCATTGATGACTCACAAGGAGCGCTGCGTGTCTCTCTACGCTCTCTGTGGTCTGCGTGACCTCAGTGGTGAGACTTTTCTCCGACGTCTTGGGCCGTTGCCGCGCTTACATCTCGCCGAAGTTATAGCCGACCCAAACAGTAAAGCCGATCACTTGATTGCTCCCGTATTGATACACCGAAGTCGAGCCGTAAGTCCCCGAAAGACCCGGAACCTCGCGGAAGTCAAATTGGGGGCGGATGAAGAAATGGTCCTTCACATAAAATTGCACGCCGGCTCCGACGTGCACCTGGAAATGGCTCGAACTCCCCACCGACTCCGTTTGGGACTGGCAAACCGCAGACCCGACGCATGAAGTCTCGGTGTAACTGGAGCCGAAGTGGGCGCCGCCGACTCCGCCTTCGATCCGGAACTGGACGTTTTTGCGGTTAATGGGCGCGTAGAGTGCGTCGAAATCGTAGAATAGTTCCCGAGCTTGAATCGGGCCGTAGTTGCCCTTGGTAGGTTGAAAGTTGAGTTCGCCGCCGATGCCCAAGTGCTTATTCAACATGGCGTCTCCCTCGATTCCCATGAACAAACCGCCCAGAGCCGGCGTGGACTGGCAGGTAGTATCACTCGATGAGGGTAGGCAGGGCGCAAGAGTATTCTCGTCGATGCCGGCGCCCGTGGCCTTGGCATGCTGAGTGCCGAAGCCTAAGGCCAGATCGAAAGATCCCTGCGCGCGCGCCAAAGGCGCACAGGCAAGCAGTAATACCAAGGGAAGGTACGTGTAAATTCGCTTCACGTTAGTGGTCTCCTCTCGTGTTAACAAGCGTTCGTGATCCGGATTTCATGCCCTTCAGCAGGTACATGGCCATGCAGCGGGGCTGCGCCGCAGCTACTTCTCGACCCACCGGTCTGCAATTCGACAATGCGTGCGTGTCGCCATGCCCTCTACCAATACTATCACGCCTCTCGCGGCTCTGCGGCGAACGAGTATGGCCTCTCCGCCGCCATTACTACTTCTGATGCTGAGATGTTCGTCAATGATGCCTTCGGATAGTGGCCGCATGCGAAATAGCAGATTTGTCTTTCCGACGGGCGCCAACGAGGACGAGATCCCCACCCCTCCGGCAGCTCTCTTCAAGGTATTGGCGCCGAAGCCAGGAAAGGTTCCTGGAAAATTGAGCCGGCTGGTGTAGGGGTAGGGCTTGCCCTACCCTAGTCGGCCCACTAACACTCCGGGGACGGCAAGCCGTCCCCCTACATGCGGGTCGTTATCGAGGTATTGGGGCAGCCCGCACGCCTTGACTCTCCCTCACCTCCAGGACATACTGATTTTTGGGGCAGGGAAGCCGCATGGCTTCCCCAATCTCCGTGACCGATGACGCAGGAGCGAAGATGCTTGAAGTCGAGTCCCAGCGCGCCTTGCTGGTGGACCTCTACGAATTGACTATGGCGGCGGCGTACTTCGAGCAGAAGGTGGACTGCCGCGCGACGTTTGAACTCTTCGTGCGCCAGATGCCCCCAGAGCGCGCTTATTTCGTAGCTGGAGGCATCGAGGACGCGCTCGATTACCTCGCCGACCTGAGATTTCGCGAGGAAGACTTGAGTTACCTCCGCGGCCTGCCCGTGTTTCGCAATATCTCATCCGGCTTCTTCGACTATCTTCGCCAGTTCCGCTTTGCGGGCGATGTTGACGCGGTCGAAGAAGGCACGCTGGTTTTTGCGGAAGAAGCGCTCCTTCAGGTGAGCGGGCCGATTTTACAGGCCCAGATCGTTGAAACCTACCTGCTCTCCGTAATCAACTACGAAACCCTCGTGGCCTCGAAGGCGGCTCGCGTCGTGCGCGCGGCGCGTGGCCGTGGAGTACTGGAGTTCGGCACGCGGCGTGCCCAGGGGCCGGAAGCCGGGCTTCGCGCCGCGCGCGCCGCCTACCTTGGCGGGTGTGCTGCCACCTCGAACGTTCTGGCCGGATTTCGGTACGGCATTCCGCTGGCCGGCACTGCGGCCCACTCCTGGACTCAGGCCTTTCCTACCGAACGCCAAAGCTTCCAGGCGCTTCTCGACACTTTTCCGGAAGACGCTATCCTGCTGATTGATACTTATGATCCGCTCGCCGGGGCTGAAACTGCTGCCACGCTTGGACGGAAGATCCCGGGCGTGCGCATCGACAGCGGCGACCTGCTCGAGAAGAGTTGCGAGGTGCGAAAGATCCTGGATCGTCACGGCCTCTCGGAGGCGAAGATCGTGGCCAGTGGTGACTTGAACGAATACAAGATCGAATCCTTGCTTTCGCAATGCGCGCCCATTGACCTCTTCGGCGTGGGGACCGATCTCGTCACGTCGCGCGACGTGCCCGCGCTCAGCGTGGTTTACAAGCTCGTGGAGACCGAACGCGATGGACATGTCGAGTACAAAAGCAAGTTCAGCGAAGAGAAGGCCTACTTGCCGGGCCGCAAGCAAGTGTTCCGGTTCTATGAGGGTGCTCATTTTCACCACGACCTGATCGCTTGTGCTCACGAAAAGCCGCCGGAGGCCACGCCCCTGCTTCATCCCGTAATGCGCCAAGGCCGGCGAGTTAAGCCCCGTGCCCGGCTGTCGGACTCCAGAACGGGTGTTCTACGCAACCTTCCTCTGCTGCCGGAGCCGTATCAGGCCTTGCAGCACGCCCCCGCATACCCGGTGGCTAAGAGCGCCGCGCTTCAGCGCCTTCTTGAGCAGGTCCACGAACAAACGTTCGCAAGACAGAAACTGGAAACTGGAAATTGGAAAATGGAAACTCGCTAACCGGTGGAAGCTCCCATTTTCCAATTTCTATTTTCCAGTTTCCATTTTTCCGTTTCTGCTTTCTACTTTCTGATTTCTGATTTGAGATGAGTGAAGTCACCCAACCCCACCGCCTCGTATTCGTTGATGTGGATACTCAGGTAGACTTCATGCTTCCGGGCGGAAGGCTTTACGTGCCGCATGCGGAGGAGATCATCCCGAACCTGAGGGAATTGATGTTGTGGGCCCGCGCCCACCAAGTTCCCATCGTCTCAACTTCAGACGCGCACGCGCCGGACGATCCGGAGTTTGCCCAATGGCCTCCCCACTGCGTGGCGGGAACCCCGGGCCAGCAACACATTCCCGAGACGCTCTTTCCAGATGCCGTGGTGATTGAGAACTCTCCAGACGCTCTGCATTTGCCACGCGGCTGGGTTGGACAGATCATCGTGGAAAAGCGAGTCTATGACTTCACCACGAACGTGAATATCGAAGCCATCCTGGCTTCCCTGGCTCAGCCTCGATTTGTGGTGTTTGGCGTGGCGACGGAGTATTGTGTACGGTCGAGTGCGCTGGCGCTGCGCCAACGCAACCTGCCGGTGGCCGTCGTGCGGGATGCCATCAAGGCCATCAGTGAAGAGGAGGGACGAAAAGCGATTGAGGAAATGGTCGCGGCGGGAGCACAGTTAGTCACCACGGCAGAGGTCTGCCGCCCGCCGCTGAAGGTAGAGTAATCACCCCGCAGGTTCCCGATTTTCAAACTCAGATGAACAACGGCACGTCACCATCAATAATATCCGCCTCCGTCTCTACCCGCCGCTCGGCGACGTTCTGCCGCTTGACTTCCCGTCGCGCCGCCAGCATGGATCCAACGGCTATAGTACTGAACATCAGAACTCCCGGATGGCACATTACCCATTGCAGCACCGGATAAGAGTGAGGCGGCTGATTCTGAGACTTTGGGGGCTCTGGTTTTATGGTCGTCATACGTTTTTACCTTCTCATTCATCTTATCGGCAAGCCTCGACCCGATCTTAAACGCGCCGGCAGACCATCAGGACGTAGGGGCGAGGCGGCGCCTCGCCCCTACAGGCTTGACTCCACGCGCAAGAGGTGGCATAGATTAATTGAACGAACTTAGCGGCGACGGACTTTTGCTTTTCCTAGCTGCCCCGGCGCGGCCGCCAACCGCCTGCCCTCGAGGTTCCCATGGTGATCGCCTCCCAACTCCGTCCAGGCACGGTTCTGAAGATTAATAACGACCTCTTCAAAACCATTGAATCGCAATACCACATCGGGCAAGGCAAGATGCCCGGCAGCGTGCACGCCAAACTGCGCAACGTTCTCAAGGGCACCTTCAAGGAGTTACGCTTTCGGCCGGAAGAGCGGCTCGAAGAAACCCAACTGGAAAAGCAGGATATGGAGTTCCTGTACTCGGACGCGGATTCAGCCACCTTTATGAATCCACGAACTTATGATCAGGTCACTATTCCGCTCGAGGCCATCGGGGCCGCAACCACCTTTCTCCAGGCGGAAATGAAGGTGCCCGTGGAGTTCTATGAAGGCCAGCCGGTCAGCATCGTTTTCCCGGAAATCGTGGAGGTGAAAGTCCAGACCACCGCGCAGCCCGTCCACCAGCAGCAGGACAACACCTTCAAGGCCGCGACGCTGGCGAACGGCTTCGAACTCATGGTTCCTCAATTCATCAAACCCGGTGAGACGATCCGCGTGGAAGTCGCCACGGGCAAGTACGTAGACCGCGTCCGGGCGGACAGTAAACGATTTTAGAAGACGGAAACTGGAAAATAGAAATTGGAAACTGGAAATTGGAAACTGGAAAACGAGATTCGAAAGTGGAAGCACTCAGCCTTTAGCCTTTACACTTTAGACTTTTGGCTGTTAACGGTAGACTTTTGACTGTTATCGTTAGCTTTCAGCCTTCTGCTTTCTGCATTCTGCTTTCTACTTTTCTATGGAGACATCAAGCGCAGCCACCTCCGTCCGACCGCATTTCCGGCTCAATGTGCGCCCCGCGGAACTCCGCGACGCATCGGACATTGCTCGCATCTATCTTCAAGCGACGCAAGACAATCTTGCTACGTTCGAGAACTTCCTCGTTACACCCGAGGAGCGAGCAACCTGGGTTAAGGAACATGTCGGCAAATATCCTCTCGTCGTCGCCGAATTGAACAACTGGATTCTCGGCTGGGCGTCGCTCAGTCCCTACCGCGTGCGACCGGCCATGGACGGCATCGCCGAACTTCTGATCTATATTGATCGCGACTACCGGCGGCACGGGGTAGGACGGGGACTGATGCACGCCGTCCTGGCACTCGCTGAGTCTGCCGGCCACTTCAAAATTGTGGGGCGCTTCCTGGCACACAACGATGCGGGGCGGAGACTCTGCCGCATGACGGGATGGCGCGAGGTGGGAGTGCACGTCAAGCACACTAAGGTGGGCGGCCAGTGGCACGATGTGGTGGTCGTGGAGTGCCTGTTCCCCGCCAACTTGAAGTAGGCGTCCGATAAAATCAGAAAGTAGAAAGCAGAAAACCGAATTTCGAAATCCGAAATTGGAAATTCGAAAATCAAGAATCGCTCTTGGTTTTTATCCTTTACCCTTTAGCCTTCACCCTTACCATTCTGTCTACTGCCTAGTGGTCCTTCCGTACCCACCATTCCCGAAGTTCCCGGCAGAGGCCTGTTTCATCGAAGGCCAAAAGGAAGACCCCATCAAGGCATACCGGTGTTTTTGAGGAGATGCGTACAAACGAGGCCCACCAGTGGGCAACGGAGGAGACTTCGGTAATAGCCAGGATTTCATAGCCGAACCGTATTTGCTCCTGGTAGGAGACAACAGCCCTGGACCAGTACTGTCGGATGGCCTCCCGGCCACGCATCGTTTCGGTAAACGGCGTTTCCTGGTAAGTTGCGTCCTGAGCGAATAGCATAACAACCAAATCGGGGTCACGCGTCTCCCACGCAGTGCGATAGCCTTCCAGCCAGGCACGCAATGATTCGGAATTCATCTGTTGATCGCCTCTTTTGCCTTCCGCTGCCAGATCAGATAAATCGGCACTCCGGCAAGGACCAAGGCTAACCCAATTCCCGATTCGAGAGGGCTGCGTATCAAGGCATTGCCAACAATGATAAGCGCCGCGGCGCTGAACGCCAGGGGTACCACCGGAAACCCCCAAACCCGGTAAGGCCGCGGCAAGTCCGGGCGTTTGCGTCGCAGGATCACCACGGCAAAGGTGGCTGCGGCGTAGAACAGCCAGCCGGTGAAGATCACGTAAGTATAAAGCTGCTTGTAGGTGCCGCTGGAGGCCAGCAGAATCGCCCACACACCCTGGATCAACAAGGCAGCAGCCGGGGTTGCATAGCGCGGGTGGACTCTTCCCACAGAAGGAAAGAAGACGCCGTCGCGCGCCATCGCAAAGTAAGCGCGCGGGCCCCCCAGCACAGTCCCATTGATGGCGCCGAAAATAGAGCAGAGGATCAGGGCGGAAACAAAAGTGGCGCCGCGCGGCCCCGCGAGAAGTTCCATGGTCGTCGCCGCGACGCGCTGATGCAACGCCATCTCGGGAATCGGCAGCACTCGCAGGTAGGCGAGATTGGCGCCTAAATAAACCGCCACCACGACGACCGTTCCGACCAGGTAGCTGCGTGGAAGCACTCGGGAGGGGTTCTTGACTTCCCCAGCCGCGAACGAAAGCATGTGCCAGCCTTCATACGCCCACAGAACCGCAATCATGGCGACGCCCAAGGAACTCGCCGTAGCGTGGGGCAGCGGCACGGCAGGGCCAGTCTGCGCGGGAGTGCCGCGGAAGAAAAAAAAGGCGGCGCCCATGATCGTAGCCAATCCCGCCAACTTGGCCACGCTAAAGAATGTCTGGACGGCCGCCGCTTTCCGCACTCCCAGAATATTGACCAGCGTCAGCAACGCAATAGCCGCGCTCGCCACGAGCTTTTGCTCGAACACGGAGAGCGGAACAAAGCTGGTGCTGTAAATCCCGAAAGCTACGGCCAGCGTGGCGAGGGAACCGGAGTTAATGACCAGGAGCAGAGCCCAACCGTAAAGGAATGCAAGGAGCCTGCCGTAAGCATCCCGCAAATAAACATAGATGCCGCCCGCCGAGGGGTTGGCCGCCCCCAACTCCGCCAGGGAGAGCGCCCCGGCGAGTGAAAGCACGCCCCCAATCAACCAGACCAGCATCAGTATTTTGACTGACCCCACTTGCAAAGCAATATCGTGAGGCACAAGGAAGATGCCGGAACCGATGATCGTGCCGATCACTATTGCCGTCGAGCCGGTGTAGCCAAGGGCGCGGGGAAGTTCCTGCGCGCGTTCCGGAGGATGAGTAGGACTATTCATTGAATCCATAAGCAGCGTGTCATTCCGAGTGAACATGGGCCTGCGGCCCACCGATGGAGATGAAAGTCGCTGTCATCCTGAGCGAAGCGAAGGATCTGGAGTTCCGGTCCGAGGCGAGCTAATGCAGATTCTTCGCTCCGCTCAGAATGACAGACTTTCAAGACAGCGGCGCGAGGAATGACATCTCGAAGCCGCAGTCCTCTTGTATTATCTTTACCCGGAGTGTAACGAACATTATACTTAGGGACTATTCTGCAACACAGCAATCTTTTTCGAGGCGGCAAGATCCAGTGGTTGTGATCCCGGCGCCCCCTGGAAAGAAGATTCGCGGACCCCATAGGCGGCGGTCTGCGTTACCCATGACCTTAAAGCAGACTCGATGAACGAGCTGCGGAAGGAGGCACGATGCGTCAAGTCGTTAGAACATCTGAAGGCCCTCAGCCGCGTGGGCCTTACTCGCAGGCAATTGTCGCCAATGGTTTTGTATTCGTGGCGGGGCAGGGGCCATTCAATCCCAGCACCAACCAGTTGGAATTAGGGGATATTGCATCGGAAACCCGGCGCACACTTCAGAACATCCAGGCGATCCTCGAAGCCGCCGGCAGCTCACTTCGCGACGTGGTGCGCGTGGGGGTCTTCCTGGCGGACATCAAGGATTTTGATGCTATGAACGCCGTCTATAGCGAGTTCTTCTCGCAGGATCCACCCGCGCGCACGACGGTGGGCGCGCAATTGCCCAAGATCAAGGTGGAGATCGACTGCATCGCACGGGTCAGCAAACCGTAGTGATGGTCGAAGGACGAGTGTCGATTGCCGATTGCCGGTGGGCTGAGCACTCAGGTTCAATCGACAATCGACCGTCAACAATCGGCAATCCCGGAGGTTTTGATGCGTTACCACGAACTTTCAACACCCGCGTTGACGATCGACCTGGACGCAATGGAGCGCAACCTTGCACAGATGGCTGCATCCTGCCGGCAGCAGGGAGTGGGTCTGCGGCCTCACACCAAGACCCACAAGACGCCGGAAGTGGCCCGCCGACAGCTTGACCACGGCGCGGTGGGATTAACCGTAGCAAAAGTTGGAGAAGCCGAAGTAATGGCGGCAGCAGGTCTGGACGACATCCTCATTGCCTATCCCATACTGGGCGCCGACAAGCTCCGGCGCCTGGTCGAGTTGGCGCGTACGCGGCGCATGATCGTGGCGCTGGATTCGTTGGAGGCAGCGCAGGAGCTTTCCAGCGCCGCCTCCCAGCAAGCATCCACGGTGGGTGTTCTGGTCGAGTTTGACGCGGGGTTTCACCGTTGCGGCCTGGACGCTGGGCCGGCCAGCGTGGAAATGGCAAACCAGATTGCAAGGATGCCCGGGCTTGCCTTCCGCGGGCTCATGACATACTTCGGGAACGTCTGGGGAAGCAAAGAACAACGCCGGGCCGAGGCTGAGGAGGTGGCGAAGAAAGTCGAACGAACTCTGGAGGCTTTTCGCGATTCGGGTCTGAAGGTCGAAATCCTTTCCGGCGGTTCGACTCCCTCTGCGGAGTTCTCCCATCTTGTCCCCGGTCTCACCGAAATCCGGCCGGGAACCTACGTTTACAACGATCTGAATACCTTATACCAGGGCGCCTGTCGAATCGAGGACTGCGCCGCCCGCGTGGTTACTACGGTGGTCTCGACGGCCGTGCCAGGGCGCGCCATTATCGATTCCGGGTCGAAGACGCTTTCCTCCGACCTCCTGGGCTCTGGTGCCAAGACGGGCTATGGATACGTCGTCGAAGCTCCCGACGCGCCTTTGATCAAGTTGAACGAGGAGCATGGACATCTAGACATCACTCGATCAACTCATCAGTTTCATGTCGGTGAAGTGCTTACCGTGATTCCCAATCACGTTTGTACGTGCGTGAACATGCACGATGAAGTGTTCACCTTGCGCGATGGGGACGTTGTGGGTTCATGGCGCGTCGCCGCGCGGGGAAAGATCAGATGAGGCTGGAGCCGGCGACTCGACTTGAACTGGGCGACCGCCGGTTTACGAAACCGGTCGCCCCTTAGCCCCCGTTTGGTATCAGTAGGTTAGCATCGAGACTGGGGGCCATTCATCGCCTTTCCGCAACGAGTATGCACCGCTTTATGCACCTGCCTGAGTAAGCTTGAACCGATAGTACTCCCCAACGCCGGCACAGTACCGGTACGGCAGTGCCCTTGTCGAAGCAAGGCAATGCAGCTAAGTTCACCATATAGGTTAGTGAATCTGCACGAACATTGTTTGAGGAGGAAAAGCTATGAGAATCATGCTACGCCGACTGTGGATGGAAGAGGAAGGCCAGGATTTGACCGAATACGGCCTGCTCCTGCTGTTTATTGCTCTGGTTTCCATCACTGTGGTTCAGGGTCTGGGGTCGGTTGTAAAGAACGTTTTCAGCAACGCATCTGCCAGCTTGTCGTAATGCGCGATGTCAGTGCTTTACGGCACCTCACCCGTCTGTATCCCTATGGGGCGTGAGGAAGGACCGACTGCCCGCTCCTTCCTCACGGTCTCGGCCCCGCAAGAAAACGGCGGCTCCATTTCACGGAGAGTTTTATTACGAATCAGTATTCTGCATTCTGCTGCTCGTCTGACAGTGGCTGTTATGCACTCTCTTGAACGAGGACGCACCGCAGATGCACCGAATCAGACCGTCAATTCGAATTGGCTCGCGTAATTAGCTGAATGACTGGGGGTGCTTGGAGCCGACGACCAGACTTGAACTGGTGACCCTCGGTTTACGAAACCGATGCTCTACCAACTGAGCTACGTCGGCGACCGCCTGATAGAAAAATGCTCACCCGCCGCCGCGAAAACTCCCGCCAAGCCTGCGGGTGAGCATTCTTTGAGGAGAATAGAACGGCGGACGCGCCCCGCCATCTAAACTCGAAAACGAGTCTAAGAAAAACCTGGAAGTGATGTCAAGATAATTCTCAGGAAATTTTTAGCCTCTCAACCTGTTGATTATAAATGACTTGCTAGGCCATCGGGCTTGCAGGGGAGAGAAACAGCGACTAATCTGCAGGAAAGCTCTTACAGATTGCTTTTTTGCTGTATCAGCCTGAAAATAAAGTCCTTAAGTCTGATCCAGGTTCAATCGGATGAGGTGGTCCGATTCCGGGTGTCCCCACTCCCAAGCAGGAAACACTTTGGCAGTAACCCTTCTGGAAAGAACGATTAGCAAACCTCCCGCGAGACCACTTCCCGCCACAACCAGGGTCAGAAAGACATTCCCCAAAAACAGCGCGAACAACTGCTGACCAATCGTCTGGTTCCCGGGGTATTTCTGATCCCAGCTTAATTGTTGATTGACGCTGAAATGGTCGAGCAATTCAGACGCAGCCGCTTTGTTGCTCGCTTTGAGAGCCAAGAAGACGAACGACTCATCCCTTCGTCCGTAGAGAGAATTCGCTCCGCGATCCTGGTTCAGCCCGAGTGCATCGCTGAGTCTTGTGAACCGGAGGCGGGCGATCTGCGGCGTGGGGTAGCTCAACTCCACGATGGTGGATCGAGAATTCCCAAATTGGTATTCCCCGAGCTGGAATTCCGCACCCTGATCGAACCCGATGAGGTCAGTGGGGAGGTTGGGCAGAACGCGCTGCGCTGTTATCGGACCGACAACGTACTTTGTGCTGCCCGGTATCAACCCTGAGGCCGGAAGCAGGGAAGGCAAGTTCGCTACGGAATCGCGTGTCGGGCGCGTTCCACCGACGAGAATCAACAAGGCGCGGAAATCGTTCTCGGAAACCTCGGAGCCTTTGGGACGAAGGAAACGGATGAAGCTGCGTCCACGCGACATCAAGCTGCCCTGCGCGCCGGTCATAGCAAGCTCAATGGTCTTGTCGGGATGCATGGACTCGTTCTGATAATAGGTGAGCAGACCGTAAGCGGCGCTCACGTCGGCGGCAGATTCCACCACCACCTGCGCGGTTGCCCTGTCAAGCTGGTAGGTTCGCACTTCGAACGACTTGACGCCGTACTCGCTCTCTACCTCCGGATCTCCGCCATAGCTCTTGATCTCATCAACCCCCTGCGCCTGCTTCGCGGTGAGCTGCCAGTTCGCTGCGGGCACGAGAGGGATAACGGATACGTTTTGGGCACAGAGCAGCGGAAGGAACGCGCTCAGCGTCATTGACACGCCGGCTAAGGCGACACGTTTCATCGTTTCCTACAATATCAGAATTCCGCCCTGACTTTCGACGCCGTTCTTTCGGACTCCGCTCGCTGCACCACCTTGACCCCGCCCAGGTGGTTCACATAATCCAGGATCCCGTTGTACAGCGCCTCTGCGATCTTCTCCCGGTAATCGCCGTGTCTCAACGACTTCTCATCGCGGGGATTGGTGAGGAAGGAGATTTCCGCCAGGACCGAGGGCATATTGGCGCCGATCAACACCACGAAGGGAGCCTTTTTCACTCCCCGGTCGGGTTGATTGCCGGACAACTGCGCAGTATACCGGTGGACTTCCTTCTGCACCTGCCGCGCGAACTCCTCGGACTCCTCTATTTTCTCCGTCAGCGCGATCTTCTTGATCAGGTCCTGAAGTTGATGCACCGATTGCTGGGAAGTCGCGTTTTCTCTCGCAGCAACCTGCAGAGATTCGGGGCTGGAGGTGAAATTCAGGTAGTAGGTTTCGATTCCCCGCGCCCCGCTGTCGCTGCTCGCGTTGGCGTGAATTGAGACAAACAAGTCGGCCGCCTTGGCGTTGGCGATGGCAGTCCGTTCCTCCAGGGGGATGAAGGTATCGTCGCCGCGAGTCATCACCACGTCGCATCCGGCCTTGCGCTCCAGAAGCTCTTTCAATCGCAATCCGACATCCAGCACGACGTCCTTCTCCCTGAGGCCCGTCGGTCCGATCGTTCCCGTATCATGGCCGCCATGTCCGGGATCGATGACAATACGGCCGATTTTAAGGCCCAGCACTCGTGTCAGGGTTCGTGATCCGGATTCAGTGGGGGCGGCAATTTTGGGCGGACTGGGGACCATCTTGGGTACTTCAAGCGATGCCGTTCCGGTGTTGTCTGAAGCCGGCAGTGCCGGCGGGGGCTTGACCGAGGCCGTCTCCACTTCCGCCGTCTTCTCCGACACCTTCGGATTACCAGGTGTGTTGATGAAGGGAGGCTTGGGCTTGGTTCGGAGCGTGGCGGTTGCGGGTGGCGGGGCAGACTCGACACCGGCCGGAGGCGGTTCGGTCGCGGCGCGGGGTTTGCCGGCCGGGGGAGTATGGGTCGCAACTAAATCGCCGACCGGCGGCTGCGCGCCGCGCTCGGTCTCCTGCTCGGATTGGCTCACGCCATGAATATCAACCACTAAGCGAAACGGATTGGGAAGCGGCAAGACCGAATATTCTTCGATCTTTTCCACATCCAGCACCACCCGGGTGACCGTGGGTGTGAATTGTCCCAGGCGGATTTGACGCAGGTACCCATCCTCGATGGGGAATGTCTTGCCGACCAGCGTGGGGCTCAGACGAGCGTCTTGAATGTCCAGTACGATGCGGTCCGGTTTGGAAAGCCGCGTGGTGTCGAATTTCACATCTCCGTCCACTCCGATGACGATACGGGAGTAATTCGCTCCCACCCATCGCCGCACGTCGTTGACCTCCGGCAGTCTCGAGCCGCGGTGGTTTTCGCCGGTTTCGCGTTTGGGAGGTGTTGACGTGGCGGAGCGTTTTGTGAGCAACTGGTCGATCTCGTTAATTTTGGCTCGAGCTTCCTCCGCCCTGGAGGAGTTGGGATAATCCTGGAGATATTCCTGGAAGGCCTGGCGGGCCAACTCGGCGTTCTCGAGGTCAGTTCTGTAAATCTCCCCCATGGTCAGCAGAGCTTCCCGGGCAAATTGACTGCCGGGGTACTGCCTAGCGAGGAAGCTGTAGGTCTTAACGGAATCAAGATAGTAGCGGTCGGCGCCGAAAAGCCGTCCCATCTCGTCCTGAAGTTCCGCAACGTAAGCCAGCGAAACGGGAGCCTTCGAGTACGCCGGGTCCAGCCTCGCGACTTCCTGGAATGTGGCGATTACTTTTTGATAATCGGCTCTGGTCCGCATGGTCTCGGGCAGAGAATCCAGCGTCGTCCGCATGCGAAGCGCTCGTTCATACGTGGTGACGGCTTTTTCTTGGTGTGAAGTCGGGACGGTAGAGAAAAGAACTTCGGGAAAGGCCAGAAGCCCAGCAAAAAGTAGTGCGATGCAGATTCGTTTAAGCCGTTCGATCAATGTAGACCGTTCCGTGGCATTCAAATCGCCGTCCCCTTCGGTAAGATGCATTTCTCCGAAAGATGGACAGCTAGCTTCGATTAACCCGAATCATTCCACATTGGAGTAGTGTACTATGCCCCGTTCATCGACATAGCGAAGGATGGGCGCCACCGGAGCCTTGTACCCGGCCGCTTGCGCCCCCCTCTGACCAGATGCTGACTGATAAATGTGGGTGACCTTTCGTACGTAATCTCGAGTTTCGGCATACGAAGGTATTCCGCCGGATCGCTGGACAGCCCCTTCTCCAGCGTTGTAGGCCGCCAACGACCGAGGAAGATCGCCTCCAAACATGTCCAAAAGGTGCCTTAAATAGCTTACGCCACCTTCAATGTTGTCCTTTGGATCAAAGGGGTTCGCAACCCCGAATCGCTGAGCCGTCTCCGGAATGAGTTGCATAAGTCCCATCGCGCCCTTGTTCGAGAGGGCCATCGGGTCGTATTGGGATTCGACTTTGATAATGGCGTGAACGAGCTGAGGGTCAACTTGGAGGCGGTCGGCGGTCTGCTCGACCAGGCTGCTGATTTCAGGCGTGGGTGTGAGGGCAGGGAAAGCAGTCGCCGTGCCGGTGTTGTTGGCACGCGAGCCATTTGTCTTCCAGTTGCCTTTGGCGTGAGCCTCGCCCGCGTTAATGAAGATTCTGCGGCCGCTTTGATCCGTGATCGTAACAATCTCGTCCGCCCGCAGCGGCAGAGAAAACGCCAGACCCCACAATACCAGGCACACCGAAGCCTTCACGCAGGACTGGGTCAAATTAGGCATATCACTCCCGAGCCGCCCACTGCGGCCCTTGAGAACTTATCCCCTCCAGATCTTCTCATCCCCGGCACACTACCTCTCCCGAGGGTTAGAGAGATTATAACACTTCCGTCAAGTGGTAAAAAAGTAGCACAGGCGTTCTTGCCTGTACCGCACGCTGATCGCTAGTCCCGCCTTGCCCAGGCTGAATCATAGTCTTTGCATGCACCCCAGTCGAGACGATACGCACAGCCAGGAGTGGCTGTGCTACCCCTTCCGCTTCGCCTGGTCAGCCACTGCCTGGGCGGCCTTGGCAATGGCCTCAGGGTCTCCGAGGTAATAATGCCGGAGCGGCTTGAGTCGGTCATCAAGCTCGTAAACCAGTGGAATGCCGGTGGGGATATTCAGGCCCACGATCTCCTGGTCGGAAACATTGTCGAGGTACTTCACGAGGCCCCGCAGGCTGTTGCCGTGTGCGGCGACGATCACCCGCTTTCCGGACCTCACCGTCGGGGCGATGGTTTCGTGCCAGTAAGGCAGCGTGCGTGCCACGGTGTCTTTCAAGCACTCGGTGAGTGGAAGTTCTTCCGGCTTCAAATCTGCATAACGCGGGTCCTTGCCGGGAAAGCGATCGTCATCCGGGGTCAGGGCCGGCGGTTGAATGTCGTAGCTGCGCCGCCAGATTTTCACCTGGGCCTCGCCAAACTTCTCGGCAGTCTGGGCTTTGTTCAGCCCCTGCAGCCCGCCATAATGGCGCTCATTGAGCCGCCACGAATTGTGGACCGGAATCCACATCTGGTCCAACTCCTCGAGCGCCAGCCAGAGCGTTTTGATGGCGCGCTTCAAGACCGAAGTGAAAGCGATGTCGAACACATAGCCTTGCTTCCTCATTTCCCGGCCACCGTCAATCGCTTCTTGCGTCCCCTTGTCACTCAACCCAACATCGGTCCAGCCCGTGAACAGATTTTCTTTGTTCCAAATACTCTCTCCGTGCCTTAATAATACGACCTTGTACATGAATCCGCTTCCTCCCTTATCCGGCCCCTTGGCCATAACATAACGAACGGACCATTATAGCGGGGTTGACGGCGGTTAAGCAGCGCCGCTTTTGCTGTAGGGGGACGGCTTGCCGTCCCCTCGTTGCGGGTCGTGGGCGCGCGGGTATGGCAAGCCCTACCCCTACAGCATACTTTCGATAATGGACGGAACGGCCCGAATCGATTCATCCAGCTTCGCGGGGTTCTTACCGCCGGCTTCCGCAAGGTCTTTGCGCCCGCCGCCGCTGCCCTCAACGAAGGACGCAGCTTGCTTCACAATCTTTCCCGCGTCGAGTTTGTTGGTGAGGTCTTTCGTCACGGCTGCGATGAGGGTCACCTTGCCGTCTGCCTCGCTGCCCAGCACGATCACTCCGGATTGCAGTTTCGTCCGCAGGTCGTCAACCATCTGCCGCATCGCGCCGCGGTCCGTCACCTCGACGCGCGCCGAGACCACGCGCACGCCCTTTACTTCCCGCGCTTCTTTAGCTAAGTCGCCGGCCGCGAAGGCCGCGCGCTTCATCTGCTGCGCCTCGAGTTCCTTGCGGAGCTTCTTCTCGGACTCGGTGAGCTTCTCGACCGCGGGCAGCAGTTCATCGGGCTTGGCACGCAACGAGCCGGCCAGCAGCGCCAGTGTCTCGCTGGCTTGCCGCAGTTGCTTCAGCACGCCTTCGCCTGTCACAGCCTCAATGCGTCGAGTTCCCGCCGCCACGCTGCCTTCCGAAATGATCTTGAACAGGCCAATGTCGCCCGTCCGCCGCACGTGCGTACCGCCGCACAACTCCTTCGAGAAGTCGTCGATGGTCAGCACGCGCACCTGGTCGGCATACTTTTCGCCAAACAAGGCCATGGCGCCGGTGTTCACGGCCTCGTCAAGGTCCATGACCTTTGTGACAACCTCTTCGTTCTTGAGGATCTCCTCGTTCACCAGGTCTTCGATGTCGAGCAGGTCCTGCTCATCCAGCGCCGCGTAGTGGGTGAAGTCGAACCGCAAGCGGTCCGGCGCCACCAGCGATCCTGCCTGCTTCACGTGCGTGCCCAGGGTTTTCCGTAACGAGGCGTGCAGGAGGTGCGTCGCCGTGTGATTGCGCCGGGTGGCATTGCGCCGCTGAATGTCCACAATCGCCGTCACAACATCGCCGACCCGCACAGCGCCGAGTAGTTCGGCCTTGTGAACGATCAAGCCACTCACGGGATAGTAAGTGTCCGTGACGTATGCCACCTCGCGGACACCGTCCGGCGCGAAGAGCCTGCCAACGTCGCCCACCTGCCCGCCCGCTTCGGCGTAGAAAGGCGTGTGGTCGAGAACGATTTCAACCTGCTCCCCCGCGCCGACTGCCTCAACGCTGGTCGCCTCCGGCTGCGTAGGGGCGGTTCGCGAACCGCCCCTACGTGTGATCAGCGCCAAAACGCGACAGTTCGTGGAGACCGTCTGGGCGTAGCCATCGAAAACCGTCTTGCCCGTGTCCGCCAGCTTCAAAAACACAGGAGACGCTACCTTCTTCTCGACGGCCTTCCAACTGGCCCGGGCCCGCTCGCGCTGCTTCTGCATTTCGGCTTCGTAGCCGGCGCGGTCCACTGACCCGCCCCGGCTTCGAACGATGTCCTCAACGAATTCGGGGCGCAGGCCAAATGTATCGTGAAGCTTGAAAAGGTCCTCGCCCGATAGAACGCCTCCGCCCGACTTGCTCCCCTCCAACAAGGCATTCAGCCTTTCGAGTCCGAGTCGTGTCGTATGCGCGTACCGCTCTTCTTCGAGCTTGACAGCCTTGGCCATGTGCCTTTCCGTCTCGACCAGCTCCGGGTAAGCGTCTTTCATCATCTGCACGACGTGGGCAGCCATCTTGTACAGAAACGGCTCATTCAACCCCAGCGTCTGGCCGTGATAGAGGGCGCGGCGCATGATGAGGCGGAGCACATAGCCGCGGCCTTCATTCGAGGGCAGCACGCCGTCCGAAATCAGGAACGTGGTGGCGCGCGCGTGGTCGGCGATGATGCGCAGGGAAACATCGGTGTCGTGATTCGAGCCGTACTCGACGTTGGCCAGCGCCGCGGCTTCCTCGATCAGGGGCCGGAACAAATCCGTATCGAAGTTCGAAAGTTTTCCTTGCAACACGGAAGCCAGGCGTTCAAGTCCCATCCCCGTATCGATGCTGGGCCGGGGCAGGGGAGTCATGACGCCCTGTTCGTCGCGGTTGAACTGCATGAACACGAGGTTCCAGAGTTCAACGTAGCGGCCGCAGTCCTGAGGGCAGGGGAAGGAGCAGTCCGTGTGTCCCAGGCTGCTGGCGGCGGGCCCCAGATCGTAGTGGATCTCGGAGCACGGCCCGCAGGGGCCGGTATCGCCCATGGCCCAGAAATTGTCGTGCTCGTCCATGCGGAAGATGCGGTCGTGCGGCACGCCGACGTCCTTAGCCCAGATCTCCTCCGCCTCATCGTCTTCGCGAAAGACCGTCACGTAAAGCTTTTCGATGGGAATTGCGTAACCCTTGGTGACCAGTTCCCAGGACCAGGGAATGGCTTCCTTCTTGAAGTAATCGCCGAAGGAAAAGTTCCCGAGCATCTCGAAGAACGTGTGATGCCGCGTGGTGCGGCCGACCTGCTCGAGGTCGTTATGCTTGCCGCCCGCGCGCACACACTTCTGGGAAGTCGTGGCGCGTGAGTAGTCGCGCTTCTCGCGGCCCAGGAAGACGTCCTTGAACTGGTTCATGCCCGCGTTCGAGAACAGCAGTGTCGGGTCGTTCGCTGGGACGAGCGACGAGGAAGGCAGGACGCGGTGTGCGCGCGCTTCGAAGAATTTCAAGAATTGAGTTCTAATGTCGTTGGATTTCATTTCAATTATAAATTATAAATTATAAATGATAAAAGCGGGTAGCAACGTAGTCGTCATTTGGCGCGATTGCGGCTCTTGGTACTCACGATGATAGCCGTGATGACACCTATAAGTTCCTCAGTTTCCTTCCTGAGTGGTTCGAGCTTTTCCCTTCCGACGATCCCGGATTCGGCCAGCAGATGAAGCCAGTAGCGGCTTTCTCGCGCTTCCTTCTGAGCGATGCCGAGTTTATGAATGAAATCAGATCGGCTCTCGCCTGCCTGGGCCTCCTCGATATTTGCTCCGATCGAGGTTGCCGCGCGAAGGTATTGCTTTCCAACGATCCATCCCGCCCCATCTTTCCTCCGCTGCAAATACTGGTAAAGCTTAATAGCACGCAAAGCATAGGAGAAAGACCGCGCCAGGATTTCTCGCGGATGTTCGCCCGACGCCGATTTCTTTTCCACCGCAGACCGAGAACTTGAATCCATAACAACCATTCTCCAGCTATAATTTAGAATTTATAATTCACGCTTCTTCACCCCCCGAACTATCCTCCTCTAACTCAGCGTCGTCCGCCACCGGTGCGAGTTCCGGCCGGGACCGCACCGCTTTCATAATATCTCCGCCACGGAAGCCGCGGCGCACGAGGCTATTGCAAAGGGCAGCCAGCTTGGCGCGGGTCAAAGGGAGGCGCAGGGTGCGGAGCTTTTTGTCGAGAGTCTGTTCCAGCAGATCGTGCTCGCTGGTCTCTTGGAAGGCCTGTGAGAGGGCGGGTTCAATCTGGCGGTAGTCAACGAGCTTGGCCTTCAGTTCGCGGCGGATGCGCCAGCGGCCAAAGGCGCGGTTACGGGCAAGCGAAGAAGCGTATTGTTCGGCGAACTGTTTATCGTCGAGGTAGTGAAGCTCGCGCAGGCGGGCAATGGCGGTGCGGACTTGGTCTGAATCTGGAAACTTACGCTCCAGCGCGCGACGCATTTCGGCCAGGGAGTACGGACGGCGGGCCAGCATGCGCAGGGCTGTGTTGAGCGGGTCTGGAGGGCCTTCCTTATCTCTGCGCAAACCTTTCCACCTCAATGGCCCTTTCCATGGCGTCGCGCGTGGCATCCGCGGTGCTTCGGACGCCGGCGATGCGCAGCTTGAACTCGTCGGGATTGGAGGAGTTTGCGAGGGCTTCCTGGAGAGTGATCAGCCCATGAGAGTGGAGTTCATAAAGTGACTGGTCGAAGGTCTGCATGCCGTATTGGGAAGCGCCGGAAACCAGGGCTTCCCGGATGAGGCGGGTTTTTTCCGGGGTGACAATGCAATCCCGGATGTACTCCGTCGAGATCAGGACTTCCACCGCCGGCACGCGCCCGATGCCGTCGCTCTTCCTGACCAGCCTTTGACAAACGACGGCCTTAAGCGTACTGGCCAATTGCAGGCGCACTCGCTTCTGCTCGGCCGGCTGAAAGACGGCGATGATGCGCTGCACGGTCTCGGTGGCATCGGTGGTGTGCAGAGTGGAAAACACCAGGTGGCCGGTCTCCGCAGCCAGCAGCGCCGTCTGCATGGTTTCCAGATCCCGCATTTCACCCACCAGAATCACGTCGGGATCCTGGCGAAGAGCGGAGCGCAGGGCGGTGCCGAAAGTGGCGCTGTCCACTTCCACTTCCCGCTGGCTCACCAGTCCTTTCTTATCGCGATGCAGGAACTCGATCGGGTCTTCGATGGTAATGATGTGCTCGGTGCGCGTGGTATTGATGTAATCGACCATGGCCGCGAGAGTGGTCGACTTGCCGGAACTGGTCGTTCCGGTCACCAACACCAGGCCGCGGGTTTCCTCGCAGATCTTCTCCATGACCTTGGGCAGGGAAAGTTCGCCGAAGGTGCGAATATCCGTGGGAATCACGCGGAAGATCATGCCGACGTTGCCGCGCTGCTGAAAAATGTTCACCCGGAATCGCGCCAGACCCGCGATGCCATAGGGCATATCGATTTCGGTGTTTTCCTTGAACTTGGCCTTCTGGCGGCTGTTCATGATGCTGAACGCATAGTCCAGCATGTCTTCAGGTGTGATGTGCGCGTATTGGTCGAGGGCACGGAGATCGCCGTCGATGCGGATGTAAGGATAGTTCCCCACCTTCAAGTGCAGGTCGGAAGCCTCCTCCTCACAGGCGACCCGCAGTAAGGTGTCAACGGTCACTCGTTCACTGCCCATGATTGTTCCACGGCCGGCGGGTGAATAACGCCGGCCACCTGTCATTCTGAGCTTGTAGGGGGACGGCTTACCGTCCCCTCACGAACCGGGTAGGGCAACGGCTTGCCGTCCCCTCATGAACCGGGTAGGGCAAGCCCTACCCCTACACGATTTCAGGGCAGGTGGCTATTTTCATCAGCCTGTTTCTAGCGCGCCGCGCCCACGGGCTGGTGACAGAGCGTCAGCCAGCCGTACTTGTCCTCCGCCTGGCCCTGCACAATCGAAAGGAAGCGAGCCTGAAGGCTGCGAGTAATCGGGCCCGGCTCACCCTTGCCCACCACGATGCGGTCCACGGAGCGAATCGGAGTGATCTCCGCCGCGGTGCCGGTGAAGAACACTTCGTCAGCGATGTAAAGCATCTCGCGGGAGATGACCTGCTCGACGACCGGGTAACCAAGCTCCTGAGCGAGCGTGAGGACGGAATCGCGCGTGATGCCGGGAAGGATCGAAGAAGACAGCGGCGGCGTAACGATTTTCCCGCCCCGCACCAGGAAGAGATTTTCACCGCTCCCTTCGCTGACATGGCCCGAGGCATCCAGCGAGATGCCTTCCACGTACCCGTTGGTGAGCGCGTCCATTTTGATCAGTTGGGAGTTCATGTAATTCGCGGCAGCCTTGGCGATGGCCGGCAGCGTGTTGGGCGCAATGCGTTGCCAGGAGGAGATGCAGACATCAACTCCCTTCCGCAGCGCTTCGTCGCCCAGGTATTTTCCCCACTCCCAGGCGAGCAGGTAAATCTCGATGGGGTTCTTCATCGGATTCACGCCGACTTCGCCGAAGCCGCGAAAGATCACCGGGCGAATGTAACAATGCTTGATGCCGTTCACCTGTACCAGGTCGACCATCGCCTGGGAAAGCTGATCCCGCGTAAAGTCGAGCTCCATGCGATAAATCTTGCAGGAATTCACCAGTCGGTCCGTGTGCTCTTTAAGACGAAAGATGCCGGGGCCTGCCGGAGTGTCGTAGCAGCGAATGCCCTCAAAAAGGCAGGAACCATAGCTGACGACGTGCGATGCGACGTGGATGGTGGCGTCATTCCAATGGATAAACTCGCCGTTGTGCCAGACCTTGTCAAAAGACTTGATTGCCATTCGGTCCTCCTGGGAAGCTATCAGCCGTCAGCTATCAGCAACATCACGAGCAAAGACGGCCGGCAACGGCTGAATTATAGCACGGAAGCGCTACCGCCGATCAGTTACCAAGGAACGGTTACCAAGGAACGGCGCACTGTCCTAGGTTGACACGTAGCGCCCCGACCTGTCGGGGCAGTTGCCGGCCCTCCGCTTCGCTCAGGGCAGGCTCTAAAGGTCGCCGCCACCTCCAAACTAGGATAACGCTACAAACCGCCACCAATACGTCTGCTGAGAGCTGAAGGCGGATAGCGCCTTCCCTCGAGCCTGGCGCCTGCCACCTGTCTCACGCCGTCTTCAGGTCCGACGTGCAATGGGGGCAGCGCGTCGCCTGCGCCGGAATCGTCGTGAAGCAAAACCTGCAATCTTTCAAGGCGGGCGCAGGAGCCGGTTTGGGCTTGGGGAACAGCTTGTTGACTTGGCGCACCAGCAGGAAAACGGCTAGCGCCACGATGAGAAAGTTAATCACCGTGTTCATGAACATGCCGTAGTTGAGCGTTGCCGCTCCTGCAGCCTTGGCGGCCGCCACACTGGGGTAGCTGCCCTTGAGGTTGATGAACAGGTTCGAGAAATCGACCCTGCCCAAAAGCAATCCGATGGGCGGCATCAGGATGTCCCCGACGAACGAGGTCACGATCCCGCCAAAAGCCGCGCCGATCACAATGCCGACCGCCATATCGAGCACGTTCCCACGCATCGCAAATTCTTTGAACTCTTTAAACATGGGCATTCCTCCTCAGCTCCGACTCCCGATGGGAGTCGCAAGCTCCTTGGTTGTGTAGTCTCCGGTGCCGCTGCTCCGATTCGCGGCGCAGCGCCGGGTGGGTCCTGGATTTTCTCAGGTGTTGACATCTACGAATATACAGCCAATCTCCCGCCGATATACAGCTTTTATTCCAACAACAAAAATTTCGACTTTGCCATCCAAGCATTTGTGGTGGAATATTCTCCACTACGAGCGCTTAGCCTCATCCTGGGAGGAAGCTGATGAACTCAGGAGGGCTTTGAGCCGATTGATAATTGCAGAGGCGGAAGAGCGAGATGGCTTTTGTGCGCAAACGCGGCCAGACGTACTACCTGGTTCATAACGTCCGCAAGGGCGAACAGGTGGAGCAGCTCCACCTTGCCAGCCTTGGCCGGCGGCCGCGTATTACCGACGAGATCATAAAGGGGGTTAATGCCAAACACCCCTTCTTACAGCTCGATTGGAAGCGATTGACCGAGAAATCCTCGAGCGATCTGGAGCAACCCCTAAAGAACAATTCCCAGTATCTCCGCGATCTGGTCGCTGCGGTGCGAAACCTTCATTTCGACTTGGCCGATTTGCCGTTGCCGGTCCTCAATTTCGCCAAGGAACCGGAGCTCTCGTCAGAATTCATTTCGGGCCTCAAGCTACTTCGTGGAACGCTGGATGTGAAGCTGAACCAACTGCGCCGAGTCAAGGGAGCGCCCTATCAACCCTAGGGCGCGCGGAGGACGAAAATGGGCGGACGCCAAGTATTGCTCGATCCAACACAGAACAGTCCGGAGGTGCGGGATTTTGAAAAGGCGCTTCTGGAGCGGGTGGTAGGCCAGGAGCGCGCCGTGCGCAGGCTGGCACGCGTCTATCAGGTCTACCTGGCGGGGCTCTCGACGCCCGGGCGGCCCTTGGTGAACCTGCTTTTCCTGGGTCCCACCGGGTCGGGCAAGACGCGCCTGGTGGAGGCTGCGGCGGAAGTGCTCATGGGCGATTCCAAAGCCGTCGTCAAGGTGGATTGTGCGGAGTTTCAGCACAGTCATGAGGTCGCCAAGTTGATTGGCTCGCCTCCTGGCTACGTCGGACACCGTGAGACGCAGCCGCTGATTACGCAAGAGGTTCTGGAACGCCATTTCTCCGATCGAATCAAGCTTGCGCTGGTGTTGTTCGACGAAGTTGAGAAAGCCTCTGACGCCTTATGGCAACTTTTGCTCGGTATCCTGGATAAGGCCACCCTTACCCTGGGTGACAATCGGCGAGTGGACTTTTCCCGCACCATGATCTTCCTCACCTCCAACCTGGGCTCACAGGAATTGATGAGATTGATGAGGGGGGGAATGGGCTTTTCCCCCGGGCCGGACAACCACGAAGAGGAATTGGACCAGAAGATTTACCAGACCGCCATGGAGGCTTCGCGGCGGAAATTCTCGCCGGAGTTCATGAACCGCATCGACAAGGTGATTGTCTTCCGCGTGCTGAATCGCGACAGCCTGCAAAAGATCCTGGATATCGAACTGGGGCGGGTGCAAGACCGCATCATGGCGGCGACGGAAGGGAACCCCTTTGTGTTTATCTGCACGCCGGCCGCTCGCGATTTTCTTTTGGAGGAGGGGACCGACCAGAAATTCGGCGCCCGGCACCTGAAGCGCGCCATTGAGCGCTACCTGGTGTTTCCTATTTCCAATCTGCTGGCGACGCACCAGATCAAGTTGGGCGACCTGATCACGGTCGACCGTTCGCCGGATGGCTCCAAACTGTCGTTTGTTAAAGAGGAACAGGGCGCGCTGGTCAAAGGCCCGGAAGATCCGCCCGCGGAAGTGGTCTCGACCACCCTTGCGACGCGCGCAACCTCTGCCTTACTGTCCTCGCCGGGCACGGACGTCGAGACCGTGACCGCGGGCAAAGGGGAATAGGGGCTAGGGACTAGGGGTTAGGGATTAGGGCTAGAGACATCCGAACGGACCCCCGATCGCCCGCTCCCCCTAATCCCCAATCCCTAATCCCTAGCCCCTAATCCCTAGCCCCCAGCACCTACTCCTCCCAGTCGTCCGTCCTGAAGGGCGAGGCAGGGAGGCCGGCGCGGTTGTACAGGTTGCACGAGGGGTTCATCCCCCAGGCATAGCGCACCGCGACGGGGTGCGGTGTCTTTTCGCTGCGCACGACAACCGTGTCGCCGTCAATCCGGGCTTGCGCGCCAGTGAATTTACGATCGTCACCGGCAATCTCGAAGCCGCTCACATTCGGCGACGAGTTCCTGGTCACCAGCCCGCCGTAAACGTACTTAAAGCGCAAACGGATTTTGTCACCCTCCATAGCCATGGACTCATAGATCGGGCCTGACTCGATCACGTCCCGTCCGTAAGCGATAGCCTGCGCGGCCAAGGCAAGGCGGTAGCCGACGTCTTGCTTATCCTTGGGGTGAATGTCGCTCCCGTCGCCGATGTCGATGGTGACCGCCATCCCGGTCTTGGGCAGCGAGAGCGTCTTGAGTTGGGCCTCCCGCAGTTCCGGCCAATTCGAGTGAGGACTATAGATTCCCCAGTTGGCAAGCTGCACGAAGAGGAATGGGAAGTCGCCCTCTCCCCAGGCGCGCCGCCAGTCGCCAATCATCGCCGGAAAGAGCTTGCGATATTGCGCGGGCCGGTCGGCATTCGATTCTCCCTGATACCAGATGGCGCCGCGGATGGCATACGAGGTCAGCGGCATGAGCATGGCGTTAAAGAGGCCGGCGGGACGCCAGGGATTACGCCGAGGATCATCAGGAAGTGCCGGCGGGGCAGCGACTGGCGCCCCAGCGGATTCGGCCTGGTCGGAGTCCTTCCTCCACTGCTGAAGCTGTGCAGCGTAGTCCTGGAAGCCTTCGGGGTAAGGCGAAAGCAACTTTGTTCCCGCTTCCAGGATGGATTGGTAGGCGGGGTCGGATTCGAGCGTGCCGCGACTCGTCCACGCTTCCGCCGGAGTTCCGCCCCAGGAACTGTGAATCAGGCCTACCGGCACATTCAACACCCTGAGCAGCTCGCGTCCAAAGAAATACCCGACGGCTGAGAAGTCGGCCACCGTCTGCGGGCGCGCCGTTACCCAATAGCCTTGGACGTCTCGCTGCGGCTTCGCGGCCACGGCCTTCTGGACCGTAAACAAGTGGAGCATGGGGTGATCGCCATGAGCTACCTCATCCTGGTAGTTGACCACGCCGCTTCCCCATCCCTGCACAGGCATTTCCATGTTGGACTGGCCGGAGCAAACCCAGACTTCGCCCACCAGCACGTCGTGCAGGGTAATGGTATTCTTGCCGGCAATGGTCATGGTGAAAGGCCCGCCGGGATTAAGCGGCCCCAGTTTCACCTGCCACTGGCCCTCGTTGTCAGCCGTGCCGCTCATGCGCTGATCTCCTAAAGCGACCGTGACCTGCTCACCCGGGTCGGCGTTTCCCCAAATGTTTACTTTCATTCCTTGCTGAAGCACCATGCCGTCCGAGACGAGACTGGGCAGCTTCACGTCGGCTCGCGTACTGAGCGCACCAAGAAAGATCGCGCTGAAGCAAAGCGCTGCGGTTAATCTGGACTTGAGTGTTGTGTGGTACACGGTTGTCCTCCCGTTGAATGTGTCCTAGGGCTGGAAAAGCCAGCATTGTATGCCAAAGTTCGCCTTCCCGGCGAACAAAATCATCCAGCGCTTAGGCCACGGACCTCCCTCTCTCCGCGCGAGGGAAGACATGACCAACCCCACGATTGTCATCCTGAGCGAAGCGAAGGATCTCGGCAGTTGTTCGTAAGCCGTCGAACTCAACAGCCAACTGCGGAGATCCTTCGCTTCGCTCAGGATGACAGGATTCCGGTTCTGTTACCTATTCAGTCTGTTACCTATTCAGATGGTTGTTCCAATGTTTCAACTTGTCGGCCCAACTAAGTCGTTCACCAATGTCTTTGCCCAATTTTGTCCGCCTCCAGTATCATGAAACCATGGCCACCGCAAGTGAAGACGGGCAGGAGCGTCCCGCCACCGCCGCTCCGCAAGCGAAGGACTCGGCTCCGGGCGAGGCGCAGAGCCGCGTCCCGGCGATGTTCCGCGCCCTGCGCTACCGCAATTTCCGGCTGTTTTTCAGCGGCCAAATCATCTCCCTGATCGGCACCTGGATGCAGTCCGTGGCGCAATCGTGGCTGGTTTACCGTCTTACGGGTTCCTCGTTGCTGCTGGGCCTGGTAGGTTTTGCGGGGCAAATCCCGGTTTTTCTCCTGGCTTCGATTGGCGGCATGGTGGCAGATCGCAAAAGCCGCCATCGGATAGTCATCGGCACTCAGACCAGCGCCATGTTGCTGGCGTTTATCCTCGCCGGGCTGACTCTATTGGGCCACATCAAGGTGTGGGAAATCATGGTGGTGGCCTCGTGCCTTGGACTGGTGAATGCGCTGGACATTCCCACCCGCCAGGCCTTCGTGGTCGAGATGGTGAACCCGAAGGATCTGGTCAACGCCATCGCTCTGAATTCCGCCATGGTGAACGGGGCGCGCATCCTGGGGCCTGCCGTGGCGGGAGTCACGGTGGCGGCGATCGGGGAAGGTTGGTGCTTCTTTGCCAACGGGGTCAGCTACATTGCGGTGATCGTCGGGCTGTTGCTGATGGTGGTAACGCCGCGACCGCGGGACAAGCAGCGCTCCGGATTACGCAGTGTTGTGGAGGGCTTCCACTGGGTGGCCCGCAACGCGCCCATCCGCGCCCTGCTGCTTCTGCTGGGCCTGGTCAGCCTGACCGGCATGCCTTACATGGTGCTGATGCCGATTGTCGCGGACCGAATCCTGCACAGCGG
>Ga0326728_10005712_pt1 | contig 34431 bp, 17 predicted proteins | sample MB3enrmetagenome_FD_207602 | JGI IMG/M metagenome (GOLD analysis project Ga0326728, IMG submission 207602) | Lab enriched peat soil microbial communities from McLean, Ithaca, NY, United States - MB31MN | ecosystem: Environmental > Terrestrial > Soil > Wetlands > Peat | place: USA: New York...
TACTTTCGGGTTCATGGGCACCTGGCGTTTCTGGTCGAGAGCACGATCTTGTTTTTGGAAGGCCGGCATCGATCGGGCTGATTCAATCGTTTGAATAAAGCTATATATATCTCCCGCCCGCTCTAGATTGTCAAGCGCGATTTCGGAGATTGTTCCGGCTGCGCCCCGAAGGGCGTGGGCCCGTGGACATGCGAACCACCAGTTCCGGAGGCGCCTTGTACAGCCTGACGGGCTTCGCCGCAAGCTGGTCGTGCGAGTTGATTGCCTGCAGCGTCCACTCCGATGCCATGAGGCCCATCTCCTTCAGCGGCTGGCGAATGGTGGTGATGCCCGGTGTCGCCACGGCTGCCGGCAGAACATCGTCGAACCCGACGACGGAACAATCGTCGGGCACCTTCAGACCGGCCTCCGCCAAACCGCGCACTACCCCGAGAGCCGTCAGGTCATCAAACGCCAGCACCGCGGTAAATGGACGACCCGACGCCAGCATCTCCTTTGAGAAGCGCAGTCCGCCTTCAAAACCTGAAGTCGAATCCGTCAGGTTTGGAAGCTGAAACACCAGCTTGCGGTCAATCTGAATTCCGGCCTCCGCGGCTGCCCGCTGCACGCCCGCCCATCGCGGCTCGGTATCGAAAAGCTCCTCCGGACCGCGGACAATCGCAATCCGCTTGTGACCCAGTTCGATCAGGTGACGCAGGGCAAGCGCACCGCCCGCTTCGTTGTCCACCAGAAGGGAACTGACATTCCTGTTGGTCAGGTCACGACCCACGATCACAATCGGAACCTTGTTCTTTTCGATGTCATCCAACAGATTCGTCTCCTGGAAGATCCAGCTCGCAATTACGATCACGCCTTCCGCCCGCTGCTCCAGGATCATCTTCAGGTAGCTGTCGAAGAGCTTCCGTTGCGTCTGGGCATCGACCAGTTGGGGCAGGTAATTCGCCGGCTGCAGGCCGGCCTGGATTCCGTGCACAATCGGGATGCAGAACGGGTCAGAGAGATCGTAGGCGAGAACCGCAATGGTCTGGCTGCGGCGACGCCGCAGTGAGCGCGCGTATGCGTCGGGATGATAGCCGAGGTGGCGGGCCATCTTCCGGATCTGTTCGCGGGTAGATGCGGCAACGTTTTGCGAAAGGGGCGCTTCGCTCAGCACGATCGAGACAGTTGAGACGGAGTACCCGCAGGCGCGCGCGATATCGAGTAGCGTGACATGGCCAGACTTGCGTTGCACCATTTGCCTCCCTTCGCGCGGTTTGCCCAGGGAACTCAGCCAATTCTGCCACAGGTAACCGATTGGATAAATCCCTTTACTGAAACAACCCGCTGCCGGCTGTAACGAGCCGCTTAATTTCTGCTTGACATGCAGAAGGAACAATCTTACATTCATTCGTCAAGAGATTCAAACGTTTGAATATGGCTTTTCGCCGCGGGGGTTCGCCATGGATTTCCACTGTGCGCGAGCAGGATTTGCGCGTTCCATCTTCTTCATTTGTCTATTGATCGGGTTCAGTTTCGCGGCCCTGGGCCAGGCCGGCAGGGGTTCCATCAGTGGGCTTGTCGCTGACCCCACGGGGGCCATCGTTCCCGGGGCAAAGGTTACGGTTCTGAGCCAGGCGACCGGGGTGAAGCTCTCCACGACGTCGACCGCGGCGGGGCTGTACTCGTTCATCTCGCTCGCTCCGGGCGTGTACCAGGTCACTGCCAGCGCCAAGGGCTTTGAAACGCTCGTCGAGAGGAATATCACCGTTTCCGTCGACCAGGTAACGACGGCGAACCTTGCGCTCAAGATTGGCAGCGTAAGCGAGGTCGTTACGGTCAACGAGGCTACGGCGCTGATCGAGGCCAGCAACTCCACTGTCGGCCAACTCATCTCGTCCGACACGATCGACCGCGTTCCGCTCCTCACGCGCAATGTTTACGACCTGGTGCAGTTGAGCGCGGGAGTGACACCGGCGAATGGTACACCGAACTCGTCCAGTTCGCAGCAGATCTCCAGCATCACGAGCGGTCGCCCGGGTGTTGATGTTTCTTCATACACGATCAACGGCGCCATTATCGGTTCGGTCTATTACATGGTGGATGGAAGTCCGCTGGGCATCGCGGAGAACAACGCCGGAGCAATCATTCCCGCACTGGAGATTCCTGAAGATGGCGTGCAGGAAACGCGTGTCGAGACACAGAACACTCCAGCTTCCTACCAAAGTGGCGGCGCAGGTGTCATCAGCCTGGTCACGAAGTCTGGTACCGACCGGTTTCATGGAGACGCATTCGGCGTCTTCCGCCCGGACGTGATGGCGGCAAACGAATACTTCAACAAGCAGACGCAATTGGCGAGCGGATCCAAGAATGAAATTCCGTCATTCCACCGGTACCAGGAGGGCGGGGCAATCGGTGGACCCATCAAGAAGGACAAGCTCTTTTTCTTTGCCGATTATGAGGCAACCCAGCAGCAACAATACGATGGATCGAACGTTTTCACTGTGCCCACCACGGCAGAACGTACCGGGGATTTCTCGGCCGACAACTTCACAATCTACGATCCGCTGCTGCCAGACAATCCGGATGGCACACGTCAGCCGTTCCCGAACAATGTGATCTCCAATCCAAATCCCATTGCGATAAAGTTTCTTTCCGAGTTTCCGAAGTGCAACTATCCGAGCTCTTGCGATTCAGATACGACCGGCGCCTCGAATAATCTGCGCGTGCCCGGGCTGGATCCGCTGAGGGCGCACAAGTTCGACATTCGCATGGACTGGGCAAAGAGCGAGAGGCAACGCATCTTTGGCCGTTTCTCATACGACCATCTCTTTTTCTCGCTGGTGAACGCCTTTGGCAATATGTGGGATCTCAACTATGCCCAGAACCTGACCAACGGCCGCAACGTTCTTCTGGCGGACGACCTGACGTTGAATGCATCGACGGTTCTGCAACTGCGCTACTCGTTCACGCGCCACTACGAGAACCAGGGCGGCGATCCGCGGCAGATCGGATACGACATCACGACACTTGGATTTCCGTCATCGTTGGCCGCAGAGGAGGTTTACAAAACGCTGCCTTACGTCAATTTCTGGGATGTGGGCGGCGGAATCGGCGGTACTGCCAACTGGAACACCTTCAAATACGCCAGCGAGAACAATGACGCAAGTGCAACTATTACCAAACTTCTGGGCAAGCACGAGATCAGCGCCGGATTTGAATTCATGAAGCGCTTCCTGAACGTGGGCCAGCCGCCCGCTCCTTCCGGCGCTTACGCATTCGACACCTCTGCAACTGATCAGACAGTGGCCGGCGGAGGAGGAGGAAGCGACTTTGCGTCCTTCTTGATCGGAATGGGATCGACGCCTGGAAGCGAGAGCTACAACTTCACCAAGGATCTCTTTGTGGCCGAAGCCAATCCGTACTACGCGTCGTTCGTTGAAGACGCGTATCACCCCACCAAGTCCTTTACCGTGACGGCCGGTCTGCGCTGGGACATTTTTGGGGGACGTACGGAGCGGCACAATCGACTGGAGTACTTCGATCCGAAAGCGGCAAGTACCGTAGGTGGTGTCTCCTATACCGGCGCAGAGATCTACGTTAACGGCAAGAATCGCTCACCCTTTACGACCAACCTGAAGGATTTCGGACCTCGACTGGGTTTCTCATGGCAACCAGTTGATCGACTCGTGGTGCGGGGTGGGGCCGGCTTCTACTACGGTCCCAGTGCGCAGATGGTTGGCGGCGCATCGGCCGACAGCGAAGGTTTTGCATCAGTTACAAACTGGGATGCTACCTGCTATAACGCCGACGGCAACACCGTATTTAACGGCACATCGGCCTGCACTGGTGCTTCTCCCGGCGATCCGGCGCCGAGCGATACCGGCATCTATTCGCTCAGCAACCCATTTCCGCAAGGTGTAGTCCCTCTCATCAGCTCCCCATCAGGGCTGGCAAACAATCTCGGTAATTCGCTCGAAACGATGCTTCACTCGCAGAGCACCACTACCACTTACAACTTCAACTTTGGCCTGGAGTATCAACTTCCGCATCAGATCATCGTGAGCGCCGGGTACGTGGGCAGCCGCGGTCTTTTCCTGCCGCTCGGTGGGGTTGACTTGAATCAGCTGAGCCTCGAGACGATTGCCAAATACGGCGCCGCTCTTTGCGTCGATACCTCCGACCCGGCATGCGAGATGGTTCCGAATACGTGGGCTGCAATTCAGCCGCCAACCAACTCGAACTATGGCTCTGATATGGTTCCGCTGTGGGTCTCGCTTCAGGAGTACCCGCAGTTCGGCAATGGAAGTTACGGCGCCGGCAATGGCGTGAACGTGACCGGCTATCCGGGCGGCGACTCGGATTACAGCTCCCTTCAGACCAAAGTTCAGAAGAGACTGACTCACCATTTCACCGCGCTGGCGAGTTTTACCTGGGCCAAACTGATGACCGACGATGGCAATCCTCCGCTGTCCTTTGTCGGTTCGCATGGAGGCGCCGCTCAGGATTGGAAAGATCTGAGATACGAGCACTCCGTCAGCCCCCAGGACGTCAAATATCAGTTCACCGGGCAGGCATCCTATGACTTGCCGGTCGGCAGAGGAAGGGCCGTGAACCTTAATGGAGTGGGAGATGCCGTTCTCGGCGGTTGGACGGCGAATATCATCGCCTATCTGAGCACCGGCATCCCTGTCGCCTCGCCTAGTTCGGGGCTGTCGCCGTCCTACTTCAGCCAGCGGGCCGATATGGTCTGCGACCCGAGCAAGGGTGCGCCGCATACCGCGAATAGGTGGTTCAATCCCGACTGTTTCGCCCTTCCGGCGAGCCCGTTTGTCCCCGGGAATGCACCTGCGTATCTCGACCACGTTCGCACCATGGGCGCGAATGACTTCGATCTCTCGCTCTACAAGAGCTTCTCGCTGGGCGGCGAAAGGAATCTTCGCTTCGAAATCTCTTCGTACAACATCGCCAACAGGGCACAGCTGGGAATGCCGGGTACTGGGAGCATCTTTGACGTGGAGACGCAGCCTTCGATTGCAGCGGTATTCGGGCAGGTCACGAACACTGTGAACAGTCCTCGCCAATTTCAGTTCGGCTCGCGGTTCACGTTCTGAGCCTGCTCGTCGAACCTTATTGCTCAACATTGGGAGCCAATCGCCACAAAGCGGTTGGCTCTTCGGCTTTCTATATGCTCATGGCTTTCTGGGTTGCAGTTCCGGAGTCTGGTTCCGCACTGGTCGATCCAGCTTCACTCAATCCGGGAAAAGCGAGAAAACATCCGCCGACCAATTCCGGCCGGACGCCGATTGCAAACAAAAGCGCCCGGCAGCTCTTTAGACCTGCCGGGCGCACCCAGGATGGAAAAACTGATCGCGCGTTGATTCCATTCCAACATCATTTCGTCAGAACCCTACTGCTGTCTCGCACCGATTTTTCGCGGCACTTCCATTTTGGAATTCTTTCCAATTTTGGGATTGTGCTCAAGGCGCCGGAGCCACGGCTCACGGGCAGCATATAGGTCGCGGAAAGCCGTGCAACGCCGCTCCCGGCGGACGCACCGGCGATCCAAGCCCCGTCGTGCCCGTGTCGAGTGCAACTGAATAACGCTACAAATCAGCCGAGCACGATCGTCGGCTTCTCCCCGCGCGTGTCTGCCTCGTTCACTTCAATGGCGATCGTCTGCGCCTCGCCCGGCATCAGCGCGATGTAATTGTCAGAGTAAACTGCCGGCAGAATGCGATCTCCCGTCTTCTCGCGCACGGCCTTCACTCGCACCATCAGTGCAGGAGACGCGCCCGTGTTCTGCACCTTCGTCGCAAGCACCCAGCGATCGCCCTTTCGCTCCGAGCTTGTCGTGATCTCAACCTTGGGAGCAGGCAACTGGCGGATGGCTCGAAAATCATTCTGCTGCACGCCACGCATATAGAAATTCGACGACACGGTCTCCGATCCGCGCCGCAGCGCCAACCGCAAGAAGTGAACCGGCGTCAGTCCCGCGGGATACTCCATCTTGATGCACGCAACCGTCGAGTCCTCGTCGCTGCCCACTGAGGCGGTCTTCAAATCCATCTGCTTGCCGTCCATGTTCAGCACTTCCACCGACGCCTCGAGCCCGGCAACCTTTCCGGCGCTGTAGTTCACAACCTCGATCGTGTCGTTGGCGGGATTCCACTGGATGTGGAGCGGCTCAGATCCCTTTTTGCAGCCGTAGTAAGCGGCGGTCGGCTCAAAGTAGTAGTCATACGTCTGCCACACGAAAGAAGGCCAGCACGAGTGGCTCATCCACAGCAGCACGCCCATGCGGTATTTGCTCTGCGCTTCAAACATGGCGCGGTAGGTGTCGTAATTCACAAACTGCGCCAGCCTGATCCATTCATCGGCGTTCGTCGCGCCTCCAAAGCTGTTCTCAATAATGTCTCGATACCCGGCGCCGCCCATCGCGCCTTGCAGGCAGAAGTCGTGCAGACCCCAGTCGAGCCCCTGCGGCCACAAGGCCTTTTCCGGCATCATCAGTCGCACGCTGTCGAGCGACGGAATGTTCGGCGCGCCAATCTCGCTGTGCAGTTTCTTGTCGGCCGCGATGAAGTAGAACCTTGCCGGGTTCGCCCAATACGGTCCATGCCCGCTGACGACTTCGTCGGCAGAACTCGGAATGTAATGAAGCTGCGGATGCAGATCGGCTAGGATCTTTCGGATTCCCTGCTCGAGCGGCGGGGGAGGGAAGCCCTCGTTGCGCCCGCAGTAGAGGCCCACCGAAGGATGATTCCTTATCCGCATTACAACATCCTTCACGTTCTTCAGGAACAAATCATCGTCATCCGGCTCCGGACCGTCCCACGGATTCGCCAGCCAGAAATCCTGCCAGATCATGACACCGTGCTTATCGCACGCTTCGTAGAAAGCCTCGTCCCCGATCTGGCCGACCCAGTTGCGAATCATCGTGAAATTCATCTCGCGGTGATAGCGCACGGCGGTATCGTATTCGCGCGACCGGTAGCGAAGCATCGACTCGCTGAATCCCCAGTTTCCGCCTCGCGCGACGAATCTCCGCCCATTGATCCATATTCGCAGCGCGCCTCCGTCTTCGCTGTACTTCATCTGCCGAAGCCCGGCCTTGAAGGCCTTCCTGTCAACGGTCTTTCCGCCGGACTCTACCTCGATCTGCGCGTCGTGCAGATAGGGATCGCCGTAGCCCACGGGCCACCACAGCTTCGGATTCTTCACGTGCAGCGCTGCCACCGTCGACGGGTCCACCGTGATGTGTTTCTGCTCTCCCGCCGCAAGCTTCACCCGTTGTTCAAAGCTCAGTTCACCCAGGCGATAGCGGACCACGCCGCTGAACGAGTGATTCCTGTGATTCACCAGGTCCGCTTCGATCGTCACGTCGGCCGAGGAGATATCCGGCAGCGGCAGCTTCGTGCTTACGAATGGATTCTCAATCGTCACCGCATCCGTGATCGCAAGGGAAACATCGCCCCAGATGCCGATGTCGCGCCCGCGCATCGTCGGAATCCAATCCCAGCCGATGGTAGCGTGATATGTCGGATTATCCGCACCGAGTCCGCCGCCGTTTTTTGCGCACACTTCGAACGTCTTCTGTTTCGCGCTTCCCGGCGTGGCGTTCTTCTCAATGCGTACGGCGAGGGCGTTTACTCTTCCGGGAAGGATCTTTTCGGTCACATCGAATTTGCCGCGCATGAAGCCGCCCTCGACACGCCCGATCTTCTCCCTGTTCAGGAACACATCCGCCTTCCAGTTAATGCCGTCGAAGTTGAGCCACGCCAGTTGCTGCGCCGTCTTCGGAGGAGCGGTGAACTCCGTGCGATACCAGAAGTCCGAGTAAAAATAGGAGTCCGAAATGTGCAGTTGATTCTGTCCAAAATTCGGGTCCGGAATCGCGCCCGCGTTGGCATACGAAGTCAGCACCGTCCCCGGAACGGTGGCAACCAGCCAGTCCGCATCCTGGAATCCCGGCTTCGAGAGTGCCTCCCCTGCATCGTTGACGAGGTTCGACCGCTGAATGCGCCACGATCCCCCTGCAAGAAGAAGCCTGCGATCCTGGCCGTAATGCGGCTCCGGTCTTGGTTTCGCTGTGAATCCGCCGCGCCCATACACCTCGATCTCGCTCAGAATGTACCCGTCCGGCGAGCTCGGTCGCGTCATCAGTACCCGCACGTAGCGGCCCGTTGCCGGCTGTGCCAGTTTGAAGTCATCGACCTGCCCCGACGCGCCCGCAAGCGACTGCAAATCACGCCAATTCTCGGCGTCATCTGAAACCTGCACCGCGCCTTCGCTGGCGCGCGCAATCCAGTAGAGCTTCACGCGATCGAACTCGCATCGCGATCCAAGATCGACATAGACCCACTCCACTCCCGATCCCGCGCTCATCCACGCGCTCGTGAAGCTGTACGGGCCACCGATCTCGACGCGCTGATCGCCCTTGTAAAACGCAACCTGCCCGATCCGCCACGTCGCGCCAAACCCGCCCATTCGATTGCTGCCTGATGTCGTTGCGCACTCCACGCGGTAGAACCGGCTGCGGCTTGCTGAACGGAGCGGAATCGAAGGCGTAAAGAAATGATTCGGAGCGCTGAAGTCCGGCGGATAGCCCGCAGTCGAAGCAGGTTTCGGCGCAGACACGGTCCCCGCCTCCTGCCACGCGCGCCCGTCATCCGAGATCGATATGGTGAACTTCAACGAGTCAGCCGTGGCCTGCATCGGCGAAATCACGAAGAGCTGAATGCGATCAATCTCCGGCGCCGCTTCTCCGCCCGCAAGCTGAATTTCCACCTGCGCAGGCGTTCCCTGTATCTCCATCGTGTTCATTGGAGCGTGATCGACGATCACCTCCCGATCGGGCTTCGGCAGCGGCCCCCGGAATGCCTCGGAAACCACAATCCACTCCGGCAATCGCTCGTGCTTTATGCCATCCGTCACAAGTTGCGCCGTGAGGTTATAGTCGTAGCTGCTCGAGTGAAACGCCGGCCGCAGCAGAGCAAGGTTGCGATACTTTGCCGTGTCGTCGGGCACAAGGATCGGCCCGAAGTCCGCGCTCGGTTCACCCGGATACACCCCGATGCCGCGCGTATACTCCGGCGCACTCCCGCCTGCCTCAGCCCGTGCCCGCAAGCCTGATGATTCCAACTCCGCCGCGCTAATCGGTTGGGCAAAGGCCGGAAACCGCTCCATCGCCACACATGCGCCTGCAACTGCCGTCGTAATCAAAAAGTCTCTTCTTGATGTCGTCATGCGCTCCACCTGGGCAGCTCAAACGGCAGAATCCGCCGATACAGGTGTGTCTTCTGTGTGAAGACCTGCCCGGTGGTCAATTCTAATGGAATCGATTGGGCAGGCCGCCTGGCGCATCTGACGGCGCCAGCGCGCAATCTTGCGCAAGCCATGTCGGCGAACGACGACTTTCTGGGTCGATGAAAGACACTAACTCCAAATTGTTGCCGCTCAACCAGACTGAGCGGCAACAAAACATAGCGTGCTTTTCTCACCTCCTGAACATTCAGGGAGAACGTCGCGGTCTGGGTCGAGTAACCAGCGGCCCCAGCCACTTGTATCGAGTTGGTGCCCTTGGGTGTGGTCGGGCCGCCTCCGCAGCCTGGGATGCCTTAGTAATCGACTATCACCGTCAGCGAGGCGGTGTGCTGGGTTTGGCCTGACGTGGCTTGTACGATAACGGCCGTTGTGTGGGGCTTCAGAGTCCCGCCGCCGCATCCGTCGAGCAGGCTCAGACCGAGGAATCCAACCGCCAGCAGGAGCATGAGTTGCAGAACGCCACGTCGCTTTCTCCAGCCGAAAAGGCAAAGAGCGAGCGCCAGTGTTGTCTCCGGGAACCATCGGTTGGAAACGCGGCTCAAGGACCCGGGAGCACCAAAGGTGGAAATTGTGAGCGTCGATGTCGAGAACCCGTTGCCCGATGGCGTTACGGTTCCCGGGCTAAAGCCACATGTGACGCCGAAAGGCGCGCTGCAGGTAAACGAGACGCTGGAGTCGAAGCCGCCCTGCGGAGTAACCGTTATGGTCGTCGTCGCGCTCTGTCCGTCCTCGATGGTGAGCGTTGACGGCGAGAAACTGACTGTATAGTCCGGAGGCAGCAGGTTTATCACATAAGGAGCTGAAACGACTGCGCTGTTGTTGTAGTCCGGAGCTACGGCAATCGCATTGATGGTCTCCGATGCCGTTACCGAAATTGGGTTGCTGTACACGATTGAGGTTGGGCTGGTCGGCGGAATTGAGCCGTCAGTGGTGTAGTAGATCATCGCGCCCATGGTTGTGTCGGCGATGGTGACGGATTGCGCCCCAGTATAGGTCCCGGCCACCGGCGTAAAGGTCGGTGAAGCGACTGTCCCGATTACGGTGACCACAATACTCTGCTCAACCTGGGCCGCCGCCAGGTAGTCGGAGTTACCCGCCTGATTCGCGGCGATCACCACCGTGCCCAGGCCCGTAAGAGTGAGCATGCTGCCGTTGATTGTTCCGGGACCGGAAACGATGGAGAATACGACAGGATTACCCGAACCTCCGCCTGTGGCGACCAGCATAATCGGCGTACCGGTAAACGGAATTGGCGAGGCAGGCGGAGTGAAGTTGATCGTCTGGGTCGCCTGGATGACTACGACGCTTTGTTGTACCTGGGGCGCAGCTGCGTAGGTAGCGTTGCCCGCCTGATTCGCGTTGATCACCACCGTGCCGACGCCCGTGATGGTCAACATGTTGCCGTTGATGGTTCCGGGGCCGGAAGCCACAGTGAAGACGACCGTAAGGCCGGAGCTGGCTGTCGCCGATAGCGCGATTGGACTGACTCCGTAACTCACCGGACTTGCTGGAGCAGGGAAGTTGATCGTCTGTTGCGTCGCGGTGACTGTGACAGAATTCGTTCCCATGGCGCTGCTATACGTCGAGGAGCTATTGGCGTCCGGGGTGTACGTGACCGTCAGTGTGTCCGTGCCTGTGCTCAGCGAGCCGGCCGGAATGATAATCATGGTGCTGCCGCCGCTCAGCATTGTGGCCGCTGAAGTGTAACCGCCCCCGCTCAACATTACCGATCCCGTTGGTGTCGGATTTCCCGCACCGCCGCTGACCGCCACGCTCACGGTAAGCGCTTGCGTTGTCGTGATGCTGGGCGAAGACAGCATCACGGAAACCGTGGGCGTGGAAGGACCGGCTGTTACCGTGAGCGGCTGAGCTGTGGAAGTGCTGACATCGTAGTTGCTATCTCCCGAATAGGTCCCCGTCACGCTATAGGTTCCGGCCGCTAACGAACTCGTCATGAATGTTCCAGAACCGTTGGCGCCCAGGGTGATCGTGCCGAGTTCAGTGGGCGGTGCCGTGTTGATGTTGTTCAGCGTCACCGTTCCGGTGGGAACGGGCATTGCCTGCGTGGTCCCCGCTACCGTCGCGGTGAAGGTGACTTGCTGCCCTGTAGTCGATGAAGACGGGCTGATCCCCAACGTTGTTGTCGTTCCTGGCAACACAGGTGAGAACTTGGCGAAGAAACCGCGCCAGCCGGACCCAGCCCCCGGAGTCGCATAGGTGCCGGGAGTGGTTACAAGCATGCCCCCGTCGTTTCCGTACCCAGCAGCGTAGACGTTTCCGCTGGAGTCGAGCGCCATGCCGTTATTGTCGATGGCGTACGCGCCGTATGCTTGACAACAGCTCTCGAAGAGCGGAGTCGCGAAGAGTAGTTTAGTGGCGTCAGGTGAGAACGTCGCAACGAACGCAAAATTGGAGCCGTTCTGCGCTTCCAGCGGATTCACCAGGGGGAGATCCCAGGCGTAGCCGTTGTTGTATCCGTAGAGATAGACCTTCCCCTTGGCGTCGAGGGCAATCGCATCTCCTACGGTTTGAGATCCCCCATTAGTGGCGCCGTAGTACGTCGACCAGCCCCCCGGTGTTAGCGAACCTGCGGGATTGAGTTTCATCAGGAATCCCATATTCGTGGAGCAGTAAACCAGGCTGCCGTAGGTGTGGGTCACGCACGTCGGTTGATACACGCCGGCCGTAATGGGGAAGTCGATGTTGTCCGTAAAGCCAGTAACAAACAGATTGTTGGAGCTGTCTGCCAGAAGGCCCGACACCTGGTTTTCCTGGTTGTTTGTACCGACGTTCAACTCTGTTCCACCCATGTACGTTCCGTAGACAAGTGAAGAGGGGCCGGAGAGGGTTGTATTAAAGGCGGCCAGCCACCCTGTGACGGTCTCGCATAGGTTGTAGTTTGGTGTGCCGGCAGTGGTGCAGCCCGGCTTGATAGCGCCCGGAGTCGTGGGGAGAGAGGCGGAAGTCGTATACCCTCCCATGTACGCCATTCCATTCGGCCCAACCGCCAACGCAAGCGGTACGTCGTATCCGATATACCCGTCCGTCGTATCGGAACTTCCATATATCGTGGAGTAAAGCATTGTGCTGCCGTCGGCGCTGAGCACCGAAAGCGTTGCCCCTCCATTTTCGCCCGACCCATACTGTTGAAAGGCGGTCGGGGTGGTTGGAAACCCAATGTTCTGATTGCCATTATTCGGATAAACCTGGGCCTCCGTCCACGCGCTGTACACATAGCCGGCGAAGTACATGTTGTCGGAGCTGTCCAGGGCAAGCGCCTCGGGAGAGACCCCTGAAGTGCCGCCAACAAATGTTGCATACAGGAGATTTTCGCCGGTCGGGTCGAGCTTCGCGATGAACATATTCGGGCCGTCGATGGTGTATTCCGTGCCGCCTCCGCTGTAATACCCATCGCAGGTTTCGACCGTGGTTGTGCCGTTGAAGTACGGCTGACAGATGGATTGGTACGCGTTTGCAGTAACTGGAAAGTCATACGATGAGGTCGAACCGAGAATGACCTCGTCATTGTGAGAATCAATGGCGACAGCATCGCCATATTCATAGCCGCTGATCCCGTGCAAATACGTCGCAAACACAAGCGATGTGCCATCGGCGCTGATCTTGGCCACATAGCCTGAGCCGGGGTAATTCTGTGGGCAGCGAGTTATCGTCTGGTTCGCTAAAGGGGAAAACGTGTTGCACATGGTCTGAAAGGCTCCGGGTGTGACCGGGAAGGTTATGTCCTGCGTGATGCCGGTAAAAACGATCTCGTTACTCGAGTCCAACGCCATGCCATAGGGCAGTGTTTCCTGATTCCCCTGTCCAGAGCCGAGCACACCCAGAAAAGTCAGTGTCGGATCGATGATCAGCTCCCGGTTCTTGTCATAGGCCCCCAGATTGAAACCTGCTTCGCTATTCTTCGCCAGAACGAATTCGCCTTCTACCTGTTGGCGAACTCCGTCTTTCATCTGGTAAACCACCGGCTTTTCGAGCCGGATCTCCTTGCCCGCACCATTGACTCCGAGTACAAGGTCTCCATTGTCTGCGAGCGTGGCCTTGGCTCCGTCGAAACCCCAGCGGATTACCGACGGGTCGGCGCCGGGAGAAACCACAAAGTCATATTCGAGATGCCCCTGCCGGCCGTAGTAGAGGAGGTCGATGCCCGGATAGACACCCTTCAGGCGCAACTTGCCGTACATTGGCACACCGCGCTGCCATTTTGAAGGGTCATTGCCCGTAAAGTAATTGGACTTGCCGGACTGGATATCTTCTCCGGTCTCGCCGTCCAAGTCCTTGGCTCCAAGCAGATTCATGCGCACCGCGGTCGCGCTGATCTTTGGCTGGCCTCCCTTGCGGTCGGGTTGGGAGATCGAACTCAGCTCCAGAACCGCGTCGTGCCCAGCCAGAAACAGCGTGTATTCCGGACCTCGCGAGAGCCATTGCACCGCTTTCGCGGTCTGTCCCTGGTTCGGCTCGAAGCTCAGCGGCAGTTTTCCGTAGGCTACTGAAGCCCGGCTCTGCTCCGATGAAGGTGCGGAACTGGCGTTCGACGGAATTGATTGTGCATGAGCGAACAGACAAGCCATAACGCAAGCAAGCGCGATCATGGTCGGCGTGCCTTTATGAAGCGTCGAGAGAGTCATTGACCAAGGCCTCCTGGATTTCAAACTGCAAACCGAATTGCGGTCCCGAAGGGAATGAGGGATCGCCCCGGGGAACAAGGCATGAAAGCACGAAGGCGCGAGGAATCTGCTCCTCGCGCCCGGCAAGATGAGCGGTGAGTTGCTGCCTGAACGCGCTCTTACCCTTCTCATTTGTTTGCGTTGACAAGCAAGAGACTGGAGGGGCCAACAAGGGCCATTTCGGGCCAAGGGCATCAAAAACCTTTACTGGACACCGGGAAACCCCCCGGCGTACCATCTGCCTACACGATCAGTCCGGGCCCTGGATGAGTGTGGCTATGCTTCCCCTTCGGGCCGAAAATCCGGAGCAAGAGAAGACGCTTGTCTCGTGGAAGGAGATTGCGTCGTTTCTCGACCGCGCCGAACGCACCGTAAAGCGGTGGGAGCACGAGCGCGGCTTGCCGGTGCATCGCATACCTGGCGGCGAACGCGGCGGGGTATTTGCCTATCCTTCGGAATTGAGGGCGTGGCTGCTCGCCGAGCAGGGAAACGAAGCTCCGAACGGTCCCGATCTTGAGGGCGATCCTTTCCTCGAAAGTGGAAAGCCGGCGGCAATCCAGGACCACGTCGCAGCGGCGGTTTCTGCCGAGCCTCCCATCAGCCAGAACGAAAGAGCCGACGGCGCAACGCAATTCGCAGTCAAGCGCAGATGGGTCGCGTGGATGACACCGCCGGCACTCCTTCTGGGATTGGCGGGAGCGGTATTCCTGAGCTCACAGCTAGATCGAAACACGACGGCAGCTCACGAAACTGAGAAAACCCCGACGGTCGCTGGCTCCCATGTTTCATCCGCTCGGGCAGAGGAGCTGTACCTCCAGGGTCGTTACGAGTGGAGTCTGCGCACGGCCGACAGCCTCGCCAAGGCGGTGGATGACTATACCCAGGCCATCGTGCAGGATCCTGCCTATGCGAAGGCATATGCAGGACTTGCCGAATGCTATGATCTGCTACCTGAATACGGGGGCATCGATCGCAGCGAGGCATTCTCGCGCGCGAAGGCCGCCGCCGACCGTGCAATCGAACTCGATCCCAATCTTGCCGCGGGACATCGCGCCAAGGCATTTGCGATGTTCTACGGCGATTGGGATGCTCCGGGATCCGATGGCGAGTTCAGAAAGGCAATCGCGCTGGCGCCGAATGAAGTGGAAACCCACCATTGGTATGCCACAACCTTGTTTTCGCGGCGTGAACGTTCACAGTCACTGGCGGAAATCGACGAAGCCGCGCACCTGAACCCCACGAATCCGGCGATTCTGGCCGATTGTGCGTTTCTGCACGTCAAATTCAACGACAAGCGCGAAGCCAACATCAGGACCCTGCGTGAACTTGCTCGAACCCAGCCAACGCTTGTGAAGGCGAGCCGTTACCTTGAGGATATCGATCTGGATGACGGCAACTATGAGGCATACCTTGTAGAGATTCGCCAGGCTGCAACAATTTCGCACAATCCGGACGAATCCGCCCTTGCGGCAGCGTCCGAACACGGATGGGAGCGCGGCGGAGTGCACGAAATGTTCCTCGCGATTCGAGATCTTCAGCAGGCTCTTTACGGGCGAGGCGGAAGAACCGGCTACGAACTCGCACTTGCCTATGTCCGCTTGGGCCAACCCCTGGCCGCGCTGCGATATTTCAATGCGGCACTGGAGAATCGTGACATCCGGATGATGTGGTTGCAGTCGTGCAACTGCTCAGCCGAAGTCCGAACCAACGCGGATTACATTCAGCTCTTCAGGCGGATAAACGAAACCATGCATCAGACCACTCCTCCTTCCGACCTTGCCGTTACAACAAGGCCTGAAAAGCTGACCTTTCCGCCGGCCGAACGTCAATCACGCTGAAGCTTTCCGTCGTCCGCATCACCTTGTGAGCGCTTCGACGCGGGGTCGGCGCCGAAGATTTAAGATGTTTCATCTCAAAACGGCAACAAAGTCCCCGCGAACACCATCTATCGAGCATTCCTGGTTTAGACAGATTCGCTGAAACGATATCCAATATGTGATTCCGTTAGGAGGTATGTCGGATTTGCCGGATCGTCTTCAATCTTCATACGAACCTGTCTCACGAACGTTCGAAGATACTCCAACTCGTTTCCATATTCGGGTCCCCAAACAGATCGGAGCAGCTTGGCATGGGGGACCGGCCTACCCGCGTTAGCCATAAGGAAGTGAAGCAGTTCGAACTGTTTTGGGGTCAGGTGAACCGTCCGTCCCTTTTTCTGAACGAGATGTCGCGAGATATCAATGCGAATATCCCCGATCATGATGAGAGAGCCGCTCTCATCCTGTACCCTGTTACGCCGAACTGCGGCGCGAAGACGTGCAATGAGTTCGCGAAGTTGAAATGGCTTTGTGATGTAATCATCTGCGCCTGCATCAAGAGCTTCAACCTTGCGATCTTCGCTCCCTTGCACCGTCAGCATCACGATGGGAAGACGCGGCACACTTTTGCGCATCAGCCGGCACACCTCGATCCCTCCAATGCCAGGCATATTGATGTCGAGCAGCACCACATCGAACTGCGCGGTGCGAACGAGGGCCAATGCTTCCTCTCCTCGGGCCGCTTCTACGATGACATAGCCCAGCCCTGAAAGGATGGTCCGAAGTGATATTCGAATGGATGGCTCGTCGTCGACAATGAGCACGGTGCTCTGATTCTCGTTCAATCTGATCTCCTCCCAACTTGCGGCAGGGAAAGAAAGAAAGTCGTCCCTTGGTCCGCGTCGCTTATCACCCATGCATGGCCGCGGTGCGCTTCGGCCGCCATCTTTACCGTGGAGAGGCCTATGCCCGTTCCACCTGCCATGCCTTTCGAACCTTCACTTCTGTAGAACCGTTGAAAGATCCGCTCCCTGTCGGCGATGGGGATTGGCGGGCCGAAGTTATGAACTGAAATCATCACTTCAGAGTGACTCTCCCATGCCGCCACTTTCACCTTCTCGCCGGCGAACGAGTACTTTGCCGCATTGTCAAGGAATTGCACGAGCGCCATTGAAAGCAACTCCGAGTCGCCCCTCACCGTGAGACTTGAGTCCGGAAGAGTCACTTCAACCGGATGGCTGCCCATTCGGCCGGACTGCTCACGAAGTACGCGCGACACAAGATCCGTAACCGCGATTTCATCTCTATGCAGACTTAGCTCATCTGCTTCGAGCTTTGCTGTTTGAAGGAGGCGCGTGCACAACTGGCTCAGCTGATTCGATTCGTCTTCAACGAGCGATACCAATTGAGCCTGCGAGTCATTCAGGGGACCAACTTCCCGGAGCCCTGAAGTTGCGGTTTGAATGGCCGTGAGCGGTGTTTTGACTGCATGCGCGAGCGAATCGAGAACCGCAGCGCGAAGTCTTTCGCTCTGATGAGCCGCTTCAATCTGGCTTTCCTTCTCAAACGACACACAGCGATCCAACGTGATTGCCGCCAGGGAGGCCAACGCATCTATGACTAGTGAGCTAAGGGAGCCGCGAATCGCAATTGCACCGACTGAGCTTTGTCCGGCCCGCAAAACCCTCATGGAGGTCCGGGTCAATGGGTCTTCATCGTCTGCATGGAGGAAGTAGCATTCTTTTGCGAGATCCCGTTCATCTTCTCCCCATTCTCCCGCGGCATCGGACTTTCCGGAATTCGCATCGAAGATCGCGACTGACTCGACCAAAAAGATTCGCTGGATGAGCTGCGCAAGTTGCGGTCCCGGTGCTTGGTGCATATTGATCAGCAGCGTACTGCGGCTCAATTCGTAGAGTTGCTCCATTGCGGTGCGCTGTGTCGTGGCCTCTCTCGAGCTTCGTTGCTCCCTCGATGAAACCCTGCTCACAACGAGGGCGCTAAGTTCAAAAGCTCCGAGCGCGACCCAATCCTGCGGATCACCGATGTTCAGCGTCAACATGGGAGGGTAGAAGAAGAAATCGAGGCACGCGGCTGCAGTTACCGACACAATCGTCGCCTGCCAGAAGCCACACAGAATTGCTTCTGCCACAACAATCAGAAGGAACAGGAATCCGACAGGCGCCGAATTAAAGTGCAGGACGTATCCTGAGAAGCCCAGCAATAAAACAATCCAGCACCCTGCAAAGCTCTCACCGAGGAAACGGAGTCGCTTACGGCGGACCTCTTTATCGAGGATTGGGGGAGTTCTCATAAGCCCCAGGGTGTTCCTGGCACTCGTATTCGGCCTTTATGTTGAGAATACCCAGAGGGGCATCAACAAACCATAAATGAAACACAAAGAAGAAATGAGGACAGCCTGGCCTTCTCTGCCAGTCCATCCCCATATTCAATGCCTGGAGACTCTTCACTTTCTTTCCGCTAATTGCGGTTCTGCCGATAGGCTTTCGTAGTGGGCGGCCTGCTTCCCCATCTGGCCGGCCTCATAAGTGAAGTAATCGTATCTATTCTTAGAAGAGTCAACTGGACGCGGGTACTTCGCTGACGGGCCCGCCACGTTCTGGCTCCGGCGTTCCCACTCCTGCTTCTCCGATTGCGCCTGCGCTTGAAACTTCGACTGTTGCGCTCTGAAATAGCTTGCAAGAGCACGATATTGGTCAGCAGTGTGCGCTTCGCGAACCATCATGTGCACCTCGGCCTTGCTGTAATTGGGCGCGGCCGATTGATCGGCGTATGAAGTGCCTGCCAGCACGAAGGCTCCCAACAATGCAGTTGTAACCCTTCCCTTAAGCATCATTGCCATCTCTCCTTCATGACGAGTATGAGAAACCTTGCGTGAAGGAGGCATGAAGCCATCATGAGTGGTGGCCGCAAAGTTATAAATTGTTTGTAAAACCGAATGCATAAAGTCGAGGATGGGGTAGCTTCTATCTTTAGGTCGAAGCGGACGATCGTCCTTCACTTACAAATCCCAGGAATCTACGTGCAAGCTCGCGAATACGGTGTTCCTGCCGCTTCGTTACGGCGTCTTTAGGAAGCAGCTCCGAGCCAAGGCCCAGTGCCGCAGCCCCGGCACGGACATATCCTGCCGCAGTTTGCTGGGTTACACCGCCTGCGGCGATGATTTGCACCTGCGGTAACGGCAGTTTGAGGGATCGAATGTAAAGATCGCCGCCAAGTGCGGCCGCGGGAAAGATCTTTACGAAGTCCACGCCCGACTTCCAACAAGCGATAACCTCGCTTGGGGTTAATGCTCCCGGTATGGAGACGATGTTTGCGTTGAGCGTGGCAGCAACTACATCGGGGACGAAGCCAGTGCTGGTAATGAATTGGGCACCCGCATCAAGGCATCTCAGTGCCGTGTCGCTGTCAAGCACAGTTCCGGCCCCCACGACCATATCCGGAAACTTCAGCGCAAGCTGGCGAATCACGTCAATGGCGTGCGGGACAGTCATCGTGATTTCGGCCACAGGAATTCCGGAATTGTAAAGAGTCTCGGCGCAGTACATCGCATCGTCCGCCAAGCTGAAGCGAAGACCGGGAAAGATACCGATCTCTTTGATCCTGTCTGCGGCAATATTACGATTCATTGGCTCTGTCCGCCCTTTCGGCGAGATTACACAGATACAACTCAAGTTTGTCTATCGAGCGTTGCCGATCTCGCCTGCGACCCCGCCTCGACTGTCAGATCCATAATCTATTGAATCACCTCGCGTCCCACAGCAAGATTAAGCTGCCCTGCGGCTGTCAGATAGGCGCCCAGCAGCTGCGCGTATGCCAACTGGACCTGCCGGTAGTCGCTTTGGGCGTTGAGGAAGTCCATAAGCGAAGCGCCGCCGTGTTCGTAGGCGAACGTGACCGTGTCGCGCACGCGCAGGGCCTGGTCGTTGTACTTCGCCTTGTACGGCTTGAGCAGCTCGATGTTGCTGCGCACTAGTTCATAGGCCGTATCCACGTCGCTGAACACCTGTGCGCGCGTTGCCTCGCTCGCCTGTTGACTGCGGTCGATGTCGATCAAAGTGCGTTTCTTCTCCCCCTGATTGCGGTCGAAGATGCGCAGCGGAATGCTCACGCTGAGGCCGAGCGTCTGGATGCCGTTCGGGTTATTGTTTGAGGAGTTGTACGTGTACCAGGCAGAATATGTTGGATCGGTAGAACCATTCGACACAGCCAGTTTGTGGTTGGTCTCCGACTGCTGAATGGTCTGCAGTGCAGCTTGAAGATCGGGCCGCGCAACCAGAGCATCATCCCGGTAACTCTCCAAAGGCTGCAAGGCATCGCTGAAATCGAACGGACCCGTCACGTCGAACTGGTCTACCGGGGTGCGGTCGTTCAGCATCTGCAGGAGCTGAATTTTGGCGGTGCGCAGGTTGACAATCGCCGTTTCGATCTCCGACTCGTATTGCACGCGCAGTAACTCGATCCGGTCGAGGTCGACCTGCGCGAGGTCGCCGGCCTTGAAGCGGGCGCGGCTGATGTCAATGATTTTGTCGTAGTATTCGAGGTCGGCCTTCGCCAGATCGAGAATGAACTTGGCCTGGAGCGTACCCACAAACGCCGTGCGCAAAGCAAACACCATGTTCCGCTCCAGGTCTTCATGCTGCGATTGCGTGATGCGCGTGCCTTCCTTCGCGCTCTCGAGGCGCAGTTCGCGCTTGTGCTCGCGCTCATGCAAGTAACTGAAGTTGGGCACTTCATACGTGCCCCGAGTTGGAGTCCAGGTTCCTGAGCGGGGCGCAATCTGCGTGCCATCCGCGGTTAGAGTGAACTGCGGATTGGGGCGGAGAAAGGCCGTAATCTCCTCGGCCCGCATCTCGTCCACGTTATCGGCATCGGCCTTCAACGCCGGATTGACTGCTTCAAACTTCGCCTTCACCTGTTCCCAGGTCAAACTGGTCTGCGCTGACACTAGCTGCGATGTAACGAGCAGGAGTGAAACTGCAATAACCTTTCGTGACGACGCAAAGAGGAGTCGAGTTAAGAAGGAATTAGTGCTCAAACGACACCCCCGTTTCCGGTTCCGGCAGCATGTCCCCGTCTTTCGCTGCCCAGACATACAACGTGGGCAGCAGGAAGATGCTCAGGAGTAGGTCGGAGATAAGACCTCCGACGATGACAATGGCGAAGGGGCGCTGCGAGTCGGATCCAATGGCGTGGGACATCGCCGCCGGAAGAAGCCCCAGAGTAGCTACCAGCATCGTCATCATGATCGGCCGCAGCCGCAAGACTGCGCCCTCGACAGCGGCATCTTCAACGGTATAGCCACGAACTCTCAGTTGGTTGATGTATTCAAGCATGATAACGCCGGTCTGAACCGAGACGCCGAACAGCGCCAGAAAGCCGACACCGGAAGATACGCTGAAGAATGTGCCGGTCACAAGGAGCGCGAGCAAGCCTCCAACGCGAGCCATGACCACGTTGGCGAGAATCAGCAGCGCCCATTTGAAGGAACGAAACATGGCGTAGAGAATGATGAAGATCAAAAAGATCGTCAGGGGAAGGATGAAGAGCAGCCTTTTTTCGGCTCGCTTTTCGCTATCGTATTCTCCCGACCAATCGAGGTGATAGCCGTGCGGTAACTGCACATTCCTGGCGATCTTGTCGATGGATTCCCGGACTGTGGTGCCCAGATCGCGCCCGCGAACCTCAAAGCGGATGGCCAGATAGCGGGAACCGTCTTCTCGGTAAATGTCGTAGGCGTCATCGCGAACCTGGACTTTGGTCACCTGCGCCAGCGAGACGCGCTCCCCCGTTGGAGAGAGCAGTCGAATATTCTGGATAGCCTCCTTGGTATCACGATACGGTTTCTGATAGCGCGCGACCACGTTGTAGACCGCCTCTCCCTGCAGGACCTGGCTGACAGGATTACCGCCGATGGCGGTCTGGACGGCATCTTGTATATCGGCCACGTTGATGCCGAAGCGCGCAGCCGCCTGACGGTCAACAGTGAGATCGATATTCGGCTGGCCTGTATCGCGTTGAAGTCCCAAATCCTTGACCCCGTCAATTTTGGACATAACATCTTTGATCTCTTCGCCCTTTTCCTCGAGAACGTCCAAGTCCGGCCCGTAAAGCTTGGCACACAGTCCGCCTTTCGTGCCGGTAAGCGTTTCATCCACGTTGTCCTCAATGGGCTGTGAGAAATTCCAGAAAGCCCCTGGGTGTTTCTCCAGTTCGCGATCCATCGCGGCGATCAGCTCCTCTTTATTCTGATGAAAGACGGGTCGCCATTGCTCCTTGGGCTTCAAGTCGACGAAATATTCCGTGTTACCGAATCCTCCCGTGTCGGTTCCATCGTCGGGCGCCCCGGCTTGGGAGACAACCTTGGTGACCTCAGGGAACGACGCGAGGATATAGCGGTTTTGCTGTGCGAAGCGCGTGCCCTCCGTCTCGCCTATGCTGTTCGCCATCGCTCCACGCACCCAAATGGCGCCTTCGTCTAAATGGGGCAGGAACTCCGAGCCAATGATTCCACTGAACGTCAAGTAAAGTGCGACGGCCAGCGAAGCCAGGCCAACGCCGACTACAAACACGCGGTGTTTGACAGCCCAGCGCAAGCTGGTCCGGTAGCGTTTGGTGAGAAAAACCAAGACCGGATTGTGCCACTCCTTGACGCCTCTCCTGAAGACGATGGCGCACAGCACAGGCGCGATCAGGATCGAAAACGTCATGGCACCGAGTAGTGCGAAGGCAACGGTCCAGGCCATGGGCCGGAACAAACGCCCTTCGACTCGCTGGAGCGTGAAGATCGGCATGTAGGCGGTGATGATGATGGCGATGGCGTAGAAAACCGGCCGCTGCACCTCGTGGCAGGCATCGCGAATCATCTCTGCCGTCGTCTTCGGCATTGTGATGCGGCGCGCAGCAGTTGATTCAGCGTCATCGGTTCCGTTCGCTGTCGGAATGGGCGCGCCACGGCTGATGTGCCGGACGATGTTTTCCACCATCACCACAGCGCCGTCAACGACCATACCGAAATCGAGCGCGCCAAGTGAAATCAGGTTTGCGGGGATATGGCTCAAATTCAGAAAGATCGAGGCGAACAACAGGGAAAACGGTATCGTCACCGCAACAATCAAGGCCGCGCGAACATTTCCAAGGAAAAGGAGCAGGATGATCGTTACCAGGATCATTCCCTCGCCGAGGTTGTGCAGCACTGTGTGCAACGTGTAATGAAGCAGATCGCTGCGGTCGAGCATGGGAATGACCTTCACACCCTCGGGCAGGATGTGATTGTTGAGCTCGTCCACCTTCTTGTGAATCCCATCGAGCGTGGGGCCTTCTTCGGCCCCCTTGCGCATCAGCACGCCGGCCTGGATGACGTCCGGCTCATCTACAATGACGCCGTCCGGACGATGATCGGCTCTGGCCATGCGCCCCAGCCGAATCCTGGGGCCCCAGTCGACGACCGCGATGTCCTTTACGCGAACTGGAGCCCCATTCGAAGTCGTCAGCACGGTGTTCTCGATATCCTGCACACTGCGGTAAAGTCCGAGTGCGCGGACGTTCAGTTGCTGCGAGCCCTCTTCGACGAAGCTGCCGCCGGCGTTCACGTTGTTGATGGCCAACTGGTTCTCCACCTGGCTGATGCTCAAGCCGTAGGAGATGAGCTTATTGGGGTCGATGCGCACCTGATATTCGCGTGCGGTGCCGCCAAAGTCGCTCACGTCCACGACGTTCGGAACTTTCCTGAATTCTTTGTACAGAGTCCAGTCTTCGATGCTCCTCAAGTTCATCAGGTCATACGCCGGATTCGTGCTCCGGAGGGTGTACCAGTAGATCTGGCCGGTGAGGCTCCAGTCCGTACCGATTTGAGGCTGCACGCCCGCCGGCACATTGACCTGCGTGAGCCTTTCGAGCACTTTCTGGCGGTTCCATTCGTTGACGGATTGGTCGTCGAAGATCAACGTAACCAGGGAAAGACCAAAAATCGATTCCGACCGCACCGTCGTGAGATGCGGAATCCCAAACATCTGAATTTCGACAGGAACCGATACCTGCTGTTCCATTTCCTCGGCGGAACGCCCGGACCACTGGCTGATGATGGTCACGTAATTATCGGCGATGTCCGGATAGACCTCTACGGGCATGTTGTGAAACGACAGCGCCCCCCAGCCGAGCAATAGCACCCCAATCGCCAGCACCACGTACCGATTATTGAGAGCAAAATCTACGAGCCTGCGAATCATGGTTTCTTCCTGGAGTCCCGGAGTTGAGCGTCATTCATTGTCGATCGCATTTTGGAGATTGATCGCGTTTGTCACGACCTGCTGGCCCGGCGGCAATCCGGATAGAATCTCCTGCATCTTTTCCGGCAACTGTTCGCCACTGACTACCTGAATTCGCTTGAACTTCCCTTGCACAGGGATGAAAACCCAATCGCGGTCGTGCAGATGCACGATCGCGGACGCCGGGACAGCCGTGTAGGTCTGCTTCTCCTTGCCGAACAAAGTGGCCGTGGCGAACATGCCCGGCCGCATCATCTCGCCCGGATTGGCCACTTCAATACGGACCTTCGCTGTGCGAATATTCGGATCGAGAATCGAGCCGATGTTGCTGATCGTGCCCTTGAGAACTTTGTTCGGATAGGCGTTCAGCTTGATGTCGGCGGGTTGCCCGACGCGCACGTTGGCCATGTCGTTTTCGTAGACGTCACAGACGATCCACACGGTGGTTAGGTCTGAAATAGTGAATGGGTTCGGCGTAGAGTAGGCCTGCACCGACGCCCCGTTCGTCACTTCCTGATCGGTGATCACGCCGGAAACCGGGGCGAGGATATCGACAATTCCCTTCGGGTTATCGGGATCGCTGCCGAGCAGGCGAAGATGCTCAGTGGCAGTATCGAGGGTGGTCTTGGCGTCGTCCTCGCTGTCTTGCGCGACCTCCAGGTCTCCCAGCGCTATGGCCCCGTGCTCGTACAACTGCTTCGCTCGATCCAATTGCTTGCGCGCAAGGAGCTCATCGGAGACGGCCTTGCGGTAGGCGTCGAAGCCTCCCGAAATGTCGTCGCTGCGAACACGCAGCAAGAGTTGGCCCTTCTTTACTGCGTCGCCGAGGCGAGCGCGGATGTCCACAATGCGGCCGGAGGCAAGCGAAATCACCGGGACAGTTCGCGCGATGTCCGGAAATACAGTGCCGGTCACGGACAATTGCGACGGGGCTTGGTATTCGGTCGCTGCTGCAATCGGATACCACTCCGGATGCTCGACCGCGAAAAAGGTAACGTCCACTCCGGAAATCACCTTGGCCGATGGCGGCGCTTCTGCTGCTTCTGTCTGCTTCTCTTTGCATGCCGCCAAGCCGGAAAGCACAACTCCTACTGACACAAAGACAAGAACTCCAACTGCACTTCGTTTCATGTCTCTTCCATTCCTTGATCGAAAACATCGGACGTTCAGGTGTTCTTTGGCCGTGGTTGACCGCACCTCGCCGCGTCTTGGCAGGACTGAAGACGCCGATGGTGATGGCATTGCCCGGTAACTCTCTGTCAGGGCAGCATCGGAGTGGAGGTTCTCCGATGCTGCTGGATGCCTGGCCAGTTGACCTGGCACAGTCCTTCTACTGACCGCGCTTAGAACCTCACCATGATTGCGATCGTGCTGACAGTTTGGTTGGTACGCAGGTCCGGCCACCAAATCGCACTGGTCCCGGCAGGTGTTCCTGCGCTATCTCCAGCACCGCAAGCCAACTCAGCCTGAGTCAGGCTTCCATATCCGAAGCCAGAGTTAGATCCGCTCGCGCAGGCGTATTGCGTTGGGAATCCGTTGTTACCCCCTGGAGGCGTGATGCCGCCACGACCTGTCCAGTAAGGAACATCGGAGTAGCGGTAGCCTTCCTCCAAACGGAAGGTGATGAACTGGCTCGGCATGTAGTCGAAGGTGATGGTTCCATCATGCATTTGTGCGCGGTCACCGCCGTTTTCAGTGAAGTATGGTGTGCCGCTAAATGCCGTCGCCCCATTGATTGGAGGAAGCAGCGTAAGGTAGCGTCCGGGGTTGTTCATCTCGCCGCCGCCCAGGGTAACCGCATAGAGGTCCTTCTTGAACCAGTAACGGTTGTAGGCCATCCAGCCCATGAAAGCCTGCTTGGGCCTTCCACCCTTTGAGTTATGGCAATTCACTCCACCGGAATAGGTTGAGCTTGAACCCATCTCCGGCGATTTACCCTTCGGATCATACGGACCGCTCGACGGGCCTCCGCCGTACTCGCAACCAAGATCGCCAGTCACCGTGAAAGCTATCTTGTCGAGGAATGCACCGGGCTTGTCGTATACCTTGAACTGCCCGCTATAGTCTGCATGGACACGGGAACGACCCGGGAATCCAACCGCGTCTTCACCCATGCCATAGTTGTTGAAGACAAAGTCCAGGTAAGGCTTCGGGCGCCAGAGGATTTGTCCTCCCAGGCCAGGCTTGCCGTTCGCGCGGGCATAGGATTGCCAGCCGTTAATGATCCATGGCTCAATCTTCAGTTTCTTGGTTGGAAAATACTGAATGCGAAGTCCGTTGAAGAACCACGGCGTATTCGAGGAAACGAATGAAGGCTGATAAGTCCAGTTATCGAAGTTGTAGTAGCTGAAAAGGCCGATGTAGGAGACGAAGATACCCGCATCCACATTCAGACCGTGTGCTACATCCCAGTGATATCCGCCCCAGGCTTCAGAGACATATTTATAGGCGTTGGAGAGGTCCCATTGACCGCGGGATGGAGAGGCATCGTTGCGCGGCGTGGTTGTAGCGAACAGGCCATTCATAGTGAGGATGCGGCCACGCACGTTGTCAATATGAATGTCGCCGCCGATGCTGATCTGCTCAAGCTGCCACTCACTGGAACGGAAGGTTTCAGTCGAGCCCCCGAGTGAATCGTCTTTGGGGTGATTGTAGTCGAGCGTGTAGTTTGCGTCGGCTCGGAACTCGGGTGTGAAATACTTTGTCGCCATTGGGCTATCGGACGCATGGCCATTGCTGTTAAGCCATGTCCAGTCGCCTTCAAATGGTTCGCCCTTCGTCGTTGTTTGGGCACTAATCTCCTTGACCGGTGCGGCGGCCTCTGCAGGCGCCGGCTGCTGTCCTGCTGTGGATGAGCTGAAGACAGGCGCCGTTGTGGAAGCGCTGGTCACAGAGGCTGGAGTTGCAGCTGCCGGCGCTGGCGGACCACCCGCAGACAGCATTGTCTTTTCTGCAGCCTTGAGCGCCGCAGCATTCGGGCTATCCGCAAGGGCCTCAGCGTGCGCAGCTTTTACCTCTTTTTCGAGCTCATCGATTCGACTTTGGAGTGCCTGAATCTGCTGCTCGACAGTCGGCTTCAGCGCTTGTTGCGTTGATGTTGCTGGCGTCGGCGCAGGCCCCTTATCCGAGGTCGGAGTTGCGCCGTCCATTGCCCTGATATCAGTCGCAGGCGGAGTATTCTGCGCAAGGCAGACACACTGCACACCGATCATAAGGAATGACACTGCCGTAGCCTTCCAAAGCTTATCCACCATCTTCACCTCTCGCTTCCTGCTGGAAATCAGAAAGTAAGTATTTTGTGAAAGCGCGATTGTTTGCCGCACACCATCGGAATCGACTAGCTCCGGTCACGAGACAGACCCTCTGCCGGTGCACAAAAGCTCAGGTTGTAGAACCAGATGGCGCATTTCAGGTGCATTGGTATCCGAGGTAACTGAACATCTCTCCCCGGTTATCGTTAAATTCTGACTCGGCTCTGCGTAAGTAATCCATAAATTAGACATTGAGACTTCATAAGCCGAGAGACTGCACACTTACACGCATGGGAGCTGCCAGGGCGTAAAACTCCTAGAGCGTGCGGCAAGCTCGACAGTGGGCCGCACGATAAGCAGCTGCCAGGTTATCTGGAATGCACTGATGACGATGTCTCCTCGGTGAACGGGACATCTGTCACACGGTAGACTTCGTGCCACCACCACTATGTTGGTATACGAGAGCGATGATGAGATCAGAATGAAAGGAAAGACATAAAGAAGGCATGAACGTGAATCGATTTAATTAAGGAGGTAGCTTTTTAGAAGCCATGTGTGGAGACAATGTTGTTCTGAATCGCACTCGTTCCAGCTTTCGAGCCAGAACACTCTCGCTGTGATGGACTCGCTTTCAGAAGGTGTGTCTGGGAAAAGCCGAGACGCTTCGAATCGTGGAGCCCTCCTTCGATCGCTGACCGGGAAGGATGGAGTTTCATCATAAGGGGTCCATATTCCTCTCTTAGGGAATTGTCAGAGGAATTCTCTTACGAATGCCTTAGACCATCTTTAGGCGTCGTTTAGGTTTTGCGAGCTAGACTGCTCTTGTATTGGGAAGGGAGTTGGTGGTGACTGGTCCGGTTTTACTGTCTGCGTTCGTCGGTGGAGGCGTTTCGTTCCTCGTGGCAGTGTTCTTCAACTCATTTCGTGAGAGGCGCAATCGCAAACAAGCTGCTTCCGAATCCCATGCAATATGGGAGTGATGCGTACGCTCATAGAGGCATTCTTCGCCTCGACAGGAACTGTATTCGCACTGCAGCTTAGTTAACGTCGGGAGGGATCTCAAAGGTAACCAATTCTGCGCGAAAGCCGCGTGTGCGAAATGCCCCGTAAGTGATACCGGCAGCCATCCAGAATGTGCCCAGAAGAAGCGCGGGGCGGCTGAGATGGACCCAGATGAAGCCGCAAATCAGAAAACCGAGAACAGGAACGACGAAGCCGCCTAGATTTCCACTCTTCTCATGCCGCCAATGGTGAACGAAAGAAGCGGCATTAACGCCCATGAAAGCGATGAAGGCGCCGAAATTGAGAGCCTGAGCGCCGATTTCGTATGCGCCTCCGCCCAGCCTTCCCGCAAAGAACTCAAGAATGCCGGCTCCGGCAAGCGCAAAAACTCCGACAGCCAGAATGTTGTTGCGCGGAACACGATGCAGTGGTTCGATTACGCCAAAAAACGACTTGGGGAGCGCATTCCCTCGACCCATGCCGTACAGGAGCCGCCCTGCGGCGAGCTGTGAGCCCATACCCGAGCCCATGTTCGCTATCAGCAGCGTGAAATTGATGATCTGGAAGAGAATGGCGCCACCGGCCTGACGCGAGAGCAAGGCAAAAGCAGACTCGACCTGATTGCTCGGGAATGGTTTGGATCCCCAGATGAGTTGTGCCGCGTAGACTTCCAGTCCTGACAACAGACCGGTAATCAAGCAGACCAAAACAGTGGCAAGAAGAATGTTGCGGCGTGGATTCTCAACCTCCTCCGAGAGAGTGGACACGGCGTCGAAGCCAATGTAAGTGAGAACGGCAACGGAGGTGCCGGCAAAGAGGCTTGCCGGATGGAAGGTATCCGGCTGATAGAACGGGTGGGTGAAGAAACCGGGATCATGGTGAATATGCCATACCGCGCGGATCACACTGCCAAGAAACAGCAGGACGACGAGCACCATGCCGGCGCAGAGGGCCTCGTTCAACCGCGCTGAAGTCTTAATTCCGCGCAGGTTTACCCAAGTGAAAAAACCCGCGAAGATCAAGATCCACACATAATAGGAGAGGCCAGGGAGAATATTCATCGCGGCCTTTGCGCAGAAGGCCGTACAGATCAACGGATTCAGAAGATAATCCATCACCATTCCCCAGCCGACGATATAGCCGAGGGCAGAGTGCATCTCCTGACCTACATACGTGTAAGCCGAGCCGGCGCTGGGATAGACCCGCGCCATTCGGCCATAGCTGATTGCCGTAAACAGCATGGCGATCATGGCAATGAGAATGGTCGTGACGACGTGACCATGGGCCTTGTTGCTGATTACGCCGTAGATCCCCATCGGCGCGGTCGGCTGGATGATCACCATGCCGATGATGACAAGGTTCCAGAGACCCAGCGCTCGATTGAGGCGTACTGCCCCACCAGTTGAGCTCTCGGATGAGGCAATGACTTCACTTTGCAGGGCCACGACGGAACACCTCACGAAGTTTATCTTTCAGTAACGTCTACCAGGACTGAAAGCTCGACGGGCAAGAAGACAGGAACAGTCGCGTTCACTGCTTCCGCGCCGTCCACAAGCACTCTCTTACGACCCGGCAGGCGCGTCGTCAGCTGGAGACGCCCCATGAATCATAAAGCCTTGAGCTACCCGATTGATAATGCCCGCGGGACTGGTATTGTCCGGGTTCAACCCGCTGCGCAAGCTTGGATAATATCCGAGCACCTGCGGGCTCACGATTTCATAAGGAGCGGGCTCGGCATCGTTCAACTTAGGGGCATTGGCAGGAATGACCTCGTCGCACAAGCCGTCTCATTCGACGGGATCCGCAATAGCGACCAGGTGTTGCCGGTCGCTGAGAATCGGGCAACTCCGGCCTCATTTCGGCCAGCGCTTGCCCTTGCTCCGCGCCCATTTTGCAATTTGGGAGCAAAACTCGGCGGCTTCGGGCTCCGCGTCACGCCGCCGAAAACTTTGGACCTCTTTTCCGGGCAACTTGCGCTTCAGCCGAATAGGTATCGAACGATTCGCTACGGTGTCGGATAATCTCCCAATCCCGGCAATAGCCTTGGGACAGAATGTTTCAAAGTCCCGGCGAACGAACTTCGTTCCAGCCTGCTCACAGCGGGAGTATTTTCCCCCGCGCCGGTGACCGTTGTTCAAGACTCCGCGCAGAGCTCCACCGTATTCCCGGTTGCCGTTGAAAGCTGCGTCCGATTGATCCAGCAGCAGGGTCGGGTGATGCAGGATTGCAAGGAGAGGTATGATAAGGGAGGTTTCCGACTCGCCCTCGTATGGCGTATTCCCCAATGACAGCCGCCTTGAGCCCGTGGGAAGAAAAGTGGATATGGACGAAGAGGGTACTGAAGTTCGCGGTACGCTATTTCCTGGCTTACTTTCAGCCCGACCGATGGACGCCCTTGATAGTTCCCGAAATCTCCATCGAGAATACAAGCGTCTGCAACTCGCGCTGCGTCTTCTGCCCCAACGGCATCATGCAACGGCCACGGCAGGCCATGAAGATGGAAGTATTTAAGAAGGCTGTGGACGAAGCCATCCTGACGGGAACTCGCAGCATCGATTTCTCAGTAATGATCGGAGACCCTTTACTCGACCCGCAGTTACTGGAACGAGCGCGCTACATCAGGACGTTTCCGCAGGTTCAGGATATGGGCTTCACGACTACGCTCCAATGGTTGCACCTGTTCGACCTAGATGAGTTCTTCCGTTGCAACTTCAACTGGATCGTTGTCTCCACAACTCTGTCGGGGCGCGAACAGTATCGCAACTTTTTTGGCGTGGACAAGTACGACCAAATGCTCGCGAATCTGACGAGGCTGCTTCGAGAAAACAACCGGCGCGAAATGCCGATCAATATACAACTCAGCATCAAGCCAACACCTGAGCGTCGTCGAGACATTCTGATTCATCCGGATTTCCAACTCGTGCAATCCCTCACCCGCGAGAATCTTGTCAGGAAGGTTAAGCGCGAAGACTTTTTTGTCTTTGACTGGGGCGGGTCAGTGCGGTTGCCTCCGTATATGAGGCTTTACCCGTTATGGCCGCGGGCACATCGCCCATGCAATCGGCTTTTGCGGGTCCTGATGGTTTATTCCAATGGAAAGGTTGGAGCCTGTAATTGCGTGGATTTTGAAGCTTCCAGTGAGTTGATCCTGGGCAACGTGGAAGAGACATCGCTTTTTGAAATGTGGAAGAGCACGAAGTTGGATCAGATCCGGTCCGATTGGAGGACTGGCAAGCGCATTCCAAGTCCCTGCCAGCAATGCAGAATCTATAACCCCGAACCCAGAAGTTAGATCACTTTCGGACTTACCCGCAACAGCGGGCGAAAGTCAGGAAGGCGCATCCTATAGCAATTAAAGGCCCTCAGAGTCCCCTAGGCGCAACAGATGAGGGATTGAGACCCGAGGCATAGCCGCGAAACTTCTTGGGTTCGATCTTGGGTTGATCAGATCGCAAACGTCTTGTACAGCACGATAGGTTTTGGTGGTGCTGAGGCCTTGCTTGCCAGACTCGGCAGGCACACCACCGGCAAGGGATGCCTGGATATCAAGATCAAGAAGCTCGCGGATGTGGACTTAAAGGTGCCTGAGACACTTGTCGAAAAGGACGTTGCAGCAACGAGGGCGGCACGCGTAAAACAAGCATAGCCTCGTTATTGCGCGCTGCGCGCGGATCGTGGGGAATACTTCCCCAACCCCGAAAGACGAGTCCGGAATGGCATGAATAATGGGCCGAGGAGCGTATGGCTCGTTGCTTCCATTCCGTGCCTGCAGGTGACCGCAATTGACTGGAATTGGAATTCCTTGAAATCATGCTTGACAATAACGCGCATTCGGGTCTTCCTTATTTCGTTTGAGATTCACGCTCATTTTGCTCATCCGCGACCGGAACTTCCCACTTTTGCTCATCAGGGGCTGAGCGCGGAGCATCCGATCGGGGAGTCCAGTCTCGACCCTGAAAGGAGCTACCGTGTCTGAACCGAACCAGTTCGGTCTCTCTGACAACGCTGCGGGGGGACTTGCCTACGTAACGATCATCCCGGCGATCATCTTCCTCATCGTTGAACCCTTCAACAAGAACCCCTCGGTGCGCTTCCACTCCTGGCAGTCCATTTTTCTGGGCATTGCTTGGTTTGCAGTCGAAATCGTTCTCCACATTATTGGCAGACTGCCCTTCATCGGTCTGATCAATCTGTTTCTGTGGCCAGTGGTGGGTCTCGGGTTCTTCATTCTCTGGCTCGTTGTGATGATCAACGCCTTTAACGGTAAACGTTTCAAGGTACCGTTCATTGGCAATCTCGCTGAGAAGCAAGCAGGGGCTTAGGAACTGCACCGTCAGAATTTGACGACCAGATGGGTGGCTTGGACACCGCGCATCTTGGTGGGTCTTGTCGGCGTTATGTGCTCCAGCGTTGGTGCCGTCACTCCGAGTTGGCTTTCAACAACTGCGAAGGCGACCAGTCAACGACCATCCAGCCCATCCAGCTTGCGCAATGCCCTACTGCTTCACCAGCTCGACACGGCGGTTTTTGGCGCGGCCGTCCTCGGTGTCATTCGACGCCACAGGAACGTAGGGGCCACTCCCGTAGGCCCGCAGCCTGTCGGCCGGAACCGCGTACTTCATCGTGAGTGCGGCGAGCACCGCCTCTGCGCGCCGGCGGGAAAGGTCCATGTTCAGGTCGAGCGCGCCTTGGTTGTCGGTGTGACCAACGACGTAGAGTTTCAGCTTGGGGTCGCCTTGAAGCAGCTTGGCGATCTCTTTGAGCGTTCCGTCGGACTCAGGCTTGATATCTGCTTTTCCGGTGTCGAAGTAGATCCCATACACCGAGGCGTGGCCGGTACGGTTGATGTCGTTGGCCAACGACGCGGCGTCCACCGTGATGAGATCAGACTCCATAGGCTTCACTTCGATGACGTAAAGCTCAATATTGGCTCGGGAATCCGGGCCCTGATCGTCGATCAACAAGCTCACATAAACGTCGCCCTCAGGCCGCGCGAGCTTCGCCGAAATATAATGAATCCCGTGCTGGGGTCCCCAGTAATCGAGGTTATCGCCGCTGTTGGCATACGCATTTGCAACCGTGCTCCCGCAACCCTGCGGGCCGCAAGTAAAGAGCGTCTCAAACCCGGCCTTCTTGAGCGCGGCTTGATAGTTGCGAAAGACCTCCACCACCGAGCGTCCCGCAGGCGCCACGTAAACGATGCGGGTGATCTTCCCTTCCAGAGGCTTGCTCTTGGTAATTTTGTTCTCGTCAACGACCGCACCCAGCGGAAGGTTGAACTCATCGAACTCTTTGGTCAGATACTTCGTGATAAACGAGCTGGGATATCGCGAAATCAAGGGATGGTCTTTGCTTCCCTCCACGTCCTGGTCTTGTCCAGCCGCGAAGGGTGCCGATAGGCCGATCAATAAACCGGCTACGAATGCTGTGTGCATGAAAGTCGTCATGGGCGCCTCCTGAACCGGAACTTCCATTGAGATCCCAACGGTCCCAAAGCATACTCCCTCCGCAGGGTTTCAGCACTCGATTTTGTTGCAAATATCCAGCGACTCGGGGACTGCTGACGATGGGGTTGCTCCGGCAGATCTTCATCGAAAAGGCCGATCACTTTGCGTTTGTTCAACCGTGGTAATACAGATGACGGCCGGTTCCGGACGTGTCCTTTGAGCTCCCGTCCCACGTGTGGCTCGTCACTCGCTCAGGTGATTTAACGCACTGACGCTTTCTTCCAGAAGACTATCCTTCGCTTGTCATCAACCGCCCCCCTGCTCCATTCCTCACCCCCGAGGAGTTGATCTGATCGAGGAGACTTGCTATGAAAAGAACGATCTGCATTGTCGCTGGCGCTCGCAGCGGCAAGAGCGCTTTCCGCATACGTGCAACCCTCCTGCCGGCCTGCTGCGCGCTGGTGCTTTTCTGCGGTTCTTTTGTTGCGGCTGCGCAGGATCAGCAACAAGCCGCGCCAGCCGCCCAGGATCAGAAGCAAACCGCTTCGCATGCCAAGGAGATGCCGCCCATGCCGGCAGCGCCTTCCGAAGGCAAGGCGATCATCTGCATTTACCGGCCAGGGGGAGCCGTCGGCTCCGCC
>Ga0326728_10005714_pt1 | contig 34413 bp, 34 predicted proteins | sample MB3enrmetagenome_FD_207602 | JGI IMG/M metagenome (GOLD analysis project Ga0326728, IMG submission 207602) | Lab enriched peat soil microbial communities from McLean, Ithaca, NY, United States - MB31MN | ecosystem: Environmental > Terrestrial > Soil > Wetlands > Peat | place: USA: New York...
CCAACGTCGTTTGAGCACCTCCGCGGCGTCATTCAGGGAGACCCAATTGTGGAGCGGGCTGGCCCTGGCGCCGAGATCGCCTGCCCCAGCCAGAACCAGCTACGAATCGTCGAACGATTCGCAAAAGCGGATTCCAACCCCAACGTTGATCTTCGCTTGTATTGCGGAGAGTGTGATTTTGGCGGCGTAATGGCGCGGCGTGTGGGACGGCCCGCATCGTGGTTTCTTCCGTTGCTTGCATCAGGCGAACCAGCACCTCCGCGCACGCAACACATAGAAAACTGTGGGGACTTTCGTGCTCGCGTAGATGCTGGCAGAGGTCGCAATAAGTCGTGTCTTTTGAGGTTCCTACTTCTACTGGCATTGTTGCTTGACTTCCCGTTTCAAGACACTCCTGTCGTATCGCGGCTTTCGCCTGCTAGAAATCGATTGGGAGCGTCGTCGGTGTGAGAACACTCCGACCCAAACAGTTGGCGTCTATTCGTGTGAGGGTGGGACTACAGGCTTTCAGACGGTTAGCGAGCGTCCACTACCCTACTTCACTTACAACGTTAAGAATACTAAGGGTTTGTTACGGCCTCATTACACTACGATGAACTCTCGATAAAACCCGACTACCTGTGTCGCGTAGATAGTAGAACTTCGGGTCGCGATGACAATTCCAGCCGGCAAGAGAGTTTTCGGAGCTGCTGCAACCAAATGCATCCCGGCTACATCTATTCAGGTAGAGCACCGAGGCGTGTGTCCCACTTGACGACAGCATCCTGATACCGGGGGCTGTTCCGGTTCAACCGCAGTAATTCAATCGTTTCCCTCCTGAAGCGCCTTTTTCCAAATATCATCCCGCGGCCCCGGTGTGTTCAGTTGCGGGAGACGGACGAGTGGGCGGGGTGCGTGCTGGCGTGCGCCGAAGCGGAGATGTGAAAAAGGGGCGACTGTTGTGGAAGGCCGCAGAAAATCTTCACTCTTGAAAAATAGAAAAAAATTAAAAACTTTTTTGGGCCACAAGCGGTCAGCCATTTTTTGAAGGTGGCTACCCTATACCCCATCCCCTTGTTCTGCCGCCCCGGACAGGCCAGCCGCGCTTCCCGATGCTCCGACGTCTTGGCGGGATGCACCCCTGTGCTGCAACACATTCATAGACGGTAAGCGTCCTGGTTTGTCCAGGCCGAAATAAGTTGATGCAGGCCTGCGTCTTCCGATTACAATCCTTGCCGACAAAGCAACTCACAAGCGATATCGGCGGGCCTGAAACGGGCAACTCCACGGAGGCCGTCTGGCAGGCGTTGAAGGCTGGGCGTGCGCCCTTCCCGACTGAAGAAAAGCAACTTCGGCGCTGATATAGGGGAGAAAAATGTCGATAAAAATGTCTCTCGCCAACAAGACACTGGTCGCGATGATCGTAGGCGCGGTGGTTGGCTTCGTCGTGGGACCGCCGATCACGAAGATTCAGATTGTCGGCGATATCTTTTTAAGACTGCTCCAAATGGCCATCGTTCCCTTGATCTTCTGTACCGTGACGACTGCCATTGTGAACATGGGTGATATAAAAAAGCTCGGCCGAATTGGGCTTAAGGTCTTTGTGCTCTTCATGACCACCGTCATTTCGGCAGCATTCCTCGGACTTATTGTGGCCCAACTCATTCGCCCCGGGAAAGGGCTCGTCTTGACGGGCCTGCCTCCCGTGAAGGCCATAGCCGAAGCACCTACCTTGACTGGCATTCTGACCGGGATAATTCCGACCAACGTGATGCAGGCTATGGCGGAAGCCAACATGCTGCAGGTAATTGTATTTGCGATTTTCTCTGGGGTTGCCATCCTGATGCTGGGGGAAGCGGATCGCTTGCGCATGGGACAAATGTTTCAGACCTTGGCGAACTTTGTAATGAAAATCCTTAATCTGGTCATTGAAACTTCGCCTTACGGGGTCTTCGCTTTGATGGCGATCACGGCTGGAAAGTATGGCGCATCCGTCATCGGACCCCTGGCGCAGTTTATTGCCAGCATCTATGCAGGTTTGATTCTTCACCTGGCAGTAATTTTGATGGGCTTGTACTATTTCTTCACGAGGAAAAATCCCTTTCTCTTTTTGAAAAAAATCAGCGCCATCTGGATAACCAGCATTACGACGTGCAGCACTAAAGCCACCATGCCCGTCTCCATGAGCGTTTGTGAACAGGAACTCGGCATTTCCAAGGATGTTGTGGGCTTCACCATTCCCCTGGGAGCGTCGATGAATATGGATGCCAACGCTCTTTGGTATGGGGTGGTAGCCATTTTCGTGTCGCAGCTGGTGGGTATCCATTTGACGCTTTCCCAGCAGATTACGGCGGTCTTCCTGGGCGTCCTTATGACTTTGGGAAGTCCAGGCATTCCAGGAGGCATTTTTATCGCTACGACGGTATTCCTGAAGACACTTGGGTTACCGCTGGAGGTCATTGGCTTGCTAGCCGGCGTCTTCCGCATCATGGATATGGGCATGACCACGATCAATGTTTTAGGAACGGTATTCGTAACCGCTATTTTGGGACATACCGAAGCCAGTGCCGATACGGAATCCCCGGCAGCGGTTGCGCCGTAGAAAGGGGGTGACGATGACCGACAAAATTGTTGGCATTCTTGGAGGCATGGGGCCGGAAGCAACCATCGACCTGTTCTCGCGTATTGTGGAGAGAACACATGCCAGGAGGGACGAAGAGCACCTGCGCATCATTATTGACAACAATCCGAAAATGCCCAGCCGGCAGGACGCCATTTTAAAGGGAAGGGAATCGCCGGTTCCCGCCCTGTGCGAGACGGCCAGGAACCTGGAGCGCGCGGGGGTGGACTTCCTTGTCATCGCCGCGAATACGCCACACTATTTTTACGACGACATTGCCCAGGCGGTTCATATCCCGGTCCTGCACCTCATCGAAGAAGCTGCCAAGGAAACCATCCGGCTGGTTCCGGGCATCGGCCAGGTCGGAGTCATGGCAACGAGCGCGGCTATGAAGATAAGGCTTTATCAAAAATCGTTCGAGAAATACAACATCCAGGTGGTTGAGGTTCCCGAACCGGTGCAGCAGCAAATTCAAAGCTCGATATTTTCTTTCAAGTACGAAGGCTTGACCCCCCAAAATACCGGAGCGATGGTTGCCGCGGCAGAGTGCCTTATAACCAATGGGGCACAAGCATTGGTTATGGGCTGCACGGAAATCCCCCTGATATTGAAAGACAAAGCTTTTGGCGTACCCATGATTGATCCAAACGAGATCATTGCCTTGGTAGCAGTTGCGTATGCTAAGAACCAAATATGCCGGTGATCTGAGGCTTGGTCAGCACCACCGGCCGCTCCAAGAGTGCTACGCGACCCTCTTGTATGGGGATCCAATACAGGTCACAAATTCGCCTGCGCGGTCCGGTCACAACCGAAGGTAGTAATAATCACAGACTTTCCATCGCCGTCTGAAGATTATCATCAGGGGTCAAGCTACGGCTGATCAGCGTGACCCTCTGCGGGGGTGGGCAGGTGCCTTTAGCGACAAGGGACAACCAGAGCTTAGGCGAGGTTGTTTCCCATGAGCGCCAGCTTCGGGCGCTGGTGGAAGTTCTCGACTGTATCAACTGTCACACCGATCTACAGGAACTCTTTCACGATCTGGCCGCGCGCCTGCGCCAGCCGGTCTTTTTCGATGCGTTTTATGTCAGCCTTCACGACCCGGTCCGCGACGTCATGCGGATCAGTATTATCGAGACGACCAGCCCGGTGACCCTTCCGGTTGGACTGGAAATCGCGAAAGACGACTCCGCTTCCTGGATGGTCTGGCACACGCAGCAAATTCTCCTGCTGGATGATCTGGATCAAGAAACCCGCTTCCCAGTGGCCACGCGAATCTACCGGGAGAGCGGGATCCGGCGGGTGTGCTTGTTCCCCCTTACGACCGCCGGGCGCAAGCTGGGCGCCGTCGCTTTTGCCCGCAAACAAGACCTCCGCTATGAAGAGTCGGAGTTGCGGTTGCTGGAAAACGCCACCGCGGAGATGGCTTTGGCGCTCGATAACCACCTGCGTTCGCAGGAGGTGGTCTCGTATGAAAAGCAGTTGCAGCAGGAGAGGGACCGGGGCCTGTTGCTCCTCGAAATTACCAATGCCCTGGTAAGAAATCGCGAACTGGAAGAACTGTTTACCGCCATATCCACTTCGTTGCGCAGGATCATGCGCCACGAGTATGCCGCATTAGTTCTCCTCGAAGAGGACAGTAGCCTTCGCCTATGTGCCGTGGACTTCCCCGGTGGCTCTGGTTTGCTTCACCCGGATTTGCGCTTTGCCAAAGAAGGATCACTTGCCGGACGGGCGTTTAAGAGCGGCAACCCTGTCTTGATCAGCCATCTGCAGGCGAAGGAGTACCCTGGGGAAGTTGCCCGGATGCTGGTTGCGGAAGGATTGAAATCTGCCTGTTGCCTGCCGCTGGTGAGCCGGCAACGCACTCTGGGCGTGCTGACGGTGGCGAGCCGCATGGAAGGCGCCTTCAGCGTGGAAGATACCGATCTGCTTTCTCAGATTGCGAACCAAGTAGCCATTGCCGTGGACAACGCCCTGGCTTTCCGCGAGATCGCGGAACTCAAAGAAAAACTTGCCGAGGAAAACTCCTATTTGGAAGATGAGATCCGCACTACCTTCAACTTCGATGAAATCATCGGGGAGAGCACGGGGCTGAAGGCGGCTCTGGAGCAGGTGCAGACGGTGGCGCCGACCGATGCCGCGGTTTTGATCCTGGGAGAAACCGGCACGGGAAAAGAGTTGATTGCCCGTGCCATCCATAGACATAGCCGCCGTTCCGAGCATCCGCTGATCAAGATCAACTGCTCCGCCATTCCCACCGGTTTGTTGGAAAGCGAACTGTTCGGCCATGAAAAGGGCGCATTTACGGGTGCTATAGCTCAGAAAATTGGCAGGCTGGAACTGGCCCATAAGGGCACGATTTTTCTGGACGAAGTGGGCGATATTCCGCTGGAGCTGCAACCCAAGCTGCTGCGCGCTTTGCAGGAAAGCGAGTTCGAGAGGCTGGGAAGTTCCCGCACGATACGCGTTGACGTAAGGCTGGTGGCGGCAACCAATCGCGACCTCGCCCAAATGGTAGCCGAGAACCAGTTTCGCAGCGACCTGTACTACCGCTTGCGAGTATTTCCCATCCTCGTGCCGCCGCTGCGCGAGCGAAAAGCCGACGTTCCGCCGCTCGTCAACTACTTCACTCGTAAATATGCGCGCCAGATGGGAAAGAAGATTAAGCGCATTCCCCAGCCGGCCATGGACGCACTTTGCAACTGGCACTGGCCCGGTAACATCCGGGAGCTGGAAAACTTTATTGAACGCACCGTAATTCTCTCTCCCGGCCCGGTCTTGAACGTTCCCGTCGAGGAACTGAAGGAACCTGCGAAAGCCAGCCCCGAAGGAGAAGGAACGCTGGAAAGCACAGAGCGTGATTATATACTGCGGATTCTAAAAGAAAGCGGCGGAGTGATTTCCGGCCCGCAGGGAGCAGCCGCGAGATTGGGTCTGAAACGAACCACCTTGCAGGGCAAGATGCGAAAGCTAGGGATTTCGCGGCGAGATGTACTCGGTGACACGAGAGGCACCGTCCCTGACTTGGCGCCAGGGGCGCAGCCGATTTTTCCGCCCGACTCCGGAGAACGCGAACGGTAGAAATTCCCGCCCGGCAGACACGGCGTTCTCTGCGAACTACCCGCTGCATCGATGGCGTTCCGCAAAATGGCGAAATCGTGCCAGTCTGCCCAAGTTTGGGCATGCGTGGCTTGACAATAGCGCGGGGAAATAAATGGATGGCCTGGTATCAAAGCATTTGCGCGATCTCACTACTGCCAAGCCGGACTGGGGGATTGGAAGTCGAAGTGCTTCCACGCTATTGGGGAGAAGGGCCAATGCTCAGAATCACGGTTCAAAATCACAGCGGAGTCCGGATTGTCCTGGAAGGGAAGCTGGTTTCCGATTGGGTCAGGGAACTCAAGGCGTGTTGCCAGGATATACTTGCGCGTTCCGATCCCGCGGACGTGTGGATCGAACTGGCGGATATTTCCTTTGTCGATGGTGCCGGAACGGAGCTTCTGGCAGAATTAAGCCGCGAAGGGGTTCACCTGCTTTCCGATGATGTTGCGATGGACGCTGTGGTTGGCGACATAACCGCAAAATCCAAACCTACCACAGAGACACAGAGACACAGAGATAACCCTGCATAGTACGGCAGGGCCACTGATTAACGCAGATCGTCGCAGATCAGGAAGAATGATTCACCCTTGGCTGATTTCAGATCAGCGTTCCCCGGCGTTAATCAGCGGCCCAAGTCCGCTTCTCTCTGCCGCAAGTCAAAAGATGAGCTCGTACACATTCCCTCACGCGGGCAGCGTCTTGGCGTCTGAGGGCCGCCATAATGCCGCGGTGCTCCTCCAGAGGTTGTTGCAGGCCGCTATCCAGCAGTAAGAATTGATAGCCAACCAGTCTGATTACCTTGCGCAAGTCTCTAATAATCCGCAACAGACAACGGTTGTCCCCAAGTTCATACAGCGTGCAATGAAATTCGTCGTCGGCTGCGAGCCATCCCACACGGTCCTGGTGAGCCGTGCAACTTTCAAGCTGTTCGTGCAAGGTATCCAGGTCCGAGAGGTCCTTAGGCTTGATATGGAGGGCTGCTTCGTAGGCGGCTTGACCTTCGAGGAGAGCCAACAGAGGAAAAAGTTCTTCTAGCTCCGGCAGCGCGACCTCGACCACCCGGCAGCCGCGGCGCAATTCATAAACAACCAGGCCTTCGCCCGCAAGCTGTTTCAGGGCTTCGCGAACCGGTGTACGGCTGGTTCCATATTCCTGGGCTACGACTTTCTCGTCGATCCAGGCGCCCGGCGGGAGCTGGCTGGAAAGAATGCGCTCACGTAACCGCCGGACTATTTCTTCGAATAGCGGATTGGAGGCAAGACTTCCTCCCCGCAGGAGCACACATGACCTTGACAACGGCGGAACCATCTTCCAGGCCCGCCAAGGAACACGACACTCTCTCTGTAGCTGTGTCATCCCGCAGTCCCTCCTGCCGTTAGCTATACTTTCCCCGTGATTCCGCGTGTAAGCCGTTGAACCAGGTTCCTTGTGCCCACAATAAGAAGCGAGATGCTGGTCTCCAAAAACGCATCAGCTTTTGCCGCACGGTTAAGCAACCGAGGGCGGAGCTTGAGGCGTACCTTGCTTAGTTCTCAGCGGTTGCGGCAATGCTTTCCAGTTTGCCGATGATCGCGTCCAGTTGCACGGCCCACAATTGCGTCAGGCTGCCTTCGGCCTCGATTTGCCCCTTGTAATCGTCATACCAGCCGAAGCCAACCGCATCGCGCCTCTCCTGGAGTTGTGGGATTATCAGCTTGGCTTGCTCCGGAGAAAAGCTGACGATACCGCTTGCCAGTAAGCGGCCGTACTCGCCCATCAGCTTGCGCAATCGCCTGTTCTCCAGGGAAATCCTGTCGAGGCCATCGAAGAGTTCGTATGCGTCGGAGCGCGTAAAGCGTCCGTCCGGTCCAGCTCCGTATCCGCCTTTAGTTGTGAGGCTCTGAGTATCCATCATGGCTATATGATTCTCCTTTCTATTTATGCAACCCACACTAGCTTGGTTCGGTATAAGTCGTTTGTTCACATCGGCCACTTACCAATGGTTACGTGCGCCCGGCGAAGCCAAAGACAATCCCCCGCAAATAGTTCGGCATCGATCTTGAATTTCTTATAACCATGTTCCTGCAGAAAGCGAGCCAGGTCTTCCGCGGTAGATAGATCGTTCTTCAGATCCAGTTCTACCCACATCTCATGCCCGCAAGAGCAGAAGGTGTTGTAACCGTTGTCGCGTAAGAGACGGACCAGCGGCCGAATTGGCTCTTCGATGCTTTCGTACCAATCAGTCATATGCGCACTCCACCCATAGCAGGGCAATCCGCATACCAAAGTTGCTGTTGGTGCAAGTCGAGCGAATTGCTTGTAAGTTGGAGCCGCCGTAGCCTTTTTGGAATGTGGAGATGCAGGCTCATACGCAACTATGACCAAATGGCGGCAGAGTGCCATTATTTGGGCAGCGATAGGATCACGTTTCGCGTCGCGGGCGGAGTGAAAGGAGGCAGCCTAGCCAGGTTAGAAAGGAAGGTGGAAGGAGCTTCGGGAACGTAGCAGAAGTGGTTTTTTCCCCCACGAAGCACGGGTGGGGTTGTTTGTCGTTGGTACTCGACGGTCTCTGAATGGTGTAATCTGAGATCTCCAGGTCAACACGAATGGCAATTTCAGACAGGGCCGAAATGCATGGGTTCTTCGCCGCGCGCTGGGGCGGTGTGGCAATTGTCCACAGCATTCCGGGCGCGCGGCTTCAGAATGACAGGCATTGGGAGTGGGGATTTCTTGCTCCTGTTCATGGTAACGGGCGGAAATCTTTTGCCTTTCTGCGTGTCACGATGATTTGACGCAGCGGCGAGATTCCGGCATAAGGGTTTTGCTATTCTCTCAGCCTGGCGGCAAGGTTTGGCTTTTGGATTGATCGCGGGTTTGAATTCACGGGATTTTTAGAACGGAGGCGCGTGTGACCCCAAAGATCACGGTGGAGCAAGTACAAACCGCTGTGAAAAGGTATTTTCAAGTGCTGTCGGAAAAGCGTTCGGGCGAACTTGGGAAAATGTACACCTACGATGCCCTGGTGTTCGGGGCCTGGGTCCCTCGCGCGGAATCGGGACGGGTGTCTGCGGCGCGCCGCGAGCGCGAGTATTTCGCATCCCAAGCCAGTTATCGGGCCGAGATCACGAGCCCCATCGAAGTGCAAATCCTGTCTGACACGGTAGCTGTGGCTAGCCACACGATGCGGGCGCATGCGTTCAATCTGGAAGAGCCGGTGCTCGGAAAACGGTACAACCGCAGCCTGCTCGACGGCCGCGGAACCCATGTATTCGTGCTCGATTCCGAGGGCAAGCTTCTGCTAGTGCATCAACACATTTCCGATATCTGCCGTACTCCTTTGGAGCCAGTCGGGTAAGGCCTATTCACCGCAGAGGACGCAGAGGAGCAGAGGAAAGTTGGGATTTCGGATTTCTGATTTTGGATTTAGTGGTCCCAGCGGGCAGCTGTGTTGCGCCTTCAAATCTCAATTCCGAATTCGTAAATCCCGAATCTCTTCTGCGTCCTTTGTGGTGAAAGGGCTTTTAGTGCCGCGCCTGTTCCTGTGGTTTCGTCTGGTATTTGTAGCCGGCAGTTACTTTAGGCATAAGCATAGAGACGCTGCCGCCCAGAAGCAGGATTATGACCAGGCTGTAGCTGCCATAGTTCATGTTTCCCGTCCGGGTGGTAAGCCAGCCGACCAGCACCGGACCCAGGAAACCTCCCAAGCTGCCAATGCCATTGATGATGCCTCTTGCGCCACCGGCGACCCCCGGGGGAAACACCAGTGGAGCCATAGACCAGCACGGCCCCTGCATGGCCTTGGTAAGTAGACCGGTGAGGATGAGGCAGGTATAGGACAGCCAGACGTGATGTTGTAACAGCGTGGCCAGAAAGAACCAGATACCACAACCCCAAAGCGCCAGCGCGCACCAGAAGCGGCGGTTGCCGCTGCGGTCGGAAAGTGCGCCGAATAAATAGACGCCCGCGATCGCCGCCACCAGCGGCAGCACGCTTAGCCAGCCTACGTGGGTTAGGCTCATTTTGGTTAGTCTTTTCAGCAGAGTGGGCAGCCAAATGAGATAGCCAACGGTGCCGCCCGTGTAACACATATAGATGATGACCATGATCCAGATGTTACGGTCCAGCAGCAGGCGCCCGTATGACCACTTGACGTGGCCTTGCGCCGCGAAGCGGGCAGCTCTTTCCGCTTTTTCCGCGGCCAGGGTGGTAAGCAGGTACTCTTTTTCTTCCCGGGAAATCCACTGCGCCTGTTCCGGGCGATCGCTGATCAGCGGCAGCCAGACGGCAATCAGGGCCAACGAGACGATGCCTTCAAAAAAGAAAAGCATCCGCCAACCGTAATGGGAGACTAGCCAACCGGAGATCGGATTGGTAAGCGCCGAGGAAAGCGGCAGGCTGATCAGGAACAGAGCGTTGGCCCGGCCGAGTTCCCTCTGCGGAAACCAGTTGCCGACGATGACCAGGACCGCGGGATACACCCCGCCCTCGGCCACGCCCAGGAGAAAACGCAGGATCAGTAACTGCCAGCCGTTTTGCGCCAGTCCTGTGACTAGAGAGATGCCGCCCCAGGCCAGGATCGTCCACAGGATAAACTTCTTGGCGCTGCCATGTTCCGCCGCATGTCCGCCCGGCACTTGCAGCACCAGATATCCCCAATAAAAGATGCCCGCGGCCAATCCGGAAAGAGCCATGGACAGTCCCAAGGCCTCGTTCATACCGCCGGCCATGGCAAAACCGATATTGACCCGATCCATGTAGGCAATGATGTAGACAATGACCGCCGGAGGGATGATTCGCAGCCAGCGCCCCTTGGGGATGGTCTTGGGCACCGCCAAGGAACTGACGGCCGTTTCCATAGCGCAATTCTCCTCGTGAACTTGAGAATGCCGTCATTCTATACCGCTTTCTCGGGGGGAATCCCTCTGCGGTGAACCCGTTCCGAAAATCCCCACTCAAGGCAAAACCGGGCTTGGGCCACCCGTCAAAGACAAACCATGACATGGTTGCGGCATGCCTTGGCGCTTGGTAAACGACAGGGCAACCGATATGCTGTGGAAGGGATGAATAGGCCAGGGGCGGAATGTTGTCAGTGTTCGGTTTGGCGGGCGGCGCCCTGTCAGCTCCTAACTCAGTGCAGTTCGATAGCGCACCACGACCCAGAGTCTCAATGAGGTCTTAGCGATGGAACGGGTTCCTCTGTTGGGCGACCGGGTTCGCATTTCCTCCCAGTGCCCTTGGGCCAAGGGGGCGACCGCAACCGTGATAGGCGGGGTGCAGGGCGATGCGATGCGATTCCGGCGCATCGTGCCCTTCGAGGACGGTCCGCGCACCTATTATTTTCTCAAGTTCGACCGGCCCCAGGTCGATGAGGCGGGAGAGAAATTTATTGGCGCGGAAATCGAGTTACGTTATCTGGAATTGCTGACGGGCAAGCCGCATAGTCAGGGTGGGAAGTAGCCTTGTTTATTTCACGATCTGGCTCCCAGGCACCGGTTGAGCATGTTGTTATATCTATCTAACACAATCTCCCAATTACAGCGGACGTAAAGACCTCCACCCGGTCCCGAACCGTAAATGAGATTTTCGTGCGGCGGGAAGTCCGTCCCTATTTGTCGCCCGTACGCGTGACCTATCTCACACAGGGACTTGAAACCATGGCTGGTGCTGTGATCCCGGACCGGCGGCGTGGGTGCAGCCACCCAGGCTAGCCCTAAGGGCATAGCTACCTCGTTTTAGGCAGCCAAGGAAGTTGCAAGCGATTAGGGAAGGAGCATAGAGTTTCGACAGAAACAGCTGTGGGCGCAGGAAGGGTGGGCCCGTGCTTATCCGGCATCCGCCGGCCGCAAGACGGCGCTTGGCGTTCCGAAGGCGATGCCGGCGACGCGTTGGGGAAGCCAGTCACGCAGCTCGGGCACCATATAGAAGCGCGGGAACAGCAGATCGTCGTCGCGATCGATGATCCCCTCGGCCACCGCGCGGGCGGCCAAGGCCGTTTCGGGATAGATGCGGATGCCGACGGAAACCTTCAATGCGTCCAGGTGCAGCGATTCGGCAAACGCCAGGCTCTCTTCCACGGTCTGCCGGGTTTCACCGGGCGCTCCCAGCATGAGGAACCCATTGCGTTTGACGCCTGCGGCGGCAAACATGGCGGAAATTTCTGTGACCTCGACTGGCGTGAATTGCTTGTTGAGCAGTTGCAACACCGGTTCCGACCCGCTCTCGAAACCGAGATTCACCTGCGTGCATCCCGAGTGCGCCATTAAGTCCACCAGTTCGCGGTCTACCCACTTGGGATAAACCTGCCCCCACCAGTCGATATCGAGCCGGGCGTCGATGATTTTTCGGCAAAGCTCCTTGGCATAGGCCAGAGGCACATTAAAGGTATTGTCGACCGAGGTGAAGTTGCGAAAGCCGGCGGCGCGGTAACTGGCCAGCCAGTCTACGACCGATGCAGCAGACCGCCAGCGCAACTGCCGGCCTTCGATCAAACCGGTGGAGCAGAAGGCGCAGTCGCGCGCGCAACCGCGTCGGGTTTGTATAGGTATGCGCCATTCCGGGCTGAGGCCGGAACTCAGCCAGGCCTCCGCCGCGGGCAAGGGAAGAGAATCGAGGTTGCCGGTCATCGCCATGGGCAGGTGCGTCTGCCGCGATTCAGCCAGGTAAACTCCGGCAGGCGGAGGACCCGAACGACCTCTTTGCAGCCAGGACAGCAGGTTGGGAAACGCCGTTTCGCCCTCCCCCTGGATGCCCATATCCGCTCCCAGGTACGCCAGCGTACTTTCCGGAAAGATACTGAAGCCGGCGCCGCCCAGCACAATGGGAGCGCGGCACGCGCCGCGGCACAAGGTAATGAGGTCCTTGAGGGGTTGCAGCAGAAACCGCGTGTTCATCATCGTCTGGTCGTCGATGTTTCTCACCGACAGGCCAATCACGTCGGGCTGCAGCGTGGCGATGGCATGCTGCGTGGCGGATTCCCAGTCGGGGCTCCTTAACAGATCCAGAAAGCACACTTCGAAACCAGCCTGGGCGGTGGCGGCGGCCACGCACGCCAACCCCAGCGGCAGCGGCGTCATCGCACCGGAGGTTTCCCGGTTGCCGGATATGAGCAGAACCCGCATCGGTGCGGCCTCAATCGATGAGCAGTATCGTACTGCAATCTGCTCCGGGCAGGCGGGAAGAATTTCACGGGAGGCAACGAAGAGCACCAGACCCAGCGATGAGTCGGGTGGCGAGGTTTGGCCGCGTTCTTTGCGGCCGAACCCCAATCCCTTGCAGCAGGCCTCAGGCGCAAATGGCAACTGCACACAGGGCCGAAATCCATGGATTCCTCAGCCCCGCGCCTGCAGTGGCGTTGCAACTGGCCGGGTTATTCCAGGCGCGCGGCTTCGGAATGACAGGCTTTAGAGGTAAGAACTTGTTGCACGGCGCGGCTTACGGCAACTCCTGCTCCTCTCTGGGGTTTACATTGACAAGTAAACTTGAGTGGCGGAGATCGTTGAAGCGATAGCAGGTTTTCCAAGGAGCTGAGCCAATGAAGGCGGTTGAATGCGCGCGGTTTCGCGTAAGCAGGCGTTGGGCCATGGGGATTTGCGGCTTACTGCTGCTGGCCACGGTGCCTGGCTTGGCGCAGATGAATGTGGCGGGAGCCGACCGGGGCAACGTAGTTCCCGAGGGTACGCGGTTCATCGTCGTGCTGGGCACAAAACTGGAGAGTAAAGACGTCAAGCCGGGCAAGCACTTTAAAGCGAAACTGGGAGCGGATCTGGCTGCTCTGGACGGAACCCGGATCTCCCGCGGCAGCACGCTCAAGGGCCACCTCAGCATCGTGAGCCAAGGACTTCACGGGCGCTTGCTGCTGGTATTCGATTCCATTGACAGCCGGCACGGCACCGTGCCGATTTCCGCCAGCGTGGCGACGGTTCCCGGCGACCGCAGCGTCCGAGTGGGCAAAGAGGGGGAAATCGAAAAGGCCGGGCTCAGCGGGACACGAGTCGCCGAAGGGGCGGCAGCCGGCGCGGCCGCGGGCGCGGGCACCGGCGCTATCGCAGGCGGAGCGCACGGCGCCATCATTGGGGCAGGAGTTGGCGCCGTGGTCGGTGGAAGCGCCGGCGCCCTTACCGACACCAATCTGCGATTGGAAAAAGGCCAGCAGTTGGAGTTAGAGCTCGACCGGCCGTTGCAGATTCCGCTCTCGTAAGCAGCGGGGCCGAAAGGCTTCACCGCCGAGGACGCGAAGCAATTTTGAATTTTGATTTTTGAATTTTGATTGAACACCGACCCTGGCGATAGGCCGCTTTGCAATCAAAATTCAAAAATGAAAATTCTTTCCAAGGATCACTGGTGTAGTGCGTCAGAAATAAGAATATTGCAGGCGAACCCCGCGAAGCGGGGGAAAGATGGTAGCCCATGGCGTGAGCCATGGGTTTGCGGCGGGAAATCCCAGGAGCCCGCAACGCGGGCGAAAGAAGCTCGACCGATTCTGTCGCCCGCTTCGGGGGCTCGCGGTCCTGGGTGCCTTTAGACTCACGGCTTACGCCGTGGGCTACGATCTGCCGCCGCCTTCGGCGGCTGACTCAAAACTGCCCATCTGTTTGCTAAATCGCCGAAGAAGAGGTTTGATCGGCGGGCGAGATGATGGTTCCCTGTCTTATCAGAATCTGCTGCCCTCCGTCCGCGGGGAGCCGCCGGATTCCGAAATCCACTACCAGGTCCCGGATTACCGGATGTCCCTTCAAGGGATCCACCTTGTATCCCGCTCCGGGTTCCAGCACGACATGGCATGCCTTCTTCACTACGCCGTTGACGGTGACGCGGCATCCGGAGCACAGTCCACGGCCGCAATAGTAGTTGCGAAAAGCCAGAGTCGGGTCCGCGGTCAGATAGATCTTCCGGATAGCAGCCAGGAGGGTCAGTCCTTCCGACCAAGGCAAGGCATAGGCGGTGTAGTAAGGGACGGTATCGGTATCGGGATTAAAGCGAAAGACCTGTAGATGAACCTGCATGTTCTCCCTCACTTTGCGCCGGCCGCCGCTTGCAACCCGGCAACGGGAATGGAGCCGACTTGATGTTTGCCTCCAACCAACTGGATGGAAGTGTGCATGGGCGTGGAATGAGTCTGCGGATAGTCCAGCCGGAAATGATGGCCGCGCGATTCCTTGCGCTCCAGCGCCGACAAGATCAGCAGTTCGGCCAGATCGAGCATGCCGCGAACTTCGTAGGCCTCCTGCACCTCATAGCAGAAACGCCGGATGGGCACCGTGGTCAGCTTGGGCAGGGCCGCCGTCCGCAGATCGCGGATGGCCGCCAGTCCCTGCAACAGACGCGCCTCGTCGCGCTCCAGGCCCACGTAGCGCTCCATCGCGGCCTGCAATTTCATCTTCAGCTCGATCGGCCGCAGGCCCTCCGCTTTCTTCTCTTTCCAGCGTTCCATCGTGTCGTACTCGGCCAAAATGGCGTCGCGATAATTCGCACTGGGTCCATTCGTGGACGATTTGTCGGCATAGGCACAGGCCATTTCCGCGCACCGTTTCCCGAAGACTTGAGTTTCCGACAAGGCATTGCCGGAGAGCCGGTTGGCTCCGTGGACGTTGCCGGTGATTTCACCGGCCGCAAACAGCCCCTCGACATTGGTCCGGCCGTATTCGTCGATTCTGATTCCGCCGAGGCAATAATGGGCGGCGGGCGCCATCTCCAGCTTGTCGTCACGCAGATCAATGCCGACCTGTTTTAAATTCGTGAACTGATGGAGCCAGGCTTCCATCTTTTGCGTCAACTCTTCGCGGGAATACTTAGATTGGGACAGGTCAACGTAGAACCCGCCGTGAGGGCTGGCGGTGCCGTTCTTGACTTGTTCTCCAATTGCCCGGATAAATTCATCCCTGGCAGGAAACCCGCGAATGAAGACCTCGCCTTTGCCGTTGAGCGCGCGGCCATCCAGGACGTCGGGATTGAGCATGTATTCGTATTGCACCAGCCAACCCCGGGCGGCGGGAGGATGGACGACGACTCCGGGATAGTAGAGAACCTGTTCCAGATCGATGAGCTGGGCGCCCAGGGCATAGACCTGCACGAGGCTCTCGCCGGTGGTATCCGGCGGAGTGTCGGTGAAGGGCCACAACTCCTCGTAGCCGCCCGTAGCCAGGATGGTTGCCCGGGCGCGGATGGCGTGGACCCCGCCGGTGCGCACGTCCAGATAAATCGCGCCGGTAACCCGGCCATCTTGGGCCAGGATTTGGGTGGCAATCACGTCGTCCAGGATCAGGACCTGGGGCAGTTCCGCCAGCTTGCGAAACAGGCTGGCCGCAAAGCCGTAACCGCCGCCGATGATGAACAGATTACGGGAGTGCGTCTGGCCGGGGCGCAAAGAGGTGGCGTAGGAGCCGTCGGGTTTTTTCTTGAACCTGGCGCCATAACTTTCCAAATCCTTGATCCGCGCCACCGAGTCCTGCGCCAGAGCATGAACCAGATTCTCGTCCGCCAGGCCCCGCCCGGCTTTGATCGTATCGCGGTAATGCAATTCGGGGGAATCGCCGGGATTCACCGCCCCTTCGACCCCTTCGCCGGCAACGGGCGTGATGCCGGTGCGGGAGAGCGGGCCCTTGCTCAGCAGCACTACCTTCTTGCCCATCTCGGCCGCAGCAATCGCGGACCGCATTCCCGCTCCTCCGCCACCAAGCACCAAAATGTCGGTTTCCCGCACCTCAAACATAGCCGGCTTCCTTTCTGCGTGAGCTGAATGCGGAATGCGCGCGCAACGGCAAAGCAGTCAATTGAACGGGCAAGCTGCGCCAATTGTGATTTCGTGAGCTACGGCTGTCAAGCAGGAAAGGATGAGGTCGGGGTGGGGACCGGTGGAAGCGTCGGTCCCGCCAGGCGGGACCGACGAACCCGAAGCTTACCTAAACTGGGTCGCGCCTAGCGGGACCCGGTGGGATTGCAAGAACTCAAGCAAATGCCAGTCGCCACGGCTGCCTCCAGCGAGGAAAGAGCATTAATCGATCCTGGCCAGCAATGAACCGGAACTGTCGGGATGGCCCATTCGTCGCGCCGCTGATCACGGCGGGAAGCACCGGCCGCCTCGAGAGCCGGATTCGGGCTCCAGCGCTAGCCGGGACGCTGGCCAACTCCAATTGTAATCCTCTATTCTGATTAGCTGGTTTGGGCGACGTTCGCCGCGGAGGACTGAATGTTTGAACCTGCGCTAACGCAGTTGCTGCTGGAACTGGAGGAACTGGGGCGCGAAAATGACGCCCGGGTAACCGAGCGGCGCCACAAATTGCTGAACCTGGAGCGGCCCACCGCGGAGTTGATCTGGCTGCTTCTCCAGTCGACCTGTCGCCGGCGGGTGCTGGAGATCGGCACCTCGAACGGCTACAGCACCATCTGGCTTGCCGCCGCCCTGCGGCATACCCCGAATGCAAGGTTTATCAGCATCGAGCGGGTTCCGGAGAAACTGGTGCAGGCCCGCCGGAACCTGGAGCGCGCCGGCCTGCTCAGCGCGGTCGAGTTGCTGGAGGGTGACGCCACGGAAATGGTCCGCTCCCTGGCGCCCGATTTCGACTGTATCTTCTTCGACGCCGACCGCGTCAGCGCGCCCGCGCAACTGGAGATCCTGTTGCCGAAGCTGGCTCCCGACGTCCTGTTGCTGGCCGACAACGTTTTCTCGCACCCCGAAGAGGTTGCCGAATACCGTGCCCGTGTCGAGGGCTTGCCGGAATTTATATGGACGGTCGTGCCGGTCGGCAAGGGACTGCATATCGCGTGGCGCAAGGCGAAATCCCAGTAGGTTAACGATATTCTGAACTTGCGATCCTCCGCGAATTTCCTACAACTCTAGCGGGAGAGCGGGTTATTATATGCAGCAGTTTTGAATCACTTTTTGGGCAGGAAGACCATGTCTCGTATCGGCACGATAACTCTCCTGGCGATACTTGGGACAGTCTTTGTTCTCCTCTTTCCCGCCGGCTACGGACCGTTCACGGCAACCCATGGGCCGGCAACCGCATTGCGCGCGGCGGCTGCGGTTAAAACGCTCCTGAGGGCAGTCTGCGGAGCGTTGATCGTCGCCCTGCTGCGGCGCCCTGCTTCGTCAGTGACGGTTAATGCGGTTCTGGTCAGCCGCGTCAGTCACGCTGCGATGTTGCCCAGCCTGCGCTGTTAGTCTCCCTTTCCAACCGATCCTGATTTCCCGGTAGCCCACACATTTGCACGCCCCAAGAAGGCGCAAGCGAATGCGGGCGTTCACGGGAATACCGAACCTGCGAGAGGACCAGCGACGATCGGCCGCTTTGCATTTCGTCTTGTGCAGGGTGGGCACGGTTTGCGGTGCAGGAGGTGGCATTATGAAGCGAAGTCTGAAGATCGCATTGCTTTCCGGCGTTACAGCGAGCGTGGGATTTTGTGTTGCAGTCTGGATCCGGAACCTCGTCTATCAGCCGGATCTGCTGACCTGGCAAATCCCTCTGAACGCCTTCACCTTTCCCGGACTGTTGGCCTCCACGCTGATTTTCTCTTGCCAACCGGAAGGACTGGAAAGGGGGTGCGAGTGGTACGCGATGTTTCCCACGTTTGTGGCAGTAAACGCGCTTGCTTTCGCAACCATTTCTTTTCCCCTGGTGCATCTCTTTCGCAGTTTCCGGCGAAACACTCCACCCGGCGCTAGTCGAAGGGCCCTAAAGATCCTTATAGACAGGGCGGAAGTTCCGCGCAAATGACTAAACGGAACTCCGGCACCTCGGTTGAAGCATATACCGCAAGAATCTCATAAAAGGAGAAGCAAAACGTGAAAGAAGACCGCATGAAGTGGCAAATCGCCGCGTTAGTATTTGCGATGATAGTTACGCTTTCCGCTTGCAAGAAAAAGACTGCGCCTTCGCCGCCTCCACCGCCGCCACCCCCGGCTCCACAGGCCTCGTTGACGGCCAGTCCAGCCACGATTCAACAAGGGCAATCGAGTACCCTTTCCTGGACGACCCAGAACGCCACTGAAGTTACCTTGGAAGGCATCGGACGGGTGGGCCCAACCGGCTCGCAACTGGTGCAGCCGAAGAGTTCCACTACTTACCATCTGACTGCTAAAGGAGCCGGAGGTACGCAGGAGGCAACTACCAGAGTCACTCTTACCGCTGCGCCGCCGCCGGTTGTGCAGGCTTCTTCAGCCGCAGATCAGGAGCTGTTTGCCCGCAACATTCAGGACATCTATTTCGCTTACGACAAATACGATGTGCGGAGCCCGGAGCAGCCGAAGTTGCAGGCCGACGCGGCTTTTCTAAAGAGCCATCCAAACATCCACTTCACGATTGAGGGCCATTGTGATGAGCGGGGATCCACCGAGTACAACCTGGCGCTTGGCGACAATCGTGCTAATGCGGTAAAGCAGGCGCTGGTGAAGCTGGGAGTTCCGGCCGGCTCGATCAAGACCATCAGCTACGGCAAGGAAAAGGCGTTTTGCGCCGAGCATACCGAAGCATGCTGGCAGCAGAATCGGCGCGCCCACTTCGTCTATGGACAGTAGTCGGTAAGCATGGATTGGGGCAGCCCGCCTGGGCTGCCCGCATTCCCGGTGGACAAGCCACCGCTTCCGATTTCAGGTCTTGTTAAAAGCCGGAACGAGCCGTCGTGGCACGCTGCTTTGAAGCTATTTGACACGTTCCTTCTTGCATTTCTGAGATGGAACGTTGCCCCAGGGAGCTAAGGCAGCAACTGTGCCGACCGTATGCGGCGCGACTCCGGTGCAGTGCTCTGATTTATAATCGATTATGGGTAGGACGCTCCGTGCCGTGGCAAGAGAGTGTTGAGCGACTGGGGCTGATAGGTGTTTCTTATGTGCTCACACCGTATCTCGTTCCTCTGGGCTATGTTGGCGGTGTTGTGCACCCTCGTGGTGTTCTTCTGTCCTGCATCGCAGGGCCCATTTACGGCAGTTCACGGCCCTTTGACAGCTTTGCGGGCATGGCAATCGGCCAGCACAGTTCTGAGTAGCATTGCCGCTATTGCCGCTGTAGTTCTCGCCTTGCTCATATCCGGGCTACTCGCTGTGGTTAGCCCTGTTTTCATGGAATCGGACGCGCTCCTCACCTCGTCCGCAGCCAACTCCGGCATTCTTCGCTGCTAGGCAGTCTGACTTTTTGCTTGCTCCCGTCAGTGTTGCCGGGTTGCACCGGTATACCTTCGAAGCAACCACTGTAAAGGCGGGACACACAGATATTGTGAATTGGGGATCACGGATGCAGGTGAAGTTCATAATTGTCAGGTTTCGTTATAGGGCCAAATAATGGCAACTCTGGAGATTTGTCCGAAATGTGGCGGCCGGCTGTCGGCCGGTCTGTGTCCCAACTGTACGGAGTATGAGTCTCGCACTGCTCACCGCGACGTCCTGCTGCTGGTGCTTACCTCCATGCTTGCGGTGGGAATCTTCCTGTTCACCCGCGCCATGGCGGGCAAGGAACGCGAGCTTGATACCCGGGTAGGCGCCACCTGGTTCCGTGCGGGGCAGCAACAGCTTCAGGCGGGCGATTTGGAGCGGACCATCGCGTCTTTCCGCAAGGCCACGGCCAGCGACCGCGAAAACCGGACGTACTCGCTGGCTTTAGCCAACGCGCTGGCTTTGGCAGGCGATGATCCGGAGGCACGCCAGATACTGTTGAATTTGCGCGAAGCGACGCCCGAAGACGCGGAGATCAATCTGCAGCTTGCCCGGCTGGCCGCGAAACGTGGAGATATGGAGGAGGCGGTACGCTATTACCGCAACGCGCTCTATGGACTGTGGACGGGCACGCGGATCGACGAGCAGCGGCGGAACGTTCGCTTGGAGCTGATTCAATTCTTGCTGGATCGTAACCAGCGCAACCAGGCGCTCTCGGAACTGCTCATTCTAACCACGGAAATCCCTGCAGACGACACCGTGGCGCAGATGCAGGTCGCGCAATGGTTCCTCCAGTCCGGTGACCCCACGCGCGCCCTGGCGCATTACAAACGTGCCCTTGACCTGGAACGGAACAACCCGGCCGCTCTGGCCGGCGCCGGCGAAGCTGCTTTCCAGCTGGGAAATTATGCCCTGTCTGAGCGCTACTTCGAGGCTGCGGCGGCGCGAGGCTTTAACCAGGATTCCACCCTCCAACTTCTCACCCTGGCGAAGACGATCTTATCCCATGATCCCTTAACCCCACAGGTTTCCCAAGAAGAGCGCCGCCGGCGCATGCTCGGCGATTTCGACCACGCGCTCGAGCGGCTGCAAAGCTGTCTCCTCGGGGCCGGGCCCAATCCTAAAGGGAACCCGGATTCAGCCCTGAACGAGCTTAAAGTGGAAGCCTTAGCCATGCGACCCAAGCTGCAGCGGGATGCACGGGTGGACTCCGAGCAGCTGCGGGCGGGACTGGAACTTATCTTCCGAATCGAGGAAGTTACGCGCAAGAACTGCGGAGAGACGGGCGGACTCGACCAGGCGCTGCTCCTGATCGGCCGTAAGCACACGGAGGCAAGCCGATGAATACTGCCGTCCCGGCGCTTACGCAACGTCTGCGGGTCCGCGAAAATCAGATCTTTCTTGCGCTCACGATCGTGATTGCGGTGCTGGCCGGTCTGGCGGCAGTCCTGTTTACGTTGGCCATCAAGGGCGTCAGCTATGTGCTGTTCGGAATTGCGCCCTCTTATTTGCGTTTGCTCGCGGTCCCGCCCCTGGTCAGCCTGCTAACCGGATTCCTGCTGCTTAAGTATTTCCCCGAGGTGCGCGGCAGCGGAGTGCCCCAGACGGAAGCCGCTTTCCATTTGCAAAAGGGCTTTATCCCGGGACGGGTGGCGTTTGGCAAGTTTCTGACGGGGGCGCTGTGTATCGGTTCGGGACATTCGATGGGGAGAGAGGGGCCATCGGTGCAGATCGGTGCCGGCATTGCCTCGTCGCTGGGACGATGGTTTCGCTTGTCGCCCGCTCGTGCCCGCAGCCTGGTGCCGGTGGGAGCGGCGGCGGCATTGTCGGCGGCCTTCAATACCCCTATTGCCGCCGTGCTGTTTGCGCTGGAAGAGATCATCGGGGACATGAACGCGGGCGTGATCGGCGCCGCCGTGTTAGCTTCCGTCACTTCGGTGATCGTGGAACGCGCGATTTTGGGCAACCAGCCGCTCTTCCGGGTTCCGCAATATCATCTGCTCCACCCTGCGGAACTGCTGGCTTACGCCGTTCTCGGGATCGTAGGCGGAATTGTGTCGTTGGCGTTCTGCAAAGGATTGCTCCGCCTGCGCGCATTTTTCCTGGGCTTGCCGGCACGCACCAAATTATTCCAGCCGGCTGTCGGCGGATTGATTATCGGCGTAATGCTGATTTTCGTGCCCCAAGTATTCGGTGTAGGCTACGAATACGTAGACCAGGCATTGAACAACGGCCTGCTGCTCAAAACCCTGATCCTGTTTTGCCTGGCCAAACTCGTGGCCACCATTGTGTCGTACGCCTCGGGCAATGCCGGAGGCATTTTTGCTCCCAGTCTCTATCTGGGGGCGATGGCGGGCGGAGCCGTCGGGATCATGGTGCACCGCGTGGCGCCTTTTGCTACGGCTGACCCGGGAGCCTACGCGCTGGTCGGGATGGGCACTTTGTTTGCCGGCATAATTCGCGCTCCAATGACGTCGGTCATCATGATCTTCGAACTGACGCAGGACTATCAGATCCTGGTTCCTCTGATGATCGCCAACATGCTCAGCTTCATGATTTCCCGGCGGTACCAGCCCAAGCCCGTGTATCACGCGCTGCTGGAGCAGGACCATGTGCACCTGCCAGGACCTGCCAGCCGTATCGCGGGGGGCATGTGGCGGGCACGCGATATTATGACGCCGGATGTGCCGCTGGTCCCGTCCGACAGCTCCGTGGAAGAGGCCTGGAAACTGGCCACGGGGAGCGGGATGCGCTGCGTGCCGGTGGGTAGCGACCAGATGCTGCACGGACTGGTAACTTGCGAAGCTCTGGAACAGGCCGTTGGCTCCGGTAGAACCACCGAGCTGATTACTTCCCTTTTTCTTCCGGAGTGGCAACACGTACATCCCGACCAGCCCCTGGAACTGGTGCTGGAACGTCTGAAGCAGAATCCGGGAATTCTGCCGGTCTTGAGCCGCAACCCAATCCATCATGTGGAGGGGTTTATCACCCCGGACTCGTTAATGCAGTTTCTGCAGCATGCGTGGCAGCCCGAGGAGAAGAACGGCGGCTGAAATGAGTAAGTTGTAGCACTGACAGGAAGAAGATCGTCAAGCAGGAAAAGATCGGCGTCTCTGAGCTGTTTGCCGGCAAGAAAGTGCTCATCACGGCAAATAGGAAATGCGTAGATCCTTTACTCCGCACCCGCCCCGACCCGCACAAAACGCGGGTCGGAGGAAGACGGCGGGCGCTGCGTTCAGGATGACAACCTTGCGTGGTGTGGTATGCCTAAGGACGGATTTCTACCGGGGTTCCATCCGGAACCAGCGACCAAATCTCTTCGATTTCAGCATTGGTGACGGCGATGCAGCCGTCGGTCCAGTCGCTCAGGCGATGGTTTACGCCCACCCAGCCCAAACCGTTGGTGATGCCATGAATCATGATATTTCCGCCCGGACTGACCCCGAGCCTGCGGGCGCGTTCCCGGTCCGCTTCGTTCGGATAGGAAATATGCAGGGCGCGATGAAAACTGCTGGCGCTATTTCGATAGTCTATCTGGTACAACCCTTCGGGGGTGCGGTGGTCCCCCTGGCGCATTTTGGGTGAAAGGCCGCCGCCTCCGAGGGCGACGAGGTACGTCCGTACAACTTTTTCGCCGCTGAGCAGCAGCAATTTGTGCTGACCCTTGAGCACAACCACGTGATCAACCGTCTCGTAGGCGGGGGCGATCTCGTTTGCGGTGGCGATGGCGCTCAGCAGCATGATCGCCAGCAGCATGCGAGGTTGGACCCGGCAGTTCATCTCCGCGGAGTGTATCCGGAAGAGGCCGGTTTCCGCGCCTTACGGGAGTGCATGTTGAAAGTAACCAGACGGCCAGGGGGCAATACGTACCACAGAGCCACAGAGAAGATTTGCGATTCGGGATTTCGGAATCAACACCCAGCACAGAGACACAGAGACACAGAGAGAATCTGGGAATTAGGAATTTGGATTTGAGATTTTAAGACTGGCATGTCAGCTGCGTTATGAAGGCCGCGTGCTGCCGCAAAATCCGAAAATCCGGATTCCCCAATCCCAAATTTTCTCTGGGTCTCTGTGGTAGGTGTTAACCCCGCCCCCAATCAGTAACTTACGGAAGGGCGTCCGATGTATTACCATATCGTTCCAGGATCTGCGCCATGAACTGCTCGCAATGCGGACAGGCTCTGGATTCGCGGGATAAACTCTGCAGGAGTTGCGGGAAAGCGGCCGACCCTGCCGAACCAGCCCAGGCCCAAGCCCGGCCTTTCCCGCGTGGTTTCGAAATGGTTTGCCTGATGTCCGGTATAGCGCTCACCAACGATATCCGGAAAGAACTGTATAAGGCCGCGTGCGAGATGGGGCAGAAAGGCCGCAAGAAGGAGGCCATCAAACATCCCGACTTCGAAGGCACCATTACCACCGATCTGAACTACTGCGCCTTCAGCGGCATGGGCGGAGTCAAGTTCACCGCCGACATCGAAGCCGATACGGAGAAAGGGAAGGTTGTCTTCCTGGTCACCAACTTCGACTACGCGGAAGATGGAATCTGGCTCCCCGTCATGGCGCTCCCGCAATCGCACCCGGCTGCGAAGGCGCAATACAACTAGATATCCCCGATACGGAGGTGCATGTGAAGCAGGCTGTGCTGAATCTGTCCAGGCAGGTCATTCTTACGGTTTTGTCGGTGGCGGCAATCGGAATGGTTTTCGCGGTTGATTCCGCCCAGGCGCAAACGAGTAACCAGCCGGCCGCCAAAGCCGGCAAGATCGAAATCCTCTGGCTCGGTCAGGCGGCAACCAGAATTACCACGGTTACCGGGAAAGTGATCGTGATCGATCCTTTCCTGACGCAAAATCCGAAAACGCCACCGCAGTATAAGAACCTCGACGCGCTCGGCAAGGTGGATCTCATTCTGGTGACCCATGCCCATGGGGATCATCTGGGTGACGGGGTGGAGCTGGCGAAGAAGAACAAGGCGCCGCTCTGGGGGCCGGCGGGGCTCGATCAATCCCTGCAAACGCTCGGCCTGTTGCCGCCCGATCTGGCGCCGCGCATGAATAAGGGCGGCACCATCACGCCGCTGGGGCCGGATATCAAAATTACCATGGTGCACGCCGAACACAGTTCCGAGCTCGTCTGGCGGAACCCGGCCACCGGCAAAGACGAAACCCTCGTGGGCGGAGAGCCGGGCGGGTTCATCATCGAATTCGAGAACGGCTTCAAGCTCTACCACATGGGAGATACGGCCGTTTTTGGCGACATGAAATATATCGCCGAACGCTACAAGCCGGATCTGATCATGATTCCGATCGGCGGGCACTTCGTCATGAACCCGCAGGACGCCGCCTATGCGACCAACGAGTACCTGAAGCCGAAGTACGCCATCCCGATTCACTATGCGACCTTCCCCCAGTTGAAAGGCACGCCGCAGGAGTACATACAGGCACTGGGCAAGACTTCGACTAAGGTTTTTCCGATCAATCCGGGTGACAAGCTGATTTTTTAAGGGCAGCAACAAGCCGCAAGCAACAAGCCGCAAGCTAAGAAAGGGCATGCGGGTGGCCTAGCCAAGCACCCTACGAGCTGAGAGGGCGCCCCGCTCTAGTCTGGGTTTGGCTAGGGCGGGGTAGTTTTCTGGCCGTGGGCCTGGTCCTACACGCGTTCAATAGACCACCACAAATTAAGTCCATCGATTCCGCCTGCACTGCGATCCAGGCGACATGTTGCGTAGCGCCATGTGAAGCGGCGTAAGGCACAGTTTTCCCCTAGGCCCCAACCATAGGGGAATAACGAGCACATCTAAGGCTCGCACCTCATTACTTTTAGATGAAAGCGTCGATACCGCGCGGATAAATAGTCCCGTAGTCTCTGCTCAATCAGAACACGTTGGGAGGTTCCAATCGTGAGCAGAGCAGTACTTAAAAACACTGCGGGTGCAGTGATACTTGCTTCATTGATCTATTGGGTTGGTTGCGGTGGAAGCCAAAATCCGGGAGCTGCCCTCTCGCAAAATAGCGGTACAACGGCAACCCCAACAGCGGCGACAGGCTCTACTTCTTCCAATACCGATCCCGCCGCCTCTACGAGTCAGCCTTCGACACCGACTTCGTCAGCCCCTTCAGCAGGCTCGGGAACTTCGGGTTCCTCGGGTTCAACCGGGTCGACTTCGGGTTCAACCGGGTCGGCTTCGGGTTCAACTGGCTCGACTTCTGGTTCAACTGGCTCGACTTCGGGTTCAACCGGATCGAATTCCGGTTCAACGCCTGGGCAAACTGCGTCGATACTGCCGACTCCTCCGGCGAACGCAACCGTATTCTCGAACCTTCAATCAGTTCCCCTGACCGGGGATTGCAATGCCTCCAGTTGTGCTGGTGGGTCGGGGAGCGGGTCATACTTCGATGCCATGAACCAGACCACCCCGTCTTTAAGTGGGGCGAGCCTGGAGCTTGATTCCGCAGGCGTTGACGCTAATACTCTCTTTTATTGGCATAACAGCACCGACGCCACTTTGGTGGGCTCAATCTCGCATTTTCTGGAGGATTTTTGGGTTTACACAGACAATACTGCCGGCGTTCAGGCTTTCGAATATGATCCCGACTGGTATGTGGATGGCTATAAGTTTGACATGTCCATACAGTGTGACTACGCCGATGGTAATATGTGGCGGCTGTGGAATTCGGCGAACAACCAATGGGTTGCGGTTTCTCCAACCCTCCCTTGCGGTTGGTCGGTAAACACCTGGCACCATGTCCAGCTATACACCACAGGGAATCTTGCCAATCACACTTACACGTATCAGGCATTAGTGATCGACGGAAATGCCACCGTGCTCAACGCCACGTATTCGGCGCTTAATAACGGGTGGGGCCCGACCATAGGAACAGAAGCCCAGCTTGACGGTAATTCTTCTGGGATAGCGATCCACGAATGGATAGACCAGATGACCTTAACGGTCTGGTAGATAGGGCCGAAATACATGAATCTTCGCCGCGCGCCTAGAGCGATTTAGCGCGAACTGAATTGAGGCAAGGACCCAGACCTGGATTTGCGACGCCGGCGACTATCGGCCGGCGCTCCGGAAAGAGCTGACCTGAGCAGAGCCATGGCGGTTGCCACGAACGCCTTGGTGTCCAGTCTGGGTTCCCATGCCTGCTGCAAAAGCAATCCCTGCAGAAGCGCGAGCATCACCCGGGAAAAGGAATCGGTGTCGAGGGTTCCGGGAAGTTCACCTGTCCGCTGCGCATCCTGCAGAGCCGCCGTGAGGAGATCGCGCTGCCGTATCCCGCGTTCCGCCACCTTCCGGATTCTGGCATCGTGCAGAGACTCGGCCCAAAACTGAATCGAGACCTTGCGCCGCTGCTTTTCCTTCGGGTCCTGCAGCAGGCCGGCGAGGGCACGCGTCATCCGGCTGAGTCCTTCCGATAAGTTCGGCGCGGAGACGAAATCCGCCAACAGAGCCTGATCGCGAGCATGGCGCTCAGCGGAAATTGCTTCGACGATATGGTGCTTGCTGCGGAAATAGCAGTAGATCGCACCGGGGCTCAGCCCCGATTCACGGACGATATCTTCCATCAAAGTTCGATGAAAACCGTCGCGCGCAAAACACCGCGTTGCGGCATCGAGGATCTGAGCCTGCCGGGCCTTCCGCTTTTCCTCGCTGATTCTGGGCATCGTCATGTCCCCACACGAGTGGCGGTTGCCACCCGGTATGCCTGCGAGCCCGGCTCTTTACGGTGAAGCGGGGGGCAGTAATGCCGGGCGATCTCCTCCGTCGATGCATCGCTGCGCAGCAGAAATCGAAGCGGCTTCAACATCTGCGGCAGCGTATCTGGATCGAAACCAGAAATGAAGGGCTCCCCGCTGAAGCTGACCCAGGATCGCCAGCGGCGCGCTCCGGGAAAAACCCGGGAGCCATCCAGTGCCCCCTTGTGCATGTAGGTAAAGATCAGACAGCTCGAGGGAGCGAGCAGCCGTGCCAGAAGGGTGAATGTGCCTCGCACCGCCGATTCGGTCAGATAGCTGATGACGCCTTCCCATACCGCAACGGCTGGCCTCTCGGGATCGTAGCCCGCCTCGATCAGCTTCGCTTCAAGGTCATCTCTTTCGAAATCGACAGCCACATAACGAATATTGGAAGGCAACCGGCCGATGCAGGCGTGGAACCGGTCCTGCTTTACCTGCTGCGTGGCCGGGTGGTCCACTTCAAAGACCACGATCTCTCTGGCCTCCTGCAAGCGGCAGCCACGCGTGTCGAATCCGGCCCCCAGCAGCACCAGTTGGCAGGCTCCGCTCCGAATCGCTTCACCGACGAGATCGTCGATCGCCCGCGTTCGCAGCACGCCGGAACTGCGCGTATACGGCCATCCTCGCTCCAGGATGGCGTGGACGAGTTTGCCCATTACGGGGAAACGGGCCAGGCGAGCGAACGTCCGAAGCGGGCCCGACAACAGAGGGAAGGCATAAGGATCTTCAAAGAGGCGCCGAGCGGGGTGCTCCTGCGTCTCCAGCGCCCGGAAGAAGGCCATGTATTCGGCCGTTCTGCTTGCTTTCCCAAGCTTCATCTAAAACAGAATAATCATTCTGTATTACTGGAGCAAGCGGACTGTGTTGTTCCACCTCGTTCGCCTGGGAGAGAGCCGGTCGCTGATGCTGATGCCGTGATCGGGCATGGCGAAGAGCACGAACAGATCGCGTCAAAGGAGCTAGCCGATTTTCCGAGGCCCTAAGTGAGGAGTTCCACGGCGCCGTTGCCCAAACTGTAGTAGCCGGCGACGACTTTTAATTTGTTCTCCTTCACCAGGCCGGAGAGGAGGGGCGAGGCCTCGCGCAGCAGTGCTGCCTGGATCTTGGCATTGGCTTTGGTAGCCGCCTCGAGGTTTGGCCCAGCTTGATCCACTGCGGCTTGTATGTGCGGAAACAGTGAGCTGATCTGTCCGGGAACTTCCTTGCCTTGTATGGTGGCCTTTACCGCCCCACACCTGGAATGCCCCATCACCAGAATCACTTTGGTCCCCAGAACGGCGGCGCCATATTCGAGGCTGCCTATAATTTCCGGGGTAACCACATTTCCCGCGACTCGCGTCACGAAGATATGCCCAATAGTTTGATCGAACACCAGTTCGACGGGTACTCGCGAATCCGCACAGGACAGCACCGCCGCGAATGGTTCCTGCTTTTCGGCGGTGTGTTGCTTGAGGACGGCAAGATCCTGCTCGTGAGCCGTTAGCCGGCCCGAAGCAAACCGCTTGTTGCCATCCAGCAATTGGGCCAAGGCCACATCCGGGCTGAGCGTGCTCTGCGCCGAGATCGGCGATGGCGCCGCGAGTTCCAGAGCGCTGGTGAGAAGGCCGGCAGCAGCCCCGGTTAGACTCATCCGCAAGAAGCGCCGTCTGGACGGCGCCTGATCCGAGAAAAGTGTGTTCATACGTTTTCCCTCCGTGAGATTTCCATCAGGTCTGGTAAGTACCCGGCGCGAGCTTCGTCTGAATCGGTCAATGGATACCAGGAGTTGGAGGCTAATAGGAGCCCGAAGGATTGCTGTACTCCAGCTCTGTCACGGAGAGAAAATTATAGGGAAAATCGCCTGGCGGGTGCGGAAACCCGCCCCAGCAGATTATTTAGATTTCACTTATCGGCTTTCTGTGCCTTTTTCTTCTCCTCTTCCTCGATTCTCATGAGAGCGGAGAGTCCGGTCGCGAAGGTAGGCGCCCCGCCAGGTATGATCATAGTTTCCACGGCCTCCATCAGTTCCTGCTTGGTAAGTCCGTTGCGGAGGGCTCTCTTACTGTGCTCGTAAACCGCATCCGCGAGTCCGCGATAGGCAAGGATGGCGATAGCAACCAACTCTCTAGTTTTGATGGGAAGCGCTTTTCCCTCGGCAAGTCCTCGGGTGTACAAGTTGTTGTAGGCTTCAATGAAGTCAAGGTCATGCTCAGCCATATAGGTGAAGGACGGAGGCATGTAGCCCCTTTCCTGGCTCATGGCGGCGACAAGATTCTTTCGTCTTTCTTCCACCGTCTGATTTGGCATTGCTCGTTTCCTCTTTTCTTCGGCGGCCCGGCTTTGACCAAACATCCGGGTCAATCCGCCTGTCGGAACAGGCCGATTGGAGCCCACTTCACTGCTTAACGGGAAAATCGGCGGCCAGCGTGGTTTGTTCCCACGCTTCAAAATCCCCGCGCAGGGCTTCCAGCTTCCCGCGCGCGGTGTCCAAAGCCATGCGCCCCAGCAGCAGCCGTTGGGGCGGCTTGCCGGATTGCACCGCGTCGACTATGGCCTTGGCCCCGCGAACCGGATCCCCGGGTTGCTTGCCGCTGCGGCCGGTGACCGTTTGCCGGCGTACCCCGGCGGTATTTGCGTAGTCATCGATCGGGTGGTGGGTGAGCCGTAGGGACCGCCCGGCCCAATCGGTGCGGAACGCCCCCGGTTCCACAATCATCACCTTGATTCCGAGCGGCTCAACTTCCTTGGCGAGCGCTTCCGAGAGGCCTTCGACGGCAAATTTGGTTGCATTGTAGTAGCCCGAACTCGCTTGCCCGACGAACCCGCCCATGGACGATAGGTTGACGATGTGCCCGCTGCGGCACTTTCGCATGCCTGGCAGAACGGCGCGCGTCACGTTAACGAGGCCGAAGAAATTGGTCTCAAACATGGCGCGCACCTCATCGTCCTCGCCTTCTTCGACTCCAGCCATATAGCCGTAGCCGGCATTGTTGACGAGCACATCGATACGCCCAAACCTGGCCTCAGCCTGCGCAACGGCGGCGGCGATCTGCGGTCCGCTGGTGACGTCGAGTTTGAGCGCCAGACTACGGTCTGGTTCGGTGGCAAGATCGTGGAGCGATTCCGGATTGCGCGCCGTGGCTACGGCGCACCAGCCGCGTTCCAGGACGAGTTTGGCCAGCTCCCGGCCGAAACCGGTCGAACAGCCGGTGATAAACCATACGAGCCCCGTCTGCTGTGCCATAGGTTCTCTCCCTAGTGGGCTACTTGAGTTTTAAAAGCTAAGTGAATGGATGAAGTTGCGGCCAAACTGTGGAGGACTTCGGCATTCGCGCCGGTTACCCTCCTGAAATTGGGGTAATCAACACGAGTTCATCTCCCGGCTGGACCATAGAATCCAGATGCAACTCCTGATCGGTGCAGCAAATCATCAAGTTGTCCTCGAGGTCCGCCTGGCCCAGGTATTTGGCGAACAGCGGATACTGGCTCCGTAACTCATCCAGAATCGCACGCAGGGGTAGGGGACCGTCGCAGGGAACCGAGGCTTCCCGGAATCCCACCAGCGCGGAAACGGATCCGAACGCTCTCAGGGTAACGGGTTGCATAGACAGTTACTCCTGCAGCAGCCCCAATTCCTTCAACTTGTTCTGGCTGGGTACGCCGTCCAACCCCCAGCCCCGAAACTCGTAATACTCGTCCAGCATCTTCGGCAAGTCCGGAACTTTGCCCGCCGCCCCACCCGACGGAAACGGCTCGTGCTCCAGGCGATACGGCAGGTAATCATCGGCCCTGGTCAGGCCGCAGGAGAGGTTCAGCAGGCGCTTCACGTTGAGGCTGCGTTCTCCCACCCGGAGAAATTCTTCGGCGGTTATCTCCCAACCAGTTACGTAATTGGTGAGCTCAAGGAGAATCGGAACGTCATACGCGCGCATGGCAATTTGGCATACTTTGAGCGAATTAAACAGCTCGGCGTAATTCTGGACCAGCGCCGCCGCCTTGCCTTTGCCTGGCTGTTCGAACCTATCCAAGGGCTTGGGATACCCGAGACCCGGAAGCGGGACCCGCTCCACGTTATGGGTACAACCGCGATGGCAGGCGCCGCGCGGGGAGGTGGCATATGCCACCGCCAGACTAACCAGAGCCCTGGGATCGTGGTATGGCGCTTCCAATCCTTTTACCTGAACGGCAAAGCGATCCGCCTCCGGGCCGAGTCGCGCGGCGGCCTTGCGAACTCCGTGTTGCAGCAGCGCCCCCACGCCTTCGCTGGCGGCAATCTGCGAAATCAGAGCCAGCACTCCCTCGCCGCTGCCCCACTCCAATTTCGCTCCCGAAGCGGCATTCGGGATGAGGCCTTTGTTCACCGCCTCAAATACAAACGCGATCGCACCGCTGACGGAGATGGTATCCATACCGAGGCGGTTACATAAGTCGTTGGCCTCGATGACCACGTTCCAATCGTAGATGCCGCATTGCGGACCGAATCCGGCGATGGCCTCGTATTCGGGCGCCCCCGAAACTTCTCCCGCGTGCGGCCCCTTGGGAATGCGGGCTTTCTTGCCGCAGCCGACGAAGCAGGGTGGACAGTGATACTTGCCCTCGCCAAACTGGGCGACCATGTTCTCCCCGCTCAGGCACTCGACCGCTTTGGAGCAGTCGCCGTCCGTCCAGTTCCGGGCACTCAGATCGGCAATTACCGCCCCACCGACGGTACCGCCGGCGGTGCCGTAGTCGGCAACCCGCTTCATTTTCTCCAGCATGTCCGGCGCCAGTTGGCGGATTCGTTGCAGGAGTTCCTTGGGATGCGCGACCGGCACCTTCCGCGTCCCGTCGGCCACCACCGCCTTCAGGTTCTTCGAACCCATCACCGCGCCCAGGCCGCAGCGTCCCGCCGCGCGCGCGTGCGCACCCTCGCTCATGATGTTCGCCAGGGGAACCAGGCGTTCGCCGGGCGGTCCGATGCACGCCACTGCCGATCGGGCGCCATGCTTTGCGGTTAGAAGATCAAAGGTCTCGTAGGTATCTTTTCCCCACAGATCGGCGGCGGAAACGATGGCAATCTCGCCTTCGAGGATAGTCAGCACTGAAGGCGCCGCGGCTTTGCCCCGGATCACGAGGGCATCATAGCCCGCGGCTTTGAGCATGGTACCGAATCGGCCGCCGCTGTCGGCTTCACCCCATATCCCGGTCAGTGGCGACTTGGCAGCTACGGCAAAGCGCCCTGAGGTCGGAACGCCGCTTCCCGTCAAGGGCCCGGTGGCAAAGATAAGGAGATTCTCCGGCCCCAACGGGTCGATCTCACTGAAGCGCGTTTGCCAGAAAAGGTAAGCCGCAAGCCCGGTGCCTCCGATATAGCTACGGCAAACCTCCTCCGGCAGTTCTTCTACCTGCACGCGATTCGCGCTCAGGTCGATCCACGCCAACTTCCCCATGTAACCACCCATGTTGTCCCTCGGTGCTTGGTGCTGCCTTTAGCTTACCAGGAGCCCGCTTTGGCGGATGCCGACACAGGATAACGCTCGTGCTTAAATACCAGAGACTCGTGTCCCGGGATTACCCGCTCGACATCGCCTTTGACGATTTCGTCAACCAGCTCAAAACTCTTCCACATGGCCAGCATATCGGTATAGACGCCGGACATAAAGTAGCGTTCGTTGTTCTTGGGGTCGCCTCGCATATTGTCGTAGGTCGGAATCGCATCGCCGGCGATGACATAGGGACCGTCGTCGGTGTCCACGACTACTCCGATTCCGCCCGGGCTGTGGCCGGGAAGAGGTATGGTCCGGACCCCTTTTACGATCTCCTTTTCTTTCATTTCCACGGTCTTCATCCGGGTTATGACCTTGAGGAACAAGGGCTGAATACCCAATTGCAAAGCCTCGTAGGAAGCATACAAGCAAGGCGTCGGGTTCACGGCGAACTGCAATTCCACGTCGGAGACAATGAACTGCGCGTTGCGAAAGATTTCCACGGCCCCCACATGGTCCCAATGGAGATGAGTCAGAATCACGATGTCTATCTCTTCCGGTTTGATACCCGCTTTGGCCAGGGCGCCCGGCATCTCCTGTTCGGGCTTACGCGGTTCGCACTTGAAGTAAGGGTGATACTTTAATGACCGCTCCATATCGGGAGGGCCGGCATCAACGATTATCTTCTTGTCCGCACCTCCGATGTAGGCGGCCACGGTTTTTGCCACCGCCCGCTGCCCCACAAACTTTCTCAGAAACAGCAAGCTCTTATCGTAAGTCGACTCTCCCAGGTCTAAAGGAACTATGTACCTGCCCATGCCTAATCCTCCTCAACATATGCTTTGGTTGTATCCAAAAGTTCTTCGTCCGCTTCGAGCGTTTACCGGGCAATGGTTCGAGCCCTATCCGGCCCAGCTATTCATGGAACAAATCCACATGGCCAAGGATGGCCTTCATCTTCTCAAACATGGTTGACATATCGTCATTGGCGGCATTTCTATCCATGCAATACTTCATATACTTGTAAATCCAACTGCTAATGGGGAAATCGACCTTGGTTGCCAGCCTGACTTCCCGAGCCAGTGAGATATCCTTAAAGGCGGTGCTGAAAGGGACTCCCATATCGAACTTGTTGTTGAGAATAAACTTGGGGAACCTGACTTCGGTGGCAAAGCTGCGCGCGGTGCCGTGATTAAAGACGTCGATCATCTTATCCGCGGTCAAGCCCAGCTTTTCGCCAAAAATCACCGCTTCGCAGACAGCGCAAAAGGTCGTGTAAGACAGTTGGTTGTGAATCAGCTTGACCGTCTGTCCGCTACCCGAAGCTCCCATGTATACGACGCGGGAACTTATAGTCTGAAATGCGGGCAAGCACCGGTTCAGCGCTTCCTCTTTTCCGCCCA
>Ga0326728_10005715_pt1 | contig 34412 bp, 36 predicted proteins | sample MB3enrmetagenome_FD_207602 | JGI IMG/M metagenome (GOLD analysis project Ga0326728, IMG submission 207602) | Lab enriched peat soil microbial communities from McLean, Ithaca, NY, United States - MB31MN | ecosystem: Environmental > Terrestrial > Soil > Wetlands > Peat | place: USA: New York...
TCCCACAAACCTTGGAAATCGATGAAGCCGATTCCCACATTCCCACCGCCACGACTACGACAAGGATGAATTTAATCCTCAAAACCGGGCCGGTTAAGAGATACGCATTCTGAGGGCAAGGTCACACATCGTCAATTGGTTGTATACGAGTCTATTTTGCAGGCCTTGCACGAGCCTGGCTGTCCGTTTTGCCGTTTCCTGAAGGAGTTTCAGGCGGAGTGGTTGCAGAATCACCCGCAGGAAAACATCCACCATCTTTGCAATTTTCACGCTTGGGGCTTCGCGGCGGTTCAAAATACCGCAAACGCAGCGGATGTGTTCATCCATCTGATCAATGAACGTCCAAATGCTGCCGGCGAGGAGACCGGCTGCAGGATCTGCGAAGAGGTTCTTACCGAAGAGAGCCTGCGGATGCACGAGTTTGTCGACCATTGGAAGCAGGCGGAGGTTGCGCTGTGGCTGAGGAATGATTCCGTCCTCTGCATGCCGCACGGCCTGAGGCTCAAACAGCAGGCTACGCTTGCCCTGACCGCACGCGTGGATGAGATCATGAGCAGGAATCGCCAGGTCCTGGCCGAGCAGCTTGAGCATCTGCGGAACGATCGCGGTTCCGACCGATCGGGATGGGGCGCGCTTGGCCGGGCGGCTGAGTTTCTGGTGGCGCAGCGGGGATTGAGAGCTTGAAGGAGGAGAAGATGTTGAACGCCGGAAAGGCAGTGAAAGTTTCCATCTATCTGAGCGAGGGATCAAAGCACCATGGGGTGCCGGCGTATTCGAGCATCCTCGACTTTCTTTTTTACCGGGGAGTCTCCGGCGCGACCGTGCTGAAGGGAATAGCCGGATTCGGCGCGGATCATCACATGCACTCCGCCAGCATTGTTGAGATATCAGACCATCTCCCGCTGAAGATTGAATTCATCGAATCCCGGGAGAAAGTAAACGAGCTGCTTGGGAAGTTGGAAGAGTTGGCCGGAAGCGGAATGATCGAGATTCAGGAAACCACACTGGCAAAGCCCGCACAGGTCTCGAAACCAAAGAAAGCCACTCCCCCTGCGCACGTGAAGATGGAGGGCAAAGCAAAGATGATGCGCATCTATATCGGTGAAGCGGACCGCTGGAAAGACAAGCCTCTTTACAATGCGCTCGTTGAAGCCATGCGGGCCAACGACATTGCCGGCGTCACTGTCTATCGAGGCATTCTCGGCTATGGCGCACACCGGCGAATGCACAAGGACAAAGCCCTTCACCTGTCCCACGATTGCTCCATCATGCTCTCGGCTGTGGATACGGAAGAGAAGCTCCAATCCTTTCTCCCGATTGTGGAGCAGATGGTGGAAGAGGGATTGGTCGTCCTGTCGAACGTAGACATCATCAAGTATTCCTACCGCGCCCTTGACGTCGACCAGTCGGATCCGCAGTCGGGAAGCGCCGCAGTTTGAGCGGAGGCTCAACAATGAAGGACCAATTTCAAGCCCGAATGTTACGCATTCACTTCGGTGAGGGCGACAAGTGGCAGGGCAAACCCCTGCATGAAGCAATTGTGGCGAAGTGCATGGAAGTGGGAATGGCGGGCGCTACCGTGTATCGAGGGATTGAAGGCTACGGGGCCAGCACCAGAATCCACCATGCCAGTCATTGGACGCTTTCGAAAGACGCGCCCATCATGCTGACCATCATCGACAAGGAGGAGCAAATCGAGAAGCTGATTCCGCACCTGGACACGATGGTAGAAGAGGGACTCATTGCGATGTCTCGCGTCGAGGTGATCCGCTATTCGCGCAATCCCGAAAAAGCGCAGGAGACACCCATGGGAAGAGCATGATGACGTCCGATCTATCGACGATGCATGATTACGGCAGCCTCTCGACTGAGACATCCGCGTGTATGGATGGCGCCTTCCGTCTGTTGCGGCTCGGCAGACTGGCTCAGGAACTTGCGGCTGAACCTCAAGCCGAGCAAGCACGTGAGCTCGCGGCGCGGGTTGCCGAAGGGCGTTTCTATGTAGCCTGCATCGGTCAGTTCAAGCGAGGCAAATCCACTCTGCTCAATGCTCTGGTCGGCTATGAGGTTGTTCCGACCGGGTTCGTTCCGGTCACAGCCGTGCCTACCGTGATTCGGTTTGGCGAAGCACTTCAAGCGCGCGTTCGCATGCGAGACGGTTCCTGGCGGGACATTGACCTACCCGACCTGAAGGAATACGTCAGCGAAGAACGAAACCCCGAAAACAAAAAGGCCGTGGAGGGCGCGGAAGTGTTCGTGCCCAGCCCATTGTTGTCCTCTGGCATGTGCTTTGTGGACACGCCGGGTCTGGGATCGGTCTTCACTGGAAATACGGCAACCACGCAGGCGTTCATTCCTCACATCGATGCAGCATTGGTTGTCGTTGGGGCCGATCCGCCGATTGCGGGCGAGGAGTTGGCGCTGGTAGAAGCAGTTGGCAAGCAGGTTCACGATCTGATCCTGGTCATCAACAAGGCCGATCGCACCACCGATGCGGAGCGCGCGGCGGCGGCGAAGTTTACGCGCGAGGTTCTGGAGAAGCGGCTGCATCGTCCGATGGGCGAGGTCCTTGAGGTGAGTGCGGCCGAACGGATGGAGAACCGCGGCCCATTGAGAGATTGGAAGAAACTGCTGGCCAGCCTGCAAAGCCTCGTTGAAGACTCGGGCACAAATCTCGTTCGCTCCGCTTGCGACCGGGGCCTCCAGCGCCTGAGCGAACAACTGCTGGCTGTGATCAGTGAGGACCGTGACGCGCTCGAGAGGCCCATCGAAGAATCCGCACAGCGCATCGAGCTCATGAAGCAAACCATTCACGAGGCGGAGCGCTCCATGCGCGAGCTCAGTTTCCTCTTTATGGCGGAGCAGCATCGAATTTCCGACCTCTTCGGTGACAGGCACAAGCAGTTCTTCAATTCCGCATGGCCGGAATCTGAAGCAGAATTTGATCACGAAATGCCGTCCGTACCCCTCGGCTTTGGCCCACATTACCGGCGCCGGGTGATGCACCTCGCCCAGGAGATCTCGCGCCGCAAAGTCATGCCCTGGCTCAAACCCGAGCAGGAAGAGGGCGAACGCCAATACCGTGCCGTGGCCCTTCGATTTGCGGAGATGGGAAACAGCTTTCTGAAAAAGCTTGCCGCCGCGGGCCTGAGCGAGTTGGCGCGGATGCCCCATGCGCTCGATCCGGACAACAGCCTCCGTGTGCGTTCCAGGTTCACATTCGAGGACTTCATCGGAACCGCACAACCCCCGTCGCCGCTGCGCTGGCTCGCCGATGTCTTTTTGCCGCTTATTGGTGCACGCAAGGTCATCACAAACGAGGCTCGAGAATTTCTGCAGCATCTGCTGGAAACGAACAGCTCGCGTGTGCAAAACGATGTTCTCAATCGCATCCAGGAAAGCCGGGAACGACTGGAAGTCGAGATTCGCAAGCTGCTGCTTGAAGTCAGCCACATTGCAGAACAGGCACTTGACCGGGCACGGAAAGTCAAGGAAGAAGGAGCGCCCGCCGTACAGTCGGCAGTTGAACGCCTCAACCGATTAGAGCGGGATGTTTCGGCTCTCGTCTAATCCCGTTCAGCTTCGGGCCAGAAAAGGCGAAGGCGACTGCCTTAGCAGGAAAGGATTGAGATATCGGAGATCAATCATCGATGATTGCCTTCTGCACCCATTGTTGGTCGGAAATCGACGCTGACCTGGAGCAATGCCCGCACTGTGCGACAGATCTTCGCAAGGATCATCGATCTTATGAGGAGAAGCTCATCGCCGCACTGGCACACCCCTTGCCGGGAGCGCGTGCGCGCATCTGCTGGCTTATCGGCAGGAACGGGATTCGCACGGCGGTTCCGCGTTTAATGCAGATGGTGAAGCGCGATCAAGATTCATTCGTTCGCAGAGCAGCAGTGGAAGCCTTGGGGAGCTTACGAGACCCGTGCGCAATCGCCTTGTTGCACGCGATCAGCGGGGGGACAGATCGATTTCTCGCATCCGCCGCAAAGAATAGTCTGACCAGAATAGGGTCGCCAAGGGATGCCGGATAGTTTCTCCCTGGGAAAGGGGTTCAGTCGCAGTGCCTTCATCTACTACCCAACGCGAGCCGACCCTTGAGTACCTAAAGTGTGTTGAGCGCGAGGAGGAGTTGGGCCGGCTTCGGGATCAGGCCAGGATTCGCAGGTCATTGCTGGTCTTTGGTCCCGAGGGAGTTGGCAAATCCCGCCTGCTGCGCACCTTCGTCGAAAAGCAACCGCTCGCGCTTTTCGTCGAACAGATGCGATCGCCGCGCGAATTTGTTCTCGCGTTGCTCCAGGCATTGCATTCCGCCGACCGCAATATCAAGGTTCCCGAAAACCTTTCCACTCTGTCCACAACTTCCTTGAAGGGCATCGTCCACAGGGCGCTTGATACTCATCCCTTTCTGATGGTCCTCGACCATCTCGACGCGCCCTCGCGTGTGGTTACGGGGATGATCAAGGACTTGAATTATTACGGGCGCACTCCCGTGATCTTTGCATCGCGCTCCCCGCATATGGAGGATATAGGCGCACTGCGGCCGTTCTGTGCAAGCAAATCGGAGCGCCTGGACCTGAAGAACCTGCCAGCACAGATTGCTCTGGAATTCGCGCGGCGTGAAGCAGAGAAGAACGAACTGTGGGCCTCCAATCTGGAGGCCATACTGCCGTCGCTTGTCGAGTGGAGCGATGGGAACCCCGGAGCCATCCTCCACATGTTGAAGATGGCTCGATTTCCGCAGTACAGAGCGGGTGACCAGATCAAAGCGCACATCCTGTACATCGACTATCGTATGGGCCGCCGCTCATGAGGTTCGATCAGTTTTAGCCAATAATCTTTGGCGGTAATGGGCCGGCTAACATTTCTTGTCTGGTCCGTTTTGATTGTTCCAGAAGCTATAGGTTTTGACACGGCCGGATCGGTTGGATCCGGCCGATTGTTTTGTTGAGGTTAGCGGGTGGGTTTTTGCACCCCTTTTGTCACGGGGCGAGAGGTGACCCGTTCAGGCCGTTTTTGCAAGTTCCTCGATGGAGACTTGGGCCGGGCGCTTCCGCAGCACACGTTGCACCGTGGCCGTTGAGATGCGATGCCCTTTGGCGATCTCCCTCAGGCTCCTGCCCTGGCAGCGATCGCGATAGATGGCTTCGCGATCCACGTCCAGTGGGTTACGTCCGATGTGCGTGCCTTCCAGCTTGGCGCGCCGCATGCCAGCGCGCACTCTTTCGACGATCAGGTTGCGTTCGAGTTCGGCGACGGCGCCGATGATGACCACGATGGCGCGGCCCAACGGGCCGCCGGTGTCGATCTGCTCGCGGAAGCTGACGTACTCGATGTTGAGCCGATTCAGTTCATCGAGCACTTCGAGGAAGTGCTTCACCGATCGGGCGAGCCGGTCCGAGGCCCAGACCAAGACCACATCGAAGCGTCCGCGGCGGGCGTCGGCCATCATCTGATCGAGGCCAGGGCGGCGGGCCTTCGCTCCGCTGACCCGGTCCACATACTCCTGCACGATCTCGTAGCCGCGCTGGGCGGCCATCTGATGCAGGTCGTGAAGCTGGGTCTCGGGATGCTGATCCAGACTCGAGACCCTTATATAAAGGGCGGCCCGTTTCATTTGCGCCGCCTTGTTGGTTTCGATGCGTGCTTATCGACGTAGCTGCGGATGAACTTCAGCAACTCGTCGGTCATGTTCTGGCCGCGGGCGGCCGCCGCCGCCTTGAAGGCGTTGTGCAACTCGACGGGAACGTTCAGATTCATTCTTTTCACCTGTTGTCCTGCGACTGTGACGATCGGACTCACCTCCTCTCTCTCCAGAGGTGAGATTATCCGGTTATGAGTACGGCGCGCCAGGGGCGCGCCCCGATTAGAGTTCCCAGGCCGCCCGGCAGAGCAGAACCAGGTTGCCGATCTGGTCGAAGCTGATCTGCATCGCGTCGGCCATGGCCCGCAGCCGGCTTGGGTCCTGGGGCACGGTGCCCTCCTCGATGGCCATCCACTCAGAAGCCTCCATGCCGGACAGGCGGGCGGCTTCCTCGAGAGACAGACCGGCCGTCTTGCGGGCCTCCTGGATGCAGGAGCCGAACAACCGGCCCATGCTCTGGCGGAGGAGATGGGAAGAAGGAAGGGAGGCGAACATTTTCAACTCTGTGCTCATATACTTATGCTCCTGTTGGCCCATATTGTCAAGTGACCGGGGCCACAACCACGTAAATTTGACTCCATGATGAGTATGTACTCAATGAGGTCCAGGACCAAAGCTCCAGGTAAATGACCAACGTCTCCCGTCGTTATTACGAACGGGAACTGGGTGCAGGCCTGGGACCATCTCCCTCCCTCAAGGAACACTTCGGCTATTCCGAACCCCTCCGCCGCTTCATCCAGCGCGAAAGCTTCGAGCCCCAGGCCAACGAGATCCCCAATACGTGGCTCCCCGGCGACGACTACATGACCAACTTCAAGGTCGGCGATCCCTACGTCCGCATCGACGACGGCTACGCCCGCCTGCCCGGCGCCGGCTACGAAGCACTCCACCCGGAACTGAAAGGACTCAACCCCGAGGATTACCCGGATATCCATAAGCTGCGCATCCTGGCCGACGTGGCGCCGTACTCCAGGGAATACAACCAGGGTTCTCCCTCCTGCCGCACACAAAAACTCTCGCGCACGCGCAGGCCAAGCCCAAGCTCCGTTCAGGATCAGGCTCAGCACTCGGGCTCAACTCTGGTCTCCTGCAGGCTCGTTCTCTCGAAGGCGGGCAAACTCGAGTGGGTTCTCCCTCCTGCCGCACACAAAAACTCTCGCGCACGCGCAGGCGGGGAAGCTGCCGGCTGCCCAGTCAGTTCGGCTCAGCGCCGCGTTCCATGCCGGATGAGCTTCAAACGCAACCGTGCCAGCCAGGATTCATCAGCGAAGTCCGGGAGCGCTGATCCATGATCCTGCAGCAAGGCTCGTCTGCAGTGGATGAGTTTGTCTGTGGAGAGTTTCTTCTTCATCTCTCCGGCGCCGCCGAAGGGAGCGTTTCCCATTTTGGTAATCTGGCTCGCCGAGCCCCTCTTCAGTCCCCTAATGAGGGTTTCGAAATCTGCATCAAAAGACCGGGGTCCCGTGTTTTTCATGCTTACCCTTGATACTTTTAGCACACTTGAGGCCGTTCGATTCCCGACATAGTATAGGCCAACATGACTCAATCAGGTTTTTTGCCGGATGGGGATATGAATTTACTGCTTCGCTGCCTCTTCTACGCCCGCCGCGCCCGCTGCGCGGCTCGAAACCGTTGATCTGAGACAGATCCTTGCGCTGGCTGTGCTCCTCTGACCGCACTAGATTGCGGTCAGCCTTACGACGGCCGCAATAGATGGTAGTCGGCAGGCTCTGACGCACTGCTCGACTCGGACGAACTCAGTCGTTTCGATAACCACACTAGATTGCGGTCTGCCGAAATCACCACAATAGATTGGGGTAGGGCGGAGCTGGAGCTAAGACTGGCGCGATGACCTGGTTGTCGCGTTGACGTGGTTGCCCTGTGGGTCGATCCTGATCAGGAATGAGAGTACTTGAAGGTCCATTCGCTGCTTCCTTCTTCTGCGCTTGCGGGCCTCCGCGCCGCTTCGGCGCGACGGCCCCCACCCCAAAAACTGCGCCTCCTGAAACGGATGCTGTTTCCGCGATCAGGAAACCGTGCCTCCTGGACCCCGTTCCTCCGTAAACTGCGCTACCTGGGCTTCCTTCCGGATCTGGTTTGGCTCCTTCTATCGAGGCATACTGATCCAACGTCAGCACGCGCATTGGCGATTTGCACGATCCCAGAGTGAATCTGGTTAGATCGGATGCCCACCTCTCCGACAAGCCGGTTTTGCGTCCAGGTGGATTGGATTTGTAAACACTGGCCGCCATTTCTGGAGTAATCCGTCACTAATGCTATAAGTGATCGCTTCTAGCGTGGTTGTTGAAGACTGGCCCAATTTACGATATGGGGCGTTGTTGCAGCTCCTGACTGAAGCAACGACTTCCGCTTACACAACATGGACGCCTTGCCTGCAAAATCTGTACCACTTGGACGGTTAGTTCTCGGCCTGTTTAAGGGTCTGGTGGCCGAGCCGAACCTGGTTAGACAGATCCTTCAGGACCTCAAGGTGAAACTTCTAAACCCGGATCGGCGTCGTTGCGCAGTGGCGCATGCGGAAGCACTGGGCGGAAATGAACGTCATGTGTGCCGGTAGGTTTATCAGCCACGCGGCACGCAGCGCTATCAGCCGACCCGGCGCAACGACGAAGACGTCCTGACCCGGGCGATCATAGCGCTGGCCCCGGCTAGTATGGCTTTGCGACAGGTCGTGCGTGGCAGACCGAAGGATGTCTGGGGCTTGGGAATGTGAAAACAAAGAGCGCTTCCCATTTTCCAAAACTCCTTACTGCGGCGACGGACATACATCTGCCTCTCCCGCCGCGCTATACTAACAATCACTCAGACACAAATTACGGGCAGGCTACTGAAGGAAGGCCGTCGGATCGCACTTTCCGAGTTCCTTTCGAACGGGTCGGCGTCGACAAGGGAGATTCCTCAATGAATCGCTGGAGACGCCTTGCCGCGCAGGTGTAGAGTTGCAGCTTCGGCCCGTGAATTCGAATTCTAATAAGGATTGAAATGCCAGTTATGACAGAAAGCAAGACGATAGGCAGCGAGGCACTTGGCGCAATGGCTGCGCTTATTTTGGCTGGTGTTTGCGCAGTGGGAACAGCTTCGGCGCAGAGTGGACACCAGGAGGCTTTTCCTTGGATGAACACCACCCTTACGCCGGATGAACGAGCCGACCTGGTGCTGAAAGAGCTGACGCTCGACGAAAAAATCATTCTGATTCATGGTGAGGGCTCGCCCTTCGGCGGCACGAATCCCAACGCATATTTGAGCAACGGCGGCGACGGCTTTTCCCTGGGCATACCGCGGTTGGGCATCCCTCCTCTCCAGATGATCGGTTCAGCCTACGGTGTACGCTTCAGCGCGGTGAACGGCCGTTATTCCACAGCGCTGCCCTCGAACCTGGCCTCCACCGCAAGTTGGGACCAGGAAGCCGCCTGCGAGTATGGGGCGCTGATTGGCAGGGAGGAGCGAGCACAAGGCTTCAACATGAGCCTTGCGGGAGGAGTGGACCTGGCCAGGGAACTCCGCAACGGGCGCAACTTTGAGTACCATGGCGAGGACCCAATTCTGGCCGGCACCATCGTCGGTCAACGCGTCCGCTGTGAGCAGGCGCAGCACGTGATCGGCGAGCTGAAGCACTACGCCGTCAACGACCAGGAAACTGGCCGCAATCTGGTTGATTCAATCATCGGCAAGCGAGCCATGCGCGAGACGGACCTGCTGGCTTTCGAGATCGGCAATAGCATCGGGCATCCCGGCGCGGTCATGTGCTCCTACAACGCGGTGAATGGGGACTATGCCTGCGAAAACAAGTATCTGCTCACGGATGTCTTGAAGAAGGAGTGGAGCTTTCAGGGATTTGTGTTGTCGGACTGGGGCGGAACTCACAGCACAGTCAAGGCCTCCGCGGCGGGCCTGGATATGGAGCAGGCGGACGACGATTATTATGGCGCGGCGATGAAGAAGGCGGTGTTGGACGGCACTATCTCTGCCGCCGAGCTTGACGACCATGTGCGCCGCATCCTGCGAGCAGAATTTGCCAGCGGGATCATCGACTTTCCGATTCGCAAGGGTGTTGTTGATGTGGAGAGCGGTCTGGTCATCTCGCGCCACCTCGCAGAACAAAGTATTGTGTTGCTGAAGAACGCGCACAATTTGCTGCCGCTCGATCGCGCGAAGGTGCGCTCCATTGCCATTATCGGCATGCATGCGGATGAGGGCATGATCTCCGGCGGCGGATCGGCGCAGGTTGATCCTCAGGGAAGTTTCAACTCACCGGTGCGCCAGAAGGATCTTCACAAGGACGCTGTCTGGTTTCCCACGTCGCCGCTTAAGGCCGTTGCCGCAATGTCGCCGGGAGCGCAGGTGCGGTTTGACTCGGGCGCGGATCCAGCCGCCGCCGCTGCCCTGGCAAAGGAATCCCAGGTCGCCATTATCTTTGCCTATCAGTGGACGCATGAAGCCCACGATCTGCCCAACCTCACACTGCCGGATAACCAGGACGAGCTGATTGATAAGGTAGTCGCGGCCAACGCGAACACCATCGTGGTGCTTGAAACCGGAACCGCCGCCACTATGCCTTGGGCCGATCGCGTAAGCGGGATACTGGAGGCATGGTATGCGGGCTCTAAAGGCGCCGATGCTGTGGCCAATATCATTTTTGGCGAGGTCAATCCCAGCGCCAAACTGCCCATCACTTTTCCGGTCAGCGAGGCGGATCTGCCGCATCCGATTCTGGTGGGGCCGTCGCCCGAAGAGGGAGCTCCCGGCGCCAACATGCGGACAGGCGTAGCTAGGCCGACCTTCAAGGTGCATTACGACGAAGGCCTGAAGGTGGGCTATAAGTGGTTCGACGCCGAGAACAAGCCGGTGCTGTTCCCCTTCGGGTTCGGACTGTCTTATACGACTTATAGCTATTCCGATTTGGAGGTGATGCCGGATAGCCAAACCGGAGGAAGCGTAACCAACGTCAGCTTCCAAGTCAAGAACACTGGCAGGCGCGCCGGCGTCGAGATTGCACAGGTTTATGTCTCACTGCCCGCGAGCGCGGGCGAGCCACCCAAGAGGCTGGTCGGCTGGAGCCGCGTGCCCCTCGAGCCTGGCGAGACCAGGAAAGTTAAGGTAACCGTAGACGCAAAGTTTCTGTCAGTCTTCGACGAAGCCACAAACGGCTGGAAGCTAATTCCAGGCGTTTACGCTTTTCGCGTCGGCAGCTCGTCACGGGATCTGGCGCTGACCACAACGATGGCGGTGCACTAAGCCCGGTACTTCACGACCGGCACACATCAGTACTTACCGTAAGTTTTCGCGCACTCCACCAGCATGTCGATATTCCTCGCAGGTGTAGTACTGGGCAAGGCGCAACCCGGCCCTAGAATGAATCCGCCACCCGGCGCAAGTACCTCGATTGCCTCGCGGCAGGCTGTCTCAACATCCTCAACGGAACCTTCATGCAGAACTCCGCTTGGATCGATCGGACCAAGAAGCGTTGTTGTTCCAGCCGCCGCCTTCTTGACGACTAACTTATCGCACTTATAGTCGAATTCCAGTATGCTGGCTCCCGTTGACACCATAGGATCAATGATTCTCGTGGTATCTCCGCAGATATGATAAGAAACGAAGAAGTCATCGCTCTTGAGCGCGCACACGATCTTCCTGGCATACGGAAGGCAGTATTTCTGGTACATCTTTAGGGAGATCACATCTGGAGAACCCTGTGCCTCTCCAGCCGAAGTCCCATGACACCCCATTTCCTTGAATATCCTGGCATAAGTAATAAAGCAGTCGCTTGTATATTCAAGGAGTGCAAATATTTGCTCATCGTTTTCGCCGGCTGCCATCTCCATCATCAATGTTTCAGCTCCAGCAATCATGCACGCCAAGCTGAATGGCCCCTGGTCGGCGCGGCCCATTACGAAGACCCGGTCACCGATGCGATCAAGTAGAAATCGCGTAGCTTCGAGCAGGGCCTTGCACAAGGGTGAGCTACTGGGATCGGGTTTTCTAAGACTCGAAACTTCTGAAAGATCCGCTAACAGGTGATGCGCGATAACTGGAGCGCTGCCCGGCAAATAACTTACTTCGCACCCGCAAGCCTCTGCTAGCGCCGCGGTGCCATTCTCAACCAGCAGCATGTCGTGTCCGAATCTCTTCCATGCGGCTAACTGCGCCTCTCCCAAAAGTTGTCCATCCTGATAAAGCCTGGCTTGGGGAAGCGTCAGGTCCCCAACAGTCATCATGAAGTTATGCAGATCGACTGGCACGCGGTCGTGAGATTCCAATCGAATCGTCGCGCGACATCTTTCAAGCGAGGTCATCTCTTCAAGCATGGACATTCCTCTCGTGACAAGCTGCACGACCGAACAGTTCTAGCGCCCTGCCGCAGGCCCGTGCCAAACTCCTCCGCCGTATGTCGTGATGTAGATTTGGCTGGCGTCGTTGGGGTCGGTAAAGACGCGATGCCCCCCTTTGAAGTCGTAGCCATTGATACGCTGCCAGTGAAGGCCATGATCGATGGAGCGGAATGCCGCCGCGTCAAAGCCGCAAATGTAGAGCGTGTCGGGATGGCGGGGATCGATGGTCAGATCGTAGACGTGTTGAGATTGCGTGAAGAGAGAGCGCCACGTTTTTCCGCCGTCTTCGGAGGCAAAGACGCCGCCATTCCGGTCCGCGTCCTCGCCTTCTTGTCCCCAGGCGGTGAGGTACAGACGTTGTGCATCGCGCGGATCGACTTCCAGGCCGGTGGGTCCGTTTACGCCCTGCGGAAGCTCCATCCGCTGCCAGGATTCCGCTTGATCGACCGAGCGATAGACGGCTCCCGCATCGGATGGAGAGATGTTCTTGCCTTCACCGCGCCGAGCCACGACGAGATACAGTGCGCCGTCCTGAGCCGGTGTGATGCGCCACGCAAATGGCTCCGCCCCGAAGATGCCGCTGTTCTTTTGCGACCAGCTTTTGCCATTGTCCGTGGACTTGTAAACACCGTGTCCAAATGCACACGCATAGAGGGTGCGATGGCCAATGGGGCTGGAAGGATCGAGAAGGATGTGCGTGATGGGGCTCGATGGCAGCCCTGCATTGCCCGGCTGCCAATGACGGCCGCCGTCAGTTGAGATGCCGACTCCACCTATAAAAGAGTCAGCACTGCTATGACGCCAGATTCTGGGGCGAGGCAGATCGTGAGTTCCGCTGAATGCTCCCCAAACGAGACCGCGTTGCGCCGGATCGAGCGCGACCCAATACGTCGTGTTGCGCCAAGAGTCCGGGACTCCTTCGGTGGTGCTTTGCCAGGATCGACCGCCATCCGTGCTCTGGAAGAGACCGATGTCGGTGTTGTCCATATAGATGTGGCGAGAATCGAAAGGATCGAACTGGACCCCGTAATTTGTGGTGACGTCGAGACCGCGCGATGTCCAGGCATCGCCTACCGATTTGGAATTCACCTCCAGCCAGGAGGCGCCGCCATCAAGCGTGCGGTAGGTGCGAAAGAGATCGGATGCGTAGACAACATTAGAGTCGGTGGGCGCAACACTCAGGCTGTACGGCGCGTCGAACCAGATGGAGGAACTACCCTCCGCGGCACGAGATTCGATCCAGGTGCCCACCAGGTTGAGTGCGGGCCCGGTGGATTCTTTGAAGACGATCTTCCAGGATCGGCCTGCATCGGTTGATTTGGCGATGCCGTTGAAGAGGTTCTCCTTACCGTCGCCCAACCGCAGACCTCTAAAGCCGACGTAAGCGACATCCGGATCCTGATCCCAGGTGGCAATTGCCTCAAACTTGCCGGAGCTTTGGTGTAGATCGGGTGTAATCGGTCGCCAATGCAGACCAGAATCCTCGGAGAGGTAGACGAGTCCGTCACGGCCGGTGGCATAAATCCAAACTGAGTCGCCGGATCGCGCCGCGCTCACCGCCTTGAAGTTCGTGGCCAGGCTGCCGAGTTCCTTCCCACTGCCATCGTTGCCAATTGCATAGGCCGTGGAACCGGAGAGAGCAATCACGCCGAATTTCTGCGGAACGAGAAGCAGGACGCGTTGTGGCAGCACGGCAAGACGATTCCACGTGGCGCCTCCATCCGCTGAAGAAACCAAGATCGCGGGAAGGGAACTCGGGCTAGCACTTGGGCGGTTCCTTGCCTGAAACGAAGCATAGACACGTTGCGACGTGCCCTTGAGAGTTCGGACATCTCCGGGAACAACGGCGATCGCGGAGATGTCCCCGCCAGGGTATGCAGGATCATCCGAGGTGAGCGAGTAATCCGAATGATCGCCGATTTGGTGCTCGATGGTGTTGCGGCCAGGGGCAGGGAACACCATCGCCCATGTCAGCCCGGCATCGCTGCTCCGCCAAAGGGCCGCATTGCCCGCATAAATCACCCGCGGGTTTACCGGATCGAAGGCAAATACCTGGTTGCCTCCGCGCAGATTGAACATGTGCCACGACAGGCCGCTATCGTGGGTAATATAAGCGCCGCTCATGTCGCAGTGCTCGACCACGAGCCGCGCGTCGTGAGGGCTGATCGTAGGTGCGATCGTTGTGCCGCCGCCCCCTGGTCCAATCACCTTCCAACCGCCGTGATCCGAAGACTGGGAAAAGCCGGTGAGGGTAGTAAAGAACAGTGCCAGTGCCAAGCGAAATATCTGGTTCATTGTACGGGCCCTCTCGGTCTCTCCAATCTCAGACAAAAAGAAATGATACATAATTAATGAATATAAATCGAAATTGCAAAATATAGATAGGGAAATACTTGGAAACATCTGATCGCAGCAACACGCAACGCAGCAGAACCGCACCACATGCATCCCCGGTGCAGGTCTTTACCAGTTGCGCGGAATCGTTGGCGAATACGGGCGAACCACAACCAGACGATTATTGAGTATCGTGTTGCCTGCCAGTTCCGACATGATCACGGCTTCGAAGTAAGGCCCTCCCCCGGTCTGCTGGCGCAGCTTCTCGAGTTGTTGGCTTCCTTCACTCGAAGTCAGGAACCAGACCAGCGCCGCCGTCGATTGTCCAGCGATGATCATGATGCGCGCGTCCTTCGAGATTCCGGGCAGCACGGCAATCAAGCCGGGAGAGACCACTCGCGTCGGCGACTCGAACACTGCAGAGTAGACAGCCTGTTCGCCGGCGCGGGGTTGCCGGTTTTGAATCGCCCATCCCTGCGGATCGAATTCGAAGTAGAGCCTATCCAATTGTTTTTTGAACGGCGCAAGGGTCCCCGGCGTGCCCACTAAAATAATATTGTCGCCCTCGAACAGTTCCGACGGAGCATCTGAGCTGATAGCAATATCTGCCCGCTGCGAACCGGCATCCATATAGTGCAACAATTTCAAGGACGCGATTACATCCGACGACACTGCATATTGCTGGCTGAGTGTGGGCTTGCCGAACTTTTCTTCGATCACCTTCAGGTCGGGCGCCTTCTCCAGATCCGTGAAGCTGTTTACGGTTGTGTCGCGGGCCATGAGAACTTCGCGATTCTGCACTTGCCAGGAAAAGAAAGTCGGATTTGGAAGGACAATCTCGATAGGCTTTCCGTTCGCACTGAACTCCTTCCACAGGGGCAGCATCGCCGCAGGCGCCGACCCCGCGCCGGGGACGCGCTTTTGCGCTGCGATTTCGAAGAACTGCCAGATGATGACGCAGCTCAAGCTCACTGTCAGGCAAACCAGCGCCACTACTAGCTTAGGCAGTGGTCCCCATCCGATCAGGCGCGCGCTGAAGTCACCCTGTCGCGGAGCGGCCTCGACGATCTCGATTTGGTCGAGCATTCCGCTCTTCGTCGAGGCTTCGTTGTCGAGCCCATTGACGCTAAGCTGGTGGGTGCCCAGCGGCACCGAGAACCGGATGGGCGTCAAACGCCCCTCGGCCCGGTAAAAATCCCTGAGACGCCGCCTTAGTCGCGAAATCTGCACGCGCACACTCGCATCGAGCTGCTGGTCAAAGTCCTCCCGGCGCCCCAGCGCTTCAACAGCTATTTCGTATTCGCTAACCTGCTTGTCTCGATTCAGGAAAAGATAGCGAAGCAGGTTCTTCAGGGTTGTTGAGCCCTCAAATGCCCCGCTCACGCAGATCCCTTCAAGGTGCTCTACAAGTTCGGCGTCCGATATCGAATCCGAAGGACCCATTCTCTCCAGGCTGGGGGGCGCTTGCGCCATAACCGGTGTATCTCCCCCTTAGCAAACTTTGGCTTGATTCAATTGAGATCAGAGTATTGAGATCGATCAGCGCTGTCAATCAACGCGGCAACGAACGGCCATACCGTTGACACCCGGCAAACACGGCGCTTGTGCCGCAGATTTCTCGCCGAATTTTGCAGTGGAGCATCGGTGAGATGCCCTCTCTTCCGGCTCCGAAGATCGAGAGAATCCCTGTCTAAATTGAAGATTATAAAAGGTAACAACGTTACCGAACGCCCAGATACTGGACATGTGATTCGCCATTGCATATACCTCGCCAATTATGCAGGCAAAGTGAGCTGCTGGGTTCCCAGCCTATCCGCATTCGCGGGTGGCTCTGAGCCTGGTTGCTGACGAACACCCTGCATGTTCAGAGAGGCTGATCAAATGATGCTCGATCACAATGGTGCGTTACCTGTAGGAGCGCGCAGCGCGAGTGCGCCTGTGTGCGCTAGCTTGTCTCATGAATGGGCGGAATGGGGCTCCCGTTCATTTACCGGCGTGCTCCTTTTCTTGCTCGCTTTTGCCTGTTCAGTGCCTTCGATGCTCCATGCCCAGGTGCAGAACGGCACCATCACTGGTACCGTCACCGATCCCAACAATGCAGTGGTTCAGCAAGCCGACGTCACCCTTATCCAGAAATCGACCAATCTTGTGCTTCACGGACAAACCAACAATGAAGGTGTCTACGCATTTCCGCTATTGCTCCCCGGGCCATACACTGTCGCTGTTGAAAAGCCGGGCTTCCGGAAGACCGTTACGACGCTGACCCTCACCGTCGGACAGACTGTACGTCTCGATGTCACCCTGCGCGTCGGCAGCGCGACTCAGACCGTCGTCATCGAGGCCGAAGATGCCACCGCTCTCGACTTGCAGACTTCCAACCTGGACTACACCGTTCAGTCCCAGCAGGTGGGCAGTCTTCCCATGAACGGGCGCAACCTATACGGATTGGCGGCCCTGGCGCCAGGCATTATGCCGGGCTCCAACTTTGGCGTAGGTGTGGTGGTCCAACGCGGGGCGATTGTGGCCGCGGCGACCAACAATTTCGAATCCAACGGCGGCGTAGGCGGCAACAACGAGGTTCTCCTGGACGGCCTTTCCATCGTCGTCTGCTGCCAGGGCCAACCGGCAGTCACTCCTTCCGCTGAGGTCGTCGGCCAATTCAAAGTCGTCACTTCCAACGCTCCGGCTGAATATGGCCGCACCTCTGGCGGAGTCCTCAGCTTGGTTACCAATTCCGGCACTAACCAACTGCGCGGCTCGATTTATGATTTTCTGCGCAACGACAAGCTCGATGCCGCCAACTACTTTACCAAGCGCAGCGGTGTCTATCCCTATCCCGGGCATGCCGATTACCGGAATCCCCATCGCGCCAACCAGTATGGCGCCTTTGTCAGCGGTCCAGTCTACCTCCCGCACTTTTACAACGGCAAGGACAAAACATTTTTCGCCTTCGGTTATGAGGGCATTCGCAACCTTCAACCAAGCTCCGGCACCGACACCGTGCCTACCGCTCTGATGCGGCAAGGCATCTTCACGGAAGCACCAACAGCCATCTACGATCCGAACTCTTCGAATGCCGGAGGGGCCGCGAGAACGCCGATCGCAGCCGCGACCTGCAACGGCACCGCCTATGCAGCAGGCTACTGCATTCCGCAATCCAGTTGGAACGCCGTGGCCAAGGCAATGCTCACTTTCTTCCCGGCGCCAAACCTTTCTGGGACGACCAACAACCTTGCCTATGCTCAGAACGCGACGACTGCCGATGATCAATTCAATTTCCGGATCGACCATGACCTCAGTGGCAATCAGCGCATCTTTATGCGCGGCACCAAGGACAAGAACAATTACACGTATAACGACGAGTTCAACAGTGCAACGGGACCTGCCGCCTGGCAGCAGCACCTGACGGCGTACCTGTTTGCTTTGGGCGATATCTGGACCGTGTCGCCTTCGACGCTTGTACAGTTCAGCTATGGCTTTGCCCGCCAAACCAATTTCCAGCCGGGCAACAACTTCTTCCAGTACGACGCCGCCAAATACGGCTTCTCCAGCAACTTCACAGGCGAACAGCAGGTGACCGGTTTGCCCTACTTCAACATTTCGGGCGAATACGGGCCGACGTACCAGGCGAGCTTTAACAACTGGGCGCACTACGTTCACTCGTTCAACGCCAGCGCTCTCATACACAAGGGCAAGCACGACCTTGCTCTGGGATACAACGGGCGCCTGGGCCTCGAGAACGTAAAGGGCCTAAGCGGTCCGACCGGTTATTTGACCTACGGCACCACCTTCACCGGCGGACCGACCCCGAACTCCTCGCTGCCCGGCGGGCAGGGCGCCTTCGCCGGTTGGGCGTCGTTCCTGCTCGGCGACCCCACCGCGGGCTATCTGATTCGCCAAAAGACGCTCGCGCTCAACCAGTGGGTCAACAGCCTTTACGCTCAGGACGACTGGCGCATGTTCCCGAAGTTAACCGTCAACCTGGGCGTCCGCTGGGATGTTGAAACCGGATACCAGGAACGCCACAACAACTGGGCAGACTTCGATCCCACCGTCACCAATCCCATCTCGTCGCAAGTCAATTTTCAGGTATCTGGCGGCGCAGAGTTCCTGGGTTCCAACAGCAATTCCACTCGCGATTGGCAGACCCTCTACCACGCAGTAGCCCCACGCGTTGGCTTCTCCTACGAATTTGCCCCCAGAACTGTGGCCCGTGGCGGATACGGCATTCTCTATCTGCCGCTCTCTTCGCGCCAATATAGCAACCAAACCTCCAACATAGGGTTTACGCAGCGGACCAATCTTCCCACGTCTGCCACCGGATTTACGCCCGCCGTAACCAGCGATAATCCATTTCCAAGTGGTGTTCTATTGCCTGCAGGTCCGACGGCAGGAGCCGGTGTTAGCGTCGGTACCTCCATCTCCGGCCTGCCTAGCAAGATTCCGCTCAGCTACCAGCAGCAATGGAACTTTGGCCTGGAACGCAGCCTTGGCCGCGGAATGTCGGCATCCCTCAACTACGTCGGCAGTCATGGAGTCGATCTGCCCATGAACTTCCGCGCCAACGATTTGCAACCCGCATACTGGGGCACTCCAGGCCAGACCAGCCAGGTCACCTACCTTCAGGCGCAGGTCGCAAACCCCTTCTACGGGGCCACCGGAGTTGCAAGCGGTACGCTGACCAATGCCACGGTACAGCGCCTGCAATTGCTGACCAAATACCCCGAATACACCAGCGGCGCCAGCTCCAGCATCCAGAACAGCTCGGTAACAATCCAACCCATAGCCTTTGGCTCAGCCACCTACAACGCGCTGCAGGTAATGTGGCTCGTGAATCGCCCAAGCGGTCTCACCGGATCGGTCTCGTACATCTTCTCGAAACTGCTGGGCAATGTTACCGACCTAATCAACGGCTCCCTGAATCCAACCGGCAACCCGAACATTCAGAACTACTATTTCATGCAATACGAACACTCCAATCTGTCAACAGATATTCCGCAGCGCATCGCCGGCACAGTGTCCTACCCGCTGCCGATTGGCAAAGGCAGGCAGTATGCCAACAACCTGCCCACGTGGGCAAACGAATTCGTAGGCGGCTGGACCGTCACGACGATCGTCGATGCTTACAGCGGATTCCCGCTTGGCCTAACCGTCACGGGGGCTCCGGCTTTCGCCGGTACGCGCCCGGTGTTTACGGGATCGGCCACGCTCACCTCTGGCGGGGTTCATCATCGCCTCGGCGGCGCCGGCCAAACTCAGAACTACTTCAACTCCGCGGGCTTCCGTCTTCCGCAATCGTTCGAACTTGGCACGGTCCCTCGCTCGGCCGCCGCACTGCGCAGCCCGATCTCATTCGACGACAACGCTTCGCTCATCAAGAACATCCCGATTCACGAAGACCTGATGCTTGAGTTCCGCTGCGAGGCTTTCAACGTTCTCAACAAAGTTGATTTCAATCAACCGAACACCCAATTCGGCGGTTCGTCGTTCGGCAACATCACCGCAATGTACAATTCGCCGCGCAACGTCCAGTTGGCCGCGAAACTGCACTTCTAGCACCATCCTGCCTCCCTCATGGACGAGCGGCGCAAGCCGCTCGTCGCCTTAGGCGCAAGCAGATGAGTGCGAAGCCGCTTTAGGCGGAGTATTTGCAGTTTCCCGTTGGTCCGATGTGCCTGATCCGGCCTGAGGGAGGAAAGCCGCTGCATGAACTGGCGCTGTGTTTCTACCGTGCTTCTTCTCGCTGGAGCGTTCTTCGCGACGCCACTCCAGGGCGCAGATCGCATCCAAACCGCGGATTTGCTGGTCTACGGCGGAACAGCTTCTGGAGTGATGACCGCATATTCCGCCGCAGAGGAAGGTCTGCAGGTTGTTCTTCTCGAACCCGGAGCGCATCTGGGCGGCATGGTCACGGGCGGTCTTTCCGCCACGGACGTTGGCCGCTTCACTGTCATTGGTGGATATGCCCGCGACTTTTATCGCAAGGCGGCAGCGCGCTACGGAGTTCATGGCCTGGACCGCCGGGAGGATTGGCTCTCGGAGCCCCATGTCGGGGAGGCGATCTTTCGCGCAATGCTCAGGGATTCCGGCGTTAGGGTCTACTACTACACTCGGCTTCGCGAGCCGCGCGGCGTCGCACTGGAAAATCGCACAATTGTTGCCATCACGACCTTGGATGGCCAACAATGGCGGGCAAAGATTTTCGCCGACTGCACATATGAAGGCGACCTGATGGCGCAGTCCAACGTCAGCTACACGTGGGGGCGTGAAAGCTCTGACGAATATGGCGAAGATCTAGCCGGAGTTCGCAGCCGCACACCGCAACACCAGTTCGCTTGGCCGCTCCCCGCCTACGATGAACATCACCATCTATTCCCTGAAATCATCCCCGGTCCGCTGGCGCCCGCAGGTTCTGGCGACAAAAAAGTGCAGGCCTACGACTTCCGCTTGATCCTCACCGACGATCCGTTGAACCGGCTTCCCTTTCCTCGGCCCGAAGGATACGATCGCTCGCGTTTTGTTCTGCTTGAACATTATCTAGATGGATTTCAGCGGCACTTTCATCGGCCGCCCACGGTCGACGACCTCTTCTTTCCGACAGCCATTCCCCACCACAAGGCGGACTTCAACAATAACGGGCCCATCTCGACGGACTACATCGGCCATAGCTGGAACTACCCGGAGGCCTCCTACACTGACAGGGAGGTGATTTGGCGGGACCACCTGCTCTACGAACAGTCGTTCATCTATTTTCTTTCTCACGATTCGAGCGTTCCTGCCAGTTTGCGAGCCGAGCTGAATCGGTGGGGTCTCCCCAAAGACGAGTTTGCCGACACGGGGCACTGGCCAAATCAGTTGTATGTCCGCGAAGGACGGCGCATGGTGGGAGAGTACGTCTTGCGGCAGTCGGACCTGCAAACAGAGCGCACCAAACCGGACTCCATCGGAATGGGCTCCTACAACAGCGACTCTCACAACGTTGAACGCGTGGCCATGCCTGATGGAAGTGTACGAAACGAAGGGGACGTCCAAGTCCCGGTCGAGCCTTATGAGATTCCCTACCGCGCCATCACGCCGAAACGATCTGAAGTGCAAAATCTACTGGTGCCCGTTTGTCTTTCATCCACGCATGTTGCCTTCGCGTCTGTTCGCATGGAGCCGCAATACATGATCATTGGCCAGGCCGCTGGAATCGCTGTGGCCCTCGCGATCGACAAAAACGTTCCAGTTCAGGAGATTTCGATTCCCGACCTCCAACGCAAGCTTCACGAGCATGGCGCAATACTGCATCTCAGTGAGGAGTTTCGCTCCCGCGCATCGACACTGTCAAAGCCGTAGAACGACATGGCTCCATGGACGGGCTCCTTGCCTGAAAGTTCGGCAGTGCCTCACTCGTGCTGCTGGCAACCAATGGATAGCATGTTAACGCCGATGCGCTCAGCCAGGGCAACAGAAGCCGATCCCGATTTAATGAAGGGTTAATGCGTCCCATCGGCACTTGCAGCCTTTGCTGTTGCTGGCAGCCGGCGATTTGAACCGGAAACGCATTGGTGAAGAGCTCCATAATTGAGAAACAGTGCCGAACGGACGATTGGGGGGAATAATGATTCATGCAGCGGTGGCCGAAAGAGCCGGTGTCATTTTGGGTCATCTCGACAGCCTTCTCACGGGCCGCGTATACGCCAGCATCGAGAAACATGATCGGCGCTTTGACCCTATTTAGCGCGATTTTCTGGATTACTCCCGGAAAACGCTAGGTCCCTATCGGGACTGCCCCGGCGCGACGAAGGTGTCCTGTGGCAGGATCTTCTGCTGGGGCAGTTTCGATAGGGTCGTTTGAAGTAAGTCGCTGGCGCGACGGGCGCAGTGTCTGTCCCAGCCGCGCCATACCTGGCGTTGAGCAAATAATGCTGGTCTGTGAGATTTGCCGCTTATCTCCGCCAAATCACTTACCGAAAATGGAACGCGAGCCACCTGGCCGAAAAGTCGGCTGTACGTCCAGGTGCTGAGTGACCAACTTACCCAGGTTCGATTCCAAGTTTGTCGTTTACCGCCACTCTCAAACACTGCCTGCAGCCAATATAGCGTTCGGTGGTTTGCACAGAGACATGCCCGAGAAGAAACTGGATCTGCTCTAGCTCGCCTCCGGCATCGTGGCACAGCCGGGCGCATGACCTCCGGAGATCATGTGGCGCGAGATGCGGAATGTTCATGCTGGCGACAGTCTTCTTGACCACGTGCCAGACCGTTTTTTCTGAAATTCCTTCTCCCCATGGCTTACCCGCCCGACAGACAAACCGGAAGAGAGGGCCGCTCTCGATAGCGGCTGCGGTTAACCACACATCAAGCGTCTCTTTCACCCAATTCGGGGCGGGAACGGTTCGTATGTGCCTTCCCTTGCCAACGAGATCGACGATAGCCCAGCGCTCTTCCCGACGCTGCAAGCTCTCAAGCGTAAGTTCCGCAAGCTCGCGGCGCCGCAAACCACACCCTACCGCACTACCTCCGATCTGCGCTGTTCGTTTGCGCGTTGAGCTAGTCGAAGAGCTAGCGCTCCAAGAAACGCCCGACTTGCGCTTCCCCTCGCCACGTTGCTGGGCCGGAATGTACTCCTACCGAGCCCACCGCGTGACGGTCTTCTCATCTGGGCGGAGGTATTACGCCGCTTCTCTGGCATCCATCGGTCGCGAATAACGTGCCGAGCCAATGCCGGTTCGGCTCTCAATGGAGGCTGAAGATCGGGTTCGGCCTTACGCCAGAGGGGAAGTCAAGACGCTTACACACTGATCAGGATGGTGACCGATAGACCAATTGGTTTCATGGGTAAAGTTGGGTCACAATTCGGGTCACCGAAGCAATGGAGAAGAGTACTTTTCGGTCACTTTAAGTCATATTACTTAATGTTAAGTTATTGATAATAAACAGTCTAGCAACCTTAGGAAACTGCTACTCTATCCACCTGAGCTACGGGGCCACTTTTAGAATCAAAGACTTGCAGAGAATAGCGATTTTCTTCAACCCATATTAACCCATTGGAATAAAGCAACTTTGTTCCCTGGAGATCAGAAGGGTTGCGGGATGAAGATACGTAGATCACGCTATCAACAGGGTAGCATCAGGCGTGTTGCGCGAGCGAACGGCTTCGCATGGGAAGTGCGCTTCTCGACCGGGAAAGTGAGTGGCAAACAGACCTACAAGTCAATGTACTTCAAGGGGGCCGATTATCCCACCGAGTCAGTGGTTCGGAAGGCACTGCAGCACATTGTCCAGATCCAAAACGACACTGCCGAGCGAATCAAAGTCGAAGCCAAGTTTGGCGCTATCACGGCAATCTACAGAAAAGATCATTTGCCGGGTTTGCATCGCTCCACGCAGCAGACGAATTCCTACTTTCTGAATTCTTATATCGAACCCCGATTCGCAGACGAGCCTCTTCGTAATGTTACGCCGATGGCTGTGTCGCAATGGTTGAACTCACTTCATCTTGAACCAACTACAAAATCGGGCATTCGATCCGTAATGAAGATCTGCTTCGATTTGGCCGCGCTGCACGAATTCGTCCCGGCTACTGAGCGGAATCCGATGACCTTGATCAGGTTGAGGGGCACAACGAAGCGGCTAAAGAAAATCACTAAACTGACGCCAAAGCAATTTCGCGATTTACTCATTGCGCTGCCTGAGCCTCTCAACGTTATGACGCTGATCACAGGGAGCCTTGGACTAAGAGTGAGTGAGATGGTCGCCCTGCAGTGGCGGGATATAGATTTCAAGAAAAAGCAGATCGAAATTCAGCGCGCGTTCACGCATGGAGCCTTGGACGAATCCAAGACCGCGTCATCGAAAGCAACGCTGCCGCTGGCGGATCCTTTGCTTGCGGTGCTCAAGCAGTGGTGGCCAAGAACAGAGGGAAGTGAGTGGATTTTTCCTTCGCGAAGAACGGGTGGAGTGAGGAGCGCGTCGGGTCTTTTGACAGAGGGACAGCAGCCAGTCGCTCGAGAAATCGGAATTGGACACCTAACCTGGCATGCACTTCGGCATGCTTGCCGCTCATGGCTGGATTCAGAGAGAACACAGCCTGGAGTTCAAAAAAACTTGTTACGTCATAGCGACGTGGCCATGACCTTCAAATATGGTGGCGCTTTATCGATCGATATGCGAAGGGTTCATAACAGGCTTGTGAAGCAGTTGGTCCCGAAAAAGCTTAGCTTTAAGAAATGAATTGCGGGAAGGGAAGAGGAGATGGACGTAGTCCACCTCCTCTTGTGTTGCGGTCAGGCGGCCCCTTTCATTCATTCCTCAAGAGAAGGTCGGTAGAAACGCCAAAGCGATCCTACCCGCCTTGCGGGGTCTTACCCTTTCCTTCCTGGATCCGAAGTGTCTTCGGGTGGCAGTGAAGGTAGTCCGCGGCCTGGACGAGCGTGCGCACGTCTGAGTTTGTGGGCTGGCTTGAAAAACCAGCCTGGGTGAATGTTAATTCGGTCTGGCCGCGCCGAGGCGAGGTTGTACTCTTCTTTGATCGCCGAGTGGCCAGCGAGAAGCCCTGGACCAAGAAGCTGTGGGTCCCCGCGCCCAATGTCTCCTTGGTTCGGCACTGGGTCCATCTGCCCCGACGAGAATCCCGCTACTGCTGACTACGGACTTTCCATCCGGTTTTGTCAGCCTCGCCGACAGCAACGGGAAGACCGATGTGGCCTCGCTCCTGCGCGAAAAGGGCGCACATTGATCCGCTCCATCTGAACGGTCTGCTCTGCTGTGCTACGCTGGCCCGTAAAGCTCTTGTGCTCAAGCCTGGAGGATTCTCCCCAATGCAATTACGTGTCTTCAGTATTGCCGCCCTCGCCGCCGCTGCTTTACCGATGATTGCGCAAACTTCAGCAGCTCCTTCCGACCTGGCCACATCGGTCAACCAGCAATTGCCAGCCCTCACCGAGACCTACAAGCATCTGCACCGTAATCCCGAACTCTCGCGCCACGAGGAGCAAACATCGGCATTTGTGGCTCAAGAACTGCGCAAGCTGGGTTATACAGTCACCGAGGATGTGGGCAAGTATGAAGACGGCACGCAGGCCTTTGGCGTGGTGGCCGTGCTTGAGAACGGCGCCGGACCGCGGCTACTACTGCGCACCGAACTCGATGCCCTGCCCGTGGAAGAGAAGACCGGCCTGGACTTCGCCAGCACGGTGAAGACCAGAAACGCGCAAGGGGAGCAGGTGAGCGTTATGCACGCCTGCGGCCACGACCTGCACATGACCGTGCTGTCGGGCGTGGCGCGGGAGATGGCTTCGCGTAAGAGCCAATGGCACGGAACGTTGATGTTGATTGGCCAGCCCGCCGAAGAGGTGATACAGGGCGCGGCGGCGATGCTCGCTGACCATCTCTACGAGCGTTTCGGCCGGCCTGACTTTGTGCTCTCGGAGCACGATTCAAACGACGTTCCAGCCGGCTCCATCGCAATCAAAGGCGGACCGCTGCTAGCCAGCGCCAACGCACTCACGGTAACCATACGCGGCATCGGCGGACACGGCTCCATGCCCCAGGCAGGCAAGGACCCCATCGTGCTGGCTGCGGAGTTTGTACTGGTAGCCCAAACCATCGTCAGCCGCCAGATCGATCCGCAACAGCCGGCCGTGTTGACCGTAGGCACCATTCATGGCGGGACGAAAAACAACATCATTCCCGACGAAGTGACCATGGGCCTCACCCTGCGCACCTACTCGCCCGCCGTCCGCGACAAGATCATTGCCGACGTGCGCCGCACCGCGCAGGGGCTTGCGGAGGCCTACGGCGTCCCCGCAGACCGAATGCCGACGGTGACGCTGGGCGAGAGCACGCCTGCGACCTTCAACGACCCGGCCCTGGCCGAGCACCTGCGTGCGTGTGCTTCGGCTGTGATGGGCAAAGACCGCGTTCTTGAGGCCCACGCCGTGATGGGAAGCGAGGATGTGGGCCTGTTCTCGCTCGATGGAAAGATTCCCGCCGTCATGTACTGGCTGGGCGCGGCTGATCCAGCCAAGCTCGAGGAGAGCCGTAGAATCGGCGTGCCGCTGCCCAGCCTGCACTCGGCGCTATTTGCGCCCGTCTATGCCACGGCCATCCCCACCGGGGTAACCGCAATGACCGCCATGGCGCTCGACTTACTCAAATAAGTTCTGGGTGCCCCACCCTCGGCGCGTATTTGTTTTTGCGCCTAGGGTGGGTTCCACGCGCCCTCGCCTACTTCGAGGGATCCACTTGAAAACTCAAGCAAGGGACTGTTCACCTCAACTGGTCTTAGCTTCGTGTTCTTTCCGGTGATTCTTCATGTCCTGGACCAGGTGTCTCCCTGGTCAATAACAAAAAGCATCTCGCGCGCGAAGGTTTTGGCCGCAATCGCTAGTTCAACCAATCGAAGCTGGCGCCAACAAGCGGAAATCTTCATCGCGGTGGAGCAGGACGAGTGCGGTTGGCGGGCACAACATCGGAAAGGGTAGGGCGACACCATAGCACAGTGTTCAAAGCTTCCGGCCAACTCGCCCGGCTCCCTCATGTAGGCTTTATCTATTACGATTTCGCTCATAATAATTCTCTCGTGGGGTTCGTGATGCAAGAACGCAAGCAGTTCGTGGTCACCTGCAAAGACTGTCACCGGGCTGTTCCCACCGGGGTGAAGGAGTTCCCATTTCATTCAATAGAAGTAACCTGCCCGCTGTGCGGGGAGAAGCACCGGTACCTGCCTTCTGAAGTCTTCCTCGGCAGACGCGACTATTTGGTACCGCGCCAACGACGGAGTGGGGGGTAATGATGTTCGACCCTGACGCGGCGATGCCACGGCTGAACAGTTCCTTGGTCTACCTTGGTGCGTGCCTGATTGCCGGTATCCGGCTGGCATGGGAGCGACAAGTGGATGTGCGTGTGGTACCCACCGGCAACGCCATTGAGGAGTCGGTTGACCTTCCCTACGAGATTTTCTACCGGGTCTTTCGGAAAGTCCCGGAGTGCATCCACGGCAACGCGCAATTGTGAATCCCGGTTTCACCTAAGCGATTGGCCGTTTCCTTATAGTCCCATTTATGACGTACTACACTGAAATCATGCTCCGTGTTCCACGCATGCGAATGTGGTTCACTCAGCCGCTTTTTCTCCTCGCGCTCGCGGCCGCCCTTATTGCCATCGTCGTCCAATCCGGCGATCTGGGCACGTCGGACGCACAGCATCGCCTCCAGTCGGCGCACTCGTTCTGGACTTCGGAACCGCCGGTATTCCCAAACGAGTATCCGGATTTCGGTGTGCGCGGGCGCGACGGCAAGATTCAGAGCTTCTACGGCATCGGACAGTCGCTGCTCTTTCTGCCGGCGGACATCGCGGGCCAGTTGATCGAAGAGATGCCCATCTTCGCCGACTACAACGGCAACGATCCAGCCGTTCGCGCGATCGTTGTCTGCTACTTAGTGAGTGTTTTCGTAAATGTTGTCACTGCGCTCGTCTGTGCGCGGTTTCTAGCGCTGCTCGGATTCAGCCGCAGACAGGCGATTGCCGGCGTCCTGGCGCTGCTATTGGCAACGACGCATCTGCACTACACGCAAATTCTGCAGGAAAACAACTACATCTTTCTGCTCACAATCGCCGGGCTTGCATTTCAGTTCGAGTGGGTCCGTACCGCCAGCCGGCGCTCACTTGCCATAGGCTCGACCGCCTTCGGGCTCGATCTGCTCACTCGCCTGACAACGGGCATGGATCTGATCGTCGGCGGCCTTTTCGTTCTATTGGTGCTATTGTTCGAGGGGCTGCGTGGACGCGCGCTCTGGGCACGCTGCCGCGAGTATTTGGCTATTGCTGCGCCGATCTACATCTTCTTCGCCTTCCTCGATCGTCTCTATCAGTTCTATCGCTTCGGCTCCTTCTGGACGACCTATATGGGACTGACGGCGATTGAGATGCGGCAGCGCAACTCATCGCTGCCACCCGACTTTCCGCTCTCCGCGCCGTTCCATAGGGGCTTTTTCGGGGCATTCTTCTCGCCGGAGAAATCGATCTTTCTCTTTGATCCGTTGCTGATTGTCACAGTCTTGTTGATGCTCCTTGCATGGAGGCACTTCATTCCTGCAGTGAGGGCTTATCAGGTCGCAATGACTGCAATGCTGCTCGTTTACGTGAGCTTCTATGCGCGTTACTTTGTGTGGGCCGGGGATTTTGCATGGGGTGATCGATATGTTTCAACGGCTGTGCAATTCGCTGTGCTGTTGGCCGTACCGCTGCTCATCCGGCATCGCCGCGAATTGGGGAGCGCTGTGTTCTGGGCGGGAGCGGCGATCTGTGCAATAGCCCTTGTAGTGCAGGCCGCGTCAGTGGCTTTCTGGCTCTCGCTTGAGGAGTATCAGGTGGTGGTGATGCGGCGACCGGTGTGGGTGGTACCACTGCGTTTTGAGAACATCGCCGGCTTCGCGCTGGGCAAAACACAGAACTGGGGACTCTACCGCTTCTTGCCGCTGGACGACGCGTGGGCTCAGCAGCACATCACCTGCTGGAACTTTCTGCCCTTCCAATTACAGCACGCGGGACAGGCGCCCGGATGGGCAGTCACGCTCACGTTCACACTGTGGATGGCTGCGCTCGCGGCTCTAGCGACAACCCTCGCGCGGCTGTGGCAAACCCTTAGGAGCGAGAACTGAACTGTACTCGAATGATCGTCGCTCGCACACTGGCTCCAGAATGTACCCGGCTAACGAGATGAAGGCATGGAAAGTGAGCCGAGCAGTGGGGAATGTGCGGAACAACAATCCGGGGTTGATAAAGCTGATTTGACCCCGCGTTGGTTTCCGCCCCGAGTATCCACCGCCCAATTTCCGGAAGTGTCTGAAATTTGCGTTGAAGTGGTTAGTTAGGTAGTCGGACTCTCAATTATCACTGGGAGCGTAGTGAAGATTGAAGAAGTGGGTCCTCCCGGATATTGCGGAAATACCGCATGGAAGACGTTATTGTCATCAAAGTTCCAAGCTATCGGGTCTGGAATAGACCGCAAAGGTGTTCCGTCCGGCTTGTAGATCGTGACTGTCGCTGTCATATTTCCCTCCAGAGTAGTACGCTGCTAGGGCTATCCGCGATGAGAAACTCTTCGCACGCTGGCCGGGATTCCTCCCGGCTCTTTGCCAGCGTATTGGAGACTTTGTGGTCGTGCTGAAGTGGTTCCAGAGGGCGGGAGAGGCTTGCGAGGATTCGGGGAAATGGCTGGCTGTTGAAAGAATTGTACATCTTGAACTGATCGTCAGCGTGAGAAAATTGCCCTTGACCGTCAATTGACGAGGGCGCATAATCAATCCTCATTTCCCGATCTGCGATGCTGCCCGGCTCCATGAATTCACATACTTCCCCAGCCGGGCTTCCAAGCAATCGTGTGTCCGGAGAGGCACTCCTCCTCGTTCCCCGATTTCCAGAAGAGCGTATGGGTTTTGTTGACAAAGAGTTGATCTGCATCGACTGCGGGGCTGAATTTACGTTTACGGCTGGTGAGCAGCTTTTCTTTCACACACAGCTATTCCAGGACACCCCCAAACGCTGTAAGCAATGCAAGGCGAAGCGCAACCGTAGTTTCCGAAAGCCTGTTCGCCGTGAGACTAGGCAGCACTTGACGGTGAAGTTGTGTTTCGCATCAAAATGGGACTTCGGAGGAAGAAAATGTCCGAGTCTGTCCAGTTACAAAGAGCAACAATGTTCAACACCCTCTTCCACGGTTATGAAGGGCCTGTTTTCGCCGTCCGCCTATGGGACGGATGGAGTTGGGCCACGTCGGCCGGCGAGACGCCTGTCTGCACGATCATTTTGGAGAGTCCGCAGGCACTCCATCGGTTCGTCGCCGAGCCGAACGAGATTACCCTGGGAGAGGCATTCATCCACGGCAACCTGGACGTTGAAGGAGACATCCTTTCGGTCTTCTCGATTGCGGAGCACATCTTCAATCGCCCCCGACCTTTGCGGCAACAGATTCTAGAGAAAGCCTCTGCGACACTCTTGGGTTTGGGCCAATGGTTCAAGCACGGCGCGCAGCATTCGCTGCAGAGAGATCGTGCCTCGATTTCTTACCACTACGATCAACCAGTTGCGTTCTTCGAGCCATGGTTGGGGCAAACCCTTGCATATTCGTGCGCGTACTTTCGGGACACGAAGGACACGCTCGATGCTGCCCAGGAACAGAAGCTCGATCTGATCTGCCGAAAGCTGCGACTGCAGCCACTGGAACGCTTTCTGGACATCGGGTGTGGATGGGGCAGCCTGGTAATGCATGCCGCCAGCAAATACCACGTGCACGCTCAAGGCATTACGCTGAGCAGGGAACAGGAACAGGTCGCGACGCGCCGGATTGAAGATGCCAGTTTGGCCCAGCGTTGTGCAGTGGAATTACGAGACTACCGTGAGTCAGATGGAGTCGACCACTCGTTCGACAAGATCGCCAGCGTCGGCATGTTCGAGCACGTTGGTCTTAAGAACCTTCGGCAGTATTTCAGGACTGTACATAGGCTTTTGAGGCCTGGCGGTGTTTTCCTGAATCATGGAATCACGCGCTCTTGCACCTCCGCAACCCTGGCAGCCTCCTTTATTAACAAGTACGTGTTTCCCGATGGGCACCTCGTCACTCTCTCGCAGGTTCTCGAAGCCGCTGAATCCGAAGGCTTGGAAGTGCGCGATGTGGAAAATCTGCGCGAACACTATGCACTGACGTTGCGCCGTTGGGTCGAGGGGTTGCGGCAAAACTCTAGTACGCTCCTGCAGCACGTATCAAGGGCCACGTACCGCATCTGGCTTCTGTACATGGCTGGTTCGGCCGCCGCATTTCACAGAGGGGACATTGCCGTCCACCAGGTTCTTTTCAGCCGTCCCGATCGAGGCAGCAGCGAACTTCCGCTCACGCGCGAAGACTGGTACTCCATCACTTCTTTCAGCCACAAGGTAGAAGTATGACGAATCCTCTGACAGAGATGTCTGGACAGCAGATTCATCGGCTGATCGCCGCGCTTGATTCACTGGTGGATGGCGAACTCGCCGTTGACATGCTCATAGTCTGTAGAGAGTGCGCGATTCCCAAGCAGGACGGCAACCACAACAGGTTCAGTTCACCGTCGCCCCGCCGCAGCACCGCTTGTACTTCTTCCCGGAGCCGCAGGGACACGGATCATTCCGCCCGGTTTTGGAAACATCGCGCCGTCGTTCCGGCGAGAATGTGGTGTCTGAGTAGGCTTCTCGATGTTCCCGGAAATACCGATACGCCCCCAACAGCCCCGCTGCCATCAGCACGATGACTTCTTCGCGCTTCTCGGGGCTGATCGGCTTGGGCCGCATGGCCGGGTCTGGGTCGTGCTCGTGGCAGAGCATCTTCATCGGGATCAGGCACCTTCCGTGCTCCTCATCGTTAACCAACTCTGCCCAGCCGTCGTGGCGCACGTCAATGCCGCGCATGAAGCCGCGAGCCCAGTCGTTGCCCCGCGCAACGCCATCCTCATCTTCAAGCAGCAGCGGCACGTAGACCTCACCCTTGAACAGCGTCCCGGCGATGTCGTTCCAGTGCCGCATCATGAGCCCGAGGATTTCGTTCGCCTCGTTGACGCTGGCGAACTCGCATGTGTCCGATATTTCGCCGCCGAAGACTTCCCGGTAGTATTCGCTCGGCATCACGACCTCCGGCCCCGCGATAAGCGCGGCGAAGAAGCCGTCGAGTGTTTCGACGTTCATCGCCCTGCCGCCTTTGCAGTTCTTGAGGAAGTCGCCGAGGCGGTCAACCTCGGCGTCCGTTAGAGGCTCATTCTGGGTGAAGGCTTTCATCGCATCTCCAAACGTCAGCGGCAACGGCAGTCATCGAGCGGAACCTGAGTAATCCAGTTCGTGAACTGCAGCGGCTATCACGCACGTTATTCGCTACAAGTACTCTACGGCTTCCTCGACTTCAACTTGATCATCTCGCCATCCACAGCGAACCTTCCGTATCCGTGATGGTGGATCGTCTTTGGATGCTTCTGCGCCGGATCCGTCCAAGCCTTGACCACCTCCAGGATGAAGAGGTTGAACTCGTTGACGAGCCGGGTATCGACTACCTTGCACTCAAGGTTAGCGAAGCACTCAGCCACCAGAGGCGGCGCCACACGCTTGGCTGGCGCCGGCGTAAGGCGGAATCTCTTGAATTTGTCCACATCTCGGCCGGAACAGTTACCGATTGCCACGACTTTCGGTGCCAATTCCAGCGCTGGGATGGCAATCACACACTCCTTTGTTGCCCGAAGAGCGGCAAAACTGTAATTAGCATTGCTGACGACACAGGCAATCAATGGCGGCTCAAACTCGATCATCATGTACCAGGACAGGGTCATGATGTTGGCGTGGCCCATGCGGGCGGTGGTCAGCAGGACCACTGGACCCGGTTCGAGCAACTGGTAGACCTTCGACAGAGGCAGATCTTTCACGGCTGTGGGTGCTCCTCAACACGGTTCACAGAGAGGATCAAGCGCCTTCCATTGTAGGCGAGGCCGATTGGTGAGAAGCCAGGTAGTCAAGGGTGCCGCGACCGCTGGCAGCGGCTCCTGCGGCATCCCGGGCGCCTCTCGTGGCGGAAAGTGGGCCTGAACTCGGCACTTCTGAGTCATGGATGAAATCCCCGGCGCACCACCAGATGCGCAGTATGGGAGGCAGAAAGGCAAGTTGACCATCTGCCAAATCCTCCGGAGAAGGGGGCTAGGCGGCAACTTGCTGCTTATTCAAAGGGCAGAGGAGAACAGCGGGGACAGGACTGACGCGGATCACTGGCCTGCACAGCTCCAAGAGCCATTCAGCGGAACTGGATCACGCAGGTGGCGCGTGTTTCAGGATGATCTTGAACAGACGCGAACGATGGCATCGTGACTCGTCGCCACAGAAGCAACCAATATTGATCGGGGTTCGCGCTGCTAATCTTCACAACCATACTCAGCCCTTTGGCTTTTTGTCCTGTGATTGGGGAAATCTAGCGTCCTGAATTCTGTTCCGCGGCCTTCGACGACTTGCCGCGAATCTTCGTGCTGCCGGCCGGTTTCCTTTCCTGCTTGTCGCTCTGGACTTCAGCGGTGTGCACGCTTTTGGCACTGCTGGCCGCGTACAGAACCAGCTCGACACGCGAGGAAACGCCCAGCTTATCGAAAATATGAAACAAGTAATTCCTAATTGTATGCTCGCTTAGCTTCAGTCCCTTGGCAATCTCCCGGTTTTGCAGGCCCTCGGCCACGAGACGCACTACATCTTCTTCCCGCTTGGTCAGCAACCGCATTCCGTCTGCGTTCACTACCCGCACGGGCGCAAGTTGCGAAAGCGCCTCCATAACCTCCGAAAGTTTTTTGCTATTTGCCCAAACCTGCCCCGCGTTGACCTGCTCCACGCACCGGCATAGTGCCTTGAAGTTAGATTGGGAATGGCAAAATACGCCTCTTGCGCCAGCCTGAAATGCATCCACGACCAGAGGGCGTTCAGTGTTGAAGAAGAGAATGACCGACCTCACCTTCGGAGCACACTGGCAGATTTGCCGCAACACCCCAAAGCCGCTCAGTGGACCGTCTGCCAAGGTCGCAGCGATCAGGGCGATATCCACGTCTGTCGACTGCACCGCTTCGAGTACCTCTTGTCCGGTGGTGGCGCTGGCGACCACATGAAAGTGCGCATGCCGGTTCAGCGCTTTTGTAAGCATTTCGCGCGTCAGCGCGTTTGGTGATGCGAAAAGAATGGCGATGTCACTGCGCTTAGAGATCATGGCCCAAGGCCCCATGAAACAGTCTTCGCACCTAGGATCCTGACAAATGCATCCAACATTTCTACGGCTGCCACCATGGGGAGCTGGAGGTAACCTTAGATTCTGCGATCACTACGCCGCGGTCACGCGCGAACCTATTACTACGCACTCGCGCACAGTCTGACCTTGCCCGCGCAAAACGTATCCCTTAGCAAGCTGTTCTAATGCGAAAGTGTAGCGAAGATGACGAAGGCAACGCGGGGACGATACACGCTTGAGTTCAAGCAAGAGGCGGTTCGGCTAGTGGAGTCGGGCCAGAGCCAGGCAGCGGCAGCTCGCAGTCTGGGAGTGGTTGAGCAGA
>Ga0326728_10005716_pt1 | contig 34412 bp, 28 predicted proteins | sample MB3enrmetagenome_FD_207602 | JGI IMG/M metagenome (GOLD analysis project Ga0326728, IMG submission 207602) | Lab enriched peat soil microbial communities from McLean, Ithaca, NY, United States - MB31MN | ecosystem: Environmental > Terrestrial > Soil > Wetlands > Peat | place: USA: New York...
TGCCACATCGACTCCACTTTCGACGGCCTCACGTGGGACCTGGAGCCGGACGGATTTGGACGCGACATCGTGGACAACAAAATGCTCGAGGGCGTCAAGGGCACCGAGCCCTACAAGTGGAACGGCGGCAATCCCAATCTCCCCACCGAGTGCGGGCCGCGGACGGAGAAGTACTTCTGGCGCTCGGAGCAGTTCGACGACCTAACATTGACGGACCTGGTGGTTTACGTGCGCAGTTTGCAGCCGCGGCCCAATCGCTGGAAGCTCCCTGGCCGCGAAATGACGCCCGCCCAGGAGCGCGGCCAGGCTTTATTCACGCGCGATGTGGACAAGTTCGGCAAGCCGATTCCCGAGACCAACCGCTGCTCTTACTGCCACAGCGGCCCCAAGGGCACCAATCAGAAGATCTTCGATGTGGGGACGCAAAAACCCACCGACAACTCCGGGCTTTTGAAGTCGGCGCCGCTGACCGCCATTGCGCTCACAGCGCCCTACCTGCACGACGGTTCGGCGCGCACGCTGGAAGAGATTTGGACGGTCTATAACCCGGAAGACAGGCACGGTCGCACCAACGATTTGACCAAGGACGAACTCAACGACCTGATCGAGTATTTGAGGACGCGATGAAAAACTTCCCGCTCCATTGCTTCTTGACGATCGCAGCGCTCCTGGCTGTTGCACCGCAAATGCTTCAAGCTGCGTCAGCAGCGTCTGCCGCACCGCAGGTGCTGCCGCGCTATCGCTTTGAGAACTTCACTACCGCGAACGGCCTGCCCGACAATCACGTGTACTCGGTGCTGGTGGATGGAGACCGCATCTGGGCGGGCACGGAGAATGGGCTCGGGCTATACGAAAACGGCAAGTGGACGACATATACCACCAAGGACGGGCTGGCGCATCGGGCGGTGCTCTCGCTGGCGCTGGACAAGCGCACCGGCGACGTGTGGGCCGGCACCATGGCGGGGTTGAGCCGCGTCTCGGGCGGGCGCATCGACACCTACACGCAGTTGAACTCCGGGCTCTCGAACGATGTGGTTTACAGCGTGTCGGTGGAGGGCGAGAACGTGTGGGTGGCCACGGCCGCCGGCGCTTGCCGCTTGAATATCCGCACCGGCCAGTGGACGCTCTACAACGAGCGCAACACGCCCATGATCGAGATCTGGACGTACGGCGTATCGGCCACGCCCACCAAGGTTTACTACGCCGTGTGGGGCAGCGGAGTGCTCGAATACACGCAGGAGACCGGCCGCTGGGACAAGTACGAGGATCCGGACGGCGAAAACGAAATTGTGCTGTTCAAGGATCAGGGGCTGATCCACGAGATTGTCACGTCGGTCAGTTATGTGGACAATATTCTTTGGGCGGCCACGTACTTCGGCGCCAGCCGGTACGACGGCCGCTACTGGCACAACTTTCTGACCAAAGATAGCGGACTTCCCTCGAACTTTACCAACACGATCAAGGGCGTGGACGCCAAGCGCGCCTGGTTCGGCACGGACAAGGGGCTGGCCTACTACGACGGCGTGAACTGGGCCGTCTATCGCCCCTCGCTCAAAGACGGAAAGCCGGAGATGACGGTGCGCGACGCCGAGGGCAAGGTAACGCCCATCGCCGTCACCACCGCGCCGGCGCATAACTACGTTCTCGGAATCGACTTTCAAGGCGACGATATCTGGGTCGCCACAGCCAAGGGTTTAAGCCACGGAATTCGGCAGAAACAGTAAGTACAAAAGGAGAAATACCATCATGAATGCATTTGCGGAAATTCTGGAAGCCATCGCGCACGCGCCTATTGAAAAGCGCGCCATGACCAATCACGGCGTGCTCAACGAAGCCTACGCCTATGCCAAGCCGAGTTCGTTCTCGCGCGGCATGAGGATCGATTTAGGGTCCGTCTGCATCCTGCTGATCTCGGGCACGGCCTCGATCGACGAAAACGGCAAGAGCGTTCACATCGGCGACTTTCCCGCCCAGCTTCGACGCACCTTCGACAACATTACCGGGCTGCTGGAGAGCGAAGGCTGCACCTGGCACGACATTGTGCGCACCACGTGCTACCTGAGGGACATCGACCGCGATTACGACGTCTTCAATGCGGGGCGCACGGCGTTCTTCAAGGAGCAGGGGCTCGATCCGCTGCCCGCGTCCACCGGCATCGAGGCTCATCTCTGCCGCCCGGAGCTACTGATCGAGATCGAGGCCATCGCCATGTTCCGCACGGATAGGACAAGCGGCAAGAAGGAGTAACAGCAATGCGCAAGGGATGGTTGCCGGTTGCCGGTTGCGCGCTGGCCCTGGCCGGCGCGGCGCAGCTTGCCGCGCAGTACTCAGACCAGGAAGCGGGGCTGGTTGCCAGCCAGAATGCAAGCCCAGTGAAGGTCACGGGCAAGGGAACGTGTGAGTGCGGCGCGCATCCGCCCGGACCGCCCAGGGATCGCGTGGTCGCGCCCTATGCGGGCGAGCCCGCGGACTTGAGCCCCTACGCCAAATTTGCCGCGCCCTACGACGTGAACTACACGCATCCCAATATCTACTCCGGCGCGGGGCGCGACCTGCCTGAACCCAAGGGCCTGACCGAGGTGCGCATTGGCTTCTTCGGGCCTATCGAACACAATCCGGAATCGGTCTTTGGATTGCGCATGCTGCATGGCGCGCAGTTGGCGGTGGAGGAGGCCAACGCCCGCGGCGGCTACGGGGGCAAGCCTTTCAAGTTGATGCTGCACAACGACTACGACAACTGGCAGGCCAAGGCAGTCTATGGCGATGACCGGCCCACCGACCCCACCATCTGGGGCTCGGCGTCGAATGAAGCGGTGAAGATGGTTTACGACGATCGGGACTGGGCGATCTTCGGTTCCATCAGTTCCGAATCCACCCACATCATTCTGCGCGTGGCCCTGCGCGCCGAGATTCCCATCGTCAACTCCGCCTCGACCGATCCCACCATTCCGGAGACTTATATTCCGTGGTACTTCACCGACCTGCAGGACGACCGCGTGCAGAGCCTGACGCTGGCGCGGCACATCTTTACCGAACTTGGCCTGAAGCGCGTTGCGCTGCTGCGGGTGAACAATCGTTACGGGCGGTTCGGGGTTCCCAAGTTTCGCGACGCGGCGCGGCGGCTGGGGCATCCGGTGGTGATCGAGCAGAAGTATCTGCCCGGCGACACGGACTTTACCAAGCAGTTGCAGGTCATCCGCTCCTCGCGGGCCGACGCTATTGTGCTGTGGACCGACGAGGCGCAAGCGGCCTTAATCCTGAAGCAGTTGCGCGCCGCGGGCATGAAGCAGCCGGTCTTCGGAGCCTATCGCACGCTAGGGCCCGAGCTGCTGGCCGAGGCCGGCGATGCCGCCGAGGGCTTTGAAGCTGTGTTCCCTTACGATCCAACTCGGAATGATCCAACGTGGCTGGACTTCAACCGCCGCTTCGAGGCTCGCTTCAGCGAGAAGCCGGAGCAGTTTGCCTCGCTGGCCTATGACGCCATGAACGCGCTGCTCGACTCCATCTGCAAGGCCGGCCTCAATCGCGCCCGCATTCACGACGCGCTGGCCAATATCGAGCAGTACGACGGCGTGACCGGGCACATGGTCTTCGATCCCAACCAGAAGAACGTGGCGCCCATGTATCTGGGCACGGTGCACAACGGCGCCATCACCTACCGCATCGCAACCATGGAAAAGCAGCCGCCGGCGGCGCAGCTTCCGCCGGCAAATGGGGTGCCCCAGGTCTCGCTTTTGAGACCTGGGACGGCGCCCTACGCACGCGTGGGCGAAGATGGCGTGGACTATGCCGGGCCGCATCGGCCCGACGTGCCGGCAGGGCCGGTGAACGTTGTTCTGTTCGGGCCGAGGGCGGTCGAGGTTGCCCAGTCGCCGGAGATGCGGGCGGAGCTGGCGGCCGCCGCAGCCAAGGGCCGGACGTGGGAGCTCTTGCCGGTGGCGAGCGATCAAAACTGGGGCGCGGCTTCAACCCAACTGGTTCATGCGCTGATGGATGAGCACCCGCTGGCGATCGTCGCGCTGGATCGCAACTCGAGCCACCTGGCCGAGCAACTGGCGCTGAAGAGTTTTGTGCCGGTGGTCGCGCTGAGCAGCGACAAGTCGCTTACATCGACGAACGTTCCCTGGATCTTCCGCATGCCGGCTGAGACAAAGCCGTCAGCGGCGCTGCGCCTGCTGGAAGCGGCTGCCGGCCGCAGCGGAGCCAATCCGGAGCGACTGAGGAACGGGCTGGCTTCGGGGAATATGGTCTCCGGAGTCGCCTTCCTGCCCACCGGAGAAATACGCGGGCAGTGAGCAGTCCAGGCCGGCTGGCGCGTCGCGCCTGGGGCTGCCGTTACTCCAGTTCAATAAGTCATAGCTCGCGCCGGATACTGCGCTGCCTGCAAGGCCACGCTGCAAAAGAGGACAAGGCTGGATGCGAACTGCGCGATGGTCCATCGCACCAGCCTCGTCCCGGAGTTCCATGACGGCGCTGACTACTTCTTTCCGTTGTCTTTGAAGTTCAGCGCAAAGTAGTAGTTCGTGTATGAATGGCTGGTTGTAGCATTCGTCAGGAACTGGCCGCCGCCGAAGTAACCAATGCCGCCGCCGAGGTTGAAGTGCTTATTCAGTTCATACCAGGAGTAGCCATCGATTTCCGCGCCCACATGGCGGCCGTGATTGGTCTTGTTGTATATGATCGAACTGCCCGAAGTGTTGTAAATCGAGTCCAGCGCCGAAGCCGCCCAATAATCCAGCCCCTGCGCCGTCAAAGTGAGCCGCCGGTGGGGCTCAACGGTGGTTCCCGCGCGCACCGACTCGATGTTCTGCCAGCCGAACAGGTCGGTGATTCCGAAGCGGTCGTGGGCTGTCGGGTAGATCGTATCGAAGGTGGTGTGCGTTGTGTTGTGGGCCGGATTGCTATTGCCCGTGGCGTAGTCGTACTGGGTAAAGACGCGCGGCTTGGCCGCCACATCGAGGAACTGGTATGCCGCGCCTGCCTGCGCTGCCGAGGCTCGAAGCGGCTGCGATCCCACCGTGCCGGTTTCGAGGATCGCCTCGCCCCCGTAATCGAGCGCCGTGTGGGCTTGCGCCTTGAAGCGCACTCCACCAGCCTTCTCGTTTTCCTTGCCGGTGGTCTTGGCGACGGCCGGCTCGACGACCTCTGCCGGCTGCACGCGCCACAGGAAGAACGGCTCAAGGTTCGAGTGCGGCACAAGAAAATCATCGATGCGGCCGTAGGCTCCGTAGATGTTGTTGCCTTCCTGATGCGGGCTCACGCCATAGGCCTGCGGCACTACAGCCGAGGCGGCGAAGATGCCCAGATGCTCGCGCTTCGCATTCAGGTTCAGCACCGCCGCATCGTAGGAACGGGCCTGGTTGCGCCACTCGGAGTTGGCGATGATGGTGTTGTTGTAGTTGATGAGCTGCCGGCCCACGCGCAGGCTGAACCAGTGCTTGTCGGGCGCGCCGACTTCTGCGTAAGCCAGCTTCAGATCCCAGCGAACCGTGTTCGGCGGGCCGATCGGCGGGTTTTGGAAGCCCGCACGGGCGTCCTGCACCTGCGCCGTAACCCGCAGCCAACTGGGGGTATGCAGATCCACCTGGAACCGGAAGCGGTTCAACAGGTAGGAATCATCGGCCTTCGCTTTGAAGCTTGAATTGTCGTACGCCTCGTACCGGAACCGCTCCTCGGCCTGCACATCGACCCAATGGGGCAGCTTTGCGTCAAGGTAGGCCGCCGGGGCAAAGTCGTGAAGGTCGTAGGGCGCCGGGTTGCCGGTAGTACGCCAGGCCGCGCCGTTCAGGAAGCTCAACGGGTTCGAGGCCGGCCCCGTGATGAATGCGCCATTGTACCCGGACGTCGCGTTTTGCGTGGTGATGTCGTCCTGCGCGGCCAGGGGCGGGCCGGCCGCTATCGCAAACAGAAAAAGCACAGCAGGGATGGATAGCGGCAACCGGCGCAGAGAGGCAGACGAGGAAGCATAAAGAGCATTTTGCACTTTGGACTCTCCTTAAAACTTGGGGAAGCTGAGGATAGGTTAGAACCTTAGGCCACTGGCCTGAATGGGGCGGCAGAACTTTATCGACAGGTGGGAAGACAACAAGTCATATTCATATTATTTACCAAAATACTAGTCGATCCTGAAAAAGTCAATTTCAGCGAGTTTGCGATCGGGCGTCGCTGGGGGCCCGCTTCTTGACGCCTGCCCGGCGCCTCTGCTCTACTCGAATCAACGTCATGCGCCCATGCGGAGCCAACACGATCCTCTTTCCGGCCCTGCCTGTAGTTGTGTCTATTCCCGCCATGCGAATTACCAGCCCCAATGCGCGCGCGGGAAATGAAGCCTGACCAACCGGATTTTCGAGTTTTGCACCACCCAGGCCACCACCCGCAAGCGCGGCTGGTGGTTTTTTCATCTCCCGGCGCTTTTTCACCCCGTCCCCTTTCGTCCAGTTAAGGAGAAACTCTCATGGAACCCGTCACCCTCGCCGGCATCCAGGCTGCCCGCGGCCGCATCGGCGAATCGATCTACGTCTCGCCCTGCCAACTCTCCCACGACCTCTCCGAGCTGACCGGCCTGCCGCTGCATCTGAAGCTTGAGAACCTGCAACGCACAGGCTCCTACAAGGAGCGCGGCGCGCTCAACAAGCTGCTCACGCTGAGTGAAGCGGAGCGCAAGCGCGGCGTGATCGCGGCCAGCGCCGGCAACCACGCGCAAGGCGTCGCCTTCCATGCCGCGTCTCTCGGCATTCGCGCTCAGATCGTCATGCCGCTGGCCACGCCACAGATCAAAGTCGCCGCCACGCGCGGCTTCGGGGCCGAGGTCATCCTCCACGGCTCGAGCTACGACGAAGCCTGCGACGAGGCTCTGCGGCGATGCGCGGAAGAGGGCCGCACCTTCATCCATCCCTTCGACGACGCTGAGATCATCGCCGGCCAGGGCACCATCGGTCTGGAACTCCTCGAACAGGTTCCGGAGATCGAAGCCGTGGTTGTCCCCATCGGCGGCGGCGGCCTCATCGCCGGCATCGGCTGCGCCCTGAAAGAAACCGATCCCAGAATCCGCGTCGTCGGCGTCGAGCCGGAAAAGCTGCCCTCCATGCTGCGCGCACGCGAGGCCGGGGAGCCGGTCACCATCGCCGCCCAGGCCACTGTAGCCGACGGCATCGCCGTCCGCCGCGCCGGCGAACTGACTCTTCCGCTGGTCAACCGCTATGTCGATGAGATCGTCACCGTCGACGATGAGGAGATCGCCAGCGCCATCCTCCTGCTGCTGGAACAGGAGAAGACTCTGGCCGAAGGCGCCGGCGCAGCCGCTCTGGCCGCGGTGGTCCAATCCAAGACCAACCTCCGCCATCGCCGCACCGTGGTCCTGGTCAGCGGCGGCAACATCGACGTCACCCTGCTGGCCAAGATCATCGAGCGCGGCCTGGTCAAGGACGGCCGCCTGCTGCGCATCCGCGTCTACCTCCAGGACCGCCCCGGCGCTCTGCACGCCCTCACCCAGATACTGGCCAGCCAGCGCGCCAACATCGTCGAAACCCTCCACAATCGCGCCTACTACGGCGTCAGCCTGAGCGAGACCGCCATCGATGTAACCCTCGAAACCCGCGGCGCATCTCACATCGCCGCCATCAGCCACGTCTTGCGCGAGGCCGGCTTCCGCTTCGAGCGCATCCAATAGGAGTCCCATGTACACACCCAGTTTCAACCAGGTCCGCGACCGCGACCTCCTCATCGAGGCCATGCGGGCCTACTCCTTCGCCATTCTCTTCGGTCCGCAATCGGACCCGCAATCCCCAGCGCCCCTCGCCGCCACCCACCTGCCGCTCGTGGTCAAGAGCGAAGGCCCGCACGGCCTTCTCGAAGGCCACTTCGCCCGCGCCAATCGCCACTGGGAATCTCTCGCCGGACGCGAGACCCTGGTCGTCTTCTCCGGCCCGCACAGCTACGTCTCGCCCACGCTCTACATCGATCCGCTTTCGGTTCCCACCTGGAATTACATCGCTGTCCACGCCTATGGAACCCTGGAGCCGATCAAAGACGAAGCCGGAAAGGAGGCCGTGCTCGCCAGCCTCATCCAAGCTCACGAGCCGGCCTTCGCCCCCAAATGGCAGGAAATGCCTGAGAGCTTCCGCCGTACCATGCTGGCCGGAATCGCCGCCTTCCGCATCCCCATCAGCCGCATCGAAGGCAAGTTCAAGATCAGCCAGAACCGCGACCCGGCCGAACGCCGCAACGTCCACGCCGCCCACGCAGCCGGTACCCCAGACCAGCAAGCCCTGGCCACCTGGATGGAGCGGCTGGGAGCGTGACGGCCTCAACCGACTCCACTTTGGCCTGTACTGCGCTATCGGGGAAGACGGATCTCTTCTATGCTGTTTCTGTCCGGCAATACCTTTCACACCAAAAACCACCGCATTCCATTGCCGCGTTGCGTTAGAATTCTTGCGATTCATTCATAGGGGAAAGAACTCATGCGAAGCTGTGTGCGCCTGTTCCATGCACTTTTGCTTGCGGCGGCCCTTCCCGCTTCTCTCTGCGCGCAGTTCCAGGAGCCCACGCAGGAAGAGCTCAAGATGACAGTCGATCCAAAGGCGCCTGGAGCGCCCGCTGTCTACCTCTACCGCGAAGAGAAAACCGACGATCTGATCCATTTTCATTCCCTGTATGTGCGCATCAAAGTGCTCACGGAGAAGGGCAAGGAGCTGGCCACCGTGCAAACTCCCTATGAGCGCGGCAAGTACCAGGTGGCCGCCATCGAGGGGCGCACTATTCATCCTGACGGAACCGTGATTCCCTTGACCGCCAAGCCCTCCGATCTGATGGATTTCAAGGGCGGAGGCCAGCAGTTCAATCGCAAGGTCTTCACCCTGCCAGGCGTCGAGGTGGGCAGCATACTGGAGTACCGGCTCCAGATCCGTTATAGCGAAGACTCTGTTTCCTCACCGGAGTGGATCATCCAGCAGCCCTACTTCGTTCATAAGGCCCATTACTTCTTCAACCCGGACCTCAAAGGTGGTCACGTGATTACCAACAGCCGCGGGGAGGTCCAGAACGGCCTGATGTACACCGCACGCCTGGGGCCCGATGGGCAGTTAAATTGCGACAACTTGCACCGCTATACTCTCGATCTGACCGACATCCCGGCCTTGCCCGACGATGACTGGATGCCGCCTCTCAATGCGACTCGATGGAGAGTCGTCTTCTATTACACAAACGCCCTCAGCCAGGCCGACTTCTGGGACAAGGAGGGCAAGCTCTGGGCCAGGGAGGCCGACCGATTCGCTGCCCCATCCCCGGCGCTGAAGAAAGCGGTCTCCGACATCGTCTCAGCCGGCGACTCCGAAGAAACGAAGGCGCGAAAGATTTACGCAGCGGTCATGAAGATCGAAAACCGGGACTTCATCGGAGCTTCCTCCCCCACTGGCCGCAGCGGCAGGGATTCCAAGGGCAACAAGGACGCTGCCAGCGTCTGGAAGCAACAAAGCGGCTCGGGCGATGAAATTGCCATGCTCTATGTCGCCCTGGCACGGGCGGCGGGTTTGAAGGCATGGCCCCTGCAGGTGGTCGATCGAGACCGCGCCATCTTCGAACCCACCTACCTCTCTACCAGCCAGTTGGATGACTACATCGCGACTGTCCAGATCGATAACAACGTGGTCTTCCTTGATCCCGGACAGAAGATGTGCGCCTTCGGCAATCTGCACTGGAAACATGAACTCGCGTCGGGATTCCTCCTTGTGGACAAGGGAGCAGTGATTGCGATTACTCCTGCCGGCCCATCCAAATCGTCAGATCTTCAGCGCTCGGCCGACCTGACGATAGGCGAAGATGGCAAGGTCGAAGGAAGCGTCCGCCTAACGATGACAGGCCAGGTGGCTCTCTATTGGCGTCAACTTGCCCTGGGAAAGGATCGGAATGAAGTAACCAAGGAGTTTAGCGAATGGATAAGCGAAACCCTGCCGGAGGGTGTAACAGCCGACTTCGATCATTTTGAGGCTCTTGACGGCTACGACTCGAATCTCATTGCCACTGCGAAACTGTCAGGCACTCTCGGCTCCGCCACCGGAAAGCGTCTCATTCTGCCTGGGCTTTTCTTTGCATCGCGAGGCACGCAGCCGTTTGTGGAGCAGGAAACTCGCACGGTGCCGATCGATCTCCACTACTCCGCGATGGAGGAGGATGAGGTTACTTACCGCCTCCCCGCAGGCGCCACCATGGATAGCGCTCCGCATCCCACCGACATCTCTTGGGGCGATCACGCATCCATGTCGATCCGCTGCTCCGCCCAGGACGGTTCAGTCAAGGTGGCGCGCACTTTCATTCGCAACTCAACACTCCTCAATCCCGGCTATTACTTTTACCTGCGCGATTTCTACCTCAGGATGAGCACGGCCGACCAGCAGCAGATTGTTCTCACTCGCGCCAAGAAGGCTAACGGGAGCTGACCGGACCGCCGCCAGCCGCGCACCGCCCGGCCGCAGCCTTCCTCAACCCACTCATCCTTTGGTATACTCGATCAGTTCACCACAGTGCGGAGGTGGCGAAATTGGCAGACGCACCAGCTTGAGGTGCTGGCGCCCAAAAGGCATAGGGGTTCAAGTCCCCTCTTCCGCACCAATGACTCTCTTGTCCGCAACCATCGGACAGACTGGGAAAGCAGTTCAAGAAAATGCAAATAGCCCTTTATTTCGTCATCGTCCTCCACGTGATCGTGTGCCTCTTTTTGATCGGCGTCGTCCTCCTCCAGCAGGGCCGCTCGGCCGACCTGGCGGGCGCCTTCGGCGGCCAGGGTTCGCAGACCGCCTTCGGCCCTCGCGCCGCGGCCAACGTTCTCACCCGGCTTACCACCTGGTCGGCGGTCCTCTTCATGGTCACCTCCATCACCTTGACCGTCCTCTACGTGCGCACCGCCAGCGGCACGCACTCAGTGCTCGAAGGCGCCAAACCCGCACCAGCCTCCGCTCCCGCCAAACCAGGCAAGTAGACGGCGCGGTTTCCTTCCATTGAATCAACGGACGGCAGGCCCCACAGCCTGCCGTTTTTGCTGGCCGCAGGCGTTCATACATTTTTTCCGATCCCCAAAGAATTCACTTGACAAATATATCTTTCAGATATATTTTGCAGTTATATGACCCGAAATCGAACCGCCTACGTCCTCCTCGGCTTGCTCTCCATCGAGCCCAACCAGTCCGGCTACGACCTGCGCAAGGCCATCGAATCCAGTGTCGGCTACTTCTGGGGTGAGAGCTACGGACAAATCTACCCCACCTTGAAGCGGCTGGCCGCCGAAGGCCTGATCGAGGCTTGCACGCCTGCCTCGGCACCCAAGAAGCGGCGGCAGGAGTACGCGCTGACCGATGCCGGGCGCGTCTGCCTTCGCGAGTGGCTTGCCCTTCCTTTTCAGAACGATCCGCCACGCAATGAATTCCTGCTCAAGCTGTTCTTTGGCCGGGAGGCAGCGCCGGGCGTCGCGCAGGCGCACGTCCGCGAGCTCAATGAGCGAAACCGCCGCATGCTCGCCACGCTGGAAGGGATCGAGAAGATGGCGCGCGCGCATCAATCGAATAACCCAAACAAGCCGTACTGGATGTTGACTCTGGGACTCGGTCTGGCGCTGACCCGCGCCGCGCTCGACTGGGGCGAAGCGGCGCTGGCCGAGCTGGCTTCGATGGAGGCGGCCGCACCCCCCGCAACGCCGTCATCCTGAGTGACCGGACCCTGAGCAGATCGAAGGGGAAGGGAGTCGAAGGACCCGCGTTTGTTCTTGCTCTTGTTTTGCCGTAATAACCGAGTCTGCCCAGATGGACAGTAAGAAAAGGAGAACCAGAAATGCCCGCAAATGTTCTTTCCAGCCGCCTGTCGCAGATCGTGGCCTGGATTGTCGCCAGCCTGTTTGTTATCGGCTTCTTCTATTCTCCGGTGGGGAAGTGGACCGGCTCCATCCTGGGCGTCTGGTTCGTTGGTACGCAGAAGCCCCGGCGCGGATTTCTTTGGATGATGGCTTTCAGCTTCATCCCCCACCTGGTCGCCGACCGGCAAATCTTCTTGTATGCCGGCACTGAGCGGGCGCTCGAGTATGTTGCCTGGATATTCCTAGCGGCCTTGCTCGCCGTTCTGCCCTTCACCTTTCATCGGCTTGTGAGTCCGCGCCTGCCGGGATTCATCTCCACGCTGCCTTTTCCGCTGGCGGCGGCAGCGATTCAATTCTGGTCTTTGTCGTGGCTGCCAACTGACGCCTTCATGTTTCTCGCCGACGACGGGGCGGCCAATTTGCCGTTGCTCCACGTTGCGAAAGGCCTCGGAGGCGGCCCGATTCTATTGTTCGTCGCCGCCGATATCTTTCTCTTCAGCTGGTTCGCGTCGGTGGTCGTTTGGATGTGGAACCACGAATTACGGGTCTCCAAGATCGGGGCGGGCGCGGGCGTCTTTGCCGCGATCTTCATGGCGGCAATTGGGTACGGGTGCTACAGCCAAATCAGCGGCGCAGCGCTGCCGGAGAACTTGCCCGCCGGTGTGATCCTTGCCGGCGTTTGGATATGCCCTGCCGGAGTTCTTCTTCTGAGTATTTGGGCGCTTGCCAACCGCGGCAAACGCAAGGCCTGGGCCGACCGGCCGGAGGCCGTTGCACGGCTGCAAAGCCCCTTCACCGGCAACCCGCTGCATGTGATCACCGAACAAGGCCGCGAAGCCCTGGCCAGCAGCTCCGGCGAGCGCTTCCCGATTCGCAATGGAATTCCGGCCTTCCTCAAACCCGAAGATCTGACCGGCGACAACGGCAAATACAACCACCTCTATCAGGTGATTGGCGGCTTCTACGACGACATCCAGCGCGTCTTCTGCGCGCTGGGGGGCATGGACCGGGACGCGCACTTCCGCAGCTATATGAGCCTGCTCGAAGTCAAGCCCGGCGATTTGGTACTCGAGACCTCAGTCGGCACCGGCCTCAACTTCAAGTACCTGCCCCGCGGCGTGAGCCTCTCCGGCCTCGATCTCTCGCCTGAGATGCTGGCCAACTGCCAGGCCAATCTGCGCCGCTGGCAGATGGACGCCGATCTCTATCTCGGCAATGCCGAGAGCCTGCCCTTCGCCGACGCCAGCTTCGATGTGGTCTTTCACGTCGGCGGCATCAACTTCTTCAACGACCGCGCCAAAGCCATCCGGGAGATGATTCGCGTGGCCAAGCCGGGCAGTCTGCTGCTCATCTCCGATGAAACCGAGAAGCACGTGAAGCAGATCTATGAGAAAGGCCCTGGCGGCCACCTCTACAAGAATCGCAAACAACCGGTCAGCGCGCCCGTCGATCTGATTCCGCCCGAGATGCAAGAAGTCCATCTCGAACAGATGAGAAACGGCGATACCTACGCGCTGACCTTCCGCAAGCCCGCCGCCAGAAAGTAGAATCGGGAGTATTCCAAGCCAATGAAGGGACTCCCGCACGACATGAACAAACTCGAAGAGATTACTGCCCAGCGCAAGCGCGCTCATGCGCAGTTGCTGGCGGCCAGGTCGAAGGTATACGACGGATTTCTGGCCATGGAAAAGGCGGCGTACCGCGACGGCGCGTTGCCCAAAAAGCAGAAGGAGCTGATCGCCGTGGGAATCTCCGTGGTGAAAGACTGCGAATCCTGCATGCAGTGGCACATCGAACAGGCGGCAGCGAGCGGGGCGACTTTTGAGGAGTTGCTGGAAGCTGTCGAGGTCGCCATCGAGATGGGCGGCGGCCCGGCCACGGTCTCGGCGCGGTTTGCGCTGGAAGTGATGGAGAGCCTGGGATTGAAGCCGCGCCAGCTCTGACGGTAGCCGCGGCTCACCATGCGGAAGCCCGGCCCGCAAGCGCGCCTATAGAATGGAAGCATGATTCTGGAGACCTTCCCCGTCGGCCCGCTGGAATGCAACTGCACCATCCTTGGCGACGAGGAGGCCGGCGAGGCCATTGTCATCGATCCCGGCGACGAGGTGGGGCGGATTCATCGCCGCCTTACCCAACTCGGCCTCAAGCTCAAGCAGATTCTCGTCACTCACGCCCACATCGACCACGTGGGTGGCGCGCTGCGGCTCAAGCGACTCACCGGCGCGCCTATCCTGCTGAACGAGAACGACCTGCCGCTGCTCAAAATGATGGACATGCAAGCCGGCTGGCTGGGCGTGGCAACCCCCGAGACCGCCGCGCCCGATGAGAGCCTAACCGACGGCCTGCGTGTGGGACTGGAACGCTACCCCGCCCAAGTGCTCCACACTCCCGGCCACACCCAGGGCTCGGTCTGCCTGCACTTTGCACCGCTCAAGATGGTCATTGCCGGCGATACGCTCTTTGCGGGCAGCATCGGCCGCACCGACCTGCCCGGAGGCAACTCCCGTCAGATCATCGACTCCATCGAGACCCGCCTGCTGGCCCTGCCGGACGAAACCAAGGTTCTGCCCGGCCACGGCCCCGCAACCACCATCGGCCAGGAGCGCGCGAGCAACCCCTTCCTGCGGAGCAAATAGAACCTTCAAGAGCCACGCAAGTCGCCATACGAAGAAAATTTATAGCCGCAGATGCCGCACGAGATTGCAGTCGATTCGAGTTGTGCGCCGCACAGGGGGCAGACTCTGTTGCCGTCAGGAGCCGACAGGGGAACTCCAGCCGCGATGCGGGCTTTACCCGCCCCAGCCGCTATCGCCTTTTTCCAAATGACAACCGTGAAGACAATCGCAACCGGCAATGCCAGCAAGATGCCCAGGACCAAGCCGCAGAAGCCGGAGACCAGCAGGGCAACGATTGCCAGATTCTGCTGTCCTTTCCGCTTGCCCAGCAAAAAAGGCGTAAGCCCGGCAAACAGACCCACCCCAAGCCCACCGAGAATCTGGTAAATATAGCTCATCCTCTAACTCCTTGCACGAACTGGCAGCATTCTTTCCGGCGAAGCATAGATGAGCCGCGCAAATGGTGTCAACAGCCTGACCCAGGTATGGAACGCCAGGAGCAACCCCTTTCTGCGCGGGCTGGGACCGGAAAACCTCAATTCATCAACCCGTTTGTTTTCAATCGCAGGGAAAACCTGCTTCAAGCAGCGCTTACGGACGTAGCCCCGCCATGTTACTACCTTGATGCGTTTCCAAGTAGTCAACCAGCGTGGTTACTCCGGTACTGAATTCTCCCTCCGGCCCCAGCAGGCTCATCACCAGCCAGCCGGAGTCGGCCATCCCAAAGAAGTACCCCGGATTGACCCAGACCCCACGCTCCAGCAGCGCCAGCACTGTCCGCTCGTCGGGTGAGAGCGCCGGAATGCGCAGCAACGCATACCAGCCGCCCTCGACCTCCAGCCTGCGAACCCCTGCCAGCTTCTTCAGTTTACGGTCCAGCTCGGCCAGATTGGCCGCTAAACGCTCCCGTATCTGCTTCTGGATAGCTGCCCGGCCGCCGAGCCACTTGGGAAGCGCGCACTGTACCGGCGCATTCAGGGAGAGGAACGTGTCGGCAATCACCTCCAGCCGATCCAGCGCCCGGCCAGCCTCCGGCCCGGCGGCCACAATCCACGCCACCTTCATCTGCGGCAGGCCGGCAATCTTGCTCAGTCCGCTTACCACAAAGACCGGCACCCCTTCGAGTCCGGCGGCAAAACTCCTGCCTCCCCCAGCAAATCCATAATCCAGAAAAACCTCGTCCACAATCAGCGACAGGTCTCGCTCCAGGCACAACTGTGCGAGCTCCGCGGCCTCCCAAGGCTTGGTGAAGTGGCCGGTGGGATTGTTGGGGTGAACCAGCACGATGGCCCGCGTCTCGGGGGTAACCGTCCTGCGAAACCCCTCCGGATCGATCTGCCAGCCCTGGTCGTAGACCAATGGGGCAGCCTTCAGCCGCACATCGTCCAGCGCGGCCAGAAAGTCGAAGAGCGGATAACCCGGCTGGGCGACAACAATCTCGCTCCCCGGATCGCAGAGCAGCCGGAAGAGGTAACAGTAAGCCTCGCTGGTGCTGGTGGTGAGCACAATCTGCCGCGGCTCAACCGCGACTCCGTGGTCCGCATAGTACCGGCAGACCGCCTCGCGCCCGCGCAGGCTGCCCCTGGGTTGCGGATCGTAGTCGAGCGCCCTCTGGTCGGCCAGCGCCGCCAGCAAATCGGGAGGATACTGAAAGCCGCAGCGGGTGGGATTCGAGGCCGTCAGATCGGCAATCGGCAGTCCGGCCTGGGCGCGCAGCCGGTGAGCCCGCGCCAGTTCGCTCTCCTCCGTATTCCAGCCCGTCCTCTGCGAAAAGCGCATTCTTTCGTTCCATCAACAAACTGAAGTCGCCGGCCCCACCGCAGGCGGTCGTGCACAATAAGAACAGGCGCCCCTTTCAACCATACACGGGCATCCACCAGGAGGAACGTTGGGTCTGCGCGCGGTTGTCTTCGACTATGGAATGGTATTGACCGGTCCGCCGGATCCAGAGGCCCAAGCCGCCTTGCTGCGCATCACCGGCCTGCCTCTTGCCCGCTTCGAGAGCCTTTACTGGGCTGGCCGCCGCCCCTACGATGAAGGCAAGCTCACCGGCTCCGCTTTCTGGCAAACACTTCTCCGCGAGGCCGGCCTCACGCTCGACGAGGACAAGGTCGAAGAGCTGACCCAGTGGGACGCGCGGTTGTGGACCACCGAGAACGCTGCCATGCTGGCCTGGCAGCAAGAGCTTAAGCAGCGCGGCTTGCTCACCGCGATCCTCTCCAACATGGTCGACAACGTGCTCACCAGCGTTGAGCGGGAGTTCGACTGGATCCATCGCTTCGATGCGCTGGTGTGGAGCTTTCAACTCCACATGGCGAAGCCCGACCCCGCCATCTATAACTACGCGCTCCAGGAACTCGGCGTCCTGCCCGGAGAGGCGCTTTTCCTCGACGACAAGCGGGTCAACGTCGAGGCCGCGCTGGCGCTGGGCATCCAGGCCATTCAGTTCTCCACCATCGAGCGGCTGCGCGCCGATCTGATCGCCGCCGGACTGGACGCTGCGCTACCGCTGCCCTGAGCGGGGTTGCGTCGCCGTGGCCCTCGTCAGACTCTACTTGCCTAAATGGTAGGTTATCCCCAGGCTCGCGTTCATTACGTCCAGGCCGGGATTGACGGGCACGGTGAAGCCGTTTGAAAAGTGGAAATCGCCGAATAGGCCCAGGCGCAGATCGACTCGCGGGGTCAGCCTGGCTTGCACGCCCGTGGCCGACTGCAAGCTCAAGTTCACATAGGTCGCCTCCTGCGAGAGCACCTTTTGGGGGAAGACGAGCAACCCGCCCTTGGCGGTCAGGTAGGGCTTAACCGCCTTGTGGTCCATCCACAGCATGCGAAAGCCGATCGGCGAAAACCCTATCCCAGGCACAATGTGCCGGTCGGGACTCGTCGGAGTGCCCCATATATCTTGTGTGACCGGCGCGTCCAGAAGAACCACCGGCAGAAACTCCCCCACGTAGTCTACTCGCGCTCGCAGGAAGTTGCCCCAGGAATGACGGTCGTACTCCACTCCCGCTGTGTAGAGATGGCAGCCTGACCCGCTGGCGAAGATCTTGTAATGACCGTAGGAAGCCAATCCCCATACTGTGAGGTCACTCTCCACCGACTGCTTGGCTTGGGGCTCAGTCTCCACCGGAGCGCTCGCCGCGGGCGGAGTGTTCGTCGCCAGTGCGGTCTCCGTTTCCTGGGCGCGCGCGAATTGCGGCGCGAGCAGGCAGAGCGCGGCCAGAAGGTAAAGGAAGTCGAGGCGAAGAATGCCAGCGAAGCTACGCTTGCGCCGCCGCGGGACGAATGCAGACTCACAAACTCGATCGACTGGCAATGGTTCTCCCACGCAGTTGGCATGGACTGGCCAAGCCGCAGCTACAAAAGAATGAACTGAACAATGCGCCAATATAACATGAACCCCAAGGCCGGATACGATATATTCCTGCTCACCGGCGACCTATCGCGGACCCCAGATACGATAGTTCCCCGACACGTGCATCAGGCTCATCAAGTAAAGCATACCATCGTAGTACCGCTCGCGTCCGCTGGGGACGAGCGTCTTCCACAGCTCCTCGACGAACCTGTTCTTCACCGGCTGGGTCGCGGCCAGGCTGGCAACCGCACTGGTGGCTACCAGGCCGGCTGAGTGCCGATGCGAAAGCGGCTCGCCATCCAATGTGAACTGGTCCGCATAACTGCCGATTCCCTGCGAAGAGAAGAACGCCTGCGTCCGATCGCTGAGGGCGCGCTCGCGCTCATCCTTCGCCCACCACGACCAATCCACCGACCAGTTACTCTGCGTCCTCCAAGAATCGAAGGAGAAATCGCCGGCCCGCGGATTCCAGCCAATCGGATGCGGCGTGCCGTCGAAGTTCGCATAGTCGGGGCTCAGGCCGGTCCTGGCGTTCGTTGACCGCTCGAAGAAGTTCCGGCTCGCCTCGGCCGCCTGCGTCCAGAAGGCGCGGTCCCCGGCCGGACCCCAGCGCGCCCACAGTTCATAAAACGCGGGAAGATGATAGCTGGGGTCGGTGAAATCGGCCTTGCCCTCGACGGGTGTAAACCGGATCATCTTCGCGTCCTCGTTCACCTCCGCTCCCACCGTGCGCTCGCCGAATCTTGTTGCGCCGGTGCGCCGTTCCCGATGACGCATAGCGGTGAGTAGCTCGTCGGCCCGCGCCTTGTAGTTGTAAATCCCCTCGCCATTGCCCCAGCGATTGGAGGCGAAGTACAGCGCCATGACAAAGTACTCTTCGCCATCCGGGGCGGGCGTCTCGTCGTTCGGCTCCCCGCTCACCTTGCAGGACCAGGAGAAATAGCCTTGCGACGGGTGCGCCGGCGAGCTGACGTACATATAAGTCCTGGCCCAGTTCCACAGGGAATCGAACTCCGCCTTGTGGTTGAGCTGGACCGCGATCATCATGCCGTACGACATGCCTTCGGTGCGCACATCGTGGTTGCCGATGTCGGTCAGATACGCCAGCGGTCCATTGCCGTTCGCGCCCGCGGCATAGTACACCGCCTGGGTATCCGGGTCGCCGTGGAAGAGTTGCTGAAAGGCGGTGTCGATCTTGGCATCGATCTCCGCCTGCGAGTGGCCGGCCTCGGCAAACAGGTTCCGGTAATGGTGGGTTGCATAGGCGCCGCGCCCATCGTCCAGCGCCGCGGGCCGCTGTCCCCGCTCGATCTTTGGCGGCACGGTTGGTCCTGTTGCCGCGGGTGCGGCTAACGCCGCGCACACCAAAGCGAAAAGAACCTTGCGGATCATGAGAATCAAGCTCTAGTAAACGCCGGGGCTTTGGCTCCGCCGCCTTCGTCTGAACAATCCCAGTCAGTCTTGGAATGAACCGGGGAACCGCTCCAGTTCCATCTCAATGCTGCATTCCCAGGTAGTTCCCATAGCCCACGATGCATGTGGAACCCACCAGCGTGACCAGCGTCAAAGTCACAAGCACTTTGGTCCGCGGGCTCACCCCGTGCCACTCCTTCAGCAGGATGCCCCACAGCGTGCTGAAGATGATGATGCTGGCCATGAGCAGCGTCCAGCTGGAGAACTTATAGCGGCCCATCTGCGATTCGCCCATGGTGTAAAAGAAGAACTGCATGTACCAGACGGCTCCAGCAAGAAAGGAGAAGAAGTAGTTACCGAAGAGCGACTGCCTCTTCGCCGCGCCATCCGCCGCGATCTCGCGCGCCGGAACCCGCAGGTACTCGCCATAGCTGCGATTGCGCGAGTTGAGGATGGCGCACCAGATGAAGTTGGTGGTGAAGCCGCCGGCCAGCAACACCACCAGCACCGGCAAACCCTGCCACAGGGCGCTGCCTCCGCTGGCCACGGCAAAGGCCTTGATGGGATTGCCCGCATCCAGGCCAAAGGCAAAGCAGGCGCTCATCACGCCGGCAAATATGCCCACGGCCAGACCCAGCTTGAGGTTGAACTCCTTTACGCTGGCCTGCTTCGCCTCGGCGGAGAGTTCGTTCTCCTTGGAGATGCCGGCCATTCCGGCAAAGATGATTCCCACAGCGCAGACGGCCACGCCTATCAGCGTCACTACGCCCGAACGCTGCGTAAGCAACTGGCCGAATTGATGGTGAAAGATGGGCGGGATCAGGGTGCCGAAGACCGCGCAGTTGCCCATGCACAAGGCCATGCCCAGCGACATGCCCAGATAGCGCACGCCCAGCCCGAAGGTCAGGCCGCCGATTCCCCACAGGACGCCGAAGAAGTAAGTCCAGAGGATAACCGAATGAGGCACGCCATGGAGAACGCCCAGCAGATCGTGCGTCAACAGCCCCGCAAAGAACCAGGGCGCCACGATCCAGCTCATCACGCCGCCAACCAGCCAGAAGGTCTCCCACGACCAGCCGCGGACCTTGCGAAATGGAACGTAAAAGCTGGCCGACGCAACGCCGCCCAGCCAACAAAGCAACACGCCTAACAACGGATTCGCTTCCACGATGTCGATCTCTCCTTATTCCCGGTTATGAATCTCCATGCCGCTTGCTAGAACTCGACTGCAAAGTTGTAACTCCCCGCCGGCAGTTCAAAGCCGCTCTGCCCGCCGTGCGCCGCCGCCTTGGCCAGCTTGTTCGCAGCCAGCGGAGCGCCCTCCAGCTTGTACTTGGCTGCCTCGGCCAAGCTCAGGCTCAGCCAGCCGGTGGTATTGGCTGGAATGGTCACATGCCATTCGGCGGTCGTTCCATTCACTGTCCATTCCGAATGAATCGGGCCGTAAGCCGAAGCATAGTCGAACGCGATGCTTCCCAGCCGCGCGTCAAAGACCGGGTGCAGCACCACCATGTGGAAGCCCGCATCGAACGGAGACGCATCCACGCCCGCCGCATAACGGTAGATCCAGTCGGCCACCGCACCATAGGCATAGTGGTTGTAAGAGTTCATGCTGGGATCATCTTTCATCTTATCGCCGTTCCACCGCTCCCACATGGTCGTCGCGCCGTGCTCCACCAGGTAGCCCCACGACGGATATTCGGTATTCAGCAGCAGTTGATAGGCGAGCTTGGCGTAGCCCGCCTTGGTCAGCTCTTCCAGCAGATACGGCGTGCCCAGAAAGCCCGTGCCCAGCAGCCCGTGGTTGGCCTCGATCTTGTCTGCCAGCTTCCGCGCGGCGGCTGCGCGCAGTTCCTCCGGCACCAGGTTCATGTGCAGCGCCAGCACATAGCCGGTCTGCGTGTCGCCGCCCTTGCTGGTGGCGTTGGGATTGTCGATCTGGCCGAAATGCGACGGGGTGTTGTCGGCGCCGGCCACAAAGCCATTGGCATGAACAAACTGCTTCTCGAACGCCGCGCGAATCTTCTCGAAGAGCCGCGCATATTTCTCCGCGTCCTGCAAGCGCCCCGTGGCGCGAGCCATTTGCTCCATTAGCGTTGCGTCGTAGGCCCAATAAGCCGTGGCGATCAGCGTGTAATCCGTCTTCCCCTCGGGCGAGAGCCAGTCACCGTAAGGAGTCCCGGCCTCGTGGATCCATAGTCCATCTGGATTGTTGGACTCAATAGCGTTGAGATACTTCTCCATCGCGGCCCAATTCTCTTCGATGATGCTGGTGTCGCCCGTCTGCAGCCACGAGGTCCAGGGAATGATTACGCCCGCATCGCTCCAGCCGGCCGCGAAGCCCGCATTCGGCGTCGCTGTTCCCGGCGAGTAAATGCCGAAATACGGAGTTCCGATTTGCGTCCCGCGCATGTCACCGGCAAACTTGCGCGAGAAGGCCGCCAGGTCCATGTTGTAGCTGGCCGCGCGCCAGAATACCTCGGCGTCTCCCATCCAACCAAGCCGCTCATCGCGCTGCGGGCAATCCGTGGGCACGCCCACAAAGTTCGAGCGCTGCCCCCACAGAATATTGCTCCATAACTGGTTGATCATCGCGCTCCCGGTTTCAAGCTTCGCCGTGAACGGCGCATCGGTGTGGATGACCTTCGCCGTCACCGCGTCCTTGCCCGGCGCGGTTGGCAGCCCAGTCAACTCCGCATAACGGAATCCATGGAAGGTGAACTCAGGTGTAAATTCTTCAATCCCGGAATAGGTGTATGCTCCGCGGAGAATGAAGTGATCTGTCGCCTTGGCGGTACGCAGATTGTCGGTGTAGATTGTGCCGTCAGGGTTGAGGATCTCGGCAAAGCGCATCTGCATCTGCACCTTCTTCTCAGCCGGAGCGTGCAGCAGCACACGCTCCATACCGGAGAAGTTCTGCCCAAAGTCGTAGACCCACACACCCGGCTTAGGCTCCGTGAGCGCGACGGCTTTCAATGTGTGCTCGACACGTATCGGCGGAAAGTCCTGCGCCACGATCTCGACCGGAGCGGGATGGATTACTGCTGCTCGCTCATGGAACCAATCGTCCTTAAAGTCCGGGCTGGACACGCCAACCCATCCGTCGTCGGAGTTCATCGTCTCGCCGTCGTACAGCTCCGAGTAGAGGATGTGCGATCCCGAAGCCCGCCAGTTCGCGTCGGTGACCACCCACTCCACGCTGCCGTCCGTATACTCAATGCGCAACTGTGCGCGCAGGGCCGGCGGCGTCACTCCGTAATTGTTTGGCTGCTGGAACCATTCCAGCGGCGTCTCGTACCACCCCGGCGCAAGCATCGCGCTGATCGCATTCTTTCCCTGCACAACCTGATCGGTCACATCGTACGCCTGGTAGACGACGCGCTCACGATAATCCGTCCATCCCGGGGCCAGCACCTGGTCGCCCGTGCCCCACCACTCGTTGACGCCCATGATGTAAGCGCCGAGCGCCGTTGCGTAGAGCCGCGCCGACTTCACCGGCTTATCTACCGTGAACGAGAGCTGCAGCGTTTTCACGGAATCCGGAATCCACGGATGCCCCAGCGGCTGGCTTTTCGGCCCCTGTGTCTCGGTCCATTCGACAGCGCTCTTCCAGCCCGAGTCGTCGAAGCCCTTCTGCTCCCATCCCAAAGCAGCATGGACCGCCGCTTTCCAATCCGTTCCGCTCGCGAAGGCCGCCGTGGTTCCGTCGGCATACTCCACCACCAGCGTGGCAATCATCGGCGGCGCACCCGCCGAAGCCCTGCCGCTGTGATTGTCAACGTAATGCACCGTCTCGATGGCGATCGTGTTGGCGCCGGCGTTCAGCTTGCCGGTGACGTCCGCGCGCACAAACTTCTTCCACGGCATCTGCTTCCAGGGCGGAAACTTCTCGGCCACAAGCACCTGCGCGCCGTTGACCCAGGCCGAGACTGTATCCTGCCCGGTCGAGTAAAGCGAGGCCCGCAGCACCGGCTTGTTGGCCAAGGTCACAGTCGCGCGGTAGGCAAAGCGCTCATCGCTTCCCTTCTCCGCCGCCAGTGCCTGCGCGTCCGGGCTGGCGATCCAAACCGCCGGAGCGTGGCGCACCGCAGCCTCCTCCGGCGTCTCGTAGCCGATCCACTGGCCGCGCCAGGCCTCCTGCTTCAGCAGGCCCGTCTCCCACCAACTCGTCTCGCTCTCTTCATACGGCTTGCCCGCTCCATCCCACGCCTTCACCAGCCAGAAGTACCGCGTACTGGCCTGAACCGCCGGTCCCGCATAGCGCACATTCAACGACGCTTCCGACTCGACCCGCCCGCTGTCCCAAACGTCCGCCTTGCCCTGCCGCAGCAGCTCGGCCCGCGTGGCAACCAGCACCTCATAGGCGGTCTGCCGTGCGCCCCGCGCCGGGTCCCGCAACTGCCAGGAGAAGCGCGGCGCCGGATCGTCGATTCCGAGCGGGGTCTTCAGGTTGTCCACGCGCAACTCCACAGGCCCGGTGAATGACGGGGCCTGCGCCGCAAGCTGCATTGCCGCCGCTCCCAGGACCGCTGCCCACGCCAACCACCGCATTGTTGCCGCCTTCACGCCCATGCGCCCTCAGGAACAACACCAGCCATTGTGCCGCCCGCACGCCCGCTTTGAAAAACTCCGCGCCGCGGGCAAGATCCACCGGCAAGACTTTCCCAAATGAAATGATTTCCGGACGGATGAACCTTAAATAACTCAGACTCCGGTTGTCAAAGACTCCTTTCCACCGGCAATCTCACACAAGCAGCGCCCACCTCAGCCCCGCCGACTCGCTGTCTTGCTGGCTTGCTGACTCGCTGCCTGCCACAGGTTAAACTCACCCCATGGCTCTCCGCCTCTACGCCGCCACCTCCAGCCAGGGCAAGCTGCGCGACTTCCGCGCCGCCGGCCGAGCTTATTCCATCGTCATCGATTCCCTTCCGTCCATCGCCGACATCCCCGCCCCGGACGAGAACGGCGCCACCTTCGAGGCCAATGCCACTCTCAAGGCCGCCTACTACTCCCGCTTTGCCCCCGGCAACCTGGTCCTGGCCGACGACTCGGGTCTCGAAGTGGACGCTCTGGACGGCGCTCCCGGCGTGCGCTCGGCCCGCTTTGCCGCCGACTCCGGCCTGGTCGACTCGCCCGACGCCAACGACAACACCGACGTGTGGAACAACATTGTGCTCTTGCAGCGCCTTGCAGGCGTGCCCCTGGCCCAGCGCACGGCCCGCTACCGCTGCGTGCTGGTGGCCGCGCGCGACGGCGAAGCTCTCCATACCGCCCAGGGCTCGGTCGAGGGACTCATCCTGGAAGCTCCCCGCGGCACCGGCGGTTTCGGCTACGACCCGCTCTTTTACCTGCCCGCGCTCGGCCGCACCATGGCCGAACTCGACGTTGAAACCAAGCTATCGCTCAGCCATCGCGGGCGGGCGATTGAGGCGCTGATGGCCGTGCTGGGCGCATGAGCCCTGCGGCTCCCATCGCGGAAACCAAAGGCGCAGGCGGTGGGCCAACCTTCGAGTGGGCGACCCGCCAAGCGCAGCATCGATCCTGGACCCTGCGGCGTTTCTCGATACTAATCTGCTCATGTCATCGAGCGCCTGGGAACTGCTCTTAAGGATGATTCATTCATCCTCGTCAAGGTGCTGTGTTTGCAGTAGGATGCTTTCTGCTCAGACAGTCTTGCTTAATCCTCAACTTCATCTCTTGTGAAACCGGATGACTGGAAGGAGGAATCAACATCGGGTTTGCCGCACTCGCAACGATCTGAGCATCGATCTCTTCCAGCGTCGAAGGGCCAGGCAGACCAACAAGTTGCATCCGGCGCAGCCATTCGGATCTGTAGGCCCGATCAAGAGCGATATCCGCTGGAAGGGGTTCGGTCAGTTGTGATTTCTGAGGACCTAAATAGAGAAAAGCATCTATCTGATCTGCGACCGTCTTAGAAGACGTGCCCGCGAATGCATCGATGACGTTGCAGCCCTGGTCTGTTGTAATCGGCGATGGAATGAATGAGTCAAGGCTTAACGAGCCTAGTCTGCTGTTCCTTGTCCTCAAGAGCGACGGCCAAACCCCACCCGAAGCGTTCGCGTCTCCAAGCGGTTCGTCGCCGGCGCCGTAGTATCCAAGATCGCTGATCACAAAGGTCCTGCCGGGGTAGTGGCGCTCATACCTCGTGACGGCATCCCCTTCGCCGGGTCCGCCTCCGTGCAACAGATGAAAGATTCCGAAGAGCATCAGCGCCTTGCGATGCTTAGAGAGCACCTCTGATTCCATCACCGAAGCGATGCTTCCATCCCGATCGAAAAACGGCGTGAGGTCTTCCGATGAGCGAATCTTGCTCCAATCGATCGGTGGATCTGCGGCAACGATTCTCAGGCGGCTTGAGGCAGGAAGGCGTTGATTGAGCGAGCGGACGAGAGGATACAGCTGCTCGTAGAAACCGGACGCTCCGCACATTTGCTGGACCGTCGTGTCTCGCCAGACATGCTGGACTTCGGTGAACGGAACGCTCTCGCCGGCGATGTACCGATCGAGAATCGGCTGGTACCGCACGTTACCACATTCAACGACTATGTCGTTGACCGATGCCAAAAATCGCGGGTCACGAATGAGGGACAGGATGAAGTCGTCGGTATCTTTCTGACGATGGGCTGCTGGCATCGCGACGACTTCAAACGTCTCGAAAGCTCTCAGGATTGCCGGGATCGCAGGTTCAGGGGCCGCATCCTGAGTGATATTGACAGGATGGCCCGCCGAGACCTGAGCCCTGCAAGGCTGTGGCATCAGCGAAATCGATGCAAGTGAAAGAAGGAAGAATCCGCAGCGCCCGCTTCTCAACATGCGAAGGAAGAAATGCTCTTTCACGGTTACTACCTCCGTTTCTCAACCGCCGCAATTCAAACTCTCAACATCGGTGACTTCGACATCTTTCCCCTGCGGCCTTCTTCGGGTTTGTCTCGCAGCCTGAATGCGCGTTTCGAAACCGCGCGCTGCATACGCCGACAGTAGCATTCCGATAAGTACTTATGCAAAGGTCCGGTCGATCCCGGGAAGTCGGCTTTTCGATTGCTTTCCGGAGGCTCTGGGCTCCGGCTGCATCACCGAAAAACGGAAGCTTCCCGACCACAGGCGCGCCGAGCGTCTTGACGTGTGTGATCTGGGACACAAATAATGTTTGTGGATATAGGCGAAGATTCTCTGTCTCTCAATCTGGAACGGCCTTCCCCTGAAGCCCTTAGGAGCCTCGACTCAAATGGCCACTGCTCAACAACCTGCCGCGCACACTCTCAGCCGCGGCGTTCCAGCCCTGCGCGCCGGCCAGGGGACCACCTTCCTCTGGCGCAAGCTGCACTCGCTGCTGGGCATCGTGCCCATCGGCGCATTCCTGATCGAGCACCTGCTCTCGAACTTCGAGGCCCTGAAAGGCCCGGCGGCCTACGGAGCGCAGGTCAAGTTCCTCAACAGCCTGCCGCTGGTGCGCGTGCTGGAGTGGACCTTCATCTTTTTGCCCATCCTCTATCACGGCCTCTACGGCGTCTACATCTGGCTGCGGGGCAAGTCGAACCTCGTCTACTACCCCTGGGCCGGCAACTGGATGTACACCGCCCAGCGCTATACCGGCCTGGTTGCGATCCTGTATATCGGCCAGCACGTCCTGCGCCAGCGCTTTATGGGCGTGCAGCTTCCCGAGCACCCTTACGCCGCCTTCGCCAAGGTGCAGCACGAGCTGGCCAACCCCTGGATGCTGGGGGTCTACATCGTCGCCATGCTCGCCATCTGCTGGCACTTCAGCTACGGCGTGTGGCTCTTCGCGGCCAAGTGGGGCATCACGCCGGGCAAGACCGCCCGCAAGCGCTTCGGCCTGGCCTGCGCGGCCCTCGGCATTGTGCTGGCGGTCATGGGGCTCTGGAGCATCTGGGCCTTCGTCGGACCGAAGTACAGGAACGCGCCGGAGGAAGTAACTCCAGCTATCTCGCGATCTATCGCGCCAACTCACTCCGCAGTAACTCGGTCTGAATTGCTCCTGCCCTCCGGCCGCAAACCGGGGGCTCGAAACCGGTTCTTGATCTCTGATCTCTGACCCCTGATCTCTAAGAAGGAATCTCATGGCAGCACCCAGAATCATCGTGGTTGGCGGAGGATTGGCCGGGCTGGCGGCGGTCATCAAGATCGCCGAGGCCGGCGGCACCGTGGACTTATTCTCCATTGTCCCGGTCAAGCGTTCTCACTCGGTGTGCGCGCAGGGCGGCATCAACGCCGCCAAGAACCTGAAGGGCGAGGGCGATACCACCGACAAGCACTTTGACGACACCGTCTACGGCGGCGACTTCCTGGCCAACCAGACACCCGTCAAGGCCATGTGCGAGGCCGCCCCGGCCATCATCGACCTGCTCGACCGCATGGGCGTGCCCTTCAACCGCACGCCCGAAGGACTGCTCGATTTCCGCCGCTTCGGCGGCACGCTCTACAACCGCACCGCCTTTGCCGGCGCAACCACCGGGCAGCAGTTGCTCTATGCGCTGGACGAGCAGGTGCGCCGCCACGAGTCCGACGGCAAGGTGCGCAAATTCGAGGGCTGGGAGTTTCTCTCCGCCGTGATCGACTCGCGCGGCGCGGCCCGCGGCATCACCGCCCTCGACCTCCGCTCCATGGAACTCCGTTCCTTCGCGGGCGATGCAATCATCCTGGCCACGGGCGGCGTGGGCGCAATCTTCGGCAAGAGCACCAACTCCGTGGTCTGCACCGGCTCGGCCCAGTCGGCGGTCTTCCAGCAGGGCGCCTATTACGCCAACGGCGAATTTATCCAGGTTCATCCCACCTGCATCCCCGGCGAAGACAAGCTGCGGCTTATGTCGGAGTCGGCGCGCGGCGAAGGCGGCCGCATCTGGGTGCCAAGGAAAGCCGGCGACAAGCGGCCCTTCAAGCAGATTCCCGAATCCGAGCGCTTCTATTTCCTCGAGGAATGGTTTCCCAAGTACGGCAACCTCGTACCGCGCGACGTCGGCACGCGCGCCATTCACAAGGTGGTCTACGAGCTTGGCCTGGGACTCGACGGCCAGCCCATGGTCTATCTCGATTTAACTCACATCGACCGCGCCACGCTGAACCGCAAGCTCGAAGGCATTCTGGAGATCTATGAGAAGTTTGTCGGCGAAGACCCGCGCGACGTGCCCATGAAGATATTCCCCGGCGTGCATTACACCATGGGCGGCCTGTGGGTGGACTTCAACCAGATGACCAACATCCCCGGCATCTTCGCCGCCGGCGAGTGCGAGTACCAGTACCACGGCGCGAATCGCCTGGGCGCGAATTCGCTGGTCAGTTGCATCTTCGGCGGCTTCAAGGCCGGCCCAAACGCGCTTCATTACACACATGGCCTGGAATGCCCGAACGGAGATTGCGGCCACGCCGCCGAACTAACTCGCCAGGCCGCGATCAACGCCAAGCTGCTCAAGAACGAAGGCACGGAAAATCCCTTCAAGCTATGGCGCGAGCTGGGCCAGACCATGACCGAGCACGCCACCGTCATCCGCCACAACAAGGGGCTCAAGCAGGCCGACGAAAAGATCGTCGAGCTGCTGGACCGTTACAAGAAGGTGAACCTGAGCGACCGCAGCCAGTGGGCCAACACCAGCTTTGCCTTTGCGAGGCAGTTGAAGAACATGCTGGAGCTGTCGCGCGCCATCGTCCAGGGAGCGATCCTGCGCGACGAGTCTCGCGGCGCGCACTATAAGCCCGAATTCCCCGAGCGCAACGACGAACAGTTTTTGAAGACCACCAAGGCCAGCTTTACCGGCTCGGCCGAAGGCCCGCGCTTCGAGTACGAAGCGGTCGATACGCAATACATCAAGCCGCGCCCGCGACGCTATGACGATACCAAATAAGCAAAGGGAGACTCGCCGATGGCAACCAGGACCGTAGCATTCGAAATCAAGCGCCAGGCCAGCCCCGATGCTCCCGCCGTGTGGGAGAGCTTCGAGTTAGAGTGGCGTCCCGGCATGAACGTCGTCTCCGCCATGATGGAGATCGCTGCCAACCCGGTTACCGCCGGCGGCCGCCCGACCACCCCCATTACCTACGACTCCTGCTGTTTGGAGGAAATCTGCGGCTCATGCGCCATGCGCATCAACGGCAAGGCGCGCATGGGCTGCTCCGCGCTGGTGGATAACCTGGAACAGCCCATCCGCGTCGAGCCGCTCAGCAAGTTTCCGCTGATCCGCGACCTGCAGGTCGATCGCAACGTGCTCTTCGAGAACCTGATGGCGGTCAAGGCCTGGGTTCCCGTGGACGGCACTTACGACCTCGGCTCCGGCCCGCGCGTCTATCCCCAGCAGCAGGAGGCCAATTACCCGCTCTCCAACTGCATCTCCTGCTGCTGCTGCATGGACGTCTGCCCGCAGTTCAACGAGCTAACGGGCTTTGTGGGCGCGGCCACCATCGCCCAGGTCAAGCTCTTCAACAATCACCCCACCGGCAAGGTCTTCAAGGAAGACCGCCTGCGCGCGCTGGCCGGCGACGGCGGCATCCAGGAGTGCGGCTTCGCCCAGAACTGCGTGGATACCTGCCCCAAGCAGATTCCGCTCACCGACGCCATCTCCGATGTTAGCCGCGACGTAATTGTCCAGAAAGTCAAAGACTTTTTGCGCGGGTAGGGCTTGTTCCTGGCCTTTCTCGTCGCCGATGCGATGCGTGCAGCCCCTCAAACCGCCCCCGGCAGATTCGCCGGAATATCGATCGAGACCAGCGTGCCGCGGCCGGGATTGCTGACCACCTCGAATCGCGCCTGGTTGCCGTAGAGCACCTCCAGCCGCTCCCGCACGTTCTTCATGCCGATGCCCGCGCCGGAGCGGCCGAGCGCCGAAGCCGGCTTGCTGCCCATGCCCACGCCGTCGTCGGCTACCTCGATCAGCACCCGGTCGCCGTCGAGGCGGCTGCGCAGGGTGACAGTGCCTCCGTGGAGGCGCGGCTCAAGGCCGTGCTTGATGCTGTTTTCGATCAGCGGCTGGAGCAGGATGCTGGGTACCAGAACGCCTAGCGTACGCGGATCGATCTCCTTCTCCACCCGCAGCTTGTGGGCGCCGAAGCGCACCACCTCGATGTCCAGGTAATCGTCGGTAAAGCTCAGTTCCTCGCTCAGCGGAACGTAAGTATCGTGGTCCTTGAGCAGCGCGCGCAGAATGTTGGCCAGCTTGACGGTCATCTCCCGCGCCATCTCGGGATTCATGCGCACCAGCGAGGCGATGGAGTTGAGCGTGTTGAAGAGGAAGTGCGGGTTGATCTGGCGCTGCAAGGCGTCGAGCCGGGCCTCGAGCAGCAGCCGCTTCTGCTCTTCAAGTTTGAGCTCGATGCGCAGCGTATTCCATACCTTGAGCGCGATGCCCACATCGATGGGCACGCTCAGCCACACCGCCGCCTGCAGCCACCAATGGCTGGCGAGCAGAGCAAACAGCCGGTGCGGAAAGGCGTGGGCGATCCAGTCCCGGCACGCCTCCGCCGCCACGATGAGAAACAGCATGAGGAACTGGCGGTCGATGCGCGGCTGGCGCAGGTTGCGGCGCACCCAGCGGTAGAGGCTCAGGTCGATGAACGGCGTGAACGACCAGATCTCCTCCATCCCGACAAAGCGGCCCAGCAGGCCGGCCGCCAGGCCGAGGGCGGCATTGAAGGGCAGAGCCAGGTACTCGTGGTGATAGACCGCGGGCGCCGACAGCACGACTCCGCCCAACACGGCCCAGGTTGGCCCCAACAGCAGGCCGAGCAGAATCACTGTCGCAAAGGAAATGTCGGCGGCCAGAAAGTTGGGCACAGCGATGCGCACCCACACGCCCAGCGTCAACGGAACCACGATGAACGCCAGCAATGCCAATGTCTGGCGCGAACTGCGCTTCTCGGCAAAGAACAGCCGCCGGAAGGTGGTCACCCGCGCCAGCACGCTGGCCACCGAGGCAACCACGCCCAGTTTGACCAGCAGCGTAATCAGAATGAGATTGTCCGTCACCCCATCAATGTATCGCGTCGCGGACCAGGGCATCCAATGAGGGACCATTTGCTCTCGCGATTTGGCGCCTAGTCCAACCCTCCTGGGCTGGCTGAGGCAGCGGCCGGGTCCGATCTTCGTTCCCTGTTCTCCGGACCCTGGCTCTGCTATCCTCAAGAGGAACGCGACTGGCTGTGTTCACGCGATTTCCAATCCCCTTCGTGCCTCTCGTCCCGCGCCCGCGGGCAGCCGCACATTTGCTGCCGGCGCTGGCTGCATTCCTGGCACTGAGCTTTCTGGCGCTGACCTGCGGATGCGCCCGGTTTCACCATGAGTCGCACGAAACGGTATACGTCTCCGCCCGCCAGATGTATCTTCACGACCGGGTAGCCGCCGTCTCCAATCGCGTGGCCGAGGTGGTGAACGGGCAGCAGCTCGAAGTCCTCGAACGCGGCCGGCGTTTCCTCAAGGTCAGGACCGAGAAGAACGAGATCGGCTGGATTGAAGAGCGCGCCGTCATCGACGCCAAGACCAGCGATGCGTTTATCCAGCTTGCCGCCCAACACAAACAGGACCCCGTAGTTGCCACCGCTACCGTCCACGACGACATTTATCTGCACATTCTCCCCGGCCGCGATACAGAGCACTTTTATCTGCTGGGGGCGAACGCCAAGGTGCAGCTTCTGGCCCGCGCATCGGTTCCCAAATCGCCCCCGCCGGGCTTCGGCTCGCCCGCCAAACGAACGGCCCCGAAGCCTCCCTCATCCAGCGGCAATCCATCCCCGGCGTCCGCTTCGGTGAAGGCGCCCACGACCGCTCCCGCCGCGAAGCAGCCTCGTTCGGCCGCGTCCGGCGCGGCGCCGATTTCCGGTCCGCCTGTTGCTCCGCCTCTCGTCATGGAGGATTGGTGGCTGGTCCGCGACGACCAGGGCCGCGCGGGGTGGCTGCTCGCCAGCCGCGTGGATGTGGATGTGCCGGACGCTATCGGCATTTATGCCGAAGGCCAGCGGATCGTTGGCGCCTACGTTCTGACCAAAGTCACCGATCGCAATGCCGGCACGGCGAGCAACGAGGTTCCCGAGTATGTGACCGTCCTCAGCCCTCCCGAGTCCGGCCTGTTCTTCGATTTCGACCAGGTGCGCGTATTCACCTGGAGCCTCAAGCGCCATCGCTATGAGACGGCCTTCCGGCTGCATCCCATCCAGGGCTATCTGCCGGTCCGCACGGGATTCCAGCCAGGCCCGAGCGGCGCCAATTTGCCCACGTTCAACTTCCAGATCGCCAGCGGCGAGAATCTCTCCGTCGATCCGGCCACCGGCCTCACCCGGCCGGCCTCCATGCGCACCATCAGCTACGTGATGGTCGATACCATCGTCAAGCGCACCGGCCCTGACCTGGGGCCGATTCCCGTGAGCCATCTGGAGAGCGGAAAGCCCAAGACGGCCAAGCCGGCGACGAAGATTCGATAGGCCCTTCCGGAGGCCGGCTGCGACAGCCAGCCAACGGATCGCGAAGCTGGGAAGGCCTCACGGAACCTCAGGGTACAGCAATTCAGTAAACCGCGGATCGTCCATCATGCTTTGGAAGTCGTTGTCGACGCGGGCCTGGAGCCGGTTCCTGGGGTTCAATTCGATGGCCCGCGCAAGGTGCCTGAGGCAATCCTGCGGGCGCCCGGTAATCGAGTCCACCAGGGCAAGCCCGTAGAAGGCATACTCGGCTGCCGGATGATCGGCCAGAATGCTGCTGAACTGCTCGCGCGCCTCCTCGTAGTAACCGGTATTCAACAGCGAGACGGCGTAGTCGTTGTGCTCCTCAGGCGTCAGAAAGGTCAGCCTGGACTGCTCCAATTGCCGCTGGCAGGTGTGGATATACATCTGGCAGCGCTCCTTGATTTCGGGCGGCGCGGCGGGAAGCAGCTTTTCAAATGCGGCCAGTGCCCTTTCATACTTTCCCTGTTGCACCAGTTGCACGGCAGCTTGATAGTGCTGGCCGGCGGATCCCGCGCCCGGTGCAGTGTGCCTGCTTGGCTTGGTAGCCGGAGGAGGTGTTTTTTTGCGGCTCGACGCCGCGGATAGGCCCTCTTGCATCATGTGATTGCCGGAAGCGCGCTTTCCTTGACGCACGCTTCAGCCGGATTACAGCCGGCTGGAACCCTGCGTTTTTGAATAGCGCTGCTAGGCCATCTTTATACGCATAACACCGCGTTCCGTCAATGGGCAGCCGGAAAAACGCGAGCTAACCGCTGGACTCTGCGCGAGCTTTCCGGTAGATGGCCGGATTGAGAGAGGGGTCGTTGTACATCTTCAACTGACGGTAAAGCTTGAAGCGCCGCGTGCCGGCCAGGGTCTGCCGCCACAAGGCATCCAGGCAGCCGGCCAGGTCGGCTCGCTGTTGTTCCAGCACGTCCAAACGCTCGCGATTCCGCTCGGCGTGGCCTGCGGGAGCGTCCGTGCGCTCGGCCTCTTCGCGCATGTGGTAGATCTTCAGCGCCTGGATAGAGAGCCGGTCAATGATGAGTCCCGGTGACTCGGAGTGCAGCTCGGCCCCTGGGTTGGGCAGGCCCCGGATTCCAAGCCAGGCGAGCAGCGCGCAGTCAAGCTCCTCGGCTAGGTCGTTGCGGCGCTGGTTGGTCAGGTCAATACGGCGCTTCACCGCGGCCAGTTCGGCGTCGGTTGCGCCGGGAGCGCGGGCCTCGTCCTCAATGTGCCACAGGTCGAAGTTGGTGCGATGCTGGCGGGCGACCGAGGCGAGCCAGTCTTTCGCCGCTTCCCCAGCGCCCCCATTTCTTGCCGGGCTCGCCGGGCTCGCCGGACTCGCCGATCCGGCCTTCGTTCGAGGGCAGACGGCTTCGCCCGGATCGCCCGGCGCCAGATGCCAATCGCGGGTCCGTTGGTCGTGCAGGGCAACAATTGCGTCCGCTGAAAGCATTCCGATTCATCCTTTATGCAGGAGCGGCCTGCGGGTTGCAACATCTATGGTAGAACCATCCTCACTTGGGGGTCCATGCCGGGCGCCACGGCGCCCACTTCGCCGGTGGGGTGGCGCCGAAGATGCATGACCTGATAGCTTGCTCTGCGGCCGGATGTTTGCCTTAGCAGGTTGCTGAAAAAGTCACTTCCATTCCACAGCGTGATTAGTTAAAAGAGAATATGCGCGGAATCGATCATCAGCAAGGTGACATGTTCAGTTACTTGTCGCCGGAGCAGAGGGTGCGCC
>Ga0326728_10005717_pt1 | contig 34412 bp, 25 predicted proteins | sample MB3enrmetagenome_FD_207602 | JGI IMG/M metagenome (GOLD analysis project Ga0326728, IMG submission 207602) | Lab enriched peat soil microbial communities from McLean, Ithaca, NY, United States - MB31MN | ecosystem: Environmental > Terrestrial > Soil > Wetlands > Peat | place: USA: New York...
GCTGACGCCGCGAACGAAAGCGATCGTTCCTGTACACTATGCCGGCGTTGGGTGCGAGATGGACGTGATCATGGACGTTGCCTCCCGACACGGCATTGCTGTTGTGGAGGACAATGCGCATGGGCTGTTTGGCAGCTACAAAGGGCGCAATCTTGGGACTCTTGGGAAATTCTCTGCGCAGAGTTTCCACGAAACCAAGAATTTCACCTGCGGCGAGGGAGGGGCGTTACTGTTGAATGACGCAAGATTCATCGAGCGAGCCGAGATTCTCCGCGAAAAGGGAACCGACCGTTCCCGATTCTTTCGGGGACAGGTGGACAAGTATACATGGGTGGACATCGGTAGCAGCTACGTCATGTCCGACGTGCTTGCGGCATTTCTCTACGGGCAATTAGAAGTCTGGCAACAGGTTCAGCATAAACGGCGTCGCATCTGGGAGTACTATGACCGCCATCTTGGCGATTGGGCTCGCGAACGCGGCATCCGCAGGCCAGTCGTACCTCCCCACTGCGATCAGGCTTACCACATGTACTACCTTCTGCTACCGAGTCTGGAACAGCGAACTGCGCTGATCCAACATCTGAAGAAGCGGGGCATCCTGAGCGTTTTTCATTACTTGCCCTTACACCTCTCCGTGATGGGCCAGAAGTTTGGGGGTGAGCTGGGCGCTTGCCCGGTAACAGAAGATGTGTCCGAGCGCTTGCTCCGCTTGCCCTTTTACAACACGCTTTCCGAATTCGAACAAGAAAGAGTTGTTGCCGCTCTCTTCGAGTTCTAGTTGAAGTATAATTCAACCCACCCCACTGCGGCACGCCACGACGGCCCAGGGCCACTGAATACGCGTCATCCGTCATTCGTAAAGGATAACCGCACCGTGTCTCATTCTGAGCGTGCATAGCCAGGAAACGGTTGTCCATGATGACAGAAACTCGTCGAATGTGAGAAGCTGAGAGGGACGCGGCTCGGCAAGGTACGACCGAAGCTGCGTTGGCGCCTATGTGCCCGTTTCTGAGCGCGGTTCCGGTTCTTGGTGGTCTGTGATTTGGTGGCAGTTCGCTGTCTTCGGACAGAGGACTTGACCCCGTTAGTGAGACTCTCAAACCCATCCGCAACCGGGCCGGCTCCTGATTATGAACAAACGAGGATAGGATATGTGGAAGGGGAAGAAGAGCGCCAGCAAAAAGCTAGGGAAGGAGAAGGATGTACCGGAGGGGCTGCCGCCTTTGAACTTGAATGCGCCGGGGATTGACGTGGGCAATGCGGAGCATACGGTGGCGGTGCCGCCGGGGCGCGGCCCGCAGCCGGTGCGCACCTTTGGCAGATTCAGAGCCGCCTTGCGCAACATGGGGCGGCGGCTCGTAGTCTCCAGGGGTGACAAGGTGGTAATGCAAGCGACGGGCCGGTCCATGCGTATCTGTGCGGTTATCGGATATTCCATTTTTCTTATTGCTGGAATTTACGGAAGTTTAGAGGTTGTCACTTGGCTATCTAGGCTACATCCTGATACTACCTATACAATCCTACTGTGGTACGGCGTTAATGCTCACGGTTTTGCTTGGTTGCAGGACTGGCGTTTCACTCCAGACAATATGCTTTTGTCGACCGTTCCATTCAATTTTTTGGGGTTCATGATATTTGGACCGAAGCCTGCAGTATTTATTCTATTTGGCTGGCTTACTTTCATACTATCGGCCTTCATTTCTGGAGCCATTGCCTGGCAATTAAAGGCTAAGAAAGCTGCCATCATTATTTCTGTGGCGCTGTTGTTTTTTGGTTATTATGCCAACGATTGGGGCATGGTTTCGGGAGCACATAACATTACGAACTTATTTGGGCTTACAGCACTTTATCTGATTTTGAAGTGGTCACAAAAACCGAGTGTTCTAAAATTGATTGCTGTGTTGGCGATTTTAATCGCTGGTGCTGTTTCTGATCCCTGGATGCTTGCAGGTTACAACCTTGCCATAGGTCTTGTGGGCATGGTGTTTTTGATGTTCCCTCGCGCCAGAATTAATAGAGCGAACGGTTTTAAATTGCTTTTGGTATCTATGGTCTCTATTGCTTCGGTTAAAACCAAATTGTTTGGAATGTTAGATTTTGTTCCAAGTCTGCATTTTGTACCCGGCAACTGGGCGACAATTAATAGCAACACAATATTCTTGATTAAGGATCTTGGCGGTCTCTTAAATATCATACCCTTCGAAAAAAGCAATGATTTCCTTCCTGCAATCCTAACATTAGTTGTCATTCTATCGCTATTGATTTTCTCCGTTTTCAAGGCGGTAAAGTCTGACCATCAGATAAGTAGTTCGAATATTGTGTTCATTTGTTTCGCGACTTTTTCTATCGGCGGGATGGCTCTCGCGTTTATCATCAGCGACCTTGAGGCCATGGACTATTCGGCCCGGTACCTGCTGAACCTTATATATTTGATCCCCATAGGACTGGGTGTGTTGGTTGAGCACAACTGGCCAAGATCGTCAAAAATTGAAAAGGCGATTTGCACCTCGGTCCCTGTTCTTTTCGTCCTGTCAGGTATGGTCAGCACTTTTCAAATATGGAGAAGTCCAGGATTCGCCCTTAAAGATATGGGCGCTGGCGCTCTGAGTAAGTACCTTAAAATGAATGGTTTGTCGTACGGTTACGGCTCGTATTGGGGGTCACAAGCTAATGCTGTCACGGCGTTAAGTAAAGGAGAAGTTGTTATACGGCCTGTTGTGTTCGACAAGCGCACTGGGATGATGATTGCTGGCACTCGTGTAGAGACGAACAAGCGTTGGTATTCGGAGGGAGATTTCCCGCCCAATCAGAAACAGTTCTTTGTTTTTGTCACATCGGATTTTGAAGAATGTGCAGATGTCAATCTCTGCACCAGCGGAGTTATCCGGCAGTTCGGAGATCCCGTGAGAACTCTGAAATATGAAAGCGCTACCATTCTGGTTTGGGATCATCCCCTCGTTGGTCCTAAAATACCAAGGCCTATCGTTCTGGGCAGGGCGGTTAAGTTTAATGAGCAAAATCCCCCCCTCTGGCAGGGCTGGGCAGCGCCCGAGAAATGGGGAACTTGGTCCGATGCTGATTCGGCTTTAGTGGTTCTGGCCCTTTCGAGCGCGCCCAAAAACGATCTTGAACTAGTGATTGATGGTGGTGCTTTCTTAGCGGCCAAACATCCGTCCCAAGAAGTCGATGTCCTCGTTAACGGACACCACGTTGACACTTTGAAGTACGACCTGCGATCTAATGGCGGGGTGCGAGTGGTTAAGATACCCAAGGCTCTGGCGCTGGAGAATAGTGGGCAACTGTTGATCAAATTCAATATTAAGAACCCAGAATCACCCGCAGAATTAGGCTTGTCACCCGATCCCCGGCGCCTTGGATTTGGCATCCTCTCTCTGGAGCTGAGGTATCATCCCCCCGTTGCTCCTAAGCAAAAGGCAATGCCTGTTGTTCTGGGCAAGGCGATTATTTTTAACTCGAGTAATCCCCCAATTTGGCGGGGCTGGTCATTTGGCGAAAAATGGGGAACATGGTCCGATGGTGATTCGGCTTTAGTTCTTCTAGCCCTCTCCAGTACACCCAAGAACGATCTTGAGTTGTTGATTGATGGTCATGCTTTCTTAGCGGAGAAGCATCCGTCTGAGGAAGTCGATATCGCCGTTAACGGACACGCCATTGACACTTTGAAGTACGACCTGCAATCCAATGGCGGGGTGCGAGTGGTTAAGATACCCAAGGCTTTCGCCTTGGAGAGGAATGGGCAACTATTGATCCAATTCAATTTTAATGACCCAATATCACCAAAAGAGTTAAGTTCAGGTTCGTCAGCCGATGCCCGACGCCTCGGGTTGGGCATCGTGTCTCTCGAGTTAAGGGAGGAAAACTAGTTCCAACGTTGGGTTGGCTCGGCGACCACGTTGGTATTATGCTGTGTCGGGCGAGTGCGGTGATTTGCCGCCCGTTTCAAGGCGGCCCAATTCGCGGGCGGCCCTTCTCCTCTGATGTTCAGTTCCCGTAAGCCAGTGTGATTAATCCAAAAAGTCCCTTGACACAAGCGTTATTGAGTCTATAGTGGGAATCGGTCATTCAGATAATCTCCGTTCTGAGTTGGCCCTCGCTGGAGGATGCAGTGATGGGCCGTTTTTTCCGGGCGAGCCATTCGCCCAGCTACCGCATTGACAAGCACCATCCGCGGGCCACGCTTTCGGCAGTCGGCGCGTTCGCCAACTGCCTTCTTGTAACTAGCAATAGCTTGTTTGGCCTTGGCGACAGACGTGTCCTATTTCTGCGTTCAATCTCATGAGAGTCACCTGTGTCATACCAACTTATAACGAACGTTTGAACATCGAGACGCTGGTTGTGGCGCTGAAGTCCGCGGTTCCGGATCTATCGCTCGTGATCGTAGACGATCAGTCGCCGGATGGGACGGCAGAAGTGGTGCGCCGGATGCAGAGTGAGTATCCCTGTATCGACCTGCTGGTTCGCAGCGGCAAGCTGGGTTTCGGCTCCGCCTACCTGGAGGGCTTTCAGAGGGCGCTTCGGGATCCCCTCGTGGAGGCCGTTTTGATGATGGATGCCGACCTGTCGCATGATCCCGCCGTTGTTCCCAGCCTGATCGAGCGGCTGGCCGATTGCGACGTTGTGATCGGTTCGCGGTACGTTAAGAACGGCCGCGTGGAAGGTTGGCCGGCGCACCGGAGGCTGCTGAGCCAGTTCGGCAACCTGTACGTGCGCACGATCACCCGGATGCATTTCCGGGACTGCACCGCGGGGTTCATGCTACTGCGCAGGCCGGTGGTAGAAAAGCTACTGGCGTCGCCCCCGGAGATGACCGGGTATGCCTTCCTGATGGAGGTCAAGCATAAGGTGTGGACCTGGAAGCTGTGCGTCTTTGAATTCCCTGTCGTATTCCGCGACCGCATGCGAGGCCAATCCAAAATCTCAACCGGCATCATTCACGAGGGTATTCTGGCACCCTGGATTCTTCGAAAGCAGTGAGCTTTCGGTGTGCGTAAAACCTCAAAACTCTCGTCACCTGTCACTGCACTAGGGACGGGGGACGTAGATATGACAATCGGGTGCCTTGAGGACCTCGACGTAGTTGCGAGCTATAGCGTCGAGCACATCTTCCGGGAAGGTGCCATTCAGCGGCATGGTTACGGGATTGCGAGTTTCGATAGCCCCATATTTTTTTTCAGCAATCTCTTTCACCAGTTCGTCGCTCGAGAGTTTGCCGGATCGAACCAGGCTGGTGCTGTTAAATGGATCGAGAATGTATGGCTTCCCCGCATCGTAACAGCGAAGCAAGCTCTCACAGATGGCGGGTCCCGGCCGCGCCACCAGAAAGGACACTTCAGCTTTATACTGCCTCTCGAGCTCCGGTAAGCCCGAGAGCGCGTCGGGTGTTTTAATACCCTCCATGACAAACATCATAGCCACAGTCGAATAAAGCAAGACCGGCACTAGAAATCTCCAGGGGCTACCCTTCCCCAAAATGGGGATTGGCGCTTTCCACAACAAATCCAGGCAAGCACCCATAATGATCGACATGGCAAAACAGTTGTCGAAAAAAGTGTTGTTGTTGACCCCGGCGCCTCCACCAAACGCGACGCCAATGAGCAGCGAAGAGAAGAAGTAAAATGAAATTGCACGCGCCTGCCGATTATGAAACTGCCAGATCGACCAAAAGGCGGAGACGGCCAGGGGAAGTCCCAGGGGAGAATAGAACAAGAGGAATAGGTTGCGCGATTTCACGAGTAAAAAGGTGCGTGAAGCCAGCAGATTGGAAATGAAGAACGGGCCGCCGATCAGCAGGTTGAGGCCGATGGACAAGGCCAGAAAGACCGCCCCGAATGCCATGAGCTGAACTGCCTTGCGGGAGGAGGTCAAGAAAAGATCACCGAGGACCGATAAGGGCACTGGGAGGAGATTCTGCTTGATATTGCCTCCCAGCGCAAAAAGAGAGGTGATCCCGGCTATCCGCAGGGTGCTCGGAGGCGCCCCGAGGTAGAGCCACAAGCCGAAGAGGAAAAAGGGATGGGCGAGCATTTGCGGGTCGTCCATCGCCACATATTCGGGGGTTCGCGCGCAAAAGAGACCGAGACAGAACACGCTTGCAAAAACGGCAGGCGCCCAGCCGCCCGTCAATTTCTTGGTAATGAGCCCCACCAGCACGCAGGAGACGAGAAACGCTAGCAGGGAAATCAACCGGCCAGCCAGCAGGTAATCCCCGATGAAATGCGCCGCATATCCAACCAGGTAAAAGGACAGGAAGGGATAATTAACCATCGTCCAGCCATATTTTGCCGGGTACAAGAGGCGATGCTGCATGGCGGCCTGGGTGTTGTAGACATTCCAGCCTTCGTTATAGTTGACTTCAAGACGGTAGAAAGCGCGGGCTGCCGGATATGCAAGGGTGGCCAGAGAAAAAGCAAGCAGAATTGCCAACGTCGCCCACACCAACGCGCCGGCTATCGAAAAAGCCTCTTTCGAGGGCGGCACTTCGGCCAATTCTGGCGGGCGATCTGCCGTGGGAACCACCCGCGAGTGTCTTCGGCTACGTCCCATGGGCTTGACGTTTCCCTTGATGCGCAATTATACACATCGCTTGTGGTAAGATACCAGGTTTTGAAATGAAACCATCTTCCTCCCTCCACCTTCTTTTGTTTGTCTTCCTGCTCGTTGGCCTATTCCTTCGGGTCGGAGCGGCGCTAAGATTCCCCAACACCTTCCACGCCGACGAAATCTTCCAGGCTCAGGAGCCGGCGCATCGCCTGGCCTATGGCGCCAGCGTAGTCACCTGGGAGTGGAGACGCGGAGTTCGCTCCTGGGTTTATCCCGCCTTCCTGGCTGGCGTAATGAGAGCTACGGAATGGATGGGACCCGGATCAGTGGGATACCAGAGGGGAATTGTTATTGTGCTTTCCCTCCTTTCCCTGACCACCATCTGGTTTGGCTTCGCGTGGGCCAAGCGGGCCAGCGGGATCGAGGCGGCTATCATCGCCGCGGGAGCTTGCGCCACCTGGTACGAGTTGGTCTATTTCGCTCCCAAGACCCTGAGCGAGGTGGTGGCCACCAACGCCCTGCTTCCGGGCCTCTACCTGGGGATGTATGGCGACCGGCTGGGCGAAAACAAGCGAATGTTCCTGGCGGGAATCTTCTGCGGCCTGGCGGTGATGCTGCGCATCCAACTGGGGTTTGCGGTGGCCTTCGCGACTCTCTATTTTTGCTATCCGAACTGGCGTAAGCGGATTCTCCCTCTTGCCGCGGGACTCCTTTTGCCCGTGCTTGCTTTCGGCTTCGTCGACATGCTTGTCTGGGCGCAGCCTTTCCATTCTTACATCAGTTACATCCGCGCGGATCTTCAGGGAGGCAAACGTTACGGAGTGCTGCCGTGGTATTGGTACCTGGAGATGTTGTTCGCGCACCTGGGCCCGATAGCTTTTCTCGTCCTCATGGGGATTCGGCGGAGCGCCTTCTTGGCCTGGGTAGCGCTGATCATTCTTCTCACCCATAACATATTCGGCCATAAGGAAGTCCGGTTTCTTTATCCCATGGTGCCCCTGGAAATCACTCTGGCTGCGCTGGGCATCCAGGAGGTTGTTCCAGCCTTCAACACAGGACGAAAGAGGCCGTTATCGTCCAGGGCGATTGTGGCGAGCGGCTTGGCCTTCTGCGCGCTCTGCTCTTGCGTGCTCATCCGGCAATTCGATTGGTCGCGCAACGCGGGCAGCCTGGCTGCGTTCGATCAGCTCAGTCGTGACCCGGCTCTCTGCGGAGTGGCAGTCTACAAGATCGGCTGGTGGGACACCGGGGGCTACGCCCATCTCCACAAGAACGTTCCCATCCTCCTCTTCGGGAACGCATCCGAACTCAGCGAAGAGTCCCAGACTTTTAACTCCCTTGTCACCGCTGGAAGTCTCTCCGGCAAGCTGGACGGCTTCGACTCGGCAGGATGCTCGAACGGCGTCTGCGTCTATCGTCGACCGGGTCCCTGCACGCCTCCTCGTGAGGGCAATGAGATTAACTGGATGCTGTGGCTCAACGGCAGTTAAGGTGTGTTAAACTTTCTCCGTCATGATCTCTGTCGTCCTGCCCACTTACAATGAAGCTCGGAGCATTCAGGAAGCATTGCGCCGGGCCTCCGCAGCCCTACGGACGGCGGGAGAGGAGCACGAGTTAATTGTGGTGGACGACTCGAGTCCGGATGGCACCGCCGACTTGGCGGAGGCCTCGGCAGGCGAAATTCTCGTCAGGGTCCTGCGGAGGCCGGGGCGACAGGGGTTGGCGACCGCGGTGGTGGCCGGCTGGGGCATCGCGCGTGGAGACGTGCTGGGGGTGATGGATGCTGATCTCCAGCATCCGCCCGAAGTCCTGACGCGCCTTGCGAGCGCGCTTCGCGCCCACAGCGCCGAGCTGGCGATTGCCACTCGCTCAGGCCCGGGCGGAGGCGCAGCGGAGGATTGGTCATGGACGCGGCGGCTCAGTTCGTGGGCCGCGACGCACTTGGCGGCCTGCGTGCTCCCTCGGACGTTAGCCGAGGTAAGAGATCCCATGTCCGGAATGTTCCTGGTGCGCGCGCGGGCGCTCGAGGGGGTCCGGCTTGAACCTACCGGTTATAAGATCCTGCTCGAGGTGCTCGGCAAGGCCCATTACTGCGAATTGGTGGAAGTCCCTTACGTCTTCCAGGCCCGGAGCGTGGGAAGCTCCAAGCTTGGTATGCGGGAGTCCCTGCAATATCTAGCTCATTTGTTGCGCCTGGCCCGTTCCACCGGTCAACTACGGAGCTGGATGGGATATGCGGCGGTGGGTTTGTCGGGGGCGGCGGTGAACATCACGATTTTAGTGTACTTGGCCAGCCGCCGCGCCTGGCCGGTCGGGTTGGCGCTGGCGGTCGCCATCCCGCTCGCCCTAGTGAACAATTTCTTCTGGAACTGGCTTTTCACGTTTCGTACTTCGCGACTCCCCAGTGGGGAAGCCCACACCGGAGTCCTCAGCCGGCTGGTCCATTACGCAAAGGTCTGCGCACCCGGCGCGCTGCTTAACGCTTGCCTGACCCTGCTGCTGGCTTGGCGCGGGGTGCGGCTCCTTTTGGCCTCCGCCGCCGGCGTGATGCTGGGTGGCGCCTGGAATCTCTTGTTTAACGTGCCAGCCATCTGGCGCAGTTGGGACTCGCCCGCTCCGCGTGACCCAACTGGAGTGTGGGACGAGTCCGGTAACTGCAGGCTGGTTTTCATAGGAAACACCTCTTCGTCTAGCCAACGGGTGTGAAGGCTCCACTCCTCACTGAGGATGGGGGCTAGGGATAGTCGGATTTGAAACAGAGTGGCGGGTTTTCCCCATGTCCATCGCATGTTCGATGGGAATCATGGCCTATAACGAACAGGCCAACATCGGCCGGATGCTCGAGGCCGTGCTCTCCCAACGGACGACAAACTTAAACCTGACGGAGATTCTCGTCGTCGCCAGCGGCTGTACGGATCGCACCGAATCGATCGTGCATGAGTGGGCCAAGCGGGATCAGCGCATTCGCCTCATTGTGCAGGCGCAACGCGAGGGCAAGGCCTCCGCCATCAATCAGTTTCTTCCCCAGGTGCGCGAGAAGATTGTAGTGGTTTGCAGCGCCGATTTGCTGCCCGAACCCGGCGCGCTGGAAGCGCTGGTGGCTCCGTTCGCCGATCCTGCGGTGGGAATGACCACCGGCCGGCCGGTGCCTGTGAACGACCCCGGAACCTTCATGGGATTTGCCGCGCATCTGCTCTGGAACCTGCACCACGAAATCAACCTGCGCAGCTTTAAGGCCGGGGAGATGATCGCCTTCCGCAATGTCTTCGAGCGTATTCCTTATAACACCGCGGTGGACGAGGCGAGCATCGAACCGGTCATTCGCGGTCAGGGCTACGAAGTACGCTACGTACCGACGGCAGTGGTCTACAACAAAGGGCCGGTTACAGTCGCCGACTATTTGCGCCAGCGCCGCCGCATTTTTGCCGGGCATTTGGTGGTGCGCCGCTCCTTGGGGTATACCGTAAGCACCATGAGCGGCTGGAAGATACTGCGGGCCTTGCTGCCTCGGCTGGATTGGCGACTCCGGCCTTTTCTTTGGACATGGGGAGTGGCGGCTTTGGAAGTGTACGGGCGGTTTCTGGGCAGACGCGACTTTAAGAAACGACGCGACCGCCCAGTCTGGGAGGTCGCCAAGACGACCAAAGATCTCACCTCAGGGATATAGCAGTGATATGCATTCAATGCTTGACGTTTTCCTGCGCATTCCGCTGTTCAAGCTCTATCGCCGGTTTGGCCGGCCCCGCCTGCTGCCGCTTAACCTGACCCTCTCTCCTTCCCCGAAATGCAATTCACGCTGCCTCACCTGCAATATCTGGATGAAACGTGAGAACGAACTGACTCTGGAAGAATGGGACAAGGTATTGGCTTCCCTGGGCCGGGCCCCATACTGGTTCACCATCAGCGGCGGGGAGCCGTTGATGTACCCGCAGGTGGTGCAACTCACCCAGTCAGTCTACGAACACTGCCGGCCGGGCGTAATCAATATCCCGACGAACGGCATCTTGCCCAACATCCCTGAAAATGTGCAGCGTATCGCCCGAGCCTGTCCGCAGAGTCACGTGATTATCAATTTGTCGCTGGATGGAGTGGGGGAAAAGCATGACTTCATTCGTGGCGTCCCGGGCAACTTCAGGAAATTCGAACAATGCCTCGAGCAACTCCTCTCCTTGCGCCGGCAATTCAACAACCTGACCATAGGAATCCACTCGGTGATATCGGTTTTTAACGCGGAGCACCTGGACGAAATCATTGCCTATGCCGACCGATCCGGCGCCGACCAGTTCATCACTGAGATTGCCGAACCTCGCGTAGAGTTGGACACGGTGGGGTTGCCCATAACGCCGAGCGCAGAAAGCTATGCCAAGGCCATCGATCACTTGATCGCCTACGTGGAGAGCAAGCGATTCACGGGAATAGCCAGAATCACGGAGGCTTTGCGGGTTGAGTACTATAAGCTGGTCAAGCGCATTTTGGACGAGCAAGACCAAGTGATCGCATGTTATGCCGGCTGGGTGAGCGCCCACATCTATGCCGACGGCACCGTCTGGCCCTGCTGCGTGCGCGGCGATAACCTGGGAAATCTGCGCGATCACAACTATGATTTCAAGGAAATCTGGTTTGGCGAGAAGATCCAAGAAGTGCGTCGCAGTATCGCGGCGAAGGAATGTCATTGCCCTCTGGCCAACGCGGCTTACACTAGCATGTTGCACGATATTAAGACACTGGCGCGGGTGGGCGCAAAATTGTTGCGGCCGGGGGACAAGATCGGTTTGTGAGGGGCGGCCCGCGGGCAACCACAAGGGTTGCCCCTACAAGGAAATACATGGCCTTCGATTGGTTGAACAAGTTCCAGCATCGCGTGGAGAAGGATCCGGACTATGCCGCGAAAACTCTGGCGGCCTACCGCCTGGGCATGAAGGCCAAGGGGTCCATCGTGGGCGTGGCGATTGAACCTGCGCCCGATTGTTGCGCTGCGGCGCGGGAGTTGCCCGCGGGCAAGGTTTACCATCCCGACCAGGCTCCACTTCTGCCCTTGCCGGACTGTCCCCAGGGCCGCCGCTGCGCATGCCTGTACCGTCCTGTGATGACTTATCAGCAGTAGGCCTCTACGCCTATGCGCGTGTTTATCACTGGAGCCACTGGCTTTCTTGGGGCCGCCGTCGCTCGCGCCTTGGCGCAGGAGGGCGACGAGGTTCACGCACTGGCGCGACCTACAGCCGACCGCAGCGTGCTGGACGGCACACCGATCACCTGGCACCAGGGTGACGTGACCGTGCCCTCAAGCTTGCGCGGTGCTATGGAGGGGGCGGCGTGGATCGTTCATGCAGCCGGCCGGTTGGGCCAACTCGGCGTGCCTGAGGAGGAGTACCACCGGCTGCACGTCGAGGGTACGCGCAATGTGATGGCGGCGGCTGTAGCCATCTCGAGTCAAACCCGCGTGCTGCATGTGAGCACCACCGGAGTTCTGGGGCCGGTTCCTGGCAGCCCAGCGGCGGAAGACGCGCCCTACGCTCCGGCCAACGCCTACGAGCGAAGCAAGGCGGCCGCCGAACAGGTGGCTTTGGAATTTAGCTCACGAGGGTTGCCCGTGGTGATCTGCCGGCCTGGATTTGTTTACGGGCCGGGGGATAGGCATGTTCTGGGGCTCTTTCGAGCGATCCGTCGCGGCCGGTTTTTTTTCATCGACGGTGGCCGGCACATTTGCCATCCCACCTTTATTTCCGACGTCGCCTCCGGGATGCTGTTGTGCCTGCGCCACGGGCGTCACGGCGCGATCTACAACCTCGTCGGCCCGCGGGCGGTGACCTTCAAGGAGTTGGGCCGGACCATTGCGGCCGCATTGGGCGTCGAGGCGCCGCGCCTGGTTCTGCCACGTTGGTCCGCGATGCTGGCGGCGACCGGACTCGAGCTGCTGGGGTGGGCAAGCGGCTGGAAACCTCCGCTCAGCCGGACGGGGGTGGCTTTCTTTAGCGAGGATCGTTCGTACACCTGGCTACGGGCCCGCAACGAGCTCGGCTACACCCCGGAATTCGATCTGGCCGCGGGCGTGGCGCAAACCGTCGCTTGGTACCGCGAGCGCGGTTGGTTATAACCAATGAATGAACACTCTGCTCTCGAGCCCGCAACGCCGGCGGTGACCGTAATCATTCCCACTTTCAACCGCGCCTCGATCGTGGGCCGGGCAATCCGGAGCGTCTTGACTCAGACTTGCCGGAATTGGGAGCTCATCGTGGTCGATGACGCTTCAACCGATGGGACTGAGGAGGTGGTGAAGAGTTTTCGAGATCAGCGGGTCAAGTACATTCGCCACGACCAAAACCGTCGTGTCAGCGCGGCACGAAATACGGGCATTCGCTGTGCGCAGGGAGAATACGTCTCATTTCTGGATGACGACGATGAATGGCTGCCGGAGAAGCTCCAAAAGGAGTTAGAGGTCTTTCGCAACTCTGACCCTGAGGTCGGACTTGTTTACACGGGAAAGACCGTCTTTGACGAACATGGCAAGGTCCTGCAGGTACGCATGCCCCTTCAATCCGGATGGGTATACGACGCCATGCTGGACCGGCACTTCATCGGTTCGCCCTCGAGGGTAACTGTCAAGAAACAAGTTTTGGACAGTGTGGGGGGCTTCGATGAAACGTTTGTAAACTGCCAGGACTACGACCTCTGGCTCAGAGTAGCTCGAGTCTCGAAGATCGCTGGCGTTCCCTACTTGTTGGTCAAGCGATACCTGCTCTCCGACCAGATGTCCGGGAACCTGCGGAAAATTTGCGAGGGCTGGGAGCGGATCTTAACCAAGTTTCGCAAGGACATGAAGCCCCGCACCCTGGCAAAACACGTTTCTCGAGTCGCCATCCTGCTCTTCAACTACGAGCCGCGCCGGGCACGCGCCCTGGCTTGGGAAGGACTCCGCATTCGGCCATTTCAACCCCCGCTGCTGGCTGCCATAGCAATTTCTACTCTGGGCGCCACCTCCTATCGCTGGGTGTTCGGGAGGATGGCCAGGTTATTTGATAAATTCTATTTAGGCAGAGCGAAAATATAGCGCCATTGGCAGCGGCCCTGGTGGCCGCCCGAGGGCAACCACAAGGGTTGCCCCTGCATCCCGGAACTCATGACCAGATCTCCATTTCGCAAACTCCGCGAATCGCTCAGGAATGCCCTTCCAGACTATCTGGCCGTTAACCTAATGTACTACGGCGCCTTTCGAAAACTGCCGAATCTAAAGCACCCAAGGACGTTTAATGAAAAAGTCGCGTGGCGAAAACTCTACCAGCACAACTCGCAGTTTCGCGTCTTTTCGGATAAGGTTGCGGTCAAGGCAGAAATCGCAAGATTGATTGGTAAGCAGTACCTCATCGAGACCCTCTGGACGGGGGACAATCCCGAAGAAATTCCTTTTGATGAACTCGTCCCGCCCTACGTGATCAAGGTCAATCATAAGAGTGGAGGAAATGTGTTCGTTCGTACTGTGCGGGACACCAACAGGGAAAGATTTGTCGCGTCGATGCGCGAACAACTGGCACTCCGGCATGGGCGCCGGTTACGCGAATGGGGTTATTTAGGAATTCAGCCGATGGTGATCATTGAACGTATGGTCGAAATGCCAAACCACGACCTTCCGGACGAGTATAAGTTCTTTGTATATCACGGGCGTGCCCACTTCATACAATTTGCCTGCGACCGTGTTCGAGGGCTGAAACTGAACTTTTATGATCGCGAATGGAATTTGCTTCCCGCAAAGTTGCGATACCCCCAAACCTCAAAACCTGTCTCCAGGCCGGAAACCCTGGGTCCGATGATCGAACTGGCGGAGAAAATTGGCGCCCAATTCGACTTCGTTCGGGTGGACCTGTACTCCCCACCCCAAGGCATCCTATTTAGCGAAGTTACCTTCTACCCTAATGCAGGACTCGAGGCATTTTCCCCTGAGGAATGGGATTGTAAGTTCGGCGAGCCCTGGCAAATTTGATCGACCAACGTGAGCGGAAAACCGAAATTCGAAAATCGAAACTCGAAAATCGAAACGAAATGCGACTTTTAATCTCGTTGCGAAGCTATGGATTCCCGCCTTCGCGGGAATGACGTGGAACGTGGTCGCGTTTCGTTTTTCGCTTTTCGATTTTCGGTTTTCCAGTTTCGAATTTCGTTTTTCGAGTTTCGATTTTCCAAATGCCGTTCTGGTAAAATAGTGCCGTATGCGAAAACATTTCCTGCTGGCTCTCTCTTTACTCGGACTCTTCGATGCCCTCTATCTCCTCTGGGTTTATACCTCCCCGTCGCGGCCCATGGTCTGCCTGGGATCAGGTTGCGACGCGGTGCGCGCAAGTTCCTACGCGCACCTTTTTGGCCTGCCCCTTCCGGCCTACGGAACGGCGAGTTACGTAGTTCTCGCGCTGCTGATCCTGGCGGAAGACTTGTTTTCGGCGCCCCTGGGGCGAATGCTTCAATACGCGGTCACGGGCCTCTCGGGCTTTTGCTTCCTGTTTTCCGTCTACCTCACTTCGCTGGAAGCGTTTGTCATCCACGCTTGGTGCGCGTGGTGCGTGGCCTCGGCGCTGGTTGTAACCGGCATTTTCGTCTTGTCGCTTTTCGAACTGCCCCGCCCGCCCGCCCCGGCCGGTCCTGTTGAGGCGATCGCAAGCGTCAGGACAAACTTTGTCCTTTGCGTGCTGGCACTGGTCGTCGGCGTCCCGGCCTTCATCTTGCTCTCCCAGCACGGCGCACTCGCAGACGCTCCAGAGGCTTCATCCAAGGCACTCGCCGAGCACTTGGTGCGCCCGGACAGCCACATGACCGGGAACTTGAGCGCGCCTCTCACGGTAGTGGAATTCGGAGACTTCGAGTGCCCAAGCTGCGGCATCTCGGAAGAGGCTGCCAGCCAAATCCGCGCCCAATACGGGGACAGGATTCGTTTCGTCTTCCGCCAATTCCCCCTCGCTAAGATACATCCCCAGGCCGAAAAAGCAGCGGAAGCTTCGGAATGCGCTGCAGAACAGGGCAAGTTCTGGGAGGGCGTCGAAAAGCTCTATGCCAAACAAACCGATTTGAGCGTGGACGCGCTCAAGCGCTACGCGGGAGAACTCGGCCTGGACCAGAGCCGTTTCAACCAGTGTCTGGACAGCGGCGAAACAGTTTCGCGGGTCAAGCAAGACCTTGCTGACGGCCGGGCGCTGGGGGTGATCGGAACACCCACCTTCTTCATCGGCCGCAAAGTGATCTTTCGCCTGCTGGACTTCGCCACCTTTTCCCTGCTGGTGAACCAGGAGTTGGCCAACCCGGCGCCCACAACAGCCGGCGCTTCGAACTCTTCCTCGAGTTCTCCTGTCCAATTAGCTTCTTCAAATTCCAAATCTCCTTCATCACCGCCCTCTGGCGAAACCGCCCCGGCGGCCAGTGCAGGCTCGGGTGATCTGTTTGGATCGAACCCGGCGGGGTTTGCCGGCTCCGAGACGGCCCTCGGCGGCTGCAGCGAGGCCGAGGCCAACAAGCAGCAGCCCACGTTGATCGGGACAGCCCAGGTGCGCCAACTTCTCGAAGTTGCGCCGAGACCTGTGGTTGTAGACGTCAGGCCGGCCAAGGAATATGCCGGCGGGCGAATTCCTGGCGCGCTGAACATGCCGCTGGAGGACTTTGCCCAAGATTCGAGCAAGCTACCCAAAGACAAGACCATCGTGCTTTACGAGAGCGGGCACTCCTCGGACAATGACGTCTGCGCTGCCAGTCGCGCCGCCGGACGCGCCTTGCTCGAGCGTGGCTTCTCCTTCGAGATGGTAAAGGTCTACCAAGACGGGTTGGTGGGGTGGCAGAAGGCCGGTCAGCCGATACAGCATTAGTGAGGACTAAGGGTCAGTTGTCCGTCGTCCGTGGTCAGTTGTCCGCGGTTCCTGGTCGCAGGCCTCAGCCACGTGTCGAACGGAATTCTAGCCGCTAGCCATTGACAAGGGGCAACCGACTACGGACGACGGACAACAGTGGCAAAGGAGTTTTCCATGGCATATTCTTCACTCCGCACCAACCGCTTAACCGGCAGCTTTTGCCTGCTACTCATCGGCGCTACCACGCTGGGGGGAGAAACAAGCCGCCCGCAGAATTCCCGCGCCCTCGGCCCCACCGAGCCGGCGAGCCCTGAGAAGATCGTCCAATATGTGCGCGACAGCTTCGCCGTACCGGAGAGCGTTAAGCTGGCGGCTGAACCGTTGGGCAAGTCGCAGTTTCCCATCTTCCTCCAGACCGTGGTTACTTCAGATGATGGCAAGGAAAAGCGGGCCAGCAATGTCTTCATTACCAAGGACGGCCGTTGCTTCGTGGTCGGCAATGTCTTTGCCTTGCACGATGCTTCTACGGCGGAGCTCATACGTTGCCTTCGCGAAGCTGCCAAGCTCCCACCCCAAACGGAATTGAAGATCGGCGCTTTCATCAAAACGCCCTACCCCCAATTCCTCCAAGCGGTTGTTACCGCCGAAGACGGTAAGAAAACAGAGAATGCAAAGGTTTTCATTACCAAGGACCGGCGAATCGGCGTGCTCGGCGCCGTTTATCCCTTTCGAGAAGATTTCGTTCAAGGCATGATCAAAACCAAGGATATGCCGAGCCAGGGACCAAGCAACGCTCCCGTGACCTTGGTCGAGTACGCCGACCTCCAGTGCCCACTGTGCGCGCGGCTGCAAGAGTTTTTGGAAAAGGAACTCCTGCCCAAATACGGCGATAAGATTCGCCTCATCTTCAAGGAGTTTCCTATCCCCGGCCATGACTGGTCTCCAACCGCCGCGGTCGCCAACGAATGCGCATATCAGATCAGCCCATCGGCCTTCCCCGCCTACCGAACCCTGATCTTCGCCAATCAAAGCGCCATCAATGCCGCCAACGTGCGCGATCGCTTGTTGGATCTGGGCGATCAAGCCGGGATTGACCACGTAAAACTCGCGGCTTGCATCGACTCCCAAGCCTCCCTGCCACGTGTCGAGGCCGGACGCCAGGAGGGAAACGACCTCGGAGTTAATAGAACTCCTACCTCATTCATCAACGGCAGGATTTTGGCTGGAATGCCGCCCGAAGCCACTTGGGATAAAATCCTCGACGAGGCGTTACGGGCCGCGAAGCATTAGGTTCCCGTTTCGGGTCTCTCAGTCACGGACCTGCTGGCGACCCTCCAGGAATTGGAGCATCTCTGCGTCGGTTTCGTGTCGCTAACGGAAGCGCTGGATCTGACGACCCCGGCCGGTCGAGCCATGGCTGGCCTTTTAGCCGTGTTCGCGGAGTTCGACAGGGAGATTCTGCGGGAACGAGTTCGGGCCGGCTTGGCGCAGGCCCGCCAGAGCGGCCGACGCTTGGGACGACCGCTAACGGCGGCCCTCCATGCCGACCAAGTGCGGAAGCTCTACCGCGCGGGCACTAGCAAAGCCGAAATCGCTCGCCAACTGGATATTGGACGCACTTCAGTTCGTAGGATTCTGTCTCGTCAGGAGAGACTTAGTGGATAACGAAACTTTATTGTTCCTGCTCAAAGGGGGCCACCTGAATATGCCCGACCGTATCGCCCGCGGAGCGTGGCCTCATGCCCCACTTTCTTTCGGTGCTGTCGCCAATTACCTGGCCACGGTGCTCGAACAAAACGAAGGTTGGTTCCCCTATCAGTGGGAACCTCACCGCCCGGGCCAGGTTGTTCGGGAGGGCGGGACAATCGAGAGGCAAGAGAATCATCGATATGTTTATCGCCGTGCCGGTGCCCACCCCGTTTCGCCTACTACCCTGACCAGATTCGTCGAAACCGTGTTGTCCAACGCTCATGACGCCGCCGTCCATTACATGAAATGGGACCTGGGCTTACCAGGGGATCTCGATGGCTGGAAAGTGGTGGAGTAAGTATCACACTCTCCACGCCTGCCTCGGAAGGGTGATCACGTTAGCTACGCAGGCCCGAAAGGACACGTCATGCCTGACTCGCTGAAATTACCTTCGACGGGTGATTCCGGCGAAGGCCGCCTGCGTGGGGGCCGGCGTTCTCAAATCTCAAATCTCCAATTTCAAATGCAGGTGGGCCGAGCCTGCGCGGGGTGCCGTCGTGGACGAAGGGTTACCTACAGAGGCAACAGAAGTGGGTTTTCTGGCCGACCTCTATTACCATAACGGCATTGTAGAGCAAATATATAGTACCGTGTTGAATCAGTTACATCGGTATTGACTTTCATTTCCACCCCTCCTAATATCCAGTCCAGTACCCCAGCGCCTTCCTGCCACTGGCTGGGCGACCTCCTGATTCCGCGCAACCAGGAGTGGCTCGGCGCTGGTCATAAGTAACTTGTTAATATTTCTTTGAGGCAGTGATGTCGCTTGTTAGATACCAGATTCTGTTTACACCCAAAACTGATTTCAACAGGACACCATGGTTTTGCCCATTCCCAGCCTTTCCTTGCTCACCAGCCTGGCAAGTTCTGTTCTGGCTACCGTCACCCTCGGTACGCTCGCCGTAGCCGCCGTAGCAATGGTTCGGCGCTGGCATCACGACCGGTTTGATCGCCGCGTTAAGAACCTGCGCCTTTATTACGGGCTCACTCCCTCGGGATTGTTGCAAGGCAAATATTCGCCGCAATGTCTGGCAAGGTTGCGGGCTCTGCCTTTGCCCACTCTCGAATTCCTACTCGAACCGCTACTTCTAAAATGCTCCTCAGCCCCGCCGCTGGCCGGTGTCTTGCAAGGGCTCTGCCTCGAGCTCGGCATGATCGATGTTTGGCAACGGCGGCTTCTCGGCCAATTCACTCCCGTTTCCCTACGCGAGGCGCTCACCATCCCTGAGGGGCTTCTCCACTTCGTGTCACGACTGCACTTCCTGCTTCGTGCCCGAAGCGCCAGGAACCTAGGTCTGCTGCGTCACCAAGCGAGCTGGCCAATTCTCACCCAAGCCCTCGACGACCCGCATGCCGACGTCCGGCAGGTTGCTTTACGGTCGCTGGCGGCTCTTCGCGAAGCTTCTACTGTTCCGGCGCTCCTCGGCCAAATGGATAAAGCCGTCTCTGAGAACCGCGCGGGCCTCTCTCTTTATTCTCTAAGAGCCGCCTTGGCCGAGTTTCCGCTCTCTCAAGCGATGCAACTCCTGCCTGCCATGCGCCACCCCCATCCGCAAGTCCGTGGCGCGGCCGCCGAGATTCTGCGCGAAATGGCGAAACGCGAGCCAGTTGGGGCGCCGGCTTTTTTCCAATTCAAGAGCGTATTCGACGGCGAGCTGGCCAGGCTCGCTTCCGACGCCGATCCTCGAGTCCGCGCTATTGCTGCCGAGGCAGCCGCGCATCTCGATTTTGCGGTCCCCAGCCCTCGGGTGCGCCAGGGGTTTGAAGATGCTCGAAGGCCCGTTCGAACCGGCGCCTTGCAGGCTTTGGCTGAGCAGCCCAGGCCTTTGCCGCCGGATCAAATTCAACCGTTCCTCACCGATGCTCAACGCACGGTTCGCCAAGCCGCGCTACGGGCGCTTCTCGCCTGCGGACGCGAGGGTGTTTCCAGGCTCTATGAACAGTTTCTGAAGACCGAGGATAAGGGCCTGAGGAACGAGATAGTCGAGGAGCTCGAGCATGCCGGCCTGCTTCTAAGCCTCTTGCAAAACCTTGGCGACAGTCCCGGCAATCTCGAGACGAAAGTCGTACAGCAGCTCGTGAGCATGGGCGCCACGCGCCACCTTCAGGAGGCACTCACCAACACCTCCGGCCGTCACCTGCTCGAGAGCCTGCTCGAGAAACTCGAGACCCATAGCCCGCCCAAAATTGATGCTTGGCTCGAACTCTGCGCTGGTCTCAAGGCGCCCCGGGAGTGGAACAAGGCCAGCCACGGCCCGTCAAAATTGGCCGCTTGAAAGGAGTTCCCCATGGATATGTGGGGACCGTATTGCGAGCAGGCTCTGGTTTTTTTCAATCTGCTGATCCTCTCCTATTTCGTGCTAGGGAACGGGGTCTACACAGGTCTGATGGTCATGTCTCTGAGGGCCATATGGCTTCATTCCCGCCGCTCGGCCTACCAGGGACTAGCCGAACTGCGAGCTTCTTCCCTTACGCCCGCAGTAACCATCATCGTACCCGCCTGGAACGAGGAACGCATCATCGTGGAGACGGTTCGCTCCGCCCTGGCGGTAGATTATCCGCGGTTCTCGGTCATCGTGGTCGACGACGGATCCACCGATTCAACGCTGAAGCGCCTGGCGACAGCCTTCAGGCTGCTTCCCGCCGAACTCGAGTACCATCCGGTTCTTCCCACTTCCCCAGCCCGAAGCTTCTACTCGAATCCTCATATTCCCCACCTCCTGGTCGTTCACAAGGAACGGGGTGGCAAGCCCGACGCCCTGAACACGGGAATCAACCTCTGCCGCACGCCCTATTTCTGCTGCTTGGACGCGGATTGCATTCTCGAGCGCGAGGCTCTTTTGCGGCTCATGGATCCCATTCTCAATTCGCCGAGGGAGATCATTGTCAGCGGAGGTATCGTTAGAATTATTAATGGATCTATTGGAAGCAACGGTCAGATAGTTAAAGTTGGGCTGCCCCGGACCGCCCTCGAGCGCTTTCAAGTGGTGGAATATCTGCGCAGTTTCCTCACCGGCCGGAACGGCTGGTCGCTGCTGGGAGGCACCGTGATCGTCTCGGGAGCCCTCGCCCTGTTCCAGCATAAGGCGGTCATGGAGGTGGGCGGGTTCAGCGCGGATACGGTCACGGAGGACATGGATCTCATCATCACGTTGCGCCACTGGGCCGCCAATAACAGAGCCGACGCCGGATTTGCCTTTACTTCCGATCCGGTTTGCTGGACTGAGTGCCCGGCCACATTCTCGATGTTGAATCGCCAGAGGCGTCGTTGGCAATTGGGGCTTTGCCAGAGTTTGCGCAAACACCGCGCCATGCTCTTTCGGCGCCGCTACGGAATGGTCGGCTTGTTTAGCCTGCCCTTCCATCTCTATGTGGAAGCCTTGGGCACCATTGTCGAGTTTCTGGGATATCTTCTGGTTCCCCTGTCTTTCTTCGGTGGGCTCATTTCTCCTGCCCTCCTGATTTTATTCATTCTGCTCGGCCTCGCCTACGGTGGTTTTCTCTCGGTTGGGGCTGTGCTTCTCGAAGAAATGACCTACCGGCGCTATCCCAGGCCTCGGGACCTGTTGGTCTTGCTGGCCTATGCCATGCTCGAGAACGTCGGCTACCGTCAACTGATTCTATTCTTTCGCGTCCAAGGCATATTGAAGTTCCTGGTCGGCTCGCACCGCTGGGAGAAAGTAATACACGAAGGACAAAACCTCTCTTCCGGTCCGACGGAACTGACTCCTGCCGCCGCTCACAGCAACCAAGGAAGGTAGCAGTATCATGGCCTCTCGTCACTCAGGATCGCGCTTCCTTCGCCCTTGCCGGACACTCCTGCAGCCCGCTTTGCTTTTGGTCCTGATGCTTCTCATGTGCGTCGGGCTAAGAGGGCAAGCCCAATCTGCCGTTAACTTTATGCGGCGCGGAGATTTTGCGGCTGCAATTCAGGTCTATCAGCAAGCCCTGAAACTCGACCCCAACGATTCTGAGCTCAAGCTTGGTCTTGCCCGGGCGCTCAGCCTGAGCGGCCACCATGAAGAGTCGAAAAGCTTATACCAGCAGGTGCTCGCGAAAAACCCCAATGACGCGGACGCCCTCGAAGGTTTGGCGAATGCCTTTCTCCGCTCGGATCATCCCCTCGAGGCGCACGCTATTTTCGAGCGACTCACCGCGAGGCAACCTGCGAATTCCGAATTTCAGATCGACTTGGCTCGGGTCGAAGCTCGTTTGGGAAACTATAAGCACGCGCGTGAGGTCCTCTCCGCAGTTCTAATTCTCCATCCCCACCAGCGCGAGGCGCGGTTGCAGCTTGCCTACGTGAAACTTTATCAAGGCAGGTACGCCGCGGCGCTCGCCGATTTCGCCCAATTGCTCAAAACCGACCCAACAGACTTTGACGCCTTGCTGGGCAATGCTCGAGCCCATTATTTTCGCGGCGACATCGCCTATTCCTACGCGCTTGTGACCAAGCTGGTGAAAGACCGCCCTCAGGACTACGACGCCGTCTTCCTACTCGCCAACCTCGAGCGCGCCAGCCACCACCCGCGCCAAGCCCTCGAATTGCTTGCCCGCGCGGAGCAACTGAGCCCCGGCAACTCCGAGACCGTCCAGCTCGAGAGAACTCTTCACCAGGAACAAGCGGTCACTTTTCACGCTTCCGCCTCCTATGCGCGCGAAATCAGCGCCGGCAACGGTTCTCCGGATCTGATCGGGTTTGCCGGCCAGGACCTGCGCCGGTTTGGATATGAGTCCGGCGTCGACTTTTCGGCGTTGCCGCGATCGCGCTCCTCAGTTTTCTTTGACGCCATGCCGGCCTCGAGCTCCGGCGCCCTCGGCGGAGCGGTCGTTCCCTCACAAGTCACCTACCGCCAAACCACGCCGATCTTCTCCAACCTCATTCTGCGCGCCGGCGCCGGCCTAATACGATTCGGGCCTGGCGGGCTGCAAGATATTCCCGGCCAATCCGAGCCGGTGTCCGTGGCCACGTACCGCTCGCTGGGTTTCGTAAACGCCAGCTACTCCTTGAAGAAAAACCTCGAGCTCGATCTGACCGCGGCTCGCGACCCCGTTCCCTACACGCCTCTTGCTGTGCGCATGGGCGTCATGGAAAGCCGCTTCGAGGGAGGGTTGAAATACTCCTTTGCCTCGCACACGGATCTGTGGCTTGATCTCTTTTGTGCCAACTACTCATCCATCCGATTCCAGCAGCTTGGTCTTTTGAATGGCAACCCAAGCCTGGTCAAAGGGGGCTCGCGCCGCGAACCGGCGCGCGGAGCTTCCGTGACCCTGCTGCGCAATATCCTGCGCTTCGAGCGCGCGTCTCTCGACATGGGGTATCAGGGCCGGACGTTCACTTTCGCCGGGTCTCAGCAGCAAGACTACATGGGGTTCTTCAACCCTTCCTTTTACCAGGTGCACCAACTCACAGCGCGGCTCTATGGCGTCTTTCGGGGTCCGTTCGGCTACGATTTCTCAGGTGGGTTCGGGGTGCAGCAAGTCGACTCGCATCAGCCTTTCACGCAAGCTTTGAATGTGACCCCTACACTCACTTACAAAGTTAACCGCCGCCTTTCCCTCAAGCTGGGATATACCTATTACAACTACGCGCAAAGCCTGGGCGTGATTCGGGGCAACGGGGTCATCTTCTCCACGGACTCGAGGTTCTAACCTGCCTCGACAGCCCTCTCCGCTGCCTCAACCGCCCTCTCCCCCTTGACTCACCGCCCTCTCCCTTGGGGAAAGGGTTCACGCTCCGGCGCTTTCATCAGCCGGAGCGTGACGGGTGAGGGGTCTCTTGCTCACCCACAGGCTGCATTGATTTCCGGCGCAAGCTCGTGGTAGGTTGGAGGCCTCTCATGAAGCGCCGCAAATTCCTCCGTGAAGTCTCTTGCCAAGCCATAACCGCAGCTTCTGCCTTCTCTGCCTTTCGCGGTGTCTTGGGACGCGCGGCCTCGACTGAGCCGCCGGCAGAATGGATTGATACGTCAACGGCCCAAGACTGGCAGGCGCGCTGGGAGAAATTCATTCTCGCGGACGTGGCCAAGAACCGCTATTGCGATACGGAGATGGCGGAGGAACTTGGCTGGCTGGTGAGCCCGTTCCTCGATGGCTTCTATTACGGGTATCTCGCCACCCGCGATTCCAAGTGGGTGGAGCGATTGGTTGATTGGGCGGATTCCTGCGTCAGGCGAGCCATCAAGGAGCCGGACGGTTACCTCGGCTGGCCCAAGGTCAGCGACCAGACGGAGGGCTTTGACTACGACAGTATGCTGGGCGAGGCCATGATCCTTCGCCCCATGGTGCGGATGGCGGATGAGATCATGAGAACGCCGGCTCTGAAGTCAAAATGGAGCGGAAACGCGGAACGCTATCTGGAATTGGCGGAGCGAACATTCGAGAAGTGGGACTCGCGCGATGCTTGGCGCGATTGCAAGCTCGGCGGAATCTGGGTTGTCCAGTACTTCGGGATTGACCGTTCCACCGGCCGCTTTACGGAAGGTTTCGCGGGCAGAAAGTCCGAGGCTTTTTCACATCCTGACAACAAGGAAAACCTTATCGCCCTTTGGCTGATCGCCATGTTTGATGTCACCCGCAAGCCGGTCTACCGGGAACGCTGCGAGAAGTGGTGGCAGCTCATGCGCTCGCGGATGAAGACTCGGGATGATGGGAAGTACTTCGTCTGGGATTATTGGGACCCGGCGGGTCCTTGGGACTATAAGCCGGATGGCAAAACCAAGCATTGGGTGGGCGTCCACCCGAACGGCGGCTATTACGATATCGACGTGGAGGGCATCGTCGCGGCGTTTCAGCACAATTTGGTGTTCCGTCGCGAAGATATTGACCGCCTGATTGCCACCAACCGCGACTTCATGTGGAACCACGAGATTCCGGGAGCCAAGTTCCAGCGCATTGACGGTGGCCTACCCGATCCCCGCTGGCAGAATTCGCCAGGAGTTCTTTGGGACGCGCTGATTCCCTATGATGAGACGCTGCGAAAGATTTTCGTGGCTAACCACCGTCCCGACACTTGGGGCGGTTTGAGCGCCACACCCTGGTTCCTTGCTCTTGCCGCGCAGCGCTCGTAGGAGGACCCCTCGTGAGTGCCCAGGCTCGCCAAAGGCATCTGTGGCCGGTGTCTTGGGCGAGGGCCAAGTGGCGCGCCGCATCGCCTCCGGGTCAGGATTGTCATGCCATGGTGGGCTGGCTAACGATCCGAGCCGACACCTCGCGGGCGGCGGCCTTCACAGCTTCCCCTAGCATGGGAGTCTTTTGCGGCGTGATCCTGCTGGTAGGGCCCGAGATGCTGATCGCCGCCACGGCAATTTCTCGCGTGTCCAGAATGGGAGCGGCAATGCAGCGGAGTCCCACGACGCTTTCTTCGTTGTCCACGGCAAATCCGGACTGGCGAATCGAATTCAGCTCCCTATCCAACTCGAATGCGGAAGTGACTGTGTGTGGTGTGAACGTCTCGAAACGGAGTGATTTGATGAGCCGCTCGCACTGTTCGGCCGGCTGGAATGCCAGAAGCGCCTTGCCGAGCGCGGTTCGGTAAAGGACCGCCCTCATGCCGACATTGCTGACTAGGCGGAAGTCATGCGGGCTTTCCAGGCAATCGATATAGACTACATCGAGGCCGTCGAGCACCGCCAGGTTGACTGTTTCCCGGGTGACCCGCCACAGCTCCCAGAGAGACTCACGCGCCATCTCCCGCAAGGGAGCTTGTACGTTGTAGTCGCTACCCAGCCGCAAAAACTTGGGTCCCAGGCTGTATCCACCCCTTTCATCACGCCGGAGGTATTTTTCACCCTCCAGGTGAGCAAGAAGACGGAGGGCCGTGCTCTTGTTGATTCCTGCCTGGATGCTGATTTCGTGCAAAGACAAGGGGGAACCGGAGTCCTGAAGCAAATCAACAACGCGAAGTGCCTTGGTGAGGACGCCAACAGGTTTGGTTTTCCGGGGTCCGCGCATGGATGACCTTGACGAGGATTTCATAATCGATTTTACCGCACAAAATTTGAAAAGCAACTCAATGCACAGGAGGCATTCAGAAGGAGGTTTCGCGGGCTGAAACGCCTTCAGAAATCATCTTGCTACGAGAGCAGAATACCTCAATACAGGTAATTTCACAATACAAAATATAGAAAGATTTCACTTGACAAAACGCCTTATGAAATCTAACCTCTTCTGTGTCAGATACTGGAGCTCGTCCCTCGCATGATGAACTACCCTGGAGGTCTTACACCCGCCCAAGCGGGGATGCTTAGCGCGACTACGGTTACCTGGTTCTTGCGTCACTTAACGGCCATTTACGGTCGTCTACGATTCAGCGTCGGTTCCAATCATTTTAAGGAGAAACACATATGAGGAGAGCGTTATACCTGCTCGTTGGTTTTGTTTTTTTGGCAGGCTCCCCCGTATGGGCGCAGGATACTGCGACCATCGTCGGCACGGTAACCGACGCCAGCGGCGCCATGGTGCCAGGAGCCAAAGTTACAGTATCGAACCCTAATCGAGGATTCATACGCGATGTGGCCTCGAACTCAGCAGGCGAGTACACGGCTGTCAGAATTCCGATCGGGGACTACGTCGTTACCGCCGCGGCAACAGGATTTGAGAAGCTCGTGCGCTCGGGAATTACTCTCACAGCAGGCCAAACCCAGCGCGTGGATCTTGTTTTGAAGGTTGGACAGGTTACCGAAAAAGTTGAGGTCGTGGGAAATGTGGCGAAAGTCGAGACCGAGAATGCCACGGTTTCTGACGTCGTCACTTCGAAGCAAATCCAAAACCTGGCCTTAAACGGCGAGAACGTCTTTGGGCTCGAATTCCTCATTCCAGGCGCTGCCATCACGGACAGTCAAAGCGGCGCCATGGAACTGGGACATGCAGGCGGCGAAGTCAGCGTATCTTTCAACGGCAACCGCAGCGAGTACAGCCAACTCGAGTACGACGGCGGCAATAACGCCCAGGAAAGCTCCCAGGCCAACGGTGGCGCGGTGACTCCGGCCCTGGATTCCATCGCCGAATTCCGTGTCTCCGCGTCCAATTACGGCGCCGATGTGGGCCAGCACGCGGGCGCACTGATCGAGATGGTCACCAAGGGCGGCACCAAGGACTTCCACGGCAGCGCCCATGAAGCTGTGCGTAACCAGGCTTTCGATGCCAACGATTGGTTCACCAACCAGGAGATCGCTCCTCCAGGAGGGAATGCTCCCAAGGAGCCGCTCCAGTGGAATATCTTTGGCTACACGTTGGGCGGGCCTTTTTACATTCCGAAGGTCTACAACACTGGCAAGAATAAGACCTTCTTTTTCTGGTCGCAGGAGTGGGCCAGATACCGCATGGCGGGCAAGGTTATCGACACGTCTGCACCTACTCAGCTCGAGCGGCAAGGCGACTTTAGCCAATGCGACCCGTCTTCGGGGAACTATCTAGGAAATCAGTACCCGCAATTCACCCCCGCAAACTGTATTTTGCCAACCGTCAATGGCGTGACGGTGGATAAGGTAACGCCAGTGAACAATAACGGGACGGACTGGCTGAACGCTTATGTTCCGCTGCCCAACAGCGGTCCGACCGGATACGTCAGCGCCAAAAAGGTACCGACGAATTTCAGTGACACGGTCATTCGGGTGGACCAAAACCTCAGCGATAAAGCATCGATGTTTGTGCGTTTCTCCAGCGACACCTGGCTGAAGGAGAGTGTGCCCGCGCTCTGGTTTGGGAACTCGTACGACACCACGGCCACGGACTATAGCGTTCCTGCACGGCAGACCGTGTTCCACCTCAATTACAACCTCAAACCTACGCTCATGAACGAGTTCATCATGAGCTACACGGACACCCCGCACACCATCTCGCCCATCGCAGGTCCGGCGAGCATCGCCAAGTCGGTCGACAAACCCTCCGACTGGAGCGCCAGCACGTTCTTTGCTGCGAACGCCAACGTCAAGCTGCTGCCGGGAGTCAGCGTCAGCGGGGGCGGCCCGTTTGGTTTCTCCGCGGATAATGGAAACTACCGGGGTCCCTACGATGCCGAGCCTGTTTACACTTATCGGGATAACGTGGTCTGGCTGCGCGGAAACCACACGCTCAAGTTCGGGTTTTTCCTGGAGAAATTCCAGTTGACCGAGCAGTTCGGCTTTGAAACCCAGGGGTACTACAATTTCGCCAATTCCGGCCCGCTCACCACCGGGAACGCTTTGGCGGACATGTTCCTGGGACGCATCAACAATTACCAGGAAGGGACCTTCAACAACCACGGCGACTATACAGGCGGTTACGGCGTGGGACACTGGCGGCGGACGGACTTTGAACCCTACCTTCAAGATGACTGGAAGGTCAACCACAGGCTGACGTTGAACTTCGGCGTGCGGTACTACCTCTTGATTGCTCCTCACGACGTGACCAAGCCTACCGTGGATTCGAGCTTCATCCCCTCACTCTACAATCCGGCTTTCGCGGCCGTGCTCGGGGCGGACGGAATTCTGCATCAGAACCCGGCCACGGGCCAGATTTACGACTTCGCAGAATTCGCCAACGGCTTGGTGGAATGCGGCGCGGGCCCCGTCGCTAAGGGTTGCCAGGTGCCCTACAAAGAGAACATCGGTCCTCGCTTCGGCTTTGCGTTTGATCCCACCGGCTCCGGAAAGACTTCCATCCGGGGCGGATATGGAATCTATTATGAGGCCGGGAACGGCAACGACTCCAACACCATCGGCCTCGAAGGCAATACGCCGACCACGGTGGCTCCGCTCAAGTACAACATCAACGGCTACGATTTTGGCGCCGGCGGTTTCGCGGGTGTCAGTCCAGGTACTCCCGGGTCGATTCCGTATTACCAAAAGAACCCCTCCGCCCAGCAGTTTAACCTCGACGTGCAACACGAGTTTAAGGGAAACAACATCGTGACCGTGGCATACGTAGGCAACTTGGGACGGCATTTGGATAGGGGTCGCAATGTGGACCAGATCCCAATTCCCGTCGTTCCCACTATGACGGTTCCAGCCTTGGCAGGGGCCACGGATTCCAATGGGAATTCGATCTGCCCGGGCGGCGTCTGCAACGTGCAGAATATCCTCATTCACAACTTGTTGCCTACCGCCTACTTCGTACCTTACCAGGGGGCTAACAGCATCAACCAAAAGGAGTTTACGGCGGTATCGAGCTACAGCGCGCTGCAGCTCAACTTTCGTCACACAACCGGCTGGGGGCTGACCTTCCAGGGCGCCTACACTTGGTCTCACATGATGGACGACGCTACCGCCTACTATGCCTTAGGCGGCGGAACTACCGTGGATGCCAACTACGACCTGAGCCGGTTTAAGGGAACCTCCGACCTCAATCGCGCCCAGGTCCTGATGCTGAACTACATCTACGACCTCCCGTTCTTCAAGAGCTCCACGAACAAATTTGCCAAACAGGCCTTGGGCGGATGGCGCCTGAGTGGCATCACCGCCATGTTTACCGGTGTTCCCATCGGCCCCTTGGGCACCAACTACAACGGCAATGTCTGTGGTATCACAGGTCTGTCGTCCGGCATCGGAGGCGGCGTAACGTGCAATACGGTTGGCCCGCTTAAGGTCAAGAAGAGCGTCTACCATGATGTCGTTTTAGGCAACATGGTGAGGTGGTTTGACCCGTCCGTCCTGGTGCAGCCAACGCTGGATCAATTCTACGCCAACGGCCAGCCGGGTATGTTCGGCTACGCGGGACGCAATACCTTGACCGGCCCTGGGCGCAACAACTGGGACCTCGCCCTCTTCAAATCATTCGAATTTCCCTGGTTCAAGGGCGAGCACTCCTCGCTGCAATTCCGCCTGGAAACCTTCAATACCTTTAACCACCCGCAGTGGCAAGGAGTCTACTTCGGCTGTAACGGCAACCCCGATCCCGTCACTGGCGCCCCTGCTTTCGGCCGAACCTGCGGCGGAGATACTTACAACGCGGGCAATGGCGAGGTCGCCGGCGACTGGGGTCCGCGCAATATCCAACTAGGCCTGAAGTTCGAATTCTAGTCTGATTCGACAATTCTCTGGAAGCGCTTCGGCCCTGGCTGCACTGAAAGGCAGCCAGGGCCTTTTTCTTTGGGCCGACGCAGCAGGGGCGTCCTGCGGTCCTGTAGTGCGGGCGGGACGCCCCTCGTGGGCACCCTGGGCGGTCACAAGGGCACCCCTACTGGGTGCTGTACTAATCTGACTCGTAGCGCTGGCCTTCAGGCCAGCATCTGCCGACCTTAAGGTCGGCGCTACACCCAGACTAGGACAGTGTTCCTAGTGACTAAGATTGCTGCCGGATGGCGAGAATGTTAAACTCCACTTTCGGTGTTCCCCGAGGCCTAACGAGATGATTGGAGGAGGGCGATCATGTCTCCGCGATTCCACCTCGCCCGAGCATCTGCGGTGATTATGATGCTGGTCGCGCTTGGCGTCCCCAGCGTGATTTCAGCTCAGGGCCAGCACAGGCTTCCAACAGAACCCACCGGTTCCACCCAAAACACCGTCACCCTGGGCGGGTGGGTACAAGGGGACTACGGCGGGAGCGTCACGAACGGCGTGATCGTTCACCTGGAAACCAGCGAGGGCATGACTTGTGGAGACCAGCCGGTCAATAGCGCAGGTTATTTTGAGTACGTCGGCCTGGCCAAAGGCTATTATCATCTCACCGTGACCGCTCAGGGTTTCCAGACCTATCAACAGGACCTAAGTCTTGGGACTGCCGGCGATAAGCTGGTTATCAACGTACATCTTTCCCCCGCCCCCACAACGAAATCCCTTCCTCCACCTGCCTCGTCCTCGTTTACGGACAACAACGCGCCCAAGAAAGCACGCAAGGAGTACGAAAAGGGAGCCGGGGCGTTGCGTGGTAAGAATCTCCCCGAGGCGGAATCGCATTTTAGGAAAGCAGTCGATGAATACCCTTGTTACGTGCGGGCCCAAACCAATCTGGCCCTGGCCCTAAGTGAAAGACAGCAGCTCCCTGCTTCCGAAGAGGCGCTCAAGAAGGCCCTGGAATGCGACCCGGACTACCTGGACACCTACAACGAACTTGGCCAGCTCTACTACAACGAAAAGAAGTATGAGGCAAGCCAGGCCGTTCTTCAGCAGGGTTTGCGCCGCTCACCGCAGTCCTGGCAGTTCTACTACCAATTGGGAGCGGACCATTACCACCTCGAGCAATACGCTGCCGCCGAGAAAGAATTCCTAAAGGCCGAGTCACTCAGTGGTTGCATCCCGGCAGAAGTTCACGTGAAGCTGGCTGATGTTTACATCAAGGAAACCGCCTACCCTAAAGCCTACGCCGAAATGCAGGCGTATTTGCGAGTGGAGCCGAATGGCCCGTACGCGGCAAGGGTCCGCAGTTTAATGAGTCGCATGGAATCCGACCATGTCGTTCCGGCAGCTCCGCCTGCCGCAGCCCAGTCCCCTCAACCTTAGGCGAAGGAGCTCGAGCATTTGAACAAACCGCCGATCTTCGGCATCGTTTCCTTGGTGCTGGCCTTCTTTCTTGGAGCGGTCGCAGCCGGTCAGCAGTCCTCGCCCGACCCCAAAGCACTCTTCGAGCAAGCTCAACGCGCGCTCAGCGCTCATGATTATCCCGCGGCAGAGCAGGGATTCCGCGAGGTGCTTAAGATTGACCCGCACTCGGCGGCAGCCTATTCCAACCTGGGCGTGGTGTACATGCGCAGGAACGAGTACAGTCGCGCCATCGCTGCTTTCCAGAATGCCAAGCGGCTTGCTCCCCACGTGGTGGGGCTTGATCTCAACCTGGGCCTCGCCTATTACCGCCAAAACGACTTTGCCCAAGCCATTCCACCCTTCGCCGCTGTCGTACGCTCTGATCCCGGCCAGGCCCAGGCGCGCTATCTGCTCGGCATGTGCTATTTCCTGACCTTCGATTTCGAGCACACGGTCGAAACCCTCGAACCACTCTTCGACACTCAAAAGACGAATTTGGATTTCTTATATGTGCTGGGGATCGCCTACCAGAAGCTCCGGCGCACCGATGATTCCACCCGGACGTTCGAGCAACTGGTGCGCGCGGGCGGCGATTCGGCCCAACTCCACCTGCTGCTGGGCAAAGCCCACCTCGACCTTTCGGAGTTTTCTCTCGCGCAGATCGAGCTCGAGAAGGCTGTGGCCCTTGACCCCAAATTGCACTTTGCCCACTACAACCTCGGAGTGGTCTACCAGAAGCAAGGGAAGCTGGCGCAGGCGGCGGCCCAATACAAACTGGAAATGTCGCTCACCCCTGACGATGCGGCCAGCGCGGAGAACCTGGGCTTGGTCTACCTTGACGAAGGCGATCCGGCGAACGCCCTGGCGAGCTTCCGGCTAGCGCTCCGACTCGATCCCAAGCTCCCCAAGTCATGGGACGGCATGGGAAAGGCTTATCTACGCAAGGGCCAACCCCAGCAGGCCATACCCTGCTTCGAGCGAGCCCTGACCCTCGCCCCGGACAGCGCCAAGATGCATTTCCAATTAGGCCAGGCCTATCTAAAAACCGGCCAGCGCGAAAAGGGAGAAAAGGAAATCAACGAGGCAGAGCGCTTGCAGGCAAAAGTTCGAAAGGAGTTCGAAGATACTGTCTCCGGCAAGTTGCCTGCCCCCAGAGTCCCAGGTGAAATTCCGTGAGCCGGGGTCCGATAGCACTGAGCCCCAAAGGGGCGGCACTAGCACAGCCCAGGCCAAACGGCCTGGGTCCGCCAATCCGTCCTTCGATCAGAGTTAAGCCCTGAAGGGGCGGAATAAGCCTTACAGGAGCACGCCCGCGAAGCCCGTTCGGTGGACTGATCACGCCCCTTCAGGGCTTTTGCGGTCCAAGAGAAACGACATTATCGACCCCAGGCCGTTTGGCCAGGGCTGTGTTAGGGCGCCCCTTTGGGGCTGAAGGCGTGCCTCCCATGAACCCCCGTCTCCAGCCAGGGATGCGGGTCAAGATTAGCCCCTTGGAGAGGGTCCCGCGACGGCGCTTTCTTCAGCCGCCGCCGGACAGGTGAGACGTCTGTTCCCTTCCATCCTACAAATCCACCCTCCCCCGGCAAATCCAGCCCTCTCCCCGGGGCGGATCGTGTCCCATACCCTTGGCTGGATACCGGGGGCGGGCAAGTCAGAAATCCAGCCCTCTCCCTTGGGGAGAGGGTGTCCCGCGACGGCGCTTTCTTCAGCCGCCGCGGGACGGGTGAGGGGTCTTTTGCGCGGTTGCCTCCCGCTCAATTATTTCTTGACAACCGCAACAACATAGGCTATTATTGTACGTTGACGCTTGGCAGGAGATCGCGGGCCTGCCGCACAGCTCGTGGCGCATGCGGTTGCCCACCTTAGTTCGCTCCCGAGAATCGGCCCACCCGGACGAATCGGCTGTCAATTGGCTCGCGTCCCGGCTCGAGTGTGCCCCACCACGGGACGGCGCTCGATGTCCAACACTGCGAAAACTGAAGGAACAAACCGGGAATGTTTATGAAAACAAAGGACGGAGTCAAAAAGTCGAGCAGTCGAGAAGTCAAGAAGTCGAGAGTCGAACGCGAGAGCAAGGTCGATGGGCGCACTGCGGCGTTTTTGTTAACTCCTCGACTCTCGACCCTCGACTCCTCGACTTTCTGCGAAGGAACAAACCGGGAATGTCGATGAAAACAAAGGACACAGTCAAAAAGTCTAGCAGTCGAGGAGTCAAGAAGTCGAGAGTTGAACGCGAGAGCAAAGTCGAGCCGCAGCCTGTGGCGTGTTTGTTAACTCCCCGACTCTCGACTCTCGACTCCTCGACTCTGAAGGAGGACCAATATTCCATCACTAAATGCTAAGTTCAAGGCCATCCCGCTCGGCGGTATGGGCGAGTTCGGGATGAACATGATGGCCTACGAATACGATGGGGACATGATCGTCGTCGATTGCGGCGTCATGTTTCCAGACGCCGAATTGCTGGGCGTGGACATCGTCGTCCCTGACTTTACCTATGTACGGGAGAACCAGGAGCGGCTCCGCGCCATCCTGCTGACGCATGCCCACGAGGACCATATCGGCGGACTACCTTACTTGCTGGACGAAGTGGACGCGCCCGTTTACGGTTCGCCCTTCACCCTGGCGCTGGCTCGCGCCAAGCTCGAGGAGCACGGTCTGGCGGACAGTGTCCGGCTGGTCGAGATGCAGCCCAGCCAGCCCTTCGACGTCGGCGCCTTCCACATCGAGTTCATTCACCTGACCCACAGCACGATCGAGTCCGGCGCTCTGGCCATCACCACGCCGCTCGGTACGGTGATCCATTCCGGCGACTTCAAGTTTGATCCCACACCCACCGACCAGC